>Ga0256404_1006093_pt1 | contig 20402 bp, 9 predicted proteins | sample RumenRJG_01DNA_FD_185990 | JGI IMG/M metagenome (GOLD analysis project Ga0256404, IMG submission 185990) | Bovine rumen microbial communities from Lethbridge, Alberta, Canada - RJG_01 | ecosystem: Host-associated > Mammals > Digestive system > Stomach > Rumen | place: Canada: Alberta | collected...
TGTGCGATGGCATGAGCCAATTGTTTCTCGATTTCTCGCTTCATGGTGAAGAAGGCAGTAATCCTGACAAGAAGCAAGGGTTGACGGACAAGCAACGCAGTGAGCGTTTCTCTGCCGACTATACGGGACAATGTGTTGAGGAGCGCATCAAGGAGTACACGATGAAGAAGACCGACAAGGCCATTGAGATGGTGAGGTCTGCCATCAAACGCGGCATCCGTTTCGACTATCTGCTCATTGACAGCTGGTTTACCTGTGCAGACTTCGTTCGCTTGATTACCAGTCGCCACATCAAGTGTCATCTGATAGGCATGATCAAGCTGGGTAAGACCAAGTACCACACCCAGTGGGGCGACTTGACGGCCAACCAAATCATCAAGAAACTCCAGAAGCAGGGACTCACCAAGCACAGCAGGACACTCAGATGCACCTACTGCGCCATCGATGTGAAGTTTGCAGGTACTACCGTCCGCCTGTTCTTCTCTAAACGAGGACGAAAAGGGCAGTGGAACGGGCTGCTTACCACAGACCTTTCGCTCAGCTTCCTCAATGCATACAGGACGTACGCTACCCGTTGGACTACTGAGGTGGCTTATCACGACTGCAAGCAACTGCTCGACTTCGGCAGATGTCAGAGCGTACACTTCTCTGCGCAGATTGCCAGCTTCACGCTGACCATGATGCAGTATAACATACTTTGCACGGTGAAGCGGTTTGAGGCATACGAGACTATCGGAGAACTCTTCCGTGAAGCCACTGCTGGTACTCTCGAGCTGTCCGCTTCGGACAGGATATGGGAACTTATATTGGACACCATCCTGGAAATCGCAGAGATGATCTCTGCCGATGCCAGTGAACTGCTTTCTGCGGTTATTGATGCCAATCCTAAGTTCCATAAGCTATATCAAATGTATAAGTTAGTCGCTTGATGAATGAATATTCACTTGCGAAAGTTCAGTATTATTATATAAAAGGTCAATACTATTTAGCGGTTAACAAGGCTGACTCTGCAGAATATCTATTCCGTAAAGAACTTCGCATAGGTAAAGATCTAAATAACCAGATAGCTGGATGTAAAGGGCTACAGGAGGTATTTATCACCAAAAATAATTCTGATTCTATAGCTAAATATGCAAATCTCAGCTATATTCTAAACGATTCTGCTTACTCATTATCTGAAATGCAGAATATTCAGAAGTTACAATTATCATATAACTACAACCATCATAAGATTCTTGCAGAAAAAAGCGAGAGAAGGGCTGAGAAAATCCAACATCTTTCTCTTTTTTCGGTTATGACCCTCCTGCTAATAAGCATTCTCCTATTTATGCGTTATAGATCAAAGAAAGCAAGACAACTTGCAGAATATAGAACAAACTTAATTGCCTTAGAGAAAGTACAGTCAGAATTGCAGGATTTATGTGGTGGAGATGCTGACATCAGTACAATTATTTCCAAGAGAAATACTGAGATAGCAGAGTTGCAAACAAAAATCTCTGAATTCCAAAAGCGACTTTCCAAAACTATTGATCCTGCATTGGAAGATAAAATACTTGAAGCAAAAGTCATTCAACGATTCCATGAGTATTTAGAGTCAAATCCAGTTCAGGAAGCAACAACTAGCGATATCCGCGAACTTAAAAATCTTATTAATGAATTGATTCCCAATTTTTATGGGGCGCTTAACTCTTCAACCCCATTACGCGCAATCGAATACGAAGTATGCCTTTTGATACGCTGTCACTTCAAACCAGCCTCCATTAGCAAACTCTTAGGTAGGGATGATGCATACATTTCAAATATCAGAAGGAGATTACTAAAAAAAATATATGATACAACAGGCAATCCCAAAGAGTTGGACGACAGGATTTTGAGGATAATATAAGCCTTTCATTTCCTTTAAATATCATTTTGACAAGTTTTGAAAGGTGTTTTAAATACGGATAACTATCTACATGTACAATATGTGTAGTATCTTTGCACCCGACAAGGCCTGTCACAATTTATTAAGGGTAAAAAGATATTTAAAATGATATCGTTAGGTAAGATAAGATTATTTTTCTTTATACAATTTCTATTAGTCCCCCTGTGCGCATTTGCGCAGGGGGAACTAAAAGAAGAGCGTGCCGATACAACCCTTCAGTTGCGTGAAGTGGAAGTTGTGGGTGACAACCCCCTCCTACATCCACAGATGAGCATGGTAATGCTACAAGGTGCTGAGATAGAAAGGCGTCCGCAGATGCTAGGCGAACCAGATATATTACGTGCCCTTCGTAGTGAACCTGGCGTAAGTGAAGGCATAGAAGGCCTCTCTGGATTATTGGTAAGGGGAGGCGAGAGCGACCAGAATCTTTTCTTACTACATCATCTGCCACTCTATCAGGTCAACCATCTAAGTGGTTTGTTCTCAGCCTTTAACGTCGCTATGGTTGACAGAGTGCAATTCTTGAAGTCCGACTTCCCTGCAAACTATGGTGGACGTCTGTCTGGCATCTGCGACGTAACCCTACAGGAGTCGGACTTCAGACAATTTCATGCAAAGGCCACGCTTGGTGCGCTTGCAGGAAATATTTTCATGACAGGCCCTATCATTAAAGACCGCATGGGTATTACCATCGGTTTCAGACGCTCATGGGCTGGATTTCTGACAGATAAATTAGTGGATAAAGTAAACAGCATGAAGGTTGACGATGGAAACAGTCAATCTAATGGCTATTATTTTCTGGATGCCAATGTAAAACTAGACTATAAGATAAGTCAACGGCTAAAGGGATACACTCACTTCTACTATAGTACAGACCGTATGAGTATGGGGGATGAGGAATCGTACCTGCAAGAGGATAGTGAGAGTGCATACACGGAAACTGACCAAATGAGACTGAAATGGGGCAACTTTGGTGTTGCTACCGGACTGAACTACACTCCTAATGCTGGGCAATATTTGGAATTAAATGCTTATATTAGCGATTACACTTCACAATTTATTCTAGATAACAACCAGCAAAAAAATGACAACTACACCTTCAGTCATAAGACCAATGATAATGGAATTACCGATATGGGACTTTCTGCACAGGGTAGCCTCAGTATAGGTCAGACGATAGTGATTAGAGGTGGTGTTGGCATGATACACCACCGTTATCGCCCTGAAAGGCTTTGTATTAGTAGCAACATACAGGCCGATGAGGCACTTCTTAGTACCCCCAATAGCATTGTGCATGCTAATGAGATATCAACCTGGATTCACAACACCTTTATGTTGACCCACAGACTGCAGACTTCAGTTGGCCTTCGCGGAGTGATATATGCGTCACAGCACAAACACCACAAGATGCTTGAACCTCGTGTCAATGTATGCTGGCAGGTACATGACAAAATGAGCATTAAGGGAAGCTATATGCGAACAAACCAGTTTGAACAACAGGTATCAAACAGTTTCATCAGCCTTTCTACAGATGCATGGCTACCTATTGGCAACATTTGGCAACCACTACGCAGTGACCAATGGTCAGCTGGCATCTATGGAAGTCCCTCTGCCAACTGTCGTGTTTCAATAGAAGGATACTACAAGACGATGCGAGGACTACTAGAATATCGCGACGGCATAGGATTGTTTACAACCAATGAGTCGTGGAGCGATAAAGTTACTCAAGGTGATGGACGTGCATACGGAACTGATGTTAGCCTAAGCATGAGGAAGGGAAAGCTTACGGGTAACATTGCCTATGGTTTGATGTGGAACACAAGATTGTTTGATATGCTTAACGAGGGCAGACGTTTTCCTGCCAAATATGACAACCGCCACAAGCTAAATATCAATCTTAATTATAAGCCATCAACACAATGGGAATTCTTTATGGGCTGGACATTCATTTCAGGAAACCGTGTAACGCTGGCTCTTGAAAACTATGAACGACTTGATAATGCAGGCTTTGGATCAAGCATAGCCCCAATAGGAGTTCCCACAGCTAAATGGGGGGCCGATTTCTATACATCACGCAATAATGTCCGACTTCCCGATTATCATCGTTTAGACGTAGGAGTTAACTTCTATCAGCACTATCGCAACGGGTGGCAGGGCACATGGAATGTTAGTTTGTATAATGCCTATAACCGCGAGAATCCTGTAGTTATCACCAAGGAAATAAAGTGGACAGAACAAGGGGATACAAAAAGATTCAAGACTTATGGACTGCTATCTATTATTCCTTCATTATCATATACGCTGAAGATATAAAAAGATGACAATAAGATATTTTTATCATAGAATCATGGGCAGACTGACGAAAGTGGTGCTAACAATTCTGGCAGTATGTACTGCGTATGGTTGTGAGAATACTATCGACCTGCATAAGTACAAGGGCGAACCGACATTAGTTCTCAATGTTGTAGCGAATACAGACACAACGATTATGGCTGACATATCAACCACATGGTTTTTTACAGACACACAAAAACCCAGTAGTTACTCGGATCTCAAAGTAGAGTTGCTAATCAACGATCAATCTAAAGGTCTTATGCCATATAGCAATGGATTTTATCGTTCTGATGCACGACCGAATGCAGGCGATAGAATAACAATTCGAACTGTAGTAGACGGGAAAGAACTGACTGCATCAGATACAATACCACAAGGGGTGGTCATTAATCAGATAGAGATAAAGAAAGAAAAAGTGCCTGGTCCTGAGAGCGTACAAGTGACGCCATACGAAATAATAAGATACGACTATGAGCTTGCATATACTTACAATATCTCATTTACGGACAAGGTTCCAGGAAATCACTATTATTTCGTATACATCTCGTCAGCCAATAATATGCCTATGGGTAATGTAGACTATTCCAAAGACCCGCATTTTATGTTGACCGCACAAGAAATCAACCAGAGTCTCAGTTCTTTAAAAACTATTTCAACCTACGGATTTCCATTCACCAATATTGGAGACTCCACACAGCACCATACCATCATGATGGAGGAACGGGGCGCACCCTTTTATTACAATCAGCCAGAAGGCTGTGAAAGGGTGATTACTATTTTCTCCATAACAGAATCTTACTACAAATATGTAATTGGTCTTATGGCCAATTCTGACATAACATGGCATGGTAACATGACAGAGAAGGGATTAGTACAGCCTGTGAAAATATTCTCAAATATACAAGGAGGTACAGGTATATTTGCTTGTTGCACTCCAACGAAAACTAAGGTTAGCCTACAATAATGGAGGCTGCATTGGACGTTGACGCAGCTCCACTTTTGGCTATGCAGAACGGGCAGCGTGTGCGCTCTCAGAACTTCCAACGCAGTTGGATGTCCAGGTCGGTGGTGTGTGATTGTGCGATTTCCTGCAGGCTGGTGCCGATGGATGAACGGTCGAAATAGTTGGTGTAGCCCAGTCGGGTGGCTAATCGCAGATGGTCGTTGAGGCTGACGTGTGCATAGAGAGACAGTCGCAGACCGTTGCCATAGAAGGAAGGGAAGGTGAACTCGTGCTGCAACTGTCGTTCGTAGAGATAGATACGCGAGGCATAACTGTCGGTATCAAAAAAGCCCAGCGACAGACTGGCTTGCCAGTTGGCCTGCTGATAGCCTGTCTGCTGACTGATCATCCAACCTTGTGACATCTCTTTATATACCGAATAGACATAGTCGGCCTGTGTCTTAGACGTCCAACCGGCTTCTGAGGAATAGGTGATGCTGAGTCGGGTGCGGTGCTCGTTGCAGGGTATCAGACTGTTTTTGTCGCTGCCGTTTTTCTGTTGCAGGCGGGTGCGATGGCGTGCCTGAACGGTCCAGTCCAGCCACTGCCATGTGCCTTGCAACAGCATATCCCACGTATGTGAGTCCTGTGATACCTGATAGCGGGGCCAGGGGGAATAGGCGTAGTCTATATATCCCTGCAGGACCAGATGGGTGAGAGGGGCACACGCGATTCCCAGGTACAGGCCGCTCTCGTTTTGCGTGCGTGTGGTGTTGCCAAAACCGTGGGCATACAGACCATTGTACCGATAGCTGTAGAAACGCTGGATGGCTATGAGGCTCAGGTCGCCTGATGACCGGAAGGTCAGGGCGTTGACGGTGGCGAGCGCGCCGTCCTTGTTGATGGCTGTCTCGCCGTTGATGGAAAAGCGATAGTGCAGGTAACCGTAGTCCACACTGGCATTCAGGAAGTTGTCGCCCTGGGGATAATAGCGGCGATAGGTTTCCGAAGTTTTGGGGCGCAGGGTGCGGTCAATAGTTGAATAGACGGCATTCGCCCCGAAATGCAGTCCGTTTAGCCGATAACTGATGCTGCCGCCGTAGGCCGACAGATGGGTGTTGTACTTCTTTTTCATCTCATCCTTCGAACGGTGATAGCCACTGGTAATCAGCGTTTTTACTGAGCCGTCGTCATTTAGTGTGGCGTCGATAGGACGAGAGGAGACAAAGGTGGTGAGTGTCAGTGGCTTGCAAAGTCTGACGACGGCTGCTGCCCCTTGGAAATAGTCGGCTTCCGAACGTGAACCATGTGCCCTGAGTGTGTTGGGCTGCCGGCCCATGTTCTGCAGTGTGGTCAGCTTACCCAACTTGAAACTCGTGCTGAGTATCAGTCCCATACCTGCTCCCATCTTGTATTTTCCTACGACGGCATTCTCAAGGATACCCAGTTTCTTCAGCTGAAGGTAATAGGAATAGGTATCATAGCCCATGCTGTTCTGGTTGGCAAGGAAGGGCTCACCGGCATCCTGTGCGCCAATGATGCCAGCCTTGACGTAGGAACTATAGTGAAACTCATAGCGCAAAGAGTGACGATAGCGGTATCCCAGATAGCCGTTTCGGTCGCCCTTTCGTTCGTAGAAGGGAACATGGCCTGTGGCCATCACCGTGTGTTTGCCGTATTTCATGATGTTATGAAAGGATGGGAAGTGGGGTTGCTCCCTGGCTACTTCGCCCACATAGGTGAAAAAAGGCAACAGGGCTATCTGCTGATAGTCGAGCGAACCAATCATCTTCAACTCGTTCAGCGAGCGCATCGGCCCATACCTGTCCAGATACTCAATGATGTCCATCACCTGTTGGAAAGATAGAAACGGCAGTTGCTCCAGGTCCTCGCGACTTGTATGGTTCAGGTCTATGGGATGGTCGGCCAGTTGCTGCAGATATCCGTGGTAATCTTCCCATGCCTCATCCATGTCTTCCATATCTTCTGGTGTCATCGTCTCCTGCCATACGTCCTCCCATGTTCGCTCTTGTTGGGCAGAGACTGTGATACTCCAAATCATCAAAATAACGAGGCAACATTGTTTCATAGGTGCAAAGGTACATAATAATTCTTAATTTTTGACTTGTTATTCATTTATATATAGTAATTTTGCAGGCATGAAACGCATCACGATACTGTTGACGGGCATCTTGGTGGGGCTGACGGCCTCGGCACAGGATGAGATAGGTGAGCCGACGTTTGTGCCTTCGGTGAAGGTGGGCAAGACGCTGGTGGATGGCGATTCCATACAATATATGGAAATGTCGAATGTCTATGTGTATCCCGAACTGACGTTTAAGAGCAAGCGTCAGCAACAGGCATATCTACGACTGGTGAAGAATGTAAAGAAGGTGCTGCCCTTAGCCAAACAGGCGCGTCAGATTATTATTGAGACGGCAGAGTTTACAGAGACATTGCCACCAGAGGAGCGCAAGGCACACCTGAAACGCGTGGAACAGTCGGTGGTGAAGCAGTATAAGCCCCAGATGAAGAAACTGACGTTCTCACAGGGTAAGTTGCTGATTAAGCTCGTGGACCGTGAGTGCCACTCTACGGCTTATGAGGCGATGCAGGCTTTTATCGGTCCTGTGCGCTCAGGCATGTGGCAGGCATTTGCCTGGATGTTTGGTGCCTCATTGAAAAAAGGGTATGACGCAGAGGGTACCGACCGCCTGACAGAGCGCGTGGTACTGATGGTTGAGGCCGGACAGCTGTGAGATCTTGAGGAGTTAAAGGAGTTAAGGAGTTAAGGAGTTAAAGGAGTTAAGACGTTAGTCTTTTTCCGTATAAATGACTTGAATAAGGGTTTGGCCTACGGCTTTCAATGTGCCGCGGTCCAGGTGGTCCATATCGTCGATAACGGTATGCCAGGTGGGGCCAAAGCTGCTCTCTTCGCAGTCGGGGTAGTAGTTGATGATATCAATACAGGGAATCTTTGCCACTTCATTTACAGGAACATGATCGTCTGTGATGCCGCCACCGTCTTCCTGTGGGAAATAACTGCTGAAGCCAGCAACAGATGCTGCTTGCCATACACGTTTCACCACATGGTTGGCATAATACTTCGAATAGCCTTCCTGATAGAAACGGGCACCTTGTCCGCCTACCATGTCAAGCAGGATACCATAGCGGGGCTTGGTGGCTGATGGCTGATAATTCTTAGACCAGTATTGTGCGCCCAGCGCCCAAGAGTCGTTGTCGTCGTGACTGCCCCAGTCTTCAGCATCAAAACATACGAAGTCAATGCCGATGGGCAACTGGCAGGTGTCAGCCTGCAGCAAACGGGCAATCTCCAGCATTACGCCCACACCACTGGCGCCATCATTGGCTGCCATCACGGGTTTTGTGTGGTTGGCCTCGTCAGGGTCGTTGTCAGCCCAGGGACGACTATCCCAGTGGGCACAGAGCATGATGCGCTGCTCTTTGTCTGGCTGATAGCGTGCAATGATATTATTGCTCTGAAGGGGGGTGCCGTCGAAACCTTTAAGTGTGGCTCGCTGTTCGGTCACATCCATGCCGTAGCCCTGGAACTTCTCAACAATCCATTGTCCACACTGTTCGTGAGCCTCACTGTTCATGGTGCGAGGACCGAAGTCGCATTGCTGCTGACAGAAGGTATAAGCGGAGTCGGCAGAGAACTGCGGTCCTACGGGCTTTTCTGTTTCTGACATCGTTTTCTTTCCGCCTCCACAGGCAGTCAGCAGCATGGCTACGGCCATAAGTATATATACTTGTTTCATTTTTCCTGTTCAAAAAGTTTCTGCAAAGGTACAACTATTTTTTGATATAGTCGCCTGGTTTGATGCCAAATTGCTTCTGGAAGCACTTGGTGAAGTAGGAGGGATTTGAGAAACCTACCATATAACCCACCTCGCTGACCAGGTATTTACCTTCCTGGAGCAGTTGGGCTGCCCGCTTCAGACGTATGATCTGTATCATCTCGTTGGGCGTAACATCTGCCAGGGTCTTTATCTTGGCGAAGAGACCGCTGCGACTGATGCCAAGCTGTTCGGCCAGGAGGTTCACCGACAAGTCGCTATTGGCAATATTCTCCTCGATAATCTGGGTCATCTGCTTCAGGAATTTATCATCGGTGGGGTTGCTGGCAATCTCGGTGATAGGGGCTGTGGGCTCACTGGAGAACTTCTCAATGAGTTTTCTGCGCATGGCAATGATATTGCGGATGCAGGCCTCAAGATATTGTAGTGAGAAAGGTTTCTCGATATAGGCATCAGCACCGACGTCCATTCCTTCCACCTTCGACTGTTCGTCGGTCTTGGCCGTGAGCATAATGAGGGGGATATGACTGGTAAGCGGATTGCTGCGTACCTGTTTGCAGAAGGTCGCACCATCCATACGGGGCATCATCCAGTCGCTGATAATGAGGTCGTATTCATGTTTGGACAGCAGGTCGAGTGCTTCAATACCATCGTGGGCTGTCGTGACCTGATACTGCTGACTGAAACTGCTGCTGAGGAATTCCAGCATATCCTCGGAATCGTCGACGATGAGGAGACGGGGAAGTTGAGAGCTGGGAGTTGAGGACTGAGAGGTCTGATTAGAATGTCCGTCCTGAGTGTAATCATACCTCTCCGTTCTCCGTTCTCCGTTCTCCGTTTTCAACTCTCCGTTCTCTGTTACCTCCTGACTGACAGGCAGACAGATGGTAAAGGTGGAGCCTTGTCCTACTTCTGAGTCAACGCTGATAGTACCATGATGCAGATCTACGATATGCTTCACAATGTTGAGGCCGATACCTGTACCTGGCTTGTTGTCCTGAGCCTGGAAGAAAGGTTCGAAGATACGCTGGCGGTCTTCCTCACGTATGCCCACACCGTCGTCGCTGACGATGAGACGGAAATGTTCCTCGTCGGGCTCAACGACACAGCTTACCGTGACGTTCTTCTTACTGTATTTATTGGCATTGGTGAGCAGGTTGCTGACCACCTTGGTGATGGCCTCTCCATCAACGATGGCCGTGAAGTGCTCATCAGGATAATTCACCTTGAACTGTCGGCCGTTCTGCAGGAAGGTGGGCTCGAAACGTTCGCAGACGGCATGGAGCAGCTCGTTGATATTGCGTGGCTTGAAATCACTTACGATCATGTGCTGCTCAGCCTTGCGGAAGTCAAGTAGCTGGTTGACAAGTTCCAGCAGACGGTGTGCATTACGGTCAATGATACGCAGTTCCTCATTGTCGGTCTTCATCTTCTCCAACGGTCCGATGATGAGTGATACTGGCGTGCGTATCTCGTGGGCCACCATCGTGAAGAAGTTCAGGCGGGCCTCGCGTGCTTCTTTCTCTTTCTGCTCCTGTAGGCGCTGCATCTCGTACTTATGACGCTTCTCGGCTCGCTTCAGCCGGACGTGAACGTAATACCAGATAATGAATCCAATCAACAGGAGATAGAAGAGTTTGGCATACCATGTCCACCAGAAGGGAGGTGGTACAACAATCGTGATGGTTGCCTCTTTATCGCTCCATATACCATCATTATTGGTGGCTTTCACACGGAAGGTATAGGTACCTGCAGGCAGGTTGGCGTAGGTGGCGCGTGTCTGGTTGCCTACGTAGTTCCACTCTTTGTCATATCCTTCGAGCATATAGGCATACTGGTTCTTTTCAGGTGAACAGTAGCTGAGTGCCACGAATGAGAAGATCATCTGGTTGTGTGCCTCCTGAGCCGTGATATAGACAGGAGGTATCGTACGGTTGGCCTTGATTTGATAAGGGAAGAAGGCGTTGAAGCCGTTCACCGCACCAAAGAAGATGCGTCCGTCACTGGTCTTGATGCCGGCATTAGGCTGGAACTGTTCGCAGACCAGTCCGTCGTGGCGTGTGAAACGCTGGCAGTTGAGGTCCGAAACCGCAGATTTGGGGTTTAGGTTCTGAGGCTCGTATTTCACGATGCCGCGCTCAGTAGACAGCCATAATGCGCCTTGGTCTTCAATGATACTCATCACATTACCAGTCTCTACCGATAGCTCTACCCTGTTGAACTGTTTCTTGGCTATATCGTAATAGCAAAGACCTTCCAGCGTTCCTATCCAAAGACGTCCACTGGCATCTATCATCGTGCAGTTTACCTGGTTACTGGGTAGTGAGTACTTGTCGTCCTCATCGTGGAGATACTGCTTAAACTCCTTGCTATCGGGTGAATAGCACCACATGCCCGCTCCCTGGGTAGACAGCCATATACGGTGCTTGTCGTCCTCGTCGATGTCAATGGCAAGGGCATTGGTGGAACCAATATGCTGGAAATTGTCGGCCTCAGGGAGATAGAGGTTGAATCCTTCCATTGTGGCAACCCATGTGCGCCCCTTGCTGTCATGGCAGATGGCGTAGGAACTGGCATCTCTCAGTTGGTTATGGTCATAGTGGCGCAGCTGACCTGTGGTGGTGTTTAAGACATAGACACCTTTGGTGTAAGTGCCAATCCATAAGTCTGAGCCCTTTAGGGCAAGGGCATGGGCATTGACCGTGCTCAGTTCGTCCTGGTGGGGATAGTCGATGAATGCCTGTTGCTTGGGTGAATAGCACATAATACCACCATCGTCACTGGCCACCCACACGTTTCCTTCGTGATCTTCGCAGAAACGGGAGATAACGTTACCTCTCAGTCCGTTGTCCGTAGTAAAACTGTCAAACCGCTTGCCTATGGGTGACACATAATTGACGCCTCCATAGAATGTGCCTATCCAGAGACCTCCTTCGTTGTCGTTGGTGATGGCATACACAAAGCGGTCTCGCTGTGACTGCTGTTGCCACAGGCGGTTCCATTGACGGGTGTTGGGATTGAAGCAGATCAGTCCGTCGTCACAACCAATACAGATGGTATTGTCGGGGCGTTCGAAAAGCGTATGGATATGGGTGGCACTACCTTCGGGAAGCATTTGTTCCAGATGGCCGTCGTTATGCATGAGCATAAGACCATTTTGCCAGGTGCCAAGCCATAGGCGTCCGTCATGGGTCTGCAACATGCATAGGGAATTGTAAGGGACGGGTGAATTGAAGGACATTCGCTCGAATTTCGCATGCAACCGGTTCAGGCGGCTCACACCATAGCTTCCCCAGTTGGTGACAGCCCATATCTGATTGGCATTGTCAGCAAAAACCTGTGATACATAACCATTCGTCTGAAGGAAATCGTAATGACGAACTTCCTTCTTGTCGCTGTTAATGGCGTAGCACCAGATGCCTTGCTGGCTGGTTGACATCCAGAGATTGCCTTCTTTGTCTAATGACAGGGAGGTGACTGCAGAATGAATATTGATAGGCAGACGTTCAAAGCCGTCAGTGTCGTATCTGAGTAGGAAGACGCCACCCTCGGTGCCAACAAGGAGACCCTCGTCAATAGGGAGCAAGGCGGTGATATACTGATTACTCTTGTTTTCAGCTATACGGTAGGGCTGCACTTTGATACCATCGTAGCGGCAGAGGCCGTTGTCAGTGCCAAACCACATGTATCCATATTTGTCCTGAGTAATATGACGTACGGTATTGGAAGTCAGTCCATCCTCCATGCCGATATGCCGATACTGGAAATCATTCCCGCCCCAACTATTGGTAAGGGAACAAAGAATAAAGACAAGGACAAAGGGTAATTTTCGTAACATTGGTTTCATCGTTTTTAGCATTAGCCGTGCAAAAGTAATACTTTTCCAGTGTCTGTGCAAATAAAAGTGTGTCAAATATTATAGTATTCGCTTTTTTTAATTAGGAAGTCTGACAATATCATCCAAATGATGTAAATATTGTCCAAATCCCTTAATTTAATACTTTTTTTGCATTGTTGAATGAAAAATAAATGTATCTTTGCCCGTGAATTTGAATTCGAGAACAAAGATTTCATAACTATATTATTAACGAACTAACTAATTTCTTAGATGGTATGATTACTACTCATTTTAAAAAACTGATGGCAGTCGTCGTTTGCCTTTTGGCTGGAATGACAGCGCAGGCGCAGTTCCAAGGAACCGTGACGCAATATCCGACTAGTGATTACTCGAATTCACCTGCCAAGTTTAAACTGACTGAGGTAGCACAGGCCCTTGAGACCGACACAGCTACATTAGCCAAGGCTTATAACACGTGGCAGGAGGCTGAGACGTGGGAAGGCGAGAACATGTTCTGGCTCATTGGCGCCAATGACGCTGCTACGGACGAGCCCACAGCTGATGGCAAGGGATTTTGGATGACAGCAGAAGGTGAACGTATTGTTTATGGCGAGGGTGCTATATGGTTTGCGTTTGCTCTTGTTGATGTAGAGAATGATGTCTTCTCAATCAATTGCGGTCAGATGCCTAACGCAATGAAAGCAGAGGATAGCGGACATGCAAAATTCCAGTTGCGCTACAATGGAAAGAGTGTGAATTTTGAGGTTACGCTGAATGTCGTTGCGAAGCCAGTCGTTGATATTCCACAACCTGAATTGGCATGGGGTAAGCTTACCATCGTAGAAGAGATCACGAAGGATGTAACACAGAAACCTCGTTCTGGCTATGATGCAGATAAGGTGGAAGTAGATCTTACGGAGGCTCTCACAAAGCTTGGTGTCAGCGGAGATTTACTGAAAGATGAGTTAAGCCAGTTGCTCTTTGCAAAGATTGCCTATGTAACAGAGGATGCTGTGATGGGTGCTCAGATGAGTGACTCTTTGACTAACGAATCATCAGCAGGTGCCCCTGGCTTCTGGTTGCGCAATTTCAGCGATGCCGAGGGTAATCCTACTTTCGAATGTGGACGTTTTGCTTATGATGGTGATGATTGCTTCTATGCAGAAGCTTTCGCCTTCGATACTGAGACTGGTATCCTTTCTTGTAATATCGGCCAGATGCCTAATAAACTGAAGGGTGGTAATACCTATTTTGCTGATATCTATATTGTATATGGTGACAAGGCCATCAAGATTCGTTATAACCTGATTCTGCCTGAAGTAAAGGTAGGAACCCTGGAAGATTATGAGAAGGCAGGTGAGAATACGATAAGAGTGGAAATGGAACCTGCGGAGAGTTATGACACCAAGAATTTCTCTATTGATATTGAGACTATGGTCAATGCCTTAGGTTGTCAAGTTGGAGAGATTGATGACTTCTATATGCTTGACAGTGAAATCGACTTTGCTACTGGTAAGAATCAGGAAGGTGTAGGCTACTGGGTCAGCATGGAAGGAAAGGTTATTAGTTGGGGTGATGATGCCATGTTCTATGTCACACCAAAGGCTGATGACTACTCAAAGTTCGGTGTTGGTCAGTATCCTGGACATATGAATATTGGCGACTCTGCTCGTGCCACTCTTTATTTCGTTGCTGGCAGTAAGTATTATCAGCTGAATGTAGACTTGGTGATTGTAGCACCTAAGCAAGGTGATGTAGTCTTTGAGAGCGTGGCTCAGCGTTCTATTGAAGTGCAGCAGGTGCCTGTAGCATACAAATGGACATCGGGCGTAGAGATTCCTGAGGCATGGGTTGAGCAGCAGCTTGGAACCAGCGATTGGGTGCTCTATGCACTGGCTCCACTAAATGAAGACGGAACAGAGAAAGAGGGTAATGCTAAATATTCTAAGAGCTATTCTATTACTGAGAGTCCAGGCTTCTGGATGGATGGCGAGGGCCATAATATCGGATGGAGTGCTAATGCACGTGTAGGTGTGTCTATCTCTCAGCCTTCAGGACATTTCGCACTGATGCAGTATGAAAACAGCATTAACCTTGGTGATGTGTTCCGTTTCCCGCTCTTCCTGGTCAACGAGGAGAATGGTAAGATGGTGACCTTCAACTTCACCTATAGCATAGTGGAGTCTGTCGTAGAAATCGAGGAAGTTGGCTCAGAGGATATTGTATTGCCAGTATCAGCTGATGACGATGGTGCTTCTGCAACAATCGATCTGTCAGATGTTCTCAAAGCTTTTGATATTACCTTGGATGCATTAGCTAATGGACAATATTTGCACGGCATTACTGCTGATGGAACTTATGGTTCTGGCGTGTCTTTATATGATGGTCTGGCATTCACGAATAGTGGTGCTTGTGTAATAGAAGATCCGTTTATGTTCTTTGAGGCAGAATTGAATGAAGATGGCAAGTCTGTTAAAGTGACAACCTATGCTACAGCAGACGTTGCTGACGACTATAGTGCAATAGGTACTGTCTGCTTCCTTATAGAAGGCAAACGCTATGTCCTCAACGTGAAGTTTGTTTCAGAGACAGTCTTTACTGGCATTACAGAGAATCGTACAGTACCTCACACCTCTCTCTCAGCCATTTATGATCTGCAGGGTCGTAAGGTGGTGAAAACACAGCGTGGTCTGTACATCCAGAACGGACGTAAATATATGGTTAAGTAAGCCATCGATAGACAATAATTAAGGAATCCACCTCGTTTTATAGCGAGGTGGATTCAATTAAAATGCGAAATGAAAAAATTTACTACATTAGTTTTCCTGATGACATTGGCTTCTGTTGCTTTCGCACAGAAGACCGTCTATATCCCTAATGAATGGCGTAATCCGTGGCCATCTGACTCGCTGCTCTACAAAGAGAGCGATCCGGATAATAAGTACACTTGGTCGAAAAGTCGCTCTGTGGAGAGTGATAACGTGATTATCTTCTGGGATAAGAACTACGGCAATAAGAAACCCAACGAACTGGCTACTAGCGATTGGAATTACGTAGATATACCTGACCTTTTGAATAAATGTGAGGCTTTCTACGATTTGGAAATTAACAAGCTGGGCTTTGTTGACCCAGTGAAGAGCAACCACAGCAAGTATAAGATGATGGTGCTCATGAACTATTCAAAACCAGGCGACTGGGCATGCTATGGTGGTGGCTACGATTTCGTCATCTCTGCCTTATGGCTGAACTCTGCTACCTGTAAGCCCGTAGGTCATTCTGTGGCTCATGAGGTGGGACACTCATTCCACTACATGTGTTATTCTGAGCATGCCGGGCACCAGGACTCCAATACGGACAACACGGGTTTCCACTTGGCGTGCGGCAATGGTCAGGCTATCTGGGAACAGACAGCTCAATGGCAGGCTGCCCAGTCATATCCGGAATTGATGTTTGACCAGAGTATCGGCGTATTCCGTCGTTCTCATAACTATGCCTTCTCGCACGAGTGGCATCGCTATCAGTCATATTGGTTCCATTATTATCTGTGCCAGTATTACAATGATATTACGACTGTTGCTCAGGTATGGAATCAGCCTATGACGGGGCAGAGCAGGGGTAATGGAACTGATTTCAATCAGGCGCTGATGAAACTGAAAGGGTTGGATGCTACCGGACTGTTCCGCCTTTATTATGATTATGCTGCCCGTTGTGCTACATGGGATATTGACGCATGTCGTTCCTATGGAAAGAACTATATTGGTGATTTCGATTACCGTTGCGTCCTGGTGGGAGATACGGCATATCAGGTGGCTCTGGCCTCTGTGCCTCAGGCTTCAGGCTTTAATATTATCCCATTGACTGTTCCTGCCGCAGGTACAAAGGTGACAACGCATTTCACGGCCTTGGCAAGGTATTCCAAACTGGCTGCTGGCGATCCGGCTGAGATGATGACAGGTGAGACGCAGTGGGGTAAGACCTCGCGCACCTCGTATGTGAGTGCTTCAAACTATAAAGATCGTGGTTTCCGCTTGGGCTATGTGGCATTGATGAATGACGGCACGCGTCAGTATTTCAATGCAGACTCCGTGTATTGCGAGGGACAAACACAGAAGACCTGTGAGGTGAGCATGACAGTACCAGAGAATGTGAAGCAGATGTGGCTCGTGGTTGTACCAGCCCCCAAGAGCTATATCCAACATAAATGGGATGAAAAGGCAGACAATGATGATATGTGGCCTTACCGCTTCCGTCTGGAGGGTGCTGAACTGGGTTCGAAGGCTCAGGTCTATGTGGCTTCTACAATCGATGATCGTGATGTGGCCGATATCACTTTTACTTATGATGTAAATCTGCCCCGTTTGAACTCTTATGACGCTGTGACTGTCAACGTTTCTGGTAAGGCACAGGCTATGCTGGGTACTGCTTTTCAGATGAATGCCTCTGACATCGCAGACAAGATGCAGGCGTGGACCTCCAGTGGTCCTTCGGAAGGTAAGGTGATGTTTTACCCCATGAATCCAAAGTCGCAGGCACGTGTGAACCGTGGTAGTACGGCTAATGGCTATGGTCATTGGTTTAATGCATCAGGCGGAGCCACTGATTATGGCAGCAGCGCTTATCTCTATAGCGAGTTCTCGCCAACTGGTCTTTCCTTTAATGTGGGTCAATATCCTAATCGACTGACTATCGGAAATGATTACACCATCGGTCAGATTCTGCGTTATAAACAGAGTGCCGACAAGGAGGCAATGGCCCGCTTCATCTTCCGTGTCCATGTGACAAGCAGTGACTATGGGGCTGAGTTGGCCAGTGTTGAGTATACTGACCCACGTACATTGGGCATCACACAAGTTGAAAATGGAAAGTTGAAAGTTGACCAATATTACGATCTGCAGGGTCGTAGGCTCTCTAAGCCTCAGAAGGGATTGAATATTATCAATGGACGTAAAGTTGTTGTAAAGAATAAATGATAAGAAGATTCATCACCGTTGTGCTGTATGCAGTTACGCTCTTGCAGCCTCTGCAAGCACAACAAAAGGAAAGCCCGCTCTGGAACGCACCAGGTGCGGGCAATCCGTTTATTCCAGGTTATTTCGCTGACCCAACTATTCGTAAGTTTGGCGATACCTATTATCTCTATGCTACCACCGACGGTACGGGTAATGGTTATGGACCGGCTCAGGTATGGGTGAGTATGGATTTCGTGAATTGGAAGAACATCATCATGAACTGGCCTACAACGGAAGTGGTTTGGGCACCAGATGTGATGCAGGCTCCAGATGGCACCTATCGTTACTTCTACTGTGAACCATGTGTGCTTCACGAGGGTGTTAGCGATTCGCCTATTGGGCCTTGGAAAAACGTGTTAGGAAAGACAGATGCCGTACTTGTGCCCGACCGTTTTGTTCATAATGCGATTACGTTGGATGGTCAGACCTTTGTGGATGATGACGGTTCTACTTATCTCTATTTCGGTACATGGGGCATATATAAAGGTTTTGGTTGTGGTGTGGCCCGACTGAACGGAGATCTCAAATCTTTTGCAGAGAAGAAGTTGATTCCCAATACGGAGATTACCGATTTCTTTGAGGCACCTTATGTCTTTAAGAAAGACGGCGTGTACTATTTTACCTATAGCAGTGGCTCTTGTCATGATGATACCTATCGTGTGCAGTATGCTACTTCTACAGTAGGTCCGATGGGACCGTATGAATATAAAGGTTGTATCCTCAAGACTAATGCTGACCAGACGGTTCATGGTCCTGGTCACCATAGTATCCTGGAGAAGGATGGAAAATACTATATCGTCTATCATCGTCATAACCTGCCTCGCAGCGTTCACGGCTTTAATCGACAGATATGTATCGATGAGATGAAGTTTGATAACGAAGGAAACATCCTGCCTGTGGTGCCTACGCATCAGTCACCCTTACATCTCAAACCTCAAACGTCAGACCTCAAAGCTATTGCAGTCACAGCGTCCTCTTATTGCGATGAGTGGTTTAAGCCAGAATATGCTGTAGACGACAATAATGCCACGCTTTGGAAAGCTGCCAACACCAACTGGGGTCGGGGACTGCATCAGGACGAGTGGTTGCAGATAGACTTGGGAAAGGTGCAGAAATTCTCTGAGATATGGACGCAGTTTGAATATGCCACTTTCTTCTATCAATATAAGATAGAGACTTCTGTTGATGGCAAGTCATGGTTGCTCTATGCTGACCGCACCAACAATACCATGCAGGGTTCACCCATGATTGATACGGGCAAGTGCAAGGCTCGTTATGTCCGCATTACTATCACCGACACACAGAAAAACGGGCACATGCCAGCTATCTGGAACGTAAAGATATGGAAGAAGGCTCCAGCTTTACCTGACATCAATGTTGCAGGTAATGATGATTACCCTGGAATGCATCAGAAAGACGTAGAGACATCTGAACGTCAGTTTGCTTCTTTCACGCTCGATGCTTCCCTGCTGTCAGAAGGACATAAAGCTCCCTTTGATGTAACGGAAGTACAGTCCTTCAAGGCTAACAAACCTATTCGTGTCAGGGTGAAAGACGGTCGTTGGGCACTTTTCTTCAATGGCACACAACGTCTGACAAGTGATGCGTTTTTACCGACAACTTATCGTTATAATGCTCCTTATACGATATCTGCCTGGACGTTAAGTACCAAGGTAGGCCCAGTGTCTACCGTCGCATCGCTTACTACTTCGCGTGCCGACCTTGCCACTACCGAATTTCGCTTGGGGTCAGATCCTCAGACGGGCCTTATCAATCATAATGGCTCGTTCGAAAGTTGCGGTCTGCCTCAGCAGATTAAGGAGGGCGAAGGAAAGTGGCAGTTCTGGACTATTACTTTCGACGGCTGGAAAGAACGTGTTTATCTGAATGGTGAATTGGCTCGTGAGCAGAATAACTTTCTGATGATCCGCCCGGAGGGACATATCACGATTGGTGCCGATGGCTCAGGGGCTAATAATTTTATGGGGTATATCAGTATGCTGACCATTTCTCCTAAGGCTACGACAGCCGAAGAGGTGATGGAACTCTATGACAAAACGAAACTGTCGGCTATTCCCTCCTTGGGCGATGATGATTTTGAGGAGGCCGATCCTGACAGCAAGTTCACGCTCTCACCGTTGATGAAACCTGTATTTGAGAAGAAGGAGACCTTCAAACTCAGCACTCAAAGTGCAGACTTCAATCTGGCTCCACTTAGTCATGGTGGTACTGTCTATAAAGAGCTGGAGGGCGACTTCGTCGTGATGACACGTGTCAATGATATGGAAGGTCTGGGTCAGCATAGCGTAAAAGGTTACAACGAAGTGGGATTACTCATTGCCAATGGTAATACTTACTACCAGTTGGGTGCTTTCCCGCTCTATAACTGTGGTAATATGCTTACGGTACTGAGTCCTCATGGTCGCCCGCAGTTCCCCAACTCCAAGGGTTACGACTTCGACCCTGTCATGCAGTTTGAACGTCGTGGCGATTTGCTCTTTGCCCGCACCAGTAAGGATGGTGTGACATGGAA
>Ga0256404_1006094_pt1 | contig 20400 bp, 16 predicted proteins | sample RumenRJG_01DNA_FD_185990 | JGI IMG/M metagenome (GOLD analysis project Ga0256404, IMG submission 185990) | Bovine rumen microbial communities from Lethbridge, Alberta, Canada - RJG_01 | ecosystem: Host-associated > Mammals > Digestive system > Stomach > Rumen | place: Canada: Alberta | collected...
ATCGATCTTGCCTTTGCTGCTCTTGAGTCCACCAGCGCGAGGTTTGATTACAAACTGATCGAGAAGGAGACCACAGGAATACTGGTAGGCAGATCCTCGAAACTTGCCGAGCGGTTTGAATCAGGAATGGCGATCCCGCTTAAAGAGGCGAAGAACGAGCAGTTTGTGAGCCTCAAGCAGGGACACAGTATCAGGGTGGTACAGGACCAGCTGTTTCGGATGCTTGATATTGACCCCAAGATCCTGATGGAAGTGGATTCCCTCGAGATGGCCAAGCGGGTTACGGTATCCTGCGGGGCGTGCATGCTGTGCCCGGATATCTATTTTGACGAAACTGTTATAAAGCAAGGAGTGTTTTACCCGCTCAAAGGAGTTGAAAATCACCGGCATTTCTATGCGTGCTGGAGAAAGGGAGAGAATCTGCCCAGATATGCGGAAGATCTCATTGAGATCGTGACCGGCGTACTGGATGGCAGAAGGGCATGGGAGATCTGATCAATGACCGGCTTTCTCTGCCGGCAGCGGATGATATAGGATGTTGACATCTTTTTGACATGATACGATAATAGTGCAAAAGGGGAGCTTGCCGGAGCAGGCTGAGAGGGCGCTTTGATCAGTGCCGACCCTGTAACCTGATTTGGATAATGCCAACGTAGGGATGCGGAGATAGTTGATTGTTGAGCGGACATACTAAGGCAGTATGTCCGTTTTGTTTTTGCAGCAATATCTGAAGCCGCAGCAACCGGGCAGGACTTGAACCGACAAGGAGGAAACAAAAAATGCTTGGAAAGTATCTGGACGAAGTGAGAAAAAAGACACCTCTGGTGCACAACATCACCAACTATGTGACTGTTAACGACGTAGCCAACATCCTGCTGGCCTGCGGGGGAAGCCCCATCATGTCTGACGAGCCGCGGGACGTGGAAGACATTACGTCGATCTGCGGCGGCCTCAATATCAATATCGGCACGCTCAATAAGAGAAGTATCAAGGGCATGAAGAATGCCTGCCGCAAGGCGCAGGAACTGGGTCATGTTACGCTTCTTGATCCTGTCGGAGCGGGCGCGAGCGCTCTTCGCACGGAGACGGCGGCGCAGCTCATGGAGATGATCCGTTTTACAGTGATCCGCGGAAATATCTCTGAGATCAAGGCGCTGGCGCTGGGAAGCGGCACGACCAAGGGCGTCGATGCGGACATCGCGGATGCGGTGACAGAGGATAATCTGGATGACGCGGTCCGCTTTGTAAAAGACTTCGCGGCAAAGACGGGTGCTGTTGTCGCAGTGACCGGCGCGATCGACCTTGTGGCGGACGCGGAGAGATGCTTTGTGATCCGCAACGGCAGGCCCGAGATGGGCAGGATCACCGGAACCGGCTGCCAGCTGTCCGGTATGATGACGGCATTCGTGGTGGCGAATCCGGATAATGCCCTGGAGGCGGCCGCCGCGTCTGTCTGCGCGATGGGCCTTGCGGGAGAGATCGGATACTCCCACCTCGCTTCCTATGAGGGCAATTCCACATACAGAAACCGCATTATCGACGCGATCTGCAATATGGACGGCAAGTGCCTCGACGAGGGCGCGAAGTACGAAGTGCGCTGACCCGCAGCCTGAGCATGAGGAGGTACATTAACAATGCAAGTCAAAAAAGAGAGCCTTCTGCTCTATGCGATCACAGACAGATACTGGCTGAACGGACGCACGCTCGCGAGTGTGGTGGAAGAGGCGCTGGAGGGAGGCGCGACTTTCCTGCAGCTGAGGGAGAAAAACCTTGACGGCGGGCATTTCCTGGAGGAGGCCAGGGAACTGCAGGAACTGTGCCGCAAATACGGAGTTCCTTTTATAGTAAACGACAATGTGGATGTCGCGCTTGCGATGGGCGCGGACGGGATCCACGTCGGACAGCACGATATGGAGGCCGGTGACGTCAGAGCGCTTCTCGGCCCTGACAAAATATTGGGCGTATCCGCCCAGACTGTGGAACAGGCAGTTCTCGCTGAGCAGAGAGGGGCCGACTATCTGGGTGTCGGCGCAGTCTTTCCCACCGGATCCAAGGACGACGCGGACGACGTCAGCCATGAGACGCTGAAGGCGATCTGCGACGCGGTAAGTATCCCTGTAGTGGCTATCGGCGGTATCTCACAGCAGAATATCAGGCAGCTGGCAGGCAGCGGGATCTGCGGCATCGCGGTGATCAGCGCGATCTTCGCGCAGAAGGACATCAAAGCGGCGACGGCGCTCTTGAAAGAGACGACACTGGAGATGCTCAATGAATAAAGGGGCGATCTTCGATGTTGACGGAACACTGCTGGATTCCATGCCTATCTGGGACGACGCGTCGGAGAGGTTCCTCTCGGGTCTTGGCGTGAAAGCTGAACCCGGTCTTAATGAGATCATGTTCCGTATGAGCCTTGACGAGGGAGCGGCCTACCTGAAGTCGGCTTATGGGCTTGATCTGGCGGAACAGGAGATCAAAGAAGGAGTGCTGGGAGTGATCCGCGACTTTTACTTTTATCAGGCGCAGGCTAAGCCCGGCGCGGACTGCTTCCTGCGGCAGCTCTCGTCGAGGGGTATACCGATGTATCTGGCGACTTCGAGCAACCGGGAACACGTCCGGGCGGCTCTGAAGAGACTGGGGCTGTATGACTATTTTGACGGGATGATCACCTGCGAGGAGGCAGGGGCCGGAAAGAGCGACCCGAGGATCTTCCTGCTGGCGGCTGATCGCATGGGTCTGGAACCGGCGGATATATTTGTGTTCGAAGATGTGATCCACGCCATTCGGACGGCAAACAGCGCGGGATTTGTGACGGCAGGTGTATTTGATCCTGCCAGCAGCGACGACAACGCCGCGATACGGCAGGAGAGCGCGATCTATATCCATTCACTGGAAAACTGGGAAGAGTTCCGCAAGGCGGCGGGGCTCTGACTGCGCAGAATATGACCGGCACAACTAAGGAGGAGGTAGTTGACAATGAGTGAAAAAATGAAAGTTTCCGAGCGCCTTTACCGCAAAGCGCTTCCCATCTGGGAGAGTTATTACGATCACCCTTTTGTTAAGGGAATCGCCGACGGGACGCTTCCCGTCTCCAAATTTCAGTTCTATATGATCCAGGATCACAAGTATCTGATGCAGTATGCCAAGGTGTTTGCGCTGGGTGTCATCCGCTCCGTGGAGGAGTCCGACATGCGCACTTTCAGCAGCCTGATCACGGCTACACTGGATACGGAGAACGCCGTGCACCAGAGCTATCTCGGGAAGCTCGGCATCAGCCGGAAAATGATCGACGAGACTCCCATGTGCATGAACAACGAGTCTTATACAAATTATATGATCTCGATCGGCTTTAAAGGGGGACTTGCGGAGATCGCGGCGGCAGTTCTGGCCTGCTCCTGGAGCTATGCGCTGATCGGAGAGCATATCGAGAAGAATTATCCGAAGGGGATCGAGCATCCCTTCTACGGCAACTGGATCGGAACCTACACTTCCAAGGGCTTTCGCGACTGCAACGACGAAATGATCGCGATGTGCGACAGGTTCTCGGAAGGTTATTCCGAGGAGCAGATCCGGAATCTTGAGAAGATCGTGGAACTGTGCAGCTATTATGAGTACCAGTTCTGGGATATGGCCTGGAATGAGGGGTATGAGTTTAAAGCGGAGCTGAAGTAAGATATTGGCAATAAAAAGAGGGCGCTGCATAATGCAGCGCCCTTCGTGTTTATAGCATTATTCTTCTCTTTTAACCTGCACCTTTACGCGTCTGACTCTTCGCTTCGACACCTCCACGATGGTCACTTCAATGTCCCTGTATCTGAAGGTGCTGTTGACATTGGGGAAACCGTTGTTGTACTCGATGCACCAGCCGCCCACGGTCTCGGAATCGAAGTCGAAGTCATCTTCTTTCCACCCCATCAGCTCCAGGAATTCATAGATCGGCGTATCACCGTCCAGTTCGTACTTCCCGTCGCCCTGTTTCACGACATCCTTTTCCACCGTGTCGGTCTCATCCCAGATATCCCCGACCAGCTGCTCCAGAACATCTTCCATAGAGACTACGCCGAGAGTTCCGCCGTATTCATCAGTTACCACCGCGATGTGCTGCTGCGCGTTTCTCAGAGATGAGAGCACTGCAGGGAGCTTCATGGTCTTGTACACGTAGCAGGTGGGAAGCAGGAGAGAGCGGATCTCTACTTTGTCCTTGTCGATCATCGCTTTGAGGAAGCGGTTCAGGGACAGAATGCCGATCACATGGTCGATGCTGTCCTCATAGACAGGGATCCGGGTATAGGGAGAGGAATCGATGGTCCGCAGGATCTCTTCCCACGGGTCGTCGATATCGATCGCCACAATATCTACCCTGGCCGTCATAACTTCCGATGCCGAGATGTCCGCGAAGTCGATCGCCGCGCTGACGAGCTCCGAGGCGTCCTCATCCAGGATATCCTCGTCCTCTGCCATGTCGATCATCGTGTGCAGTTCCTCCAGAGCCGCGTCGCTGTCCGTGTCCTCCAGATCCGGCAGCAAGCGGGTGATCAGATTGACCAGTCCTACCACAATGAAAGTCACCGGTTTGAGGAGGATCATCAGCGCTCTGATCGGGTAGGCAAAAGAGAGCGCGAATCTGGTGGCGTTCTTCTTGGCCGTGATCTTGGGAATGGTCTCGCCGAAAATAATGACTGCCACTGTGATCAGCGCCGTTGAGACCCAGGTGTAGTGCTCGCCCAGCGTCATCATCACTGCGACCGATCCCATGGAAGATGCGGCAATGTTCACCAGGTTATTTCCTACCAGAATAGCGGAGAGGGCGTCGTCAAACTTACTTGCGATCTTTGCGGCGATCCCCGCTTTTTTGTTCCCGTTGTCCCGCTCGTGCTCAAGGCGTACCTTGTTGCAGGCGGAATAGGACATCTCTGACGCAGAGAAGAATGCCGAGAGCAAGACGCAGACAATAATCCCTATAATATAAATATACAGATCCATCTACGCGTCACCTCCCCTCTCTTGCAGAAGGGCGCATAGCCTTCGCGTAGTGCTTGTTTTTGGCCTGCTGAACAGCATATGCCTCGCCTTTGGCAAAGCCCTCGTAGTTTTCCCGAAGTTCTTCGGGGTTGTCGTCGTTCTCGGCGATCTTGCGGTCCTCTTTGAGTTCCTCTGTTGTGAGTCTGCGAACCTTCAGGCGCATGATCCTGTTGTGGCGCATGACAAGAACGGAGATCTTGGTGCCCAGATAGTGAAAACTGTCCCCTGCCACAGGTATAGACGGGAATGCCTCGTAGGCCAGCTCATTCATGAGCTTGTATCCGATGCTCTCTTCCTGCTCCTCGGTATAATCGACGCTGAGTTCATCCAGGACGTCCAGCACCTGCTCTTCGGGGTTGACGCTGTAAGAGCCGTCCGTCATAGGGACAACATTGCGCACCGCGCGGTCGTCTTCGTCCCAGATCTCTCCCACAAGTTCTTCCAAAATATCTTCATCCGTCACGATCCCGAGAGTCCCCCCGTAGTTGTCTGTTACCACCGCGAGGTTGATCTTGTTTCTTGACATGATCGTCAGAAGATCATCGATCTTGGTCGACTGATGGACAAAGAAGGGCTCATAGAGAAGGGGCCTGATATCCAGAGCCTTTCCTATACGGATGTAGTATCGGATATATCTGCGAATGTGCAGAATACCGATGATATTGTCGATACTGCCTTCATATACCGGCAGACGGCTGTGATTCTGCTCCTTGATAAACTGAAGGATCTCTTCCTGGGGCATACTGATATCAATGGCCGCGATATCCATGCGGGGTGTCAGAATACTCTCCACGGTCACATCGCCGAACTGGAGCGCAGAGGAGATCAGCTCGCTCTGCTCCTCGTTGATCGTTCCCTCCTCGGTCATATCCTCAATGATGTCATAGATATCATTTTCTGTGACAGAGGTCTCCTCGTCGCCCTTTGAGGCTTTCGCCGCAGCATTGCCTATCATCGTAAGCAGTGCGGCAAAGGGTTTAAGGACCGTCATGATCGCGCGCAGAGTGCCCGCTGTCGCAAGGCTGATGGGCTCGCTGTATTTTCTCGCAACACTTTTAGGCAGCATCTCTCCGAAGAAAAATACTACCAGCGTGGTTATCAGTGTGGAAATGGAAACTGCGGAAACGCCCCACCGCTTGGTGACATAAACTGTCACAATGGAGGCTGTCGCGATGTGCACAATGTTGGTACAGATCAGGAGAGTTGTGATCGCCCGGTCAAAGTGATCCGTCACATACAGAGCCGTCTCGGCGCGCTTGTCCCCTCGCTCTGCGTCTGTCTTGAGACGCACCCGGGACACCGATGCAAATGCGGTTTCTGCTATTGCAAAAAACATTGCGGCGAATAGCAACAGAATTACGATCAGCCATGTTGATTGACTGCCATCGTCCATAAGACCTAATCACACTCCTTCTAAAATCAGGAAACGAAAACATATGATTTCATGTTCAAGAGCGTACCATAAAAGCATCTGTTGCGCAAGGGCAGGCACTTTTCTGCTCTCCGGAAATCATATATAATAGTAGTTACAGACCGACAGCTGACCTGCTTAGTGAACAGGAGGGAAATATGAGCGATTTACATGCCGGGCTCGGCAACACCGGAACGGATTACGGAGCCTGTGATCCCCGTCCCAAGAGGAGCGTGGAATTTTCCCAGGTGGAGAATGTATATGTGATCCGGTATGAAAATATCAACCCCACGGGGAGACTGTTCGGCGGACAGCTCGTCTCATGGATCGATGAGGTGGCAGGCGCGTGCGCCAGCCGCCATACAGGACTCGCGGTGACCACAGCCTCCATTGACAACCTCACTTTCAAGCGCGGCGCATATCTTGCCGACCGCCTTGTCCTGGTCGGCCGCATCACCTATGTCGGCCGCACTTCCTGCGAGATCAGGGTCGACTCCTTCATTGAGGATAAGGAGGGGTTCCGCCATATCATTAACCGGGCTTTCCTCACCTATGTGGCCATCGACGAGAAGGGGAATCCTCTGCCGATCCCCTATGGCCTGGAGGTCAGCACTGTTGCTGAAAAGGCGCGCTGGGACGGCGCCCTTCTGCGCCGGAACAACCGCAAGTCGAGAAAGAATATCGGATTCTGACCTGTCTGTATAACAAGAGGCTGTGAAGAAAGGAGTCTGATCAAAGACCCGTTTCTCCACAGCCTTTTTCTTTGAAACGTAACCCTTGGCTGATCACAATAAGGTTGGCCGCCTGCTCCTTCGGGAGGTCAGAAAACCGAAGGGGCTTCTCTTTTCGTTCAGAAGTTTTGCCGATACAGAGGCATTGCCGGTTCCCGCGACGGGAGAGACACTGAAAACGACCTCCCTGTTAATGATCTCAAGTAATTCCACGGCACTCTGCGGACGCTTATCGGGATCGAGTTCGAGTCCGCTGAGCAGCAGATCGTTCACAAAAGCGGGAAGGTCACTTGCATGGATGACGGGCGGAACGAGAGGCTCTCCCCTCAGGCGCTCCACACATTGTCTGGGTGGTTCTCCGCACACAGCATCGTAGATCGTGGCGCACAGGCAGTAGAGATCTGTGGCGGGAGTCAGCGTGCGGCCGCTGATCTGCTGTTCGGGAGCTGAATATCGTATATTGACCGCCTGCCGGACTACGTGGTCCTCCATACTGCCGCTCAGATCCACCGCATTGCCCCAGTCAATGAGGTAAACACCGCCGTCCCTGCATAGGAAACTGTTGATCGGGCTGATGTCGCAGTGGATAAACCCGCGGCTGTGGATCGTCTGCAGGATCTCCAAAGTGCCCTTCATGATATAGAGCGCCAGGGTGAAGGGCATGCGGCCGCGGAAGCGGTCCACATATTCTTTGCAGGTCATGCCTTCGAGATATTCCTTGACGAGATAGAAGGTGTTGTTTTCCTGGAAAGTGCCGAAGCAGCCGGGAACACCGGGGACACTGCTGAAGAGATCCAGCATCTGCGCCTCCCTGCGCACCTGCATCAGGCCCCTGGACAGCTTTTCCTCGCCGGAAAGCTCGGAGGGGTCAGGCACCGGCTGCGGCTCAGACCGGTTGGCGATATCGTAAGCGTTGACACGCAGGGCGGTCGCGAGTCCGTCCATGTGCTCGGCGGTAAATTCCTTGATGGACACTTCGTTCCCTGTAGCCTCATCCACTGCAAGGTAGATCGTGCTGAAGCCTCCGGTGCCCAGAATACTCTTGACCCGGTAACGGCCCTGGAGAAGAACTGTATTTTGACTCATAGTAGTCCTCCTGAATGTGATCACGTAATATTGCTTCTTTATTATACCATCATTTTGAGAACTGTAAGGGACAGTGTGCCAAAACTCCGCAATGAGGACGCAATCGCGGATTTTCACTCTTTTTCTCGGGGTGCTCCTGTGCTACTATAGAAAGACGGACCTGAAAAACATGTGCTTAGAAAGGACAGATATGAAGATTGCAGTAACTTATGATAACGGTAATATCTTTCAGCATTTCGGAAGAACTGAGAGTTTTAAAGTATATGAGGTAGAAGACGGAAAGATCGTATCGAGTGAAGTGATCGGTTCTGACGGGATCGGACACGGCGCGCTGGCGGGGCTTCTTGCCGGGAACGCTATTCAGGTACTGATCTGCGGCGGCCTGGGCGGCGGAGCGCTGAACGCGCTCAGGAACGCGGGGATCGAGGTCTGCGCGGGCGCTTCCGGAAGCGCTGACGAGGCAGTTGAGGCTTACCTTCGGGGCGACCTTGTGGACAGCGGCGCCAACTGCGACCATCATCACCATGAAGAAGGCGAGTGCTGCGGCGGTCATCATGACGGCGAGGACCACGAGTGCTGCGGCGGACACGGTGAGGGCGGCGGATGCTGCGGCAGACATGCGCAGCAGCTCACACTGGAAGGAAAGAACGCGGGAAAAAGCGTCAGGGTCCACTACAGGGGCACCTTTGACGACGGCACACAGTTTGATTCATCCTATGACCGCGGCGAGACACTGGATTTTGTATGTGGAACAGGAATGATGATCCGAGGCTTTGACAAGGCAGTGGCGGACATGGAAGTCGGCCAGGCCGTTGATGTGCACCTGATGCCCGAGGAGGCTTACGGCCCCAAGGATCCCGAAGCGATCATTACGATCGCGATCGCGCAGCTTCCCGGCTCCAAGAACCTGAACGTCGGAGAGAGAGTCTATCTCAGGAACATGATGGGGCAGCCTTTCCCCGTGACAGTAACGGCCAAGGATGACGATACGATCACACTGGACGCCAACCATGAGATGGCGGGCAGGGAACTGAATTTCCACATCGAGCTTATTGAAGTACAGGAATGACATATTGAGGTCCCGACACAGAGAATGAAGAATATTTTAAAGATCATTGGGTTTACAGCCGGAGTACTTTTTATCCTTTGGGTGCTGTCATGGTTCTTTGACGGCACGAAATGGCTGGAAAAGGGCTATATAGCAGATCGTGACGTGAGGATCGCAGGGATAGATGCGGAGATCCCCGGACAGATCGATGTGCTCAATGTCGGCGACAGTTTGTGCAATGCCAGCATGACGCCCATGGAACTGTATCGCGATTACGGTTATACGGCTTACAATATAGGGCGCGATTTGCAAAAACCATTGGAATCGCTGTTTTGCATCAGAAAGGCTACAAAGAAACAGCAGGTCAAGGTTATCCTCTGGGAAGCGCACAATCTGGTCAGGGATGATGGCGCCATAGACTTCGCAAACATGCTCATTTCCGAGTATTTCAAATATAAAGTTCCGTTCATCAAGTATCATTACATCTGGAAGAACTGGCTGGAAGGACCCGGAATCCGCAAGTATTTCAAGGGTTACATGGTCAACGAGGAGTTCAAGCCTTATAGAGGCGGGCCGAATTACTGGTATCTGGACAAGGAAGTCCATCAGATCCAAAAGAGGCAAAAACTTTTGTTTAAGCTGGCTCTCGATTATTGCCGAAAGAATAATATTCAGCTTGTGATGTACAGCGGCATCTCTGCGTACAGCTATGACATGCGTATTCATAATGCTATCGTACAGATTGCTGAAGAATACGATGTGGAGTATCTGGACGCCAACTATGACAAAGGAAAGATTTCCATTGACTGGTCGCATGATTCATTTGACGGCGGAGATCATATGAACCTTTTCGGATGTCAGAAGATGACACGCTATCTTGGCAATTATCTGGCTGACGAGTGCGGTCTCACAGACCACAGGGGCGATCCGGCATACCGCAACTGGGATGACCTGCTTCCGGCATATGAGCAGGAACTGAAGGACATGGAAGGTACCAGTTATCCCACGATAGAGAAAACTATGGGAAAGAACAAATGACCGGCGATGCCTGGTACTACAAGGCTGGAAGGGGGCTAAGGAGAAAACTGGAGAGGCATTGGACAGAAGAATTGATATGAAAAGTTTACTTAAAGTATTAGCTTTTGGCTTGGTGCTGACAGGAATAGCGGACCAAAGGAATAAGAATAACGAAGAGGGAGTAAGCAATGCAATACAGGTGCGATAAACACGGCAATATGCTGTCAATCCTGGGTTACGGCTGCATGCGTTTTACTAAAAAGGGAAACAGTATAGACATCGATAAGGCGGAGAAGGAAATTCTGGCCGCCTTCAGGGCCGGCGTAAACTATTACGATACGGCCTATATTTATCCGGGCAGCGAGGCTGCCCTCGGGGAGATCCTGGAGAGAAACGGGATGCGGGAGAAGGTCAATATCGCGACGAAGCTTCCGCAGTATATGATCCGCAGCAGGGAGGGGCTGGATAAATACTTCGAGGAGGAACTGGCGCGTCTGCGGACCACATACATAGATTACTACCTGATGCATCATCTGACAGACGTCGCTATGTGGGATAAGCTCAAACAGGTTGGGATCCTTGAGTGGATCGCTGACAAAAAAGCAAGCGGCGCTATTCGGAACATAGGTTTTTCCTATCACGGCAACACCGAGAACTTCCTGAAGATCCTGGATGACTACGACTGGGATTTCTGTCAGATCCAGTACAATTATCTCGATGAAGTGGCGCAGGCCGGAGTGAAGGGACTCAAAGCGGCAGCCGCCAAGGGGATTCCTGTGGTCATCATGGAGCCCCTGCGCGGCGGAAAGCTTGTGAACATGCTGCCCGCGGGCGCGCTTGAGGCGATGAAAAAGAGCGGCCATGACTGGACGCCTGCCGAGTGGGGACTTCGCTGGCTTTACAACCAGGAAGAAGTGACCGTGGTGCTTTCGGGCATGAATTCTGCGGAAATGGTGGAGGAGAACTGCAGGACAGCATCTGAGGCAGCGGCCGGGCATCTGACGGAAGCAGATTTTGAGACTCTCGAAGTAGTCAAAAACTGCATCCGCGAGAAAGAAAAGGTCGGCTGCACCGGCTGCAGATACTGCATGCCGTGTCCTAAAGGGGTGGATATTCCCGGCATCTTCCGCTGCTATAACGCAATGTATACGGAAGGGAAAAGCGCGGGGCGCTTCCAGTTCGCGCAGACTGTGAGTCTGTCGAAGGAGCCTCCTTTTGCGACGCAGTGCGTCGGCTGCGGTAAGTGTGAGCAGCATTGTCCTCAGGGAATCCCGATCAGGGAGAAGCTCAAAGAGGCGGACAGGGAACTGCGCCCGCTGCCGTATAAGATCGGTATTGATCTGGCCAGAAAGATCATGTTTCGGAAAGTAAAATAAGAGTCACAGAACAGCCTCCGGGGCAGTTATCCACATTTTGTGGATAAACCGCCCTCGGAGGCTGTAATTGTTTAGCAACTTTTTAGAAAAATTATATTTCATAACGAATTATTTTCATTTATAATTTCGTAGTATAAGAAACAAAAACGCAAGAAATATGTTGGTTTTAGTCAGGACTTCGTTCTAAAAAGAGGTAGATCAATGAGACTCGGGAAAAGTGTTGCATTTGTTACGACAGCGATGCTGTCAGCATCTATAATCGCCGGTGCCGGAAGAATCGGCGCGGCGGCAGCGGAGAGCACCACGGCGGATTACGCGGTGGCAGTCGCTCTCGAAGATGCAGGGCTGTCTGAGGATGAAGTGACTGTTGAAGAGGTGGAGAAGGGGACAGAGCAGGGCGCTTCTGTCTATGAAATAGTGTTTTGGACTGACTCCAAGGATTATGAGTATGATATTGCGGTCGCTGACAGCGAGATCGTGAAAGTCAGCTGGGAGTACTTTGAGCCTTACGCAGACGGCAAACAGATCAATCAGGCACAGGCTAAGAGCATTGCGGTTTCTGATGCCGGTGTAAATGAAAAGAAGACCTCCTTCAGGAAGAACAGGAGCGGCACAGAAAAAGGGGTTCCTGTTTATGAGTTCGAGTTTGAGGACGATACAGCGGAATATAAATATGACATCGCCAAGCAGGGCGGAGAGATCCTGAGCTACTCCAGGACGATCAAGACGCCTGCCTGCACGAGAGCGGCAGCTGAGAAGGCGGCCGGCGCGGAGTCAAAATAGTGACTGAAGAAAGACCTTACTGAAACAGCCCCCGTTTCGCATTTGATATGCGGAAGAAGGGGGCTGTTTTTTGGCGGAACGAAGAAGACGTTTTGTCTATTAAAACATTCAGGCATGTTATAGTATTCTCCATAGAACAACACATACAGAAAATCCTGTCTGCGACAGCCTGCGGAGCCGCTGATCAATGTTTCTCTTGATTTTAGGGAGTATTGGAAGTAGTATAGACAAAAGACAGTTCTGATCAGGAACAGCAATTAAACAAGTGAGGCAAAGGCGCTTCAAGTATGGATCGTAAGATCCGCGCTTGAAGCGCCTTTTTAATTGCAAAATGAAACCCGAGTGACAAGATTTGTGAGAGGAGGCAGGATATGTGTTCTATTTTGGCTTATTGCAGCGGACAGGCGGATCCCGGAAGGGTGGAGGAGATGCTCTCGAGAACAATTTCGAGGGGACCCGATGACAGCAGGATCCTCAATACCGGAAACGGTTATCTGGGATTTAATCGTCTTGCCATAATGGGGCTGACCCCGGAGGGAATGCAGCCCTTTACACTAGGCGGGAATTCTGTGGTCTGCAACGGTGAGCTCTATCGCTTCCGCAAGATGAAGGAGAGACTGATCGAAAAAGGATATACTTTCATGAGCGGATCCGACTGCGAGATCCTGCTGCCTCTTTATGAAGAGTACGGAATTGATATGTTCCGTTTTCTCGACGCTGAATTTGCGCTGGTTCTGTACGACGCTGAGAGACAGGAGTATATCGCGGCGAGGGATCCGATCGGAATCAGGCCGCTGTATTTTGGCAGAGATGAGAAGGGCATCCCGGTCTTCGCGTCGGAGCCTAAGAACCTGGTGGGGATCTGCGAGCGGATCGAGCCGTTCCCTCCCGGGCACTACGCCGTGATCAGCGCTGCGCACCTGGGTCCTTGGGATATCGAGTGCATTCCGCTTGAACATCAGGGAATTGCCATGGCGGAGTACAGCAGGATCTGGAGCGCCGGCTATTACCTGGAGGACGACCTTCTGCAGGTCAAAAGAAACATTCGCGACAAGCTGATCGCGGGAATCGAGAAGAGACTGGACGCGGACGCGCCGGTCGGATTCCTGCTGTCAGGCGGGCTTGATTCATCACTTGTCTGTGGGGTATCGGCACGGCTCATGGACAAACCGCTGCGCACTTTTTCCATCGGTATGGATATTGACGCGATCGATCTCAAGTACGCGCGCAAGGTGGCGGACTATATCGGGAGCGATCACTATGAAGTTATTATTTCAAGAGATGATGTGATCGCGGCGCTTGAGCCTGTGATAAAGGCGCTCGGAACCTACGACATCACGACGATCCGCGCATCGATCGGTATGTATCTGGTCTGTAAGTGGATCCATGAGAACACGGATGTGCGCGTCATCATGACGGGAGAGATCTCGGACGAGATCTTTGGCTACAAGTATACGGATTTCGCGCCGGACGCGGAGGCCTTCCAGAAAGAGGCAGAGAAGAGAATCAGGGAGATCCACATGTACGATGTGCTGCGCGCGGACCGCTGCATCAGCGTAAACTCTCTCGAGGCGAGAGTGCCCTTCGGCGATCTGGATTTTGTCTCCTACTGCATGAAGATCGATCCCGAGAAGAAGATGAATCGTTACGGGATCGGAAAATATCTTCTGAGAGCGGCTTTTGAGGAAGATAAACTGATCCCGTGGGATATTTTGATGAGGGAGAAGGCGGCGTTCTCTGATGCTGTCGGACACTCGCTCGTGAACGACCTGATCGAGTACGCAGGGAGCGTGTATTCGGATGAGGAGTTTGAGACGCGCAGACAGCGGTTTGCGCATGCGCAGCCTTTCACCAAAGAATCACTGCTGTACCGGGAGATCTTCGAGAAATACTATCCCGGCCAGTCGGAAATGGTGGCGGATTTCTGGATGCCCAATCGGGAGTGGGAGGGCTGCAACGTGAACGATCCGTCGGCGAGAGTGCTGTCCAACTACGGGGCGAGCGGAGAGTGAAACCTGGTCACAACGGCTTTATTAGCTTCTCTCTCAAGAGAATCATCCAAAGCCGGAAAGTCTGTCAGAGAGACGCCGTATTTCCTGTACAGAGCTCTCTGCAGAAGAAGATCACAGACGTGCGGATTCTTGGGCAGAAGAGGCCCATGAAGATAAGTGCCTATAACGTTTCGGTAGAGGACGCCTTCACAGGCGTCCTTTCCGTTGTTGCCATGGCCATACAATACTTTGCCAAAAGGCGTGTTGCTGCCGATGTAAGTCCTGCCGCCGTGGTTTTCGAAGCCGACGATCTCATAAGGCAGAGCATCAGGCAGCGATTCATTTCTGAGGACAATGTTGGAGATCAGCCTTGGAGAGCCCTGTTCTGTGTAAAGGTCCACCAGTGAGAGGCCTTCCATCCTGCCGTCGGCTGTATCGTAGTAGTGGCCGAGCAGCTGATAGCCGCCACAGACCGCAAGGAGCGAGCCGCCGTCTTCTACGTAATCGCGCAGATCCCGTCGGATCTTCTGAAGACGGGTGCATACGATCTGCTGCTCCCGATCGGAACCTCCGCCCAGAAGGACAATATCCGCGGAGGCCAGAGAGAGATGATCGTCCAGATTGCACTCCGTGACCTGTGCGTCGATTCCGCGCCACTTACAGCGCATACGCATGCATTGAATATTGCCCCGGTCTCCATAGAGATTGAGGAGGTCGGGGTAGAGGTGTACGATATTCAGCTGATAATCGCTGCTATGTAGTTCGATGCCGGGATTATTATTCATTTCTGAAGCCCTTCCAGATACTTGTGCGCCTCGTAAAGAGCCGTGTAATTGACGAGCACATAGAGATTTTCGCTGCCGTCTGCCAGCCGGGTGTCGATCGCCTTTTCCACGGAAGGCGCCCTTTCTGATTCGATCTCCACATATTTGAGCCGCAGCTGCATATCAGGCGCGCGCAGTCCGCTCACTGTTATGGAGCGGATGGTTTCGTCAGCCAGCCTGTCAAAATCCACATCCCACAGCCAGGAGACATCCCGTCCGTCCTGGGCATTGTCGTTGATCACGATGACCAGGTCCTTCGGCGAGCGGTCCTGCAGCATGGCGGAGATATTCTGATTAAATCCGGCAGGATTTTTGGCCAGATTCAGAAGCACTCTTTGCTTATTGTTATCTCCGATATGAAAGACCTCGCCCCGGCCGAACTGAGGCCTGAAGCCGCGGAGGATCTCATTAAATCTGTCAGCGGGAAGATTCATTTCCCGAAGGACACTGTAGACAGCGAGAATGTTATAGACATTGTAGAAGCCGGTCATGGGCGCGGATATTTTTACAGGGGCAGTTCCGGGCTCTTTCACGTCAAAAGACAGCTGCGGCGACAGCCTTACCTCGGAGGCATCATAGTCGATCTCAGGTCTGCAGAATCCGCAGGAGGGGCATTTGTATACGCCGAGCTGGCTGAAATGATAGAAATCATACCTCAGAGGGGCGCCGCAGTTCTCACAGAAACGGGCTTCGCGGATCTCGTCTTCCTCATTGGAAATCTTTTCGCTGACACCGAAGCTGACGATGCGGTGGGCGCTCTTTTTTGCCAGATAAACTGTGAGAGGGTCATCGCCGTTGATGACGAGAGTCATGTCCGGTACTTCAAGGATCGCCTTTTCAAGGGCTTTCATTGTGAGGTCGATCTCGCCGTAGCGGTCGAGCTGGTCGCGGAAGAGGCCGGTGAGGATCATGCAGTCGGGATGAAGATCCTGCAGGACCCGCGCGGCCGATGCCTCGTCGACCTCCAGACATGCGAAGTCAGCATCAGGGTACCCCAGAGGTCGTTTGCCGGAGGTGGCGAACGCGGCGGCGACGCCCTCGAGCATGTTGGCGCCAAGGCGGTTCGAGACAACGCGATAACCCTGCGCCTCGAGCGTGGAGCAGAGCAGGTTGTTGGTGGTCGTTTTGCCGTTGGTGCCGCAGGTCACGATGATCCCGCGGCGGATGTCCGCCGCGAGAGGAGCTATGATGTGGGGATCGATTTTCAGGGCGGCTCTGCCCGGAAGAGAAGAGCCCGGGCGGCCGCTGAGATGACATGCTGTGAGAGCTGCTTTGGCAGCAGTGACTGCCAGGAGTGTGCGTAAACGCATAGTTTCCTCCTTATTCTTGAAGCGGCATAGGTGCCTTCAACGCAGGAGTAAAGTCCGGAGGCTGTTATTTACATGGCAGGTCAGGCGACTTCCTGAATGAGGAAGCGGATGAACTCGTCCATCTCTTTTTTGTCACTGAATTTGGCGAGGTAAAGGTTGTCTCCCATGCCGTGTGCCAGAACCTCCGGGAGACGCTGCCGGAGAACGATCTTGTCGGCATATTTTTGCAGGATCTCTTCCTGCGTGTGGACATAATGGCGGCTGTCCCGAAGACCTACGGATACACAATAGAATTTTTCGGCGCTGCCTTTGGAACTAAGCCTGTCAAAGGTGATCATATCCGCCCAGTCTTTGTAGACATCGGTGCTGTTGGCGTAATTGATCATATCCGGGGTGAAGCCTCCGGAAGGGCGCAGGTTTGCCTCTAAACTGACGATCGTCCCTTTTTTGCCCAGATATGCATGATCTTCAAGCAGGCGGAAGAATTCGAAGTGAATGAAGCGGCTCCGGATCCCAAAGGCATCGACGCATCTGCGCCCCGCTTCGCGCAGGTCATCTTTGATCTGCTTTTCGATGTAAAAGAAGCAGCTCTCCTGATTGTTCACGATCTCCATGATAGATCGGGGCGTGTTATTCCCCGTCTCCAGAAGGGGCTGACCGTTGCTTCCGATTATCGCATCGTAGGAAAAGATCTCACCGGGAACAAATTCTTCCATGATGAACTGCTCGCTGCCAAAATCCTGATCATGAAAGGCTTTCAGCTCTTCGTCGCTGTTGATCTTGAAGGTGTCCACCGCTCCGACGCCGTTGTTCGGTTTAGCGATCACGGGATAGCCGACTTTCTCGATGAAGGCAAGGCTCTGGGCAAGGTCTGTCACAAGGTGATAGCGGGCCGAGGGCACTCCGGCCTGAGCATAGAATTTCTTCATACCGGATTTGCTCTTTATAGGGGTGAGCGTTTCCGGTTTAAGACCGGGGATGTTGAAGTCAAGCCTGAGCCGCGCGTCCTGTTCAAGCCAGTACTCGTTGTTGCTCTCAAGTCCGTCGATCTTTCCGTACTTGAAGCAGAAAAAGGCCACTGCGCGGTACATTTCATCATAGTTTTCCATGTTATTCACACGGTAATACTCTGTCAGAGCTCCCTGAAGCATGTAGTCGAGAGAGTCGTAGGGAGCGTCTCCGATCCCGAGGACATTGACGCCGTTTTCATGCAGCTTGATGCAGAAATTGCGGTAGTTGACCGGGAAATGGGGCGATACGAAAATAAAGTTCTTCATCAGGAATTTGATCCTTTCTTTATTAACCGGTGAGCAGACTCTGTTGAAAAAGAGATTAACAGATTAACGTCTGCTATACAACGATAAAACGTAGAGCTGGTACAAAACTACCCCAGAGGTCGTTTTGTCCGAGAGGTGCAAACTACCCCAGAGGTCGTTTTACGCCCCAGAGGTCGTTTTGCGCATTATTCCGCGTCGATCGTCGAAATTCCCATTGTGACTTCTTCCAAAACATCGAGCAGCATGCGCACGGTATCTAAAGAAGTGAGCGTTACAACGTTGTTCTGTGCGGCGATGCCGCGAAGCGCGACGCCGTCTCCGTAGTGAACGCCGGAGAGGACCGCGCGCGTGTTGATGACGTAGCTGACGTAGCCTGCGCGTATGGAGTCGAGCATTTCTTCGCTGTGTTCGCTGGGCTTATGCAGGATCCTGGTCTTGATTCCCGCCTCGAGCAGGTATTCGGCGGTCAGCGTTGTCGCCTCGATGTTGAAGCCCATTTCGTAGAAACGGCGAACGAGGGGGATTGTCTCTATTTTGTCCTCATCGGCGACGCTCACAAGGACAGTGCCATAGTTGCGCAGCGTCATGCCGGAGGCGATCATGGCTTTGTAGACTGCTCGGTGGAGCTTTTTGTCATAGCCGATGGCCTCGCCCGTGGACTTCATCTCCGGGGACAGGTAGGCGTCCATGCCGCGCAGCTTGGAGAAGGAAAAAGCCGGGACCTTGACATAATAGCGGGCTTTCTCGGCAGGATAGCGTACGATAAGTCCCTGGCCTTTCAATGTGATGCCCAGGCTGACAAGTGTGGCGATGTCTGCCAGGCTGTAACCGGTTGCTTTGGAGAGGAACGGCACAGTCCGGGAGGAGCGCGGGTTGACCTCGATGATGTAGACATTCTCCCGTTCATCGACGATGAACTGGATATTGAAGAGACCGCGGATCCCGATGCCGAGACCCAGTCTTTCCGTATAGTCGAGGATCGTCTTTTTGACGCCTGCCGAGAGGCTGTAAGGGGGATAGACGCTGATCGAGTCGCCCGAGTGGACGCCGGTCCTCTCGACCAGCTCCATGATGCCCGGGACAAAGACCCGCTCGCCGTCGCACACAGCGTCTACCTCCACTTCTTTGCCGCGTATATAGTGGTCCACGAGGACAGGCCTGCTCTCATCGATGGGCTCGGCTGTCTTGAGATAGCCCCGCAGGTCAGACTCTTTGGCGACGATCTGCATAGCTCTGCCTCCCAGGACGAAGCTGGGGCGGACGAGTACCGGATAACCGATCTTTTCCGCGGCGGCGAGCCCTTCTTCGGCGGAAGTGACGGCGCATCCCCTGGGCTGCGGGATTCCCAGCGTTTCGAGGAGTTTCTCGAACAGGTCCCGGTTCTCCGCCTTGTCGATGGCATCGCAGTCCGTGCCTATGATCCTGACGCCGCGGGCGTGAAGCGGGTCCGCCAGATTGATCGCCGTCTGTCCTCCGAGCGTCACGATGACGCCATCGGGCTTTTCCATCTCGATCACGTTCATTACGTCTTCAACAGACAATGGTTCAAAATACAACTTATCCGAACAGGTATAGTCCGTGGAAACAGTCTCAGGATTGTTATTGATGATGATCGCCTCGTAACCCGCCTTTTGGATCGTCTGTACAGCGTGGACAGTGGAGTAGTCAAACTCCACGCCCTGTCCGATGCGGATCGGGCCGGCGCCGAGTACAATAACCTTTTTTCTGTCAGAGAGGTGAACCTCGTTTTCGACCTCGACCTCTGGGGTCATTTGTTCAGCTGCGGTTTCATAAGTCGAGTAAAAATAGGGAACGTAACTGTCAAACTCTGAGGCGCAGGTGTCGATCATTTTGTAGACCGGCATGATCCTGTTTTTTGACCGAAGAGAAAACACTTCTTCTTCGGAAAGATCCCACAAAATGCCGATTTCACGGTCTGAGAAGCCCATTTTCTTGGCTTCGTGCAGTTCTTCCAGGTCATCGGGAGCGGCGGCCAGCGCTTTTTCTTCTTCTACGATCCGGCGGATGCCGCGAAGGAAGAAGGGGTCAATGCCGCTCTGTCGGTGGATCTCATTTTCAAGCGGGGGACAAGATACCCGGGGACAAGATACCCCAGAGGTCGTCTGTTCGCGACAAGATACCCCAGAGGACCCCTGCTCGCCAGAGGTCGTCTGTTCATGACAAACTACCCCAGAGGTCGTTTGTTCAGCCCCGGAGGTGCAAACTACCCCAGAGGTCGTTTGTCCCCTTCGCAGCAGCTCCGCGATCGCAAAGATGCGGTCGTCAGTGCCGGTGCGGATGTAATAAAGAAGCTCCTCGTTCGTCAGAGGATCAAACTTGGGATCATGCAGGTGGAAATGTCCGGTCTCGAGGGAGCGGACTGCCTTGAGGAGGCTCTCTTCCAGGGTGCGGCCGATACTCATGACTTCACCGGTAGCCTTCATCTGTGTGGAGAGCGAATTGTCCGCGTCCGTGAACTTGTCAAAAGGGAAGCGAGGCATTTTCGTGACGACATAATCCAGCGCAG
>Ga0256404_1006095_pt1 | contig 20397 bp, 15 predicted proteins | sample RumenRJG_01DNA_FD_185990 | JGI IMG/M metagenome (GOLD analysis project Ga0256404, IMG submission 185990) | Bovine rumen microbial communities from Lethbridge, Alberta, Canada - RJG_01 | ecosystem: Host-associated > Mammals > Digestive system > Stomach > Rumen | place: Canada: Alberta | collected...
GGGGATAGGCAAGACCGCTATAATGGAGCAGATAGCCGCAGAGCTCGGCATCGGCATCATTTCGTATTCCATGACTCATCACACGAGGCAAAGCGCCATCGGACTTCCGTTCATAAGCCACAAGGTCTACGACGGGAAGGAGTACGATGTCACCGAGTACACGATGAGCGAGATCATCTCATCCATATATGAGCTCATGGAAGAGACAGGCGTGAAGGAGGGCATCCTCTTCCTCGACGAGATCAACTGCGTGTCGGAGACCCTGTCGCCTCTGATGCTCCAGTTCCTTCAGTACAAGGTATTCGGAAGACACCGCATTCCTGACGGCTGGATCATCGCATGCGCCGGAAACCCTCCGGAATACAACGATTCCGTCAGGGATTTTGACATCGTCACACTCGACAGACTCAAGAAGATCGATGTCGAGGCCGACTACGACACATGGAAGGAATACGCGCTGAAGGCTGATATCCACCCGGCAGTCACGACCTTCCTCCAGAGCAAGAGGAACAGATTCTACTCGGTCGAGACGACCGTAAGCGGCCGCAGCATTGTAACGCCGAGAGGCTGGGAAGACCTCAGCAAGATGCTGTATCTGTACGAGCAGAACAGCCTTGAGGTCGACGAGGACCTGATCATCCAGTACCTGCAGGATCAGGCGGCCGCCAAGGAATTCGCTGTATATTACGACCTCTTCAACAAGTACAGGACGGAGTATCCGGTCGAGGACATCCTCCTCGGCAAGGCTACGGGAGAGATGATCGGCCAGGCTGCCGATGCCGGATTCGATGAGGTATACACACTCATCGGACTCCTTCTCAGCAACGTGAGGACAGACATCCGCGCATGCAATACCGAGGAAAAGGTAATAGATGAGCTGAGGGCATGCCTCAAGGCTTATGCAGAGGAAGATCCGGGCGAGAAGACTCCGCAGGAGAGGCTTCTTGAGATCGCGGGAGATATGAGAAGCAGGCTCGAGGCCGGAAGACAGTCAGGCTCAGTTGATCAGAACAGGCGCAGGGTCATGCTGAGGACGGCGGACATCCTGGACAGATTCGCATCGGAGACAGCAGGCGTGAAGGATTTCAATGAGTCCTTCGACATAATACGCGACAAGTTCAGCACTATCGTGAAGACACATGCAGCGAAGGTGGGCAGGACTCAGGACAAATTGACAGGGCTGTTCAGATTCGCCGAAAGCTGCTGGGGCGAGGGCAGAGAGATGCTGATGATCGTGACAGAGCTTACCGCCGATGCCTCAAGTGCAGCATTCATAAACAAATACGGATGCGAGGAGTACTTCAGACACAACAAGGAGCTTCTGTTCAGCGAGAGACAGATAGAGATCGACCGCAAGATCGACCAGCTGGAGCTGTAAGAAACAGCAGGAAACAGCAACGCAAAAGCAATGCGCATATGGGAGAATAATTACCCGTATGCGCTTTTTCTTGCGGCACTATTATTTCATCAAATACACTGAACATTTTGCATAGACGATATCAATAATTGCGCTGAGAATATTCAGATATAATAATTCCATGAATAACGGCGTCAGCCGTATGTTTTTTGATGCTTGCGGGATGTAAGAGGTGTTTATATGACTTACGAAGAACTGAAAAAAGAAATGGAACTGTATCCAGAGACCATGACGGACGGGGAGAGAATGCAGAAATACGCTGCAGGTGAAGAGGTAGACCATATACCATTCTCGATCCAGAGTAATGAAGAGGCTATGGCCAACATTTTCGGATATACTACTGCTCAGTGGAGAAATGACGTCAAGGTACATATCGATGTCATAAAGAGAAGAAAGGAAGAGTTCAACATCGGCGGACTCGCTTCCGGACTGAGACTGAGAACAATGGCGCAGGCCGTCGGTTCTGAGATCTACTTCCCTGAAGTAGGTATCGACCGTGTAATCAAGCCTGTTCTTGAGGACTATGACCAGCTGAAGACTCTCATGAAGGACAACCCTAAGAAGAATCCGGTCTTCCTGTCAGTCCTGCAGAGAGGTATCGACCTCAAGGCAGCATTCCCTGAGATGGGTATCGCGATGCCGGTAGCAGGTCCTTTCACCAACGCTTCCTGCATCAGACCGGTAGAGAAGATCCTGAGAGATACAGTAAGGCACCCTGAAGAACTTCACGACCTTCTGAAGTGGTGCGTTGACTATACAGTAGCATATGCTGAGATGTTCGCTGATGAATTCGGCGGCGGCGGATGCACCATCTGCGACCCGGTCAGCTGCTCTGACATCCTCGGCAAGAGAAACTACAAGAAGTTCTCAGAGCCTCATCTGATCGAGCTCATCGAGGGACTGACACAGGCTCTCGGAAGGAAGCCTGGAATCCACATCTGCGGAAAGACTTCACCTCTGTGGGATGAGATGAGCCAGCTCAAGGTAGCCAACTTCAGCGTAGACAACATGGAAGACCTCGCAGCTGCAAGAGACATCATGGGACCTCACTTCGGACTCATGGGCAACGTGGCACCTGTAGATGTTATGCTCAACGGGACCATAGACGATGTCATCGAGACATGCAAAACATGCATCATCAAGGGATCCGAGGCAGAGAACGGATATACACTCGGCACAGGATGCCAGGTACCTATCGGAACACCGAGAGAGAACTTTGACGCATTTATCTTTGCAACACGCAAGTACGGCAGAGGCGCAAGGAAGGGCTGCCTGCCGCTCGGGATCGCTGAAGAAGCACTGACCGACGTGATCGAGACCAAAGAATAGGCTGCGAGAAATAAACTGAATTCTATTGTTACAAGGAAGCAATTGAAGTTATTATTAAGAAACAGGAGAAAGTAACTTATGGCAACTAAAGAAGAATTACTGCAGAAAATGTCTGACTACGTCTTCGAGATGGAAGACGAAGAGATCGCTGATGTATGTGAAGAGTACATCGAAGCAGGATATGATCCTCTCGACGGAATCCTTCACGGTCTTGTTGACGGAATGAACCGCGCAAGTGACATGTACGATCAGGAAGAGTACTTCGTAACCGACCTGCTGCTCTGCTCTGACGCTATGTATGCAGGACTCGACGTTCTGAGACCGCACCTTCCTGAAGATGCAAGCATGGGCGACTCGAAGAAGGCAGTCATCGGCGTTATCGAGGGCGACACACACGATATCGGCAAGAACCTCGTCAAGATCATGATGGAGACTGCAGGATTCGAGATGTACGACCTCGGAAGAGACGTTCCTATCGACAGCTTCATCGAGAAGGCTAAGGAAGTCGACGCTGACCTCATCATGATGTCCACACTGATGACAACGACCATGCCGGGCATGAGAACTGTTATTGAAAAGCTCAAGGAGCAGGGCATCAGAGACAACTTCAAGGTAATGGTAGGCGGAAGCCCTATCTCCATGAAGTATGCTGAGGACATCGGCGCTGACGGCTACTCAAGAAATGCAGTTGAGGCTGTGGAAGTAGCCAAGAAGCTCTGCGGAATGGAATAATAATCCGTCACACTGGGAGGAAATGATATAATGCCGCTTATTACGGTAATGCCGGAAGGCAAAACTATCGACTATACACCGGGACAGTCACTCGCTGATCTTATGCTCGGCGCAGGGATCTTCGTTGACAATGCATGCGGAGGCAAAGGCATCTGCGGAAAGTGCAAGGTCAGGATCCTTGAAGGCGATGCCGGTGATATAACGGAAACGGAACTCAGAATACTCAAGCAGGAAGAAGTCGAGTCTGGTATCAGGCTCGGCTGTCTTGTCAATCCTGAAGGAGACCTCAAGGTCGAGTCTCTCCAGAAGGAGAAGAAGCACGATGTACTCGCATCGGGCTATCTTCCTGACTTTGAATTCAAAACAGACATCACCAAGATGCCTGTAACGATCCACAAGCCGACACTTGACGACCAGACCCCGTTCGAGGACCAGATCCTCGAGCAGACCGGCGCCGAAGGAATGGACTACACAGCACTCGGCATCGATTCGATGAAGCCGGGAGAGTATACTGCGATCCTTCATAAGGGAAGAGTATCAGGGCTCGAGCACGGGGATACCACAGGCCGGAGATTCGGTGTCGCCATAGATATCGGAACGACTACCGTCGTATGCTCGCTCGTCGACATGAACACAGGCGAAGAGCTCGGACACGCATCTGAGATCAACGCGCAGAAGCATTTTGGCCTCGACGTCCTGACAAGGATCACTTACGAGATCGAGCATCCTGAAGACGGCATCATCAAGCTGAGAAAGGCTATCGTCGGCTCCATCAACAAGATGGTCGGTTCCATCTGTGAGAGATTCGGCGTCAGCACTGATGAGATCTATGAGATCACAGTAGGTGCCAACTGCACGATGATGCACATGCTCGTCGGAGTGGATGCTACGCCTATAGGCAAAGCTCCTTTTGCCCCTGTATTCGCGAAAGCGAAGGACATGAGGGCTGCGGACATTGGTCTTAAGGCTGCGCCTGGTGCAAGGCTGTACTGCCTGCCGTCGGTTTCCGCATACATCGGAGCTGACATCGTTGCAGGTGCTTACGTCTGCGACCTCAAGCACCGCAAGGGCAATACTATTTTCATAGACATCGGTACCAACGGAGAGATCGTACTTGCAGCTAACGGCAGACTCATGTCGTGCTCGTGCGCTGCGGGACCGGCTCTCGAGGGAATGAACATCAGCTCGGGAATGCGTGCTGCTGAGGGCGCCATCGAAGACATCCACATCGGTGAGGACGGACTGGATCTCAAGATCATCGGAGACTGCGAGCCTGCAGGTATCTGCGGCAGCGGTATCCTTACCGTCACCAAGGAGCTCCTTAGAACAGGCATCGTAAAGAAGACGGGAGCTTTCGTCAAGGCTGACAAGTTCGGTCCTGATGACTACAGATCGAAATACATTCTTGTCGATGAAGAGGGCAAGAGATCATTCAGGATGACTGACGGCGATGATCCGCTCTGCATCACGATGGGCGATGTAAGGCAGGTGCAGCTTGCCAAGGGTGCTATCCTTTCCGGATTCATGGCTCTCATGAAGAAGGCCGGGATCAGCATGGAGGACCTCGACAGCGTCCTGATCGCAGGACAGTTCGGTGCACATCTGCCTGCAGACAGCATCACAGGAACGGGAATACTGCCGTTCGAGGTCGAGGACAAGATAGAGTACGTCGGCAACACATCCAAGACAGGAGCGTATATGGCTCTGATGTCGTCGGATGTCAAGAGAGAGATGGAAGAGCTGGCGCATGAAATGGACTACCTTGAGCTGGGTGCGACTGAGAACTATGAGAGGCTGCTCTCTGAGTGCCTTATTTTCCCATCTTTTAAGTAATTAAATGCTGCCAGCGCTACCCCGCTTGCAGCTCTTCCAGGGATTTACTTTCGGAGCTTTACGCAACATTTTTGTATCCTTACGGGTTGCCCGCTCCTACCGTAAATCCGGGCGAGCTGTCAACCGGCGGCTGGCAGCTGATAATACTTACAATTATGTAAAAATAAGAGCTTTGAACTGAGCAGCTTACTATAAGTTCTCAGTTGCAAGCTTACAGAATTGGGTGAAGAATTAATGACTACTGCTAATGAAAGACTTATTAAGATACTTAAGGGTGAGAAGGTCGACAGGCCTGCATGCATCTGCCCGGGCGGCATGATGAACATGGTCACCAAGGAGCTGCAGGATGTTGCGGGTGTATACCTTCCTGAGGCTCACACTGATGCTAGGATGATGGCTGACCTCGCGAAGGCTATCGTCGATCAGGGATGCTTTGAGAACTACGGCGTTCCGTTCTGCATGTCCGTTGAGGCTGAGGCTCTCGGCGCTACATGCACGATGGGCTCGCAGCTCTTCGAGCCGCATATCACGGGATATGCAATTGATACTGTTGAGGACTATAAGAAGCTGAGTCCGATGGACCTCAATTCGGGAAGGGCTAAGGTAGTGCTCGATGCCATCAGGATCCTCAAAGAGGAGACCCACGATGTTCCTATCATCGGAAACCTCGTAGGTCCGGTCAGCGTTGCGAGCTCGGTAATGGAGCCGACAAGATACTACAAGCAGCTTCGTCAGAAGAGAGAGCTGGCTCATGAGTACATGGAGTTCGTTACAGAGCAGCTGATAAGATTCGGTGTTGCCGAGGTCGAGGCCGGTGCCAATGTCATCGTTATCTCCGATCCGAGCGGCACAGGAGAGATCCTCGGACCTAAGTTCTTCGACGAATACGCTGTAACATACATCAACAAGGTAGTTGATGCTGTTGCTGCAGCAGGCGCAAGGACCATCGTCCACATCTGCGGCCAGATGAAGTCTGTATATGACAAGGTGGCAAAGATCCACAGCGATGCGTTCAGCTTCGATGCTGTCGTATCGATCCGTGAGGCGAAGAAGCAGCTTCCGGACAAGGTCATCATGGGCAATGTAAGTACGTTTGCTATCGAGATGCAGGACGGCAAAACGGTTGAGAAGCTGACGAAGAACTGCTACAACCAGGGCTCGGACATCATCTCGCCGGCATGCGGACTCGGAATGGGTTCGCCGCTTGGCAACGTTCAGGAAGTGCTTAAGACTGTAAGGACATTCGGATCACAGGAGTAACTGTAAATGTCAGTAAATATTGACGGAGACAGGCTTATAAGATATGAGGATGCTGCGGTGCATTTTAGTGTGCCGCAGCATATCCGGTATATAGAGGATCTTGCTTTCTCGGGTGCCGATCATCTTGCCGTGCTTGAGATCCCTGACAGCGTGGAGCACATAGGCAATTATGCCTTCAGGATGTGTTACTCACTTGAGGAGATAAGACTGCCGTCAAAAGTTGAGAGCGCCGGCTCTGGACTCTTCCAGCACTGCTGGAAGCTTAAGAAGATAAGCCTGCCTGAGGGCATACTTATGATAGGTGCCGAGATGTTCGAGAGCTGCCACGCTCTTCAGACACTTGAGATACCCGACTCTGTCCTGAAGATAGACAGGACAGCTTTCTCAGGATGCAGGAACCTCAGAGACATCGTTATCAGCCCGTCAAAACTTAAGATGCTGCCGCCTGCCGCAAGATACGCTGCCGTTCTTACGTATATGGAGCGCCGCGCGGAGAACGCGGATGAGACACTGACTGACGAAAATGAGATGACCGGCCGAAGGATCATCGATGATTTTGCCCGCGACAGACAGGGCAACCTCCTTGACCTTGCGATCAACAGGCGCAATGCAGAGGCTGTGAGATATATGCTGAAGCGCGGACTCATAGCAGCTGATGCTCTGGCTGACTACCTTGAGAAGTCGGCCGAGAGGAACCGTGTCGAGATCACTGCGCTGATGCTTGAATACGGACATAATAATGACAACAGAGAGGACCTCTTTGACGAGGATCCGTTCAGATAAAATGCAGCAGTGAGTGCTGTAATGATTTCGGTAAATAACCTGGAGGGGTGAATAAAATGGCAGACATTAGAGAATACAAATGCACTTATTCAAACTCGGTAGGCATCAGCGCAGAGGTGACTGAGGGTCTCGGACTTGAATTCCCGGATGCATACATGCACAGTGGCACGATGCAGACTCTGGCCAAAGCCATAAAGAAGCACGATAACTCGGATTTTGTGCTGCTTCCTTTCTGCAGGACCGTTGAGGCTGAGGCGATGGGCGCAGTCCTCAACTATGGGGATTCCAATACAGGACCGAGAGCCAAGGACCCGATCTGCTCAAACATGGATGAAGTGCTGGCTCTGCCGGATATTGATTTCGGCAAAATGCGCATTCATGAGGTGCTTGATGCCTGCGCTCAGATGAAGAGCGAAGGGGAGACCGTCTGCCTTGAGGTGACCGGGCCGTTCACCATACTTAATGCTCTGATGGAGCCGAGGCTCGTATTCAAGGCATACCGCAAGGACAGAGAGAAGATGAAGCTGGTCTTCGACAAGTTCTCAGAGCAGCTTCTCAGATACATAGAGAACGGCAAGAAGGCAGGAATTGATGTGTTTATCTTCTCGGATTCAGCAGGTGCTCTGGACATTCTCGGACCGAAGTTCCTGACCAATGCGGTGGAGGACTTCTATGATCCGTTCATGAGAAAAGTCAGTGAGATCATGGATGATTCCTGCATCTTCCTGCTGTGCCCTAAGTTCACATATGCTCTTGTTGACACAGGCCATGCCGAGTTCAGAGAGCATCAGCTTGAGGAGGGCATAGACTTCCTCGCTGCCATGCTGGAGATGAAGGGCAAAGCGAAGATCGGCGGACAGGTATGCATCAAGAATGTGGGAGTGAAGCTGTCCCACGGAAAGTTCCGCGAGATCGTGATGAAGTAGCTGCATGACGCAGCTCCGGAGCGTGAACAGAGAAAGCCAATGCACAGACTGTATCAGGGAAAGAAGATACTCATAGCATGCTCGATGATCGAAGATGAGATAAATGCTGTCTTCGACCGTTTCGGATGCGGGGATATCGAAGTCCGCTGGATGGAGAGAGGGTATCACAATGATCCTGATGAGCTCCGCGAAGTGATACAGAACGAGATAAACAGAGCAGAAGCAGACGGAGCCGAAACAGTGATTCTAGCATATGGGTTCTGCGGCAAAGGCGCAAGCGGCTGGCGCACGAAGAAATCAGTCCTCGCAATGCCTCGGTTTGACGACTGCTGCAACATGATGCTCTGCACCGGGAAGAGGCAGAAGCGCAATCTCCTCGAAGCAGGGAATATGTACCTGACCAAAGGGTGGTCGAAGGACGAGGGGGCGCTTCTCTCGATGCTCGAAAGGGCGCAGGAGAGGTATGGAGAACGAAGGGGCCTCAAGGTCATGAAGCTGATGTTTGATTCGTACACCAAGGTCACCGTGATCGATACCGGATGCTATGAACTTGAGCCTGTGCAGGAATATGCGGAAAAGTGCGCAGATCTGCTGGGACTGGAACTTGCAACAGTTCCGGGCGGAAACGAGATACTGAGAAAACTGATTACAGGTGACTGGGACGAAGATATTATTGTAAAGAAGCCGGGCGAACCGGTGAGTGATGAGGACTTCGAATTCGGGGGAGAGACCGGAAGCGTATCTGATCAGCTGTGGAGAAAGACCTTATAGGGTCAGGAGGACAAAATGACAGTAAGAAAAGACCAGATGACTTCAAATGAACGTATGGCGGCATATTTCGACGGAAAGGAAGTTGACCGTCTGCCGGCAATGCCGATGATCGATTCGGTTGGTCCGAGACTGATAGGTGAGAAGAACAGATTCAAGAGACTTTCTGCAGAAAACCAGGTTCTGGTACAGAAGAAGGCGTATGAACTGCTTGGGCTTGACGGCCTTTCGATAGAATACGGTCTGCACGGAATAGGACAGGCAGCCGGAACGATCCTTGGAGACCCTGAGAACACAGCTCCGCCTATAGTGGAGCATGTTCTGAAAGACCTTAAAGATGTAGATAACCTTGATCCTGAATGCGTGCTCAGAAAGAATGATCCATGGATCGAACTGTGCTGCAGGGCATGTGAGATGCTCGTCGAACAGATGGGAGATGTGGTCGGAACAAGCGCCAGCCTAACAGGTCCGATGACTGCGGCATCCAGCATTTATCCTATCTCCAAGCTCCTCGTGGCAACAAGAAAACAGCCTGAACTCGTACACAAGTTGCTGAGATTCTCTACAGATGCTCTCATTGCAGTCAGCGAGGAGTTCGCAAAGTGCGGAGTAGACATCTTCATCTGCGACCCTGTAGCATCCGGCGACATTATGAGTGAGAAGGCATACAGAGAACTCGTTTTGCCTTATACTAAGGAACTTGCTCCTGCCATCCACAAGCACGGAGTGGCGATGGGATACCACATCTGCGGCAACACAAACAAGATCACAGAAGCGATGCTTGAGTCAGGCTGCGATATGCTGAGCGTCGATGTCAAGGTGCCGCTGCTGAGAGCCAAGGAACTGGGCGGAGACAAAGTGCCTATTATAGGCAATGTCGATCCGATCAACACAATGATGCTCGGTACACCTGATGAGGTCCGTGAAGAAGTCATGAGAGATATAGCTGACTGCGCGGATACGCCTAACGGGTACATAGTGAGTACGGGATGCGACATTCCTGTCGATACACCTAAGGAGAACGTGATGGCATTCATGGATGCTGTAAGGGAATACGGCCCGGTCAGCATCGGACAGAAAAAAGACTGACGTATTTTTTCTGTCCTTTTGGATCAGAAACGCTCAAAAGGCGCCACCCGGTGGTGCCTTTTTTCGTGCATCTCCGTGCGATATAAAAAAATAAAATACTAAGGCCGTTAACAATTTGGAATCCCAATTAGCATGAGACGCAAAGGAATTTTAGAATAGTAAGGGTACACATGGGAGACAAAATGAATTACGTAGCAATCAACAATGTGTCCTTCGCATACGAAGAAGGAAAAACAATACTCGACAATATTGATCTCCGGGTTGAGAAGGGGGAATTCATCTGTATTCTCGGACAATCCGGCTGCGGGAAAAGCACGCTGCTCAGACTGATCGCAGGTCTTGAGATGCCGACTTCCGGCACGGTCTTTGTTGACGGAGAGGAGGTAAAAGGAGCAAGCCTCGACCGGGGCGTGGTGTTCCAGGACTATGGCCTCTTTCCGTGGATGACGGCCGGAAAGAACATCCTGCTAGCGCTTGAGCAGAAATACCCAAAGCGCAGGAAGAGTGAACTGAAGAATATAGTTTACGAAAAGCTCGGAGAGGTCGGGCTGGATAGGTCGGTCTACAGCAAGTATCCGAGGGAGCTTTCCGGGGGCATGCAGCAGAGATGCGCGATAGCTCAGGCTCTGAGTATAGAGTCTCCGCTGCTTCTGATGGATGAGCCTTTCGGTGCTCTGGATGCAGTGACGAGGGCGGCTCTGCAGGATATGATCAGAAACCTGCTTGAAGGAGAGAACCGCAAGACAGTATTCTTCGTAACCCATGATGTTGATGAGGCCCTGCTGCTCGGGAGCAGGATCATCGTACTCGGACAGTCACCAAGCCGTATCATATATACCTGTGAGATCGATAAGGACAACAGGCCGACAAGGGAGAATCAGTTTACAAACCCGGAATTTCTTAAGATGAGGAATGAACTGATCGGATACATCAACCGCGATGTCGCGGAAAAGCTCAAGTAAAGACATTTACTTGCCGCAATTCGGTGATAACCGGGATTTTACCCGGATCACATATAGTATTACCTAATATAAGTTAACGGAGGAATTCTAAAGATGAGAAAAAGCAGCAAGATTTTAGCTCTTCTGATCTCTCTTCTCATGGTGCTGTCAATGATGGCAGCATGCGGAAGTCAGGAAGAGGCGCCTGCAGAAGAGCCTACAGAAGAAACAGCAGAAGCCGGTGAGCTCGGAGCACCTGAGGTAACCACAGTAAAGTGGAACTCGGGTACATCCAAGAACGTTCTTATCACTATCGCTAATGAAAAGGGATACTTCGAGGATGAAGGCATCACAATCGAAGAGGTACCTGCAGATGAGAACAACAGCGCTATGGCACTGCTCGCATCCGGAAAGGTTGACGTAGTATCCAACGCAGGAACAAGTAACCCGCTTGACCAGATCTCCCAGGGCGTTGACCTGACGATCTTCGGCGGACACATGGTACAGGGTGCTATGCCAATTATCGCAAAGAAGGGAACACAGTGGAACGGCGTTCAGGACTTCATAGGCAAGAAGGTAGTTGCTAACACAAGCTACTTCGCTCTTACAGGTGGCGTTATGAACACCGGAGAGGAAAAGCCGCTTGAGGCTGTTGAGTGGATCGAAGGAATGGATTATCCTGATGCTCTTGCTATGGTAGAGAGAGGCGAGGCTGACTACGCTCTTCAGGGAACAGGAAACGTTCAGACCTGCAAGGAATCCGGAACAGTTGACATCGTAAGCTGGCAGGGAGATATCATGCCTGACTACTCCTGCTGCAGAATGGTAGCTCAGACTGATTTCGTAAAGAACAACCCTAACACACTGAAGCACGTAATGGTAGCTCTTCTGAGAGCTCAGGCTTACTACGAAGCAAACAAGGAAGAGGCTGTTAAGCTCCACGCTGCTGCAACAGAGCAGACAGAGGACTATGTAGCTGCATTCATGCTTGACGAGCACTACAAGGTAAATGTTGACCCACTGGAAGATTCCGTACTCCGTGCATGGAACATCCTCGATGCAACAGGATTCTTCAAGGATAAGGATGACAGTGTAAAGATCGAAGATCACATCAACACTGCACTCTACAAGGAAGCTCTTGACTATGCAGAGGCTACATACGGTGAGGAAGCTCCTGACTTCTACAAGGCTCAGCAGGAATTCTTTGCAAGCAACAACACCGGAACAGCTAAGGAATAATCATTCTGAAACAGACATACTTGTATGAATAAGATCACTGATTTCTTTCGGAAATACTGGATAACGTTCCTTATCATCGCCATGATGGTCGGAGGATATGTATTTGTCACCGATAATAAGCTGGCAAATCCGTTCTTCTTCCCGCCTGCTAAGGATATCATCAGCGCGTTCTGGGAATTCAGATACAGAATGCTCGAGAACATGGTCGCTTCCTTCAAACTGATTATTCCGGCTATCTGTATCTCCGCGGCCATAGCGCTTGCTGTCGGAACGCTTGTGGGAATGAACGCAAGACTGAGGGATGCCCTGCATCCTATCATCTATACGTTCAGCTGCATACCAGCGATTATGCTGTCGCCGTTCGTGCTGCTGCTCGCACCGACGATCACTGCCGCTGCGATCTTTCTGATCGTATACGGTACGGTTTGGGCTACCATGTTTGCTACCATCACAGGTGTGATGACAGTAGACAAAAGGTACCTGGAGAAGGCAAAGACACTGGAACTTACAGGATTCAGACGGTTCTTTAAAGTAATCCTTCCTGCGGCATCTCCTGCTATCTTCGCAGGCTTTACCAATTCGATGAGAAGCTCTTTCGTCATGCTGGTATTTGCGGAGATGAGCGGTGTGCAGAAGGGAATGGGTTTTTTCGTCAAGAAGTATTCCACTTCCGGAGTGTTTGCCAACACATGGGCAGGATTCATATTCATGGCCTTTGTACTTGTGGTGGTGATGCTCACGTTCGAAAGGATCAAGAGATACGTCCTGAGATGGACTATGAATTGATTGGCAAGTAAGTTATAATTCAGGCGGGCAATCCAGCCCGCCTGTTTTATGAGAAGGAAAGAAAAATGGTTAAATACGTAGACAGAAAAAATACTAACTGCAACAAGTGGGACTCTCTTGAGGGCACATTCGGCGCTGACGGGCTGCTCCCTCTGTGGGTGGCTGACATGGATTTCCGCATCGATGAGCATATCATTCAGGCGATGCATGATTACATTGAAATGGGGATCCCAGGATATTACAAGGTGCCGGACAGCTATTACCAGGCATTCATCGACTGGGAACGTGAAGAACATGGATTTGAGGTAAGCAGGGAATGGATCAGGTTTTCTCCCGGCATAGTTTCCGGCTTTCACATGGCGCTGCAGGTCCTTACTGAGCCGGGTAACGGCGTGCTGATCTCCACACCTGTATACTATCCTTTCAGCAACGCGATTAATAATAATGACAGGAAACTTATCGCCTCTGAACTAATCAACAGAGAAGGGCGTTACTATATAGATTTTGACGATTTTGAGTCTAAGATCCGCGATAATGATGTCCGTGCGTTCATTCTCTGCTCGCCGCACAACCCTGTCTCCAGGGTGTGGTCGGAGGACGAACTGAGGAGGATGCTGGACATATGCAGGAAACACAATGTGGCAGTCATCGCCGATGAGATCCATCATGACCTGGTATTCGGTGACAACAGGCATGTCCCTGCTCTGAGCGTATCAGAGAAAGGGGACCGGATAATCATGTTTGCTGCAGCATCGAAGACATTCAACATCGCAGGTCTGCAGAACTCATTCGTCGTGATCCCTGATGAAGAGCTCAGAGGAGAGTGGGACAGATTCATTGCCGGCCTCAGAATTACCCAGGGCAATGCTATGGGATATGTAGCAGCAGAGGCTGCGCTCAGGTACGGCAAGGGATGGCTTGAGGAAGTCAGGGAGATCATCAAAGGCAATTACGATTACATATGTGAGGCGTTCAGGGAATCGGCACCGGGGGTCGTGATGACACCTCTTGAGGGCACTTATCTCGCCTGGGCCGACTTCGGAGCCTATCTCTCACCGGAAGAACTCCAGCCGTTCATGCAGGACAAGTGTAAGCTTGCATTTGACTACGGCCCGTGGTTCGGCGGAGACAGGAGCGGATCTTTCATAAGAATCAATCTCGCAACATCGAGAGAGAATATCGAGGAAATGGTCAGAAGGATAGCCGGATCACTGTGAAAGTCGCTATGAAGACAGACAATTATTCCGACAGGCGGTATCAATGATTTGTTAACCGGCTTTAAGAATATGTGAAAGGAAGAGTGGTGAATTAATGCAGGTTCACCACTTTTTTTATTTACAGTTGGTAAAAAATACAATTATAGCTTTTGCCTATTTCAGACCTTGCAAGACCTTTGCAAAATAAATAACAAACTGCCGCCGTCTGCGTTATAATACCATGGTACGCGTGTAAAACGTCTGGTTTTACAGGTACTTATTTTTTGAAAAGGAGTTTTTATCATGGAAGAACAGAGAAGAAGCAGCGGTCTGGCTTTGGTGCCATTCGCAGTGTTCATCGTGATCTACCTCGGAGCAGGAATCATTCTACAGTCCAAGGGCGTAGAGATGGCATTCTATCAGTTCCCTGCAGTAGTAGCAATGTTTATCGCAGTACTTGTAGCTTTCGCTATGAACTACAAGGCAGGAATCAATGAGAATTTCTCAATTTTTGCAAGAGGAGCAGCCAACGAAGACGTTATGGCTATGCTCATGATCTACCTGCTCGCAGGTGCTTTCTCAGCAGTAGCAGGAGCTATGGGTGGAGTTGACGCAACAGTTAATCTTGGCGTTTCAATCATCCCGGCTTCACTCCTCACAGCAGGCCTTTTCGTAATCGCAGCATTCCTCGCAACAGCAACAGGTACATCAATGGGTACCATCGGAGCTCTCGTTCCTATCGCTCTGGGTGTTGTTGACAAGGCTGGACTCAGCCTTCCGCTCGTAATGGCAGCAGTAGTTTCCGGCGCTATGTTCGGAGACAACCTGTCCATGATCTCAGATACAACTATCGCAGCAACAAGAACTCAGAAGGTTGAGCTCAAGGATAAGTTCAGAACAAACTTCTGGATCTCACTTCCTGCAGCAGTAGTTACAATCGTACTGCTCATCATCTTCGGAAGACCTGAAACAGCTCAGGCTCTCGAGGTTGGCGGATATGATATCATCAAGGTTATCCCATACATCCTCGTACTCGTTCTTGCTCTTATCGGCATGAACGTATTCCTGGTACTGACAATCGGCATCTTCGCTGCAGGAATCATCGGAATGTGCTATGGTGACATCACATTCATGGATTTCGCAGGACAGATCTGGGCTGGTTTCCAGGGAATGATCGAAGTATTCCTCCTGTCCATGCTCTGCGGTGGTATCGCTGAGATGGCTAAGCACTACGGCGGACTCAACTGGCTCATCGACAAGCTGTCCAAGACATTCAAGGGCAAGAAGTCAGCACAGGTCGGACTCTCCGTACTTGCAGCTCTGACAGATATGGCTACAGCCAACAACACTGTTGCTATCATCGTTGACGGACCTATGGCAAGAGAGATCAGTGAGAAGTATGACATCGACCCTAGAAAGACAGCTTCCATCCTCGACATGTTCACATGCATCATGCAGGGACTCATCCCTTACGGAGCTCAGTTCCTGGTGGTTGCAAGCATGTGTGAGGGAAGAGTAAGCCCTCTGGATATCATCCCGAAGAACTGGTACCTCTTCCTGCTCGCAGGATTCGCTATCCTTTCATACTTCGTTCCTTGGTATGAGAAAATCACTCTCAAGGGCAAGTGGGACTGGAAGCAGAACAAGGTAGTAAACGATTAATATACCTCCTCATTAATAATAATTATAGTGGTGCCGGGCGTGTAGCGTCCGGCATCACTCAGTTGTATAATCGATTGGTTGATTATGCAGGGATACAGGTTCTCTGCAGCAGAATAAAACTATCAAGAGGTAAAAGGTAAATATGAATATTATTGAACAGTATGGTCACGGACTTGAGATACCTAAGGATGAGCTGACCGCGATCGAAAGAGACAGACTTCTGAGCGAGGGCAAGGAAGTAGACCGCATCATGTGCTGCATCGATACAGGAGAGACGCTCGCTCCGATGATCGGACTCAAGGTAAAGGACTACTATTTTTCATCAGAGAAGATGCTCGAACTCGAGCAGTACATATATGACACTTTCCATTCAGACGGAGCAGGACTTTCGACAACTCTCCGCGGAATGGCAGAGGCTATGGGATCCAAGATCAAGTACTACGATCACAACATCGCACAGCTTGAGACACCGGCTCTTGCAAGTCTCGATGACGTCGATCAGGCAAAGCTCGTAGATGTTGACAAGGACGGAAGACTTCCGATCATCCTCAAGGGTCTCAAGATGGTCAAGGAGAACCTCGGCGACAAGGTCCCTGTAAGCGGAACCGTTACCGGTCCTTTCACCATCGCTGCAATGGTAGTAGGAACAGAGAACCTTCTGATCGGAATGATCAAGAAGCCTGACAAGGTCAAGCAGCTGATGGAGGTCATCACAGAGAACAACGAGAGATACATCGCAAGGATGCTCGAGATGGGAGTAGGCGTAGGATTCGCTGATCCTGTCAGCACCACTTCACTTCTGAGAGTCAAGCAGTACCGCGAGTTCTCACTGCCGTACTTCCAGCACAATGTTGACTTCATCAAGAAGAACGGCGGCGGATGCGGACTTCACATCTGCGGCGGTTCCCGCAAGCTGTGGGAAGACCTCAACAATACAGGCATCGGATGCTTCGGACTCGACAACATTGAGGATCTCGAAGAAGCCAAGGAAGTCCTCGGACCTCACATGGCTATCCAGGGCAATGTTCCTCCTGTAGATGTGATCAGGCTCGGCACACCTCAGGACGTACTGAGAGCAAGCAAGGAGTGCATCCGCAAGGCATGGGATTCGCCTAACGGATTCACACTGACATCAGGCTGCCAGACACCGATGGATACACCGGCTGAGAACCTTCAGGCCATGATGGATGCAGCAAGAATCTTCGGAAGATATCCGATCGACACAGACCTTCTGAACACGGAAATGTAGCATCTGCACTTCAATATGATAATATAAAAAGATCTCTGCAAGACATATTGCGTCGCAGAGATCTTTTATTCTTTTTCAGAGCTGAAGGAATATGCTTTTCCATGTACTTTTCTGACCGTTTGTAAAACATCAATTGGATTGATATGTGCAAAGTGATAAAATAAAAACAATAATGCGGGGGAGGGGGATATAGCGCCCTTCACCCGTTATATAAAAGGATGAATTGTATAAGAGAGGGAGAATATTATGGTACCTGAAAGATTTCAGCATTATTTCTTCAATGACAACGATTATCTGCCGGAAACATATGAAGTGGCAGACAAGGAACGCGAAGAGATGGTCAGAAAGCTTGCTGCTATGATCACCGACGATCTTGGCATGAACGGCAAGCCGGATAAGATCTCAAACGACGAGCCGGATTTCTGGCTGCTCGACAGACTTCTGACTACAGATGAGATCAGATTTATGCTCAGCTTCAAGAAGAAGAGAACTGTCAAGCTTACAGTTGCTGAGCTGGCAAAGAGAAACAACATGTCCGTGACAGAGGCTCTCAACATGGCTGAGGGCATCTGCGCAAAGGGTCTTCTTGAGTTTGACCGCGAGAATGAAAAGCATGAAAAGCAGTACTTTGTACCGAAGTGGGTAGTAGGCTCCGGCGAGTACATGCTGATGACAGGCAAGCTCATGGAAGAACATCCTGAGATCGCTACATTCTTCCACTATGCTTCAATGGTCCCTGTAGGCAAGGTAGCCCACATGGTACCTGAAGGCGGCGGCGGACTCGGAATGCATGTAGTCCCTGTTGAAAAGGCAATCGAGGCCAACAATGAGGCTGTTTCCATCGAAAAGCTCTCATACTGGCTGAAGAAATATGAAGGCAAGCTGGCTCTCATGGTATGCTCCTGCAGAAGACAGCAGAGGATCAGAGGCGAAGGCGGCGGCGAGATCGAAGATTACTGGTGCATCGCTGTCGGCGACATGGCTGAGTACATCGTTGAAACAGGCAAGGACGCATACTACGCTTCATATGATGAGGTTATGGAAGTGCTGATGAAGGCTGAGAAGGCCGGATACGTACACCAGATCACCAACCTCGACGGTGAGGGCAAGATCGTCGGTATCTGCAACTGCTCGGCTACAGTCTGCAACGCTATCAAGACATCACAGCTCTTCAATACACCTAACATGTCCGCTTCCTCATACAGAGCACACGTTGACCACAACAAGTGCGTAGCATGCGGCAAGTGCGTAGAGGTCTGCCCGGTAGGCGCGGCAAAGCTCGGACAGAAGCTGTGCAGAAAGAACGGCCAGGCTGTTGAATATCCGCTGACAGAGCTTCCTAACGAAGTCAAGTGGGGACCTGAAAAGTGGAACAAGAACTATAGAGAAGATGCCAAGATCAACTGCTATGAGACAGGTACATCGCCATGTAAGGCTGCATGTCCTGCAAACCTGTCAGTACAGGGCTACATCAACATGGCAGATCAGGGCAGATACAGAGAAGCTCTCGAGCTCATAAAGCAGGACAACCCGCTGCCTGCAGTATGCGGTGCTGTCTGCAACAGAAGATGCGAGGACAGATGTACAAGAAGAACCATCGATCAGCCGGTAGCTATCGATGAGATCAAGAAGTTCATCGCTGCACAGGAGCTCAAGGCAGAAGGCAGATTCATCCCTGAATGCGGCAAGGAATACGGCGGATTCTGGGGCGATGAGTACAAGATGGCTATCATCGGAGCCGGTCCTGGCGGACTTTCCGCAGCATATTATCTCCGTAAGAGAGGCTATCCTGTAACTGTATTTGAGAAGCAGAAGGCACTCGGCGGAATGCTGAGATACGGAATCCCTTCATTCAGACTCGAGAAGGACGTCGTAGACGCTGAGATCGAAGTCATGAAGGAGATGGGCGTTGAGTTCGTAACAGGATGCGAAGTCGGTAAGGACGTCACCATCCAGCAGCTGAGAGATCAGGGCTATGCAGCATTCTACATCGCAGCAGGTCTCCAGAGCGGCGGCAGGCTCGACGTACCTGGAGCAGACGCCAAGGGCGTAATGAGCGGTATCGACTTTATGAGGATCATCAATGAAGACGAAGTTGCTCTCATGAATGACAAGCTGCCTAAGGCAGGCAAGCTCAGCGGCAACGTAGTAGTTATCGGCGGAGGAAACATCGGTGCTGACGTAGCAAGATCAGCAGTAAGAGCCGGAGCTGAAAGCGTATTCATGTATGCTCTTGAGGGATATGACGAACTCCCTATGGGCATTGAAGACCGTACAGAGTGCGAAGAAGAAGGCATCAGCGTAAACGGCGGCTGGGGTCCTGTAGAGATCAAGACAAAGAGCGGCAAGGTCACAGGAATCAAGTTCCACAAGTGCGTAAGCGTCAAGAACGCAGAGGGCAGATTCGACCCTAAGTTCGACGACAGCGAGACAACAGAACTCGAGTGCACAACAGTACTCTACTGCACAGGCCAGAAGCCGGATCTCGGAAAGATGCTCGAAGGCACCAAGGTCGAGATCAGCCCGAGAGGCATGATCGTTGCTGACCCTGTAACACTGCAGACTGCAGAAGAAGACATCTTCGCAGGCGGCGACATCGTAACAGGCCAGAAGTTCGCTATCGATGCGATCGCATGCGGCAGACCTATCGCAGATTCGCTCCACAGATACGTACACAAGGATCAGGGAGCTAACAGACTGACAGTAGGACGTGACCTCAGAGAGATCATCGAGCTCGACAGAGATGACATCCTGGTAGAGAGCTATGACAACATGCCTAGACAGAAGCCGGGTCACAGAGACGGAGATCCGACCAAGACATGGCATGACCTCAGAGAGCCGCTGACAGAAGTACAGATCAGAGCAGAGGCCAACAGATGCCTCAAGTGCGGAGCTACAACAGTCGACGTCAACAGATGTATCGGCTGCGGACTATGCACCACAAGGTGCGAATTCGATGCTATCAAGCTCGAAAGAGACCATCCGAAGGCATCCAGAATGTTCTCCGCAGAGGACGGCAAGCTCAAGGCTATCCTGCCGTACGCACTGCCAAGAGAGATCAAGATCAGACTCAAGGGCAGCAAGGTAGCAAAGAAGTTCGCGAAGTAATAACATGGGAGACGGTTCTGATCGTCACATTCCATAACTGACTCTTAATACAGCACTACAAAAAAGCGGCTTGAAAGCC
>Ga0256404_1006096_pt1 | contig 20395 bp, 11 predicted proteins | sample RumenRJG_01DNA_FD_185990 | JGI IMG/M metagenome (GOLD analysis project Ga0256404, IMG submission 185990) | Bovine rumen microbial communities from Lethbridge, Alberta, Canada - RJG_01 | ecosystem: Host-associated > Mammals > Digestive system > Stomach > Rumen | place: Canada: Alberta | collected...
GCTCTTGTTACGGGGGCTTCCGCCCCCGTCTGTAGTCGGCGGCCCCGTTGGGGCCATGCTACTTTGCATCAAGGGACAACTGGTATATAGCCCCTTTTTTATTTTGCACATCGCTCAACTTGCACTAAATTTGGATAATTTAGGCGGCGTCTCGGATGTGAAAATAAAAAACGGTGTTTTTTATTTTGCACATCGCTCAACTTGCACTAAATTTGGATAATTTAGGCGGCGTCTCGGATGTGAAAATAAAAAACGGTGTTTTTTATTTTGCACATCGCTCAACTTGCACTAAATTTGCAGTCTCGAAACCTAAAACCTCCAACCCGCAACCCCCACTGACTATGACACGCGACACCAAGATATATGGCCTAATCGGCTACCCGTTGGTACACTCGTTCTCGATCGACTATTTCAACAACAAGTTTGAGTCAGAAGGCATCGATGCCGTCTACATGAATTTCGAGATCGATGATGTGCGACAACTGATGTCGCTCATCGCACAGTATCCCCAGCTGCAAGGCCTCAACGTCACCGCCCCCTACAAGGAGCAGGTGATTCCGTTGCTCGACGAGCTGGACGATGTCGCCCAAGCCATCCAAGCAGTGAATGTCATAAAGTTTATGCCAGGTCCCGACAGGAAACGCCCACGTTTGTGTGGCTACAACAGCGACGCACCGGCCTTTGGACGCACCATCGAGCCGCTGCTTGCGCCAGGCATCGACCGCGCGCTGGTGCTGGGCACCGGAGGAGCGGCCAAGGCGGTGAAGTATGCCCTGGAGCAACTCGGTGTTGCTGTCCAGTTTGTGTCGCGCCACAAGCGAGCCGACACGTTGATCTACCCTGAACTCACACGCTCGACAGTGGCCGAGCACAAACTGATCGTGCAGGCCACACCACTAGGCAAATATCCCGAAGTCAACCAATGCCCTGATTTCCCCTTCCGCTTTCTGAGCGACAAGCACCTGGTCTATGACCTCATCTACAACCCAGACGAGACATTGTTTATGCGTCAGGCACATGAGCGGGGAGCAACCGTCAAGAACGGCTTGGAGATGCTGTTGTTGCAGGCTTTTGCCAGTTTTGAAATCTGGAACTCTTGAGTCCCTCTCCTCTTTCTCAAATTCCCGCACTGCGTGTGCTGGCACCCTTTGTCGTTGGGATAATGCTCAGCACCAGTCTGCCTGGCATGACATTTGTGCTGGCCACTGGTGTGGCAGCTGTTGTTGCCATGATTGTCACTGCCATTTACAGCCGCGGCCCATTACGGCTGCATGCATCACGGCCATGGTGGATAATATCGGTCACACTGGCATCGATAGCTGCTGGCGCACTGGCACTTGAGCTCTATCGTCCTGGCACAATAGACCTGCGCCAAGTCAACGGCAAGCCAGTGTGCGGTCTCATTGAGGAGCTGGAGACCTATGACTATGGCATGCGCATCAAGGCCCGTCTTGCCGGACAAGATGCCCACCAAGTCACCCCCCAGCGCGTGCTGTTGTCGACCAGCGGCTGCAACTATCTGCTACATGAGGGCGACTTGATTTCGTTTGAGTGCAAGCTATTGCCTGTGACCAATCTGGGCAACCCCGATGAGTTTGATCGTGAGAGCCACCTGTGGCAGCAAGGCATCCTCTACAGCCAGCACCTGCCTGTTGCACAGATCGCTTGCATCGGTCATCGCCCTACCCTGCTTGCCCAGGCAGCCTCGCTCAGGCGACAACTTGTGCAAAAAGTGCTCGCGACATCGCTCTCGCCCGATGCTCAAGATCTGATGATAGCCCTGTTGCTGGGCCATAGCCGGCAGATTGACTCGAGTGTCCGCAATCGGTTTTCACAAGCCGGAATAGCGCATATATTGGCCCTGAGCGGGTTGCATGTGGGCTTAATAACTGGCTTGATCTGGTTTCTGCTGTTTCCGCTCGACTACTTTCGTCTGAAGAAGTTGCGTCTGTTGCTCACCTTGTTGTCGCTGCTGGGATTTGCCCTGCTGACGGGCATGTCGCCCTCGGTAGTCAGAGCGACCATCATGATTGGGTTCACGTTGCTGGGCATCGTCCTCTATCGCCGGTCGACAGCTCTGAATGCGATGTGTGTTTCAGCCTTGCTCACGTTGTGTGTTTGGCCAACGGCCATTTACCAGGCCGGTTTTCAATTGAGTTACATCACAGTGGGAGCGATTGTGGGATTTCAAGGACGGCTGCTGCCAGATGCCAACCGCAAACGCCGTTTCTGGCATTGGCTATGGTCGTTGTTGAGTACATCGCTCATAGCCATGCTGGCCACCATCATGCTCACAGCCTATTACTTCTGCTCAATTTCTCCGTTATCGATATTATCCAATGTGCTAATACTGCCCGTGATGCCGATACTGATGGTGCTTGGAGCGATTTTTCTGCTACTTGCTGCCATCGGGCTGGACTGGAGCATGCTGAATGGCTGCATCGAGCTGATCTACGGCTATATGAACCGCGTTTCGGCAATGGTCTCGTCGCTGCCAGGTGCACACTACGGCGGACTATATGTGACCGAGCTGCTGGTCGTGCTGTTCTATCTGGGCATGGCTTGCCTCATTATCTGGCTGATGTCGCGCAACATCCGCTGGCTGCTTGCGGCACTGGCTGTCGCAGTGATGTCAATCGCCCATCTGGCATGGGTCGGCTGGCGCACCCCTGTCAACAACTTGCTCGTTCTGAATGACTACAGCTCGACCCCCATTCTATGGCAGGACGATGGCATGACCTTTGCCTGGCTGCCAGACAATCGCACGGCCGACCGCGGGTTGTTTGAGCAGACCCACCGCCGCCTGCTGGCCCACTGGGGAAACGACTCGGTGCAGTGGGTTGATGCCAAGGCCAGTGGGACATCTACGTTTGTGCGCAGCCCTTGGGCCTTTGTCAACCATCAGCACATCTTGGTTTTGGGCAAGGGCATCAGTCGTGCCTGGCTGGAACAGATCAATAAGACGACATCTGTTGACTTGCTGATTGTCACCAAACGCTATCATGGCAGCCTGCCCGATGTTGTCCGCGCATGCCATCCTCGCTTGGTGCTGTTGTCGGGCGATTTGCCTGACGACCGTCACGCAGCGCACCTGGACTCATGCCGCCAACTGGGCCAACCTGTGCACGACATCAGGTCGGCAGGAGCGTATGTGACACCCTGACAAGACAACAATCCCGCAAGACCAATTCTCTTGCGGGATTGCTGTTAGTTCAGATTGTCTGTGGACGGCCTGTCACTTGATGGTGACATTCTCAAGCACTTTCTTGACGCCGGCAATGAGCGCGTCTTTGGCCTCGGCCTTGTCCATCTTGTTTGCACCGTTGAACGAGCGCACGGTCAATGTCTTTTCGCCATAGGCAGTGGCAGCATCCAGATACTGTTCTCCATCCTTCTCATAGTAGTAGAGCACAAATGTCTTGTCGCCCACTGTCACGTCGTCGAGTTTGGTCACACCGGCGATTTTCTCGCACTTCTGCTTAAACTCGTCGAGGCTGTTATAGCTCACGTTGAGCGCTGCAGTGCTGAACGGCGACTCGGGCAGCCCAATGTTGCACGAGCTGTTGACCATGCGGCTATTGGCACGCCAGCCTTCAGGAATGTTCAAGTGATAGGCGTCACACTCCAGCTCCTTGAGCTCTTTGACGGGAATCTCTTCGGCTGGTTTTGCCTCGCCGTCATCGGTCTCGGTAGTCTGTTCGACGTTAGTGGTGTCGGTGGCTTCACTGCCATTGTTGTCGCTGTTGCCGCTGCATGCCGTCAGGGCAAAGGCCGCCATCGCTGCCAGGGCGATGCTCATCATAGTTTTCTTCATTGTCGTACTGAGTTTTTTTTAATTGTTACTATTACTATAAAAATACGCTCCACCCTCTCTAGCAGCAGGGGGTGGAGCATACGTCGGAATTATTTAACCTTCTTAAGCACCTTCTTGTCGATATAGACCGGATACTTCTTCTTGAGCTGGTCAACCCATTTCTTCTCAAGCACATCCTGATAGTCGCTGGTGACCTGTCCACGCACATCAGCCAATTCCTCGGGCTGGTTGATGAGTCCGCCAGTGAGCACCATGGCAGTGGTGTACTTGCCTTCGAGCTTGGGTCCGTTAAAGAACAGGTAGTCGACCGACTTGTTTTCGCCCTGCGCCATGAGCATGCGCTCCATCTTGATGTCACTGGCATACTTGCGGTGCAGCGCTGTGGTGATTGAATCCATCGGTTCGCCTCTCATGGCCTGGATGTCGGCCTTGACGGCGTTGAGCGTGCTGTCGTTGGTGGCATTGAGAATGATGCCCTTGAAGCGCGGTGCGTCCCAGGTGTATTTTGAACGATTGGCCTCGAAGTAGTTGGTCAACCCCAGGGTGTCCTTGCCGGCGGCGTTCCACACCCGACGGTTGCTGATTTCGAACAGCAGCATGCCGTCACGATACTCGTTGAGCAAGTTAGCGAACTCAGGCGTGTCGTTGATGATGTTGTCGCCATAATACTCCATGATCACCTCATCGCTCTTCTGGTCGATAAGCGACTCGATATAGCTCACCGCGACATTGTTGTCAAGTTTAACCTTTGTGTTGAGCTTGGCTGCGATTGCCGAGACGGGCACGGTCTGCTTGGCAAAGGTGAAGAGGGGCTCATTGCTGCCTGCGATGACTCCAGCGACAAATGCCGAGTCATACTGTCCGTGGCGAGCGATTGCATCGGTGAGATAGGCGTGCAGCTTGGGGCTCACCTTATAGTTGTATTGCTGCTTGAGCTGCTTGATTCGCTCTTGCCGCGGAGCAATGTTGCGCTTGTCGCGCTTGATGCTTTGCTCGATGCCCTTGCGTGCTTCCTCCAGGCTGGGCGTGGAACGGGTCTCAAGTTTCTTGATGATGTGATAGCCATAGTTGGTCTCAAACGGCTCGCACATCTCGCCCACTGCCATATCAAAAGCATGCTGCTCAAACGGCGGCACCATGCGTCCACGTCCGAACCACGGCAATTCACCGCCATTCTTGGCCGACCCGTGGTCGTCAGATTCCTTTTTTGCCAGTTCGTTGAAGTCGGCACCAGCCTTCAGTGCGGCATAGATCGAGTCAATCTTGTTTTTGGTGGCAATCTTCATGCTGTCGGTGACCACACGCACACGCGGGAACATTTTGAGGATGTGCTGACAACGCACCTCACCCTCGTCGTCACGAATCTCATTGACGCGAATCATGTGAATGCCAAAGTCGGTGCGGAAAGGCTTACTGATTTGTCCCACGGGAGTTTCGTAGACCACCTTCTCAAACTCATAGGGGAATGTACCGGCCGTGATGAATCCGTAGTGCCCCTTGTTGTTCTTCACCGACCCGTCAATTGAGTATTTCAGTGCAAGGTCTTCCCATTTCTCACCGTTGAGCACACACTGACGGATGCTGTCGACAAATGCCGTATTCTTGAGGTTCTCGCCATAGTCGTTTCCCAAGGCATACATGAAGTGGTCAATGTTGACATTCTTCAATTTGTGGCTATAGGCTTCCTCCACCAGGCGTTCACGCACTGTTGAATCCTCAAGAAAAGGCTTGATGATGTCCTTTTTGTAACCGCTAAATTCGCGCTTGAAAGTGCGCAAGGTGTCGATTCCGGCAGCCTCGGCGTCAGCCACTTTCAGCTTGTAGGTGACAAATCGGTCAACATACTGTTCGAGGGTTTCTTTCTCGATTTGCTGCTGACTGTTCTTGTGATAGAGATACTCAAACTCCGAGAGCTTGATGTCTTTGCCATTAATCTTCATCAGCACCGGGTCTTTGGCTGCAGTTGCGAGCAAAGCCGAGCCCAAGAGCAACGAAGCGATTAATACTTTGTGTTTCATTTCTTTTTGCTATTATTTCATTGAATTATTGTCACATTATTTAGTTATAACGCAACATGGTGAAATAAATTGTATGCAAGTGAGATTATATTGTTGCAGAGAACAACACTGCTTTGTCCGAGACTTCGTCTCGGAATACGCGGACATGCTTAACTTTCTTGCTTTCTGCGTCTTGTGCTTGTTGTCTCGCTTTAATTGCCTCGGCTATAGTTGGGTGCCTCACTGGTGATGGTCACATCATGCGGATGGCTCTCGGCCACGCCAGCCCCAGTGATGCGCACAAACTGTGCGTGATGCAGATCTTGAATAGTAGCAGCTCCGCAATAGCCCATGCCTGCCCTGAGTCCGCCCAGCATCTGATAGATGACCTCATAGAGACTGCCCTTATAGGGCACTCGCGCTGCGATGCCTTCGGGCACAAGTTTCTTGGCATCGGTTACGCCAGCCTGGAAGTAGCGGTCTTTTGAGCCTTTCTCCATGGCCTCCAACGACCCCATGCCACGATAAGCCTTGAACTTGCGGCCATTGAAAATAATGGTGTCGCCCGGCGACTCCTCGACTCCGGCAAACATGCCACCGAGCATGACCGAGTGCGCCCCGGCTGCCAGCGCCTTGACAATGTCGCCCGAGTAACGGATGCCGCCATCGGCAATCAGTGGCACGTCGGTGTCCTTGAGTGCCTTGGCCACATCATAGACCGCCGACAGCTGCGGCACGCCAATGCCTGCGATGATGCGTGTTGTGCAGATTGACCCTGGCCCAATGCCCACCTTGACAGCATCAGCACCATTGTCAACCAGGAATTTTGCAGCCTCGCCTGTGGCAATGTTGCCCACCACGACATCGATTTGCGGGAACGATCGCTTGACCTGTTGCAGGACATTGACCACTCCCTTGCTGTGCCCGTGTGCGGTGTCGATCACAATGGCATCGACACCGGCATTGACCAGCGCTTCGGCACGCTGCATGCTGTCGGCAGTGACACCGATGCCAGCAGCCACGCGCAGGCGTCCCAGTGCATCTTTGCAAGCATTTGGTTTGTCTTTGGCCTTGGTGATGTCTTTGTAGGTAACAAGCCCGATGAGTTTTCCGTCGCGATCGACGACAGGCAGTTTCTCAATCTTATAGGTCTGCAGGATTTTGGCGGCCTCCTCAAGATTGGTCGACTGTGACGTGGTCACCAAGTGCTCGCTCGTCATCACGTCATCGATTTTCCGGTCGAGGTCACTCTCAAATCGCAAGTCACGGTTGGTGACGATGCCCACCAGTCGGCGGTTGTCGTCGACAACAGGTATGCCGCCGATGTGATACTCGCGCATGAGGTTGAGCGCATCGGCGACCCTCGAGCCTCGCTTGATGCTCACGGGGTCATAGATCATGCCATTCTCGGCACGCTTGACCGCATGCACTTGCCGTGCCTGCTCGTCGATAGTCATGTTCTTATGAATCACACCGATACCGCCCTCGCGTGCGATAGCGATGGCTAGTTGTGCCTCGGTGACAGTGTCCATTGCCGCCGAAATCAGTGGGACATTAAGGGTGATGTTACGGGAGAACTGGGTGGTTAGCGACACGTCCTTTGGCAGGACCTCGGAATACCCGGGGATGAGCAGCACGTCATCAAACGTGATTCCATCCATCTTGACACGATCTGCAATAAATGACATAAAGCGAGACTATTTTAATCGGTTAGAAATTTATTGCATGCAAAATTAGGCATTTTCGACTGACTGACCAAATAAAACACAAATTTTTTCGGTTAATTCGGCCATGAAAGCACAATAGGGCTCCATGCATCACACCACTGCATCAGCCAGAGCTGGTGACTGATGCCCAAAAAGGGCGACAGCTCAGCGAATGCTGTGCCGTCGCCCTTGTGTTCAATGAGTGTGTATCAGTTGCCCATGTCGCTGAGGAACTGAATGCGCACTAGGCGTATTTCCTCCTCGGTGAAGTCATCGCCCAATTCGTCGATGGCAGTCTGCAAATCATCGCTTTCGCTGTCGCGGAAATAGTCATAGATGTCATCGTGGATGTCCTGATCCATGACCGAGTCGACATAATAGCCGATATTGATTTTGTAGCCGCTGTAGACGATGGCCTCGAGCTCGTCGAGCAGTTCGTCCATGTCCATGCCCTTGTCTTTGGCCAGCTCGTCAAGTCCAATCTTACGATCAGTGCCTTTGATCAAATAAATCTTGACATTGCTCTGGTTAGCCACCGAGCGCATCCTGAAGTCTTCGGGCCGTTCTATCTCGTTCTCCTCGACATGGCGTTTGATCAGCTCGACAAACTTCTGGCCGTAACGCTTGGCTTTGCCCTCGCCCACACCGGGAATCAGCTTCAATTCATCGACGGTGATGGGATAGGTTGTAGCCATGGCTTCGAGCGACGGATCCTGGAAGATGACATAGGGGGGCAGATGCATCTGCAAGGCTATCTCCTTGCGCAAGTCTTTGAGCATGCTGAACAGTGCCGGATCCAGCACCGCTGATGTGCCGCTGTGCTCCTCGCCGTCATTGTCATCAAACTGTTTCTCCTCGACCACCATGAAAGGCTCGGGCTTGTCCAGGAATTTCTTGCCTTTGTCGGTGACCTTGAGCACACCATAGTTCTCGATGTCCTTGCGGATGTATCCCGACAGCACCCCCTGACGCACAACCGATGTGAGAAACTCTGTCTCACACCCGTCGGCCGAACCGAAGATTTCCAGTTCGTTATGCTTGTAGCTTTTGACCTCGTTGGTGTCATTACCGGCAATGACATCAACGATATACTCGGTCTTGAACCTCTCTTTCAGCACCATGATAGCCTCGATAGCAGCACACAACTCGTCGCTGGCCTCAATGCGCTGATGAGGATGGATGCAGTTGTCGCAGTTGCCGCAGTTGTCCTCGTCGTAGGGCTCGCCGAAGTAGTGCAGCAGCGTCTTGCGACGGCACACCGACGACTCGGCATAGTATGCCGTCTCGTTAAGCAGCTGCTTGCCGATTTCCTGCTCGGCAATGGGCTTTCCCTGCATGAACTTTTCCAGTTTTTGCAGGTCTTTTTTTGCATAGAAAGTGATGCACTTTCCCTCGCCGCCGTCTCGTCCGGCCCGTCCCGTCTCCTGGTAGTATCCTTCCAGACTTTTGGGGATGTCATAGTGGATGACAAAGCGCACGTCAGGTTTGTCAATACCCATGCCGAATGCAATAGTAGCCACGATGACGTCAACCTGTTCGAGCAAGAACTTGTCCTGATTCTCGCTGCGTGTGGCGCTGTCCATGCCAGCATGATAGGCCAGTGCCTTGATGCCATTGACCTGCAGCAGCTCGGCCAGGTCCTCAACCCGCTTGCGGCTCAAGCAGTAGATGATTCCCGACTTTCCTTCGTTGGCTTTGATAAACTTGATGATATCCTTGTCGATGTCCTTGGTTTTGGGCCGTACTTCATAGTACAGGTTCGGACGGTTGAACGACGACTTGAACACCTTGGCATTGGTCATGCCCAGGTTTTTCTGAATGTCATGCTGCACCTTTGGCGTTGCAGTGGCAGTGAGTGCGATGATAGGCCTGGTGCCGATAGCGTCGATGATGGGCCTGATGCGTCGGTATTCGGGTCTGAAGTCATGTCCCCACTCCGAGATGCAGTGAGCCTCATCAACGGCATAGAATGATATTTTGACCGACTTGAGGAAGTCAACATTCTCCTCTTTTGTCAGCGACTCGGGTGCGACATACAACAGCCGCGTCTTTCCTCTGGCCACATCCTCACGCACTTGCTCGATTTGCTGCTTGTTGAGCGACGAGTTCAGGAAGTGCGCTATGCCATCTTCCTCGCTATAATGACGCATGGCATCGACCTGATTCTTCATCAGGGCAATCAGTGGCGAGATGACGATTGCCGTGCCTTCCATCATGATGGCAGGCAGCTGGTAGCACAACGATTTACCACCCCCGGTGGGCATGAGCACAAAGGTGTCGCGCTCATGCAGCAGGTTTTGGATGATGGCTTCCTGGTCGCCCTTGAACTTGTCGAAACCGAAATAGGATTTCAGTTCGTCAATGAGCCTTCTGTTGTCAGTCATTGTGAGAGATTTAGGTTAATTTCTATTTCAACTTATGAGTTTCGAGTTTCGTCTTTCTTTTAAGAACCGCGAATTTCGCGAAAAAAATCTAAATTATAATTATGTCACTGTGCCTGCGCGAGCATCTCAAAGTTGGACTTCTCGAGCTCTTGTGCGGCATAGTCACGAGTGAGTCTGAACTGCTTGGTTCCACTGGCGGGCACCTCATACATCACATCAATCATGATGGTCTCGAAGATTGAGCGCAGTCCGCGTGCGCCGAGTTTAAACTCAATCGACTTGTCGACGACATATTCAAGTGCCTCGTCATCGATAATCAGCTCGACCCCATCCATCTTGAGCAGCTTGGTATACTGCTTGGTAATGGCATTTTTGGGCTCGGTGAGGATGCGCCTCAACGCGTCACGGTCGAGCGGCTCAAGGTTGGTGAGAATGGGCAGACGGCCGATGATTTCAGGAATCAGGCCATAGCTGCGCAAGTCTTGCGGCGCGACAAAGTGCAATAATTTCTCGCGGTCGAGCTTCGAGATGTGGTTACCGGCTCCATAGCCCACGACATGCGTGTTGAGCCGCTGTGCAATCTTTCGCTCAATGCCCTCAAATGCTCCACCGCAGATAAACAGGATGTCCTTGGTGTCGACAGCGATCATCTTCTGTTCGGGGTGTTTGCGTCCACCTTGTGGCGGCACATTGACCACCGATCCCTCGAGCAGTTTGAGAAGTCCCTGCTGCACGCCCTCGCCACTGACATCTCGCGTGATTGACGGGTTGTCGCCCTTTCGCGCAATCTTGTCAATCTCGTCAATAAAGACAATGCCCCGCTGCGCCTCCTCGACATTGTAGTCGCAAGCGGCCAGCAGTCGTGTGAGCAAGCTCTCGATGTCCTCTCCCACATATCCAGCCTCGGTGAGCACGGTGGCGTCGACGATGGCAAACGGCACCATAAGCATCTTGGCGATGGTCTTGGCCAGCAATGTCTTTCCCGTTCCTGTCGGTCCGACGATGATGATGTTAGACTTCTCGATCTCCACCCCGTCGTCATCGACCTTCTGCGCCAGACGCTTGTAGTGGTTGTAGACTGCCACGGACAGGTACTTTTTGGCAGTATCCTGCCCGATGACATATTTGTCTAGAAACTCTTTTATTTCATTGGGTTTGGGCAGTGTGTCGAGCGAGAAGTCTGTGACAGCCGACCCTCTGACTTGCCTTAAGTGCTCATTGAGCACCTCGTGGACAAGCTCGGCACAGTTGTTGCAGATGCAGCCGTCCATTCCCGGCAACATCACCAGCACCTCGTCCTCGCTACGGCCACAGAAACTGCAATGCAGCAGCTCTGGATTTTTCTTTTTTGCCATTATTACTTGTTTTTGTCGCGCACCAGCACCTTGTCAATCATGCCGTATTCAAGGGCTTCCTGGGCAGTCATCCAGTAGTCGCGGTCGCTGTCGGCATACACCTTGTCGTAGGGCTGTCCGCTGTGCTCGCTGATGATGTTGTACAGCTCCTGCTTGAGCTTGATGATCTCACGAGATGTGATCTCGATGTCGCTGGCCTGTCCCTGGATGCCCCCCATGGGCTGATGAATCATCACGCGTGAGTGCTTGAGTGCAAATCGCTTGTCCTTCTGTCCGGCGACCAGCAGCACGGCAGCCATTGATGCCGCCATGCCGGTGCAGATGGTTGAGACATCGCTCTGAATGAACTGCATGGTGTCGTAGATGCCCAGTCCGGCATACACCGACCCGCCGGGCGAGTTGATGTACAACGAGATTTCCTTGCCGGGGTCAGCCGAGTCGAGATAGAGCAATTGTGCTTGAATCACATTGGCCGTGTAGTCATCGACCTGAGTGCCCAGGAAGATGATGCGGTCCATCATCAGTCGCGAGAACACATCCATCTGGGTCACATTGAGCTGTCGCTCCTCCATGATGGTCGGTGAAATGTAACTACTTGTCACAGTGTTAGCAAACTGGTCGAGTGCTAGTCCATTCATGCCAAGGTGATGAACTGCGTAATTTCGAAAGTCGTTTTTCATTATCGCGGTGTAAAATAATGGTTCTGTAAAATCATTTTTCAAAGTTACTACTTTTTTCTCATTGGGGCAAATATTTCACTTTTTTTTCGAAAAAAAGTGGGTCGGACTGCACGTTCGACCCACTTTTAACAGTGATAAAGTAGATGATCAAGCCTCTTTCTTCTCAAAAAGCTTATTGAACTCGTCAATCGAGATCTCGGTCTCCTGCAGCGTGACTGCATCCTTGAGGGCGGCGAAGAACTTGTCGTCAAAAGCGCGGTTGGCAATCTCCTCGCTGTAGCGCTCGTCATCCATCAGCTTCTGTGCATAGTTGTCGACGACGTCATCGGGCAGGTTGGTCATGCCATACTGCGCGAACTGCTGGGCGGCCATCAGTTTGGCCAGGCGGCGGCGGTCGTTGTCATCGACACTGACTTTGAGCGACTCGGCAGCACGGTTCTTGATGATTTGCCACTGCAGTTGCGCGCGCGCCTGGGGATAGTTTTTCTCGACATCCTCGGCTGTATTCTTCTCTTCGCGCAGCAGCATGCGCTTGAGCAGGTCGTCGGGCATGGCCAGCTCGCCCACGCGGTCGCGCAGCACCTGCTCGGCATCGATGGTAAAGCGGTAGTTGCTGTCAGCCATCAGCTCATGAGCGATGACCTCACGCAACTTGGCCATATACTCGTCCTCGGTCTTCGCCTCGTCTTTGCCCAGGACATTGTCAAAGAACTCCTGATCCATGTCGGCGATCTGGTTGACCATCACCTCATCGACCGTCATCTTGAAGTCGCTGGTGACTTTTTCGGCCTCGTCACGCTCAACATTGAGCATCGAAGCCATTTCGCCGGCATTACCGTCGCATGCGGTGTGCGGGTTGAAGACGATCTCTTGTCCCACCTTTGCACCGACAAACCGCTGCTGCTGCTCCTCGTTGGTGAGCCGCTGCGGCATGATCATCGTGCGCTCGGCACTGATGCCTTCGGCCTTGACTTGGCCATTCTCATCGAGCTCGACCAGCGAGCCACGCACGATCGAGTCGATGGCAGCCTCTTCGCCCGGCACCTGCTTGCCGAACCGCTTGCGGTAGCCCTCGTTCTGACGCTGCACCATCTCGTCGGTGACAGTGATGTTATAATAAGGTATAGTGATATTCTTGTCGACATTCAACTCAAACTCGGGAGCCAGCGCCAAGTCAAGCTTGAACTCAAAGTCTGCCTGGCTGTCGATGTTGATGTCATCATCAACCATCAGCGGCGAGCCCAGAATAGCGATGTGGTTGTTGACGAGATACTCGCCGACAGCCTTATTGAGCATGCGGTCAACAATTTGAGCCTTGACTTGTGGCCCATAGAATTTCTGCAACAATGCGGCAGGCACATGGCCGGGACGGAATCCCTTGATGGGTCGTGCCATGCCCAGACGGTTCAATTCTTTTTTAACCTCTGCCTTGTAGTCATCTTCGACAAATGCGACGGTCAACACGCCGTTCACCTCGTCGGTTTTCTCAAAGTTTACGTTCATTTCGGTTGTGAGATCTTATACTTAATTATTTTATTTTCTCAAAATCAAGGCGCAAAATTACATCATCTTGGCCGCATGCCCAAATTTAAGAGGCATTTTTTTGTTACCTTAACTTTTCGAGGCTTTTCTGCTTTTGCGTCGACACGCGATATAGCAATCTCCGTCGATGCCGATGAGCTGGTCGTGAACCAACTGGTCAAGTGCCATAGTGATTTGTTCTCGAAACAGGGTGATGCACTTCTTTATGCCAAACAGCTCTACAATCATCGAGGGCAAGATCTCTCGGTCAATCTTGCGCTGGTCCTGAATCAGGCACAAGATAGCGTTCTTGACCTCGACGAGCGGTACGTCGTGCCACTCGCGGCCAGCCTTGACTCGATAGCTGCCATAGTCATCTCGCATGGCCAAGTTGTCCCAAAAATAGGGCACAGCGCTCGACGAGGCATCATCATATTCGGCGGTCTGCTTAAGCAGCCACGTGACAAATCGTGTAACACGCTCGTTCATGTGTTTCACGCTCCAGATGCGACACATGCGCTTGCAAGCATAATGGAAAGTTATGGGCTGCTCGGCCTGGAGGATGCTTTTCATTTGCGCCAGGGTGCGTGTGGGCCGCGTGGTCATTATGATCGCTCCGCCCTTGGGTTCGGCGGGCACATCAGCCTCGACATAGGGCACCTGGCCAAGTTCGGTGGGCAACGAGGGACGTGCAGCACGGCTCGACCGACGCTTTGGCGGTTGTTGCTTGTCGGCAGGTTGGGACTTGGTGGCAGGTTGGGACTTGGCGGCAGGCTCAGCCGTGGTGACAGGCTCAGCCGTGGTGACAGGCTCGGCCGTGGTGACAGGCTCGGCCGTGGTGACAGGTCGTACAGCAGCCTTGGCTGTGACAAACTCAAGTGCAGGTTTTGCCGGTTGCGGTTCTCCAGGAACTGGTTTCACGCCGGTATCGGTTGGCAGTGCGTCAACAGGTTTGCTGTCCAATTGTGCCGGTTTGCTGCCCTGCTCGGCCTTGATGGCTGCAAGTGTGTCCAGCACCTGCTTCACCACCCGGTCGCGGTTATAGAACCAGTCAACCATCCAGATGCGCACAATCTTCCATCCCAACATCGTCAGCACGGCCGGCTGACAGACCTCGCGGTCGCGCACAGTCTTGGTGTCGCTATATCCCTTGCCATCACATAACACTCCCAACATATATTTTGACGGGTCGTTGTTGTCGATGATAGCTAGGTCAATCTTGAACTTTGAGCGTCCCACGTCGGTTGCTACTTGATAACCGTTGTCGCGCAGCACCTCGGCCAGCTGACTTGCCATGACACCGACATTGCTGTGCCAGATGGCCGTCTGGTAGCTGATGCGGCCATCACGCGCATACTCGAGGAACATCTTCAAGCCCTGCACGCCCAGCGACTTCGACCGGTTGAGGTCAATCTGCTCAGGCATCAGCGTCGAGAACACAATCATCTCATATCGGGCGCGCGAGACAGCGACATTGAGCCGTCGCTCTCCACCGGTGTTGTTTAGCGGTCCGAAATTCATCGACACCCTGCCGCTGGCGTCAGGTCCATAGCCGATTGAGAACAGAATCACGTCGCGCTCGTCGCCCTGCACGTTCTCCAGATTCTTGATGAAGATGGGCTCGTCGCGCTGTGTTGCCAGCGCCTCGAGCTGGGGATAGAGCGCGAATGCGTCCATCAGCAGGTCGTCAATCAAGTTCTGCTGCGAGATGCTGAACGCCACAATGCCCAGGCTGTGCTGCTGCAGCCGCTTGTCGCGCAGCCGCCGCAGCACCTCATTTACAATGGCCTGCGCTTCGGCCCGGTTGCTGCGCGAGCGCCCATAGTCGTACACGCCGTCGACGTGCACAAGCGTGACACGGGTGTCACGGTCGTCGACACTGGGGAAGGTGATCAGTCGGCCATCATAATACTGGGCGTTGCTGAACGCGATCAGGCTCTCGTGACGGCTGCGGTAGTGCCATCGCAGGTGCTTGCTGGGCAAGTCGAGTGCGATGGTGTCGTCAAGCACGCTGCCCAGGTCGTCGATAGCCTGCTCTGACTCATCGACTTGGTTGACGTTAAAGAAACTGGTGGGAGGCATCTGCTTGGGGTCGCCCACCACAATGAGTGCCTTGCCACGTGCAATTGCTCCGACAGCCTCGCTGGTGGGCATCTGCGACGCCTCGTCAAAGATGACGATGTCAAACGGTTGCCTGCCCAACGACAAGAACTGTGCTACCGAGATGGGACTCATGAGCATGCACGGTGCCAGATAGGGCAACAAGCCTTCCAGCTGGTCAAGAATGCCACGCACGCTCATGCCTCTGCCTTTTGTCAAGATGATGCGGCGCAGGTTGATGTTCTCAACACCGAACTTTGTGTCAAACCGGTTATCAATCAATCTGTAAGCCAGGCGATGGAACAATTCGGCCTTTGTCAGTTCCTGGAACCGCTGGTCAAGCTTGCGGAACTTGCTGATAGTGTCCTCGTAGACTGGCCCTGAGAACAAAGCCAGACGCGGGTCAGACGCCAGGATGTCCTCAGCAATGGTGTGGTAGACACCCTTCTGCCAAGCATCTGCCACCTGCTGCGCCTGGCAGCCCTGGGCAATGCGGTCGACGACGGTTGTCAAGCCTAACTGGCACAGTTGCTCGCGGTGGTCGGTCCACAACTTCCAGTCGCGCCCCATTGCCACGATGTGCCGAGCCACACGGTCGGCCATCTGCTCTAGGTCGGCGCGGTCACGGTCTTCAATCAGGCAACATGCGTCGATGTCGCGCAGTGTGACCTGCAACTGTCCGAAACACTGCATAGCCTGCTGCCACAGAGTGGCAGCCTTGACAGCGAAGCCCGTGTCGTCGTGCGACATCGCCTCCAAGCGTTCGACAATGTGCCGGTACCACTCTGGGCTGCGTCTGGTGTCGAGGTCGTCAAACAGTTGCTGGGCACGCTGCATTTTCTGCTCCATTGCCGGCCAGTCGGTACCATCCTTGTCGATGGTCATGCCAAATGCCGATTCAATCATGTGTTGCCACGTTGCGTCGCACTTGGCATCGGCCTGCTGATAGGCATCGAGGGCCTGCAGCATTGGCATGGGGTCATCAATGCGCTTAGTCAGTGTGTGTGCCGACAGGCGTTTTTTCAGTCGGTATTGTGCCAGGATGCGCACGATCCACCATTTCTCACTGGCAGTGCGCCACATTTCCATCAGTTCGGCGGCGTCAAGCGCATAGGCCGACGGGGCAAACAGCCGGTCGACCTCACGCTTGCTCCGCGCACGCTCCGCTCCCAGAGCGACACACTGGCCGAGTTGCTGCAACTGCGAGTGGCTGTGCAGATCGAACATCGCCGGCGTGAGGGTGTCCACTTCGGCGAGAAGCCGGCACAGTTGTTCCAGCGCTTGATAGTCGGTCAGACGGGTGCCAACCTCAATGCCAAGCAGTTGGCCGATGCGTGCGCTATGTTGGCGCATGGCCTCCAACTGTTCAGCCAGTTGCGACATCAAGTCGGCAACACGGTTCAGCGCACCGGGCGATGTGTCGGGCACAACCACACCATCAAGTGGGTTGGCCCGCGGCGGTCCAGTCAGCTTAACCACCGTGTCGAGCGACAAAATCAGCTCGACAGCTTGCGCAATGCTGTCGGCAGTGAGTGTTGTGGCCGAGCATTCTCCCAGCTCCAATGGTTCAGCATCTATCTCAAGATATCGTGTCAGGCATTCATAGAGCGACATGCCGCAGTTGCGACTAGAGTGCATGGCAAGCACATAGTGCGACAGTGTCTCGCGCTCCTGCTTGAGCTTGCCGGCTGTGGCATTGTAGTCGCTTGGTCTGCCATGATCGAACGAGTTCAAAGCCTTCTCAAGCTGTTCGATGAGATGGCGTTTGGTGACCTTGTTGCTGTGCAACTCCAGGCAGAACGGGTCGATGCCGATAGCCTTCAGGCGCTTTTGCACAACCTCGAGAGCAGCCATTTTTTCGGCCACAAACAGCACACGCTTTCCCTGGAACAGTGCATTTGCGATGATGTTTGTGATGGTCTGCGACTTGCCTGTCCCTGGCGGCCCGTGCAGCACGAAGCTCTTGCCGCGCCCCGAGTCGATAATTGCCTCAATCTGCGACGAGTCGGCGTCGACAGGGATGGCAAAATCCTCGGGCGACGATGTCTGGTCAAGCTCTCGAGCATCGGCTGGCGGTTGCTGGGTGTCATCGGTGCCGACAGGCCGACTGTCGGTCAAGGCCTGTATGACAGGATGCTGTGCCAGTTGTTCGGCATTGTTGTGGATATCGTTCCACATGACAAACTTGCTGAACGAGAACAGTCCCAGCATGGCCTCGTCCAGCACATCCCATCTGGGTCGCGACATGATGCACGAGCGCATGGTGGCCAAGACCTGGCGCACATCCACGCCGTTAGCATCGGTTGGCAGCGGCGACAGTCCCGACATGGGCAGCTCGAACTGTTGTCTGATCATCTCGATCAGAGTGACATTGATGATGGTCTCCTCGTCTCGCGACCGGATTATATAGCGGCCACCTCCGTGCCTGATCAGGTCTACGGGAATCATCAATATCGGCGCAAAGCGCGGCTTGGTACTGCGGTCGGTCTCAAACCATTTGAGTATGCCCATGGCCAGGAACAACGAATTAGCGCCGTTTTCCTCCAGTGCCGTCTTTGATGCGCGATGAATGTACTTCAACACATCGATTGTTTCATTATCGCCCAGATAGCTGCGCAAGCGGTGGTTTTTCAGCTCGTCGAGCACCAGACGCCGCCACTGCCTGCGCACCAGCGTCGAGTCAAAGATGCCATTTTCATCGGGGAGTATGCGGTTTTGTGACGGCGAGGGCAGGATGTTGTAGTCCTCACCACCAGCCACATGGTCCTCGAGCTCGTCAATTCCAAACGAGATGAACGGCAGCACCCGCTTGCCGATGCGCATGTTCAGCAGATTGTTGCGGAGCGAGAAGTCCAGCAGTTTTCGCTCCCAAATTTGTTGCTTAGTGATTTGCGCCGCCGTGCTCTCTTCTTGCACAGACTGTGCCGACGGCTGATCCGACACATCCAGCAATTGAGCAAGCCCCGATTCTTCGGGTGTGGTATCATCGTCGGTCGCCGACGGGCTGATGTTCTGCAGTCGGCACGCCTTGATGTCGACAAAACAGTTGAATCGGATCTGGGTGCCGCGCAACATCTGCTCAGCCCTTTCTCTCGCCTGATCGAATGTAACGTTCTCATCCTCAGTGCACGCCATCACATCAAAGAGCACCATCTCGGCCAAAGTGTCGTTAGCGGCTTTGAGCAGCATGGCGCTGTCGTCGCTCACCAGGTTGATGCTGCTGGTGTCGACCAGCCAAGCAGCCACCATGACGTGCGACTGCATCATCACCAGCAGCGGGTTGAGGTGGCAAGCCTCCAGGCATGCCGCCGCCATCAGTGCTATCTCCAGACAGTTGGCCATGTGCTGCTCGACCACTTGCTTTGGCGTGCGCACAGGGTTGTCATAATCGGTAAGTCCATCAGCCAGCGGCATTGCCGACAACTGCATCTGCTGCAGTGCCAGATAGATGGCTTCGACTTGTGCCATCGACCGCTTGTTGTCCTGTGTCTGATAGTTGTCAAAGATGGGATCACCCGTCAGTTGGCCAAGTATGTCTGATGCCTTGCGCGCCACGTTGTGCACCGTGTTGGAGGCCGGCCTCACCAGTGTGGCCAGCATGGCAGGCATCATCCGCAGTCCCGCCCAATAGTTGTCTGGCAGCAACTGCACGTGGCACACGCTCTGCGCCAATGTGCTGTCGCCACAACGTGCCTCGAGTGTCACACCGACAGTTACGGGCTGCTGGAGTCCCACCAGTGCCTCTCGGTCGACATTGACAGTCAGCGTGGTCAGCTCCACTGTCCAGTGCTTGTCCACATGGGCTATTGTCGTCGTCTGGTTCTCGATATGGTCACCGCTGACCATTACCTCCACTTCCTGAAGCTCATCATCTGTGTCATTGATCAGCACACAACGGTTGCACACCGCGACATTGCTGTCAACCATGGCCAGATTGACACATGGCAGCAGCTCGGCCTGCAGCATTACACCGTTGGGTCTCGACATGTCGTATTCCTCACTCATACACTCAAGGTTTTGTACAAAGCGCAAATTTACGATAAAATTATTGAAATAACAAGCAACAACACCGAAAAAAGCACTTTGAATCCGAAAAAAAATGATTTCATTGCATCAGATGCAATTTTTTTTGTAATTTTGCGGTTCGAATAAAGCAAGATTATCGTTTTGGCTACATTCCTCTCACTGATTATCAGTTGTCTGTCGATAGGCATCATCCTGTCGGCTCCGATGGGTCCCATTGGCATCCTCACCGTCCAGCGCACCCTCAACAAGGGACGTGTTTCTGGATGGTTCACAGGCCTTGGTGCTGCAGCCAGCGACCTCTTCTATTGTCTTCTCACCGGTCTTGGCATCAGTTTTGTCACCGACTATATAGAGGACAACGTCACCATGCTGCAGATTCTGGGCAGTGTCATCCTGATTGTGTACGCTGCCTACATGATATTGCACAACCCCGGCAGCGACCGCGTCAGCGACACCAACGACAAGGACGACAACACCCGTGATGCCATTACCGGGTTCTTGTTCACCCTGTCCAATCCGCTCATTCTGTTTCTCATCATCCCGTTGTTCGCCCGTTTCGGATTTCCCAACCCCGAGGAGCACAAGTGGTATCACATCATCCTGGGCTATCTGCTCATCGCCGGCGGTGCCCTGTTATGGTGGACAGTCATCACCTATGCCGTCGACAAAGTGCGTTCACGATTCACCCGCGGCAGCATGTGGACCATCAATCGCATCATGGGCACCTTGCTGCTCATCATCTCGCTCTACGGCTTGGGCACGGGCCTGATGCAGTATGTCTCGACCCAAGGCATTCTCTAGCCATAACTTCT
>Ga0256404_1006097_pt1 | contig 20390 bp, 23 predicted proteins | sample RumenRJG_01DNA_FD_185990 | JGI IMG/M metagenome (GOLD analysis project Ga0256404, IMG submission 185990) | Bovine rumen microbial communities from Lethbridge, Alberta, Canada - RJG_01 | ecosystem: Host-associated > Mammals > Digestive system > Stomach > Rumen | place: Canada: Alberta | collected...
CGCTATAAAATGCAACAAAAAAATGGCAAAAAAGTGCCATTTTTCAAGGACTTTAAGGTGTTTTTGTAAAATAGAATATGGTTACGAGTAAGGCTTTCTGGCTAGGGGCTGAACAGTAACAAAGAACAGAAGTTCGAGACATAAGTACTGATTATGGGACAGTCAAGATGATAATATATGCATATCAGAGAACGAAAACACATTATTTTAGTCGGAAAACGGCAGAAAGGATATGCTATGAATAATAAGAGAATTGTAAGTATTGGATTTAATTCAATGATTTATCACAAGCCAGGATGTAGATATGTTGAAAGAATAAAAAATCAAAATAAAATGTTTCTTACTAAAGGAGAAGTGATTAGTGAGGGATATCATATATGTAAATATTGCAATAGTATGAATCATCATATTCAGGTAGAACAGCGAAATATTGATTATTATGCAAAAGCTAAGAATATGGAGTTTAAATATATAAATGGCATTTTATATGTTAAAACGGAGATTGGATGCTGGAAGCTTGTATATGTTCGTAAAGAAGAAAAGATAGCCTTATATCATAGAAATACAACAACTAATCCACTTGATTTTGAGAATCCACAGTATGAAGCATATCATCGCCAGCAAGATAAACTTTACTCTAATTCTATTCAGGGATGCCTTGATTACATATATGAGCATGACAAATATAAAGCAGCAGTCGGACGAGGAGAAAAGGTGACTAGATTTTCAAATAAGAAATATGCAAGATACGAAGTAAATATTCAAAGAAAACGCGAAAATAAGAGAGTTGATGATCTCTTTAAAATGATTGAACAACAGAATACAGATTATAGAAAATTTTCATATTGCTAAAGGAGACAATTACCATGAATAAAAAATATTTTGTAAGTGCAGGAAGATTGTATGATAAAATTGGCGATACAGCGACAGGAACTATTCTGTATATAATTCCGCAAGGCGTTATTTGTTATGTAAATGATGAGAAAGAGTGATTTTATGAAAGAGTGGTATTATACAACCAGTGATGATATAGATAATAAATATTATTTTAATTCATATGCTGACACAGTATTTGAAATATTATATGTATATAGATACAGAGCAGCTAAAAAAGATGTTCCGGATTATTATGTATACCGCAATAACGAGTTAGTGGATACAATTTTTGGAAAAGATTTATTTAAAATGTACGCTAGAAAATGTGGCGAAATTATTGAAAAAAGTTCAAATGAAATTAAAGAAGATATTATAGAAAAAGAATTAGAAGAAAATAAAGTAATTGAGAGAGTGGAGGAAGCATTTGATGAAATTAATAAAAAAATAGAGATAATAACAGAGATTGTTGATAAGATATCGGATATGTTATGATGGTGTAGGGTAACATTATATTAGTTATGTTAAAATTGAAGCTCAACTAATAGTTAGTTGGGCTTTTTATTTGTAAGAAAGTTTTTTAAGTATAATAGTTTTAGTTAATTATATTATATCCGACTAATTATCTAAACATATACTAATGAATGTTTACAGACTAATGAATTAAATATATAATAAATGTAGCGATATGCAAAAATAAAATTACATATTCAAAAGAGTTTAGAAATATTTAATGAAAAGGCGAGAGGAGAATAGAAATGAAAATAGGACCAATATTCTTAAAGGAGAATAGTGATTCAGAGAATTTTATAGAGAAGATGAGGCAGCTAGAGAGTCAGGCTAAAACACAGGAATTGCAAAAAGAGATTAAAAAACAAATTAATTTTGCAGAATATGGAGCATATGGTGAGAAAAATATAGCTTTTGAACTCAGAAATAGTGGAATAGATATGTATATACTTCATGATATATGTATTGAATATAAAGATTTGAAAGCTCAGATTGATTATCTGATTGTTACAAGAAAGAAGATATTTATAATTGAATGTAAGAATCTTATAGGAAATATAGAGATTGACAGCAAGGGGAATTTCATTCGTACATATGAAATGTTTGGAAAAAGAGTGAAAGAGGGGATATATTCTCCGGTTACACAGAACCAGAGACATCTAAATGTTTTGAAAGAATGTAGAAAAGAAGCAAAGGGAAATTTTATTCTTAAAGCTGCATTTGAACATTATTTTGAGGATAATTATAAATCATTGATAGTGCTTGCAAATCCGAAAACATATTTTAATTATAAGTTTGCACCTAAGGAATTAAGGGATAAAGTAATAAGAGCTGATCAGCTTGTAGAAACAATTAAGAAGGTAAATGAACAGTCAAAAGATAAATCATATTCGGAAAAGGAAATGAGAGATATTGCACAGTTTTATCTTGATGCTAACAGACCAGATAGGTCAGACTATGCTGATAAATATGAGAAAATGGTACAGAAGATAGAAGTTCAGATGGATACAAGTAATAAGTCTGAGAAATCAATTGATAAAGATAACAATAAATCTGAATTATTTGACAAAAAAGTTTCTAATGCTGATAAATCAACATCGACAGATAAATTATGCCCTAAGTGTGGAGCAAATCTTGTTATAAGGAAAGTAAAAAAAGGTGATAATGTTGGAAAGTCATTTTATGGCTGCTCAAATTTCCCTAAATGTCGATATACAGAAAATATATAATTTCTTTAGTGAGAAAATAAAGTTGTTAAAAAGAAAGGAGAGCATGATGTATCCGAACATAAATACATCATACAAGAACTAAAATGATAGAGACACAGATTGCGATACCTACACTACTAAAAGTAGGTAAAGGAACAATGAAGAATCTTGGAACATATTTATTAGCCGGCAATATGAAAAATGCTGTTGTATATTTTGGAAATGGTCTTATTGATATGTTTGGACAGGAGATAATTGATAATCTTAAAAATGATGGCGTTAATGTAATTGAATACAAGGAACTTGATACGGTTAAGATAGAGGATATTATTGATTTAGCATTTTCAATTGATGCGAAGTGTCAGGTTATCGTTGGAATAGGTGGCGGAAAGGTAATTGATACTGCAAAATATGTAGCATATTTAAGAAAAATGCCATTTATCAGTATTCCGACCTCAGCATCTTCAGATGGTTTTTCAAGTGCAAGTGCATCACTTATAGTAAATGGAAGAAGAACATCGGTACCGGCAAGAATGGCATATGGCATTGTAGTTGATACCGATATTATTAAAAGTGCACCTGCGAAATTCATATATTCAGGAATCGGAGATATGGTGTCTAAGATTACTTCTTTATATGACTGGCAATATGAGTCAGGTATGGGATATTCTAAAATAAATGATTTCGCCGTAATGATAGCTAAAAAGGCAGTAAACAGTTTTGTAAGAACACCATTTAAGACGATACAGGACGATTTATTCTTAAAGGAGCTTGTAGATTCACTTGCAATGAGTGGAATTGCCAATGAAATTGCAGGTGGAAGTACACCTACAAGTGGCAGTGAGCATCTGATTTCACATTCGCTTGATAAAATGCTTGAAAGACCACAGTTACATGGTATTCAGGTAGGAATTGCAACTTATGTAATGAGTGTTGTTCAGGACCACAGATATGTTCGTGTAAATACAATATTTGAACAGACAGGCTTCTGGGATTATGTTGAGACATTAAATCTTGATGTAGAAGATTATATAAAGGCAGTGGATATGGCACCAACAATCAAGCCACATAGACACACATATCTACACGAAGAAAAATATAGAGATTTTGCAAAACAGGTATTATTAGAAGATAGTGTAATGAAGAGAATTTTTCACTTGGATTAGGAGGTATGGAGAATAGTATGAAATATGATGCTTTATTATTTGATTTAGATGGAACAATGTGGGATGCCACTGAAAATATAAGAATTTCATGGGAGATGGCTGCAAGAACTTTTGATGGATTAGAAGACAGGGTAATAACTAAAGAAGAACTTCAAAGTGTTATGGGCTTACCTATGGACGAAATAGCAGCAAGACTGTTCAAGGAATTTGATAAAGAAAAACAGCTTGAAATATTAGATAAATGTTGTGAGATTGAGAATGAATATCTGACAGAAAAAGGTGGAATTCTGTATCCTGAACTTGAGTCCACACTTGCAAAATTATCTGAAAAATACACACTTTGTATCGTAAGCAATGGTCAGGCAGGATATATTCAGACATTTTTAAATGCACATAATATGTCAAAATATTTTAAAGATTTTCAGAACTGGGGAGACAATAAAGTTCCAAAGGGTGAAAATATTAAGCTTGTAATTGAAAGAAATAATATAAAAAATGCAGCATATGTAGGTGATACACAAGGAGATGCAAATGCGGCAAAGATGGCAGGAATAGATTTTATTTATGCTGAATATGGCTTTGGAAATGTTGAAGAATATACATTTGCAATAAAGGAATTTAAGGATTTGCTTACGCTTTAAGAATGTAAAATTATTTATAAGAAAAGTATTTATAAGAAGAGAAATTTGTCATAGCATCTTCGCAACAAGACACGCAGAAATGGAGCTTCATATGAAAGTTAAGGTAATAAGGTCTAATAGAAAAACCATATCAATACAAGTTAATACTGACCTCACAGTTACAGTAAGAGCGCCGGGATATGCAACGAACAAAGACATAGATAAGATACTTCATGATAAGGAATCATGGATTATGAAGCATATGGAACAGATAAGAGAGCAAAATGCAAGATATGAATCATCAGGTCTTAAACATTTGACGAAAGCAGAAATCAAAGACTTAGCTGATAAGGCATTAAAATATATTCCACAGAGAGTTGAATATTTCTCGAAAATTGTAGGCGTAGATTATGGAAGAATTACAATTCGTAATCAGAGAACCAGATGGGGAAGCTGTAGCAGTAAGGGGAATCTTAATTTCAATTGTCTGATAATGTTGACACCAACAGAAGTGATTGATTATGTTGTAGTTCATGAACTTTGTCACAGAAAGGAAATGAACCATTCAAAGAATTTCTGGATAGAAGTTGAAAAAGTGCTTCCGGATTATAAGAGGTCAGTTAAATGGCTGAAGAACGAGGGAAGCCAGATAATAAGGCTATTAGATTCGAATGTAAAAATTTAGGTGAGGTAGAAAAAGTTATGGAAACAGAAATTATATTAGAAGAGTGGTCGCCTGTCTGTAATATACAGGCATTTGTAGAGAAAAGCGACAATGCATATTATTTTTATCTATGGATTAATCCTGAAAGTGAAGAACCTGAACTTAGAAGCTGCTGGATATGTAATAGAGTAAAAGCAACTAAAAATGTTGATTATCAAGCAATGGAGAACGGTGAAGCACCTTGTATGCCGCTTGATTTTGTGAATCATAATATATCAGGTATCGAACTAGATGATGACAAGCTGCATATTCAATGGTTTGAAGAGGGAGATGCAGCAGCACTTTTAGATGACGATAAAATAATTGCAGTGATTCCGGAGTTTAGTGGATATAATGGTTTTCATGGATATTCTATTTATGCTAAGGGAACAGGACCTTTTGCATGGGAATTAGAGCAGGCATATGAAAGATTTGAATATCTGGTGCGAAAAAGTAAGGAAAGATGGGATTATTTTGAAACTGATTTCTGGGGAGAAGCAGGAGGTGTGCAGGAGAGTTATATTAGTGCATTGAATAATTTCTGGGGCAATTATGAGAAATATTATGCAATTGATGGAGACAGATTTCCACCAAAGGCATTATTAGTTGGAAGAAGAAATAATGTACATTATGCTATTACAGCAGGTGTAAGTATAATACCAATGCCAAAAGTTGAAATGGAATATCAGGAGAAATATGAAGACTATAGACGTATTGAGTTAGGTTTTGCATGTACAGAAGAGCATAAGGCATTATTAAAGATGATGCTTGGAGTTATTTCGGGACTTTCTAATATGCCATGGACAGAACTTACATACTTAGGTCATGGACATACAATTCCATTTTCGAATATAAAAGGATATAACTACATAGTATTACTGAATGACAGAATGTTAGATAAAGAAGAGAGTGTCAAATATGAACCATTTATGGGCGAACAGATAAATCTATTGTGGATAAAGCCTATTACAACAGAAGAATATAATTATATCTATGAAAATGGTGTGGATTCATATTTAAAAGACAGGAATAAACAGGACATATATGTATTTAATGATAAATAAGATATTTAATGACAAATTATTCCATCTATGTTAAAATCAGATAAATAGCTATTATATTTGAATAGTTAATAAAAGACGTAGGGAAGGAGGAGATTATAATGTCAGAACTATATTGTTCGAATTGTAAGAAGTTACTTAGTAATGATGAGAAAGCATCTGGTAAATGTGCAAACTGTGGAGAGGAATTCTCAAGTACATTAATAGGTGCAACAAGACCAATCGAGGTAAATACTGACATATCTACTGAGAAAAATATTGTCGGTATGGTATTAAAAGTTATTGGTATTTTAATACTTATTGTTGGAACAATTACAAACTTTATACTTATAGACAAATATGAATATGAGTATACAATTTTTAGTTTCATTGTTCCGGAGTTAAGAACTATTGTTAGTGGAATGATACTTATCGGCTCTGCAGAAATTGTAAAGTTATTACAGGATATTAAGAACAGAATGAGATAAGAGAGCAATCTGAAATGGAAATAAAATTTTCATTTTATACATAAGATAAATATATAAGAAACCGAAAAACCATATAAGAACCATATAATAAACGATGCATATTCAAGTTGACACATATTTTAGTATGTGATAAAATCAGAAATGGTTTTGTAATAACAATTCAATATAATATGCATTGAGGGTGCAAAGTAGATTATGAAGAATCTTTTAGAGAATAACCGCCATCGGCTGTAAGCGGTTTAAGATATTCATAGATTGAAATTTCACACCGGAGCATTGTCTTTGAAATATTTGAAATAAAATATAAGTAGGAGACGACGTGAGTGAGCGTTAATCACATCGAGAGTTTACATATCAGAAGATATATAAATTATAATAAAGATATGAATAAGAAGTTATCTAATCATATACAGATATAAGTTTATATAATTAGATATAAATACGGATTTATTTTATATAACGGATATCGATAGTAAATAAGATATCAGATATGTAAGAATATGGGTGGTACCGCGGATAATATTCGTCCCAGCTAGGAGAGAGTCCTGGCTGGGATTTTTTGCTTACCAGGAAATTTCGTTGAAATTGTCCTGGTAAGCAAAAAACGCTTCGCGAGGATCGCACTGCGGCGGAGCAGAAAATGTTGCTATAGCAACCCGCCGCAGGCGGAGAATGTCGCAAGCGACATTCTTTATTCATGCCTGGGAGAATTTTAGTATTTCCCATATAGCAAACGTACTGCAAGGATACGCACGTTTTGACATGAGAAGATGTCATATAAAGTGTGTAGACAGAGGTATATAAAAGTCGCAGGTCAGACAGGATAATCCAATAAAATAATCAAATAAATAAAATATATGAATGGAGGATAATCATCGATGAATGAAGCATTAGAAAGTATTAAGCAGAAAATCTTAGATGGTGAAAAAGAACTGACAAATTCCAAGGCTGTTTATGATTTTAAAAAATCATTTCTTGATTCAAAAGTTGGACAGATTGGACAGTTAATGAAAGAAATGCGTAATATTGCGCCTGAAGAACGTGCCAGCTATGGTAAAGGTGTAAACGAATTAAAGGAATGGGCAATTAATTATTTTGCAGAAATAGAAGAAAAAATTAAAGCAAAAGAATTAGAAGAAAAGTATGAATCTGAGAAAATAGATGTTACAATGCCTGCTAAGACTAAACAGACAGGTAATCTTCATCCTATTACACAGATGAGAAATCAGTTAATAGATGTATTTCAGGGAATGGGATTTGAAGTGTATGAGGGTTCAGAAATTGAAAATGATTACTATAACTTTACTGCACTTAACACACCAAAGGATCACCCTGCGCGTGATATGCAGGATACATTCTATTTATCACCTGAATTTTTATTAAGAACACAGACTTCAGCAGGACAGATTCATGTTATGGAAAGCAAGAAGCCTCCTATCAAGATTCTTTCACCTGGTAAGGTTTTCCGTTCAGATGATGATGCAACACATTCTCCAATGTTTACACAGATGGAAGGACTTGTTGTAGATGAGAAGATTACACTTTGTGACCTTAAAGGTATGTTAGATGTATTTGTACAGAAGATATACGGTGAGGGAACAGTGACACGTTTAAGACCATCATATTTCCCATTTACAGAGCCATCAGTTGAAGTAGACTGTAGCTGTTTTGAATGTGGTGGAAAAGGTTGTAAATTATGTAAAGGTACAGGCTGGATAGAGATTCTTGGAGCAGGTATCGTTAATAAGAAAGTATTAGAGAACTGTGGAATTGATTCTGAAAAATACAGTGGACTTGCATTTGGTATTGGTATTGAGAGAACAGCAATGCTTAAATACGGAATAAATAATATCAAGTTATTATTTGAGTCAGATTTACGTGTATTAAAACAGTTAGATGACTAGGCGAAAAGGAGGATTATTATGTTAGTACCATTGAGCTGGTTAAAAGAATATGTAGATATAGATATTACTCCGGAAGAACTTGAGAAAAGATTATTTTCAAGTGGTTTTGAAGTAGAAGAACGTTATGAAGTCGGTAAAGATATCAGTAATGTAGTTGTTGGTCTTGTAGAAGAATGTGAGGGAATACCTGATACACATTTAAGTCTTTGCAAGGTAAATGCAGGCGAGCATGGAACATTCCAGATATGCTGTGGCGCAGACAATGTTAAAGCAGGAGGAAAATTCCCACTTGCCCTTGTAGGTGCAACAGTATATGCAACAGCTAAAGACCATAAGACAGTTGAGGGTGTTATGACAATTAAGAAAGGTAAACTTCGTGGCTATGAGTCATTTGGTATGCTTTGTTCAGGCGTTGAACTCGGCGTAAATGACAATATGTTCAAGGGCGGAGATTATAACGGATTGTTAGTATTACCTGAAGATGCTACAGTAGGTGCTGATGTTAAGCCTATTCTTGGACTTGATGACTGGATATTTGATATAGCAATTACAGCTAACAGACCTGATTGCCAGAGTATTCTTGGTATTGCCAGAGAAGTAGCAGCTATCCTTAATACAGACTTAAAGATGCCTGCAACAGATTATACAGAGACAGAAGTTAAGAAAGACGGCTTCAATGTAACAGTTGATGCATCAGATTTATGCCCAAGATACATTGCACATTATGTATATGATGTTAAGATGGATGAATCTCCTCAGTGGATGAAGAGACGACTTGAATTAGTAGGCATAGGTGCTATTTCAAATGTAGTTGATATTACTAACTATGTTATGAAAGAAATTGGTCAGCCAATGCATGCATTTGACTGCTCATATCTTGAGGGCAACTCAATTAATGTAAGACGTGCTAATGACGAAGAGAAAATCGTTACATTAGATGAACAGGAATATACACTTAATTCTAATAACCTTGTAATCTGTGATGGAGTTAAACCGGTAGCATTAGCAGGTGTAATGGGTGGACTTAATTCAGAAATCAGAGATACAACTGAAGCAGTAATGTTTGAATCTGCTAAATTTGCACGCGATAATATAAGAAAGACAGCAAGAAGTCTTGGTAAACGTTCAGATGCAAGTGCAAGATACGAAAAAGGTGTTGATGAATATTCAACAGTATTAGCTATGAAACGTGCACTTCATTTAATAGAAGAGTTAGGCTGTGGTAAAGTATCTTCAACACATATTGATGTAAATGTCGGTAATTCAGTAGAGCCACATGAGATGAAAGTAAGTGTTAAGAGAGTCAATGACGTATTAGGAATTGTAGTACCTGATGAAGATATAATTAAGATAATGAAAAATCTTAATTTTGCACCATCTATTAATGGTGATGAGTTGACATTACAAGTTCCTGCATATAGAGAAGATATGGATTCATATCCTGATGTTGCAGAAGAAGTAATTCGTATGTATGGTTATGATAATGTCGTTCCAACATTTATGCCTGATGCCAAGGTAACAATGGGTGGAACTAACCAGAAACAGAAGAAAGAACTTAAGCTTAAGAAAGCACTTTGCAGTATTGGTGCATATGAAGCTATCCATTATTCATTCTTCTCACCTGCAGATTTAGATATGCTTAAATTACCTGAAGATGCAAAAGAGAGAAATGCAATCAGTATTATGAATCCTATTAATGAAGACCTTTCATTAATGAGAACAACATTAGCAGCTTCTATGATTAATGCTATTGCAAGAAATATGAAGAAAGATAATGAAACCGGAAGATTATTTGAAGTAGGTAATGTTTTCATACCAAAGTCACTTCCTTTAACAGATTACCCTGATGAAAGAGAAACACTTTGTGTAGGTATCTGGGGTGATGATGAAGACTTCTTCACACTTAAAGGAATTGCCAAGACAGTAGCTGAAACACTTTGTCTTGATTTTGAATATGAACCTGCTAAGAAATCATTCCTCCATCCATATCAGACAGCTATAATCAAATGTGAGGGAATCGAAATCGGTTATTTAGGAAAAGTTGCATATGATGTCGTTAAGAACCTTGGAGTTCGTGGAGATATGTATGTAATGGAAATGGATCTTAAACTTATGTCACAGTGGTATGACAGAAAGACTATGTTCACTCCATTGCCAAAATTCCCTGAAGAGAAACGTGATCTTGCACTTGTTATGAATAAAGATATAACTTGCGGTCAGGTTGAAGAGTGCATAAAGAAATCATGCAATTACATTAAATCAATTACATTATTTGATGTATATGAGGGTGAACAGATTCCTGCTGACAAGAAGAGTATGGCATTTACAATAGAATTTACACCTAAGGAAGAAGCTTTTGAAGCAGAATCAGTAGACAGATTCGTCAATAAGATTCTTAAGAACCTTAAGAGAGAATTAGAGATTGAGTTAAGAGCATAAATTTTAAGAATATAGTTTTTTTGATAATATATTTTTACGAGCATAAATCTTAAAGATATAATTTATAAGAACAGGATGGCAATTAGCCTGCGAAAAGGCTTTTTACATCCTGTTTTTATATTTAAAAGTAAAATTATTAAAAGTAGTGAAATAAGTCCATAGATGTCAGAATAAAAAGACATTTATGGACTTTTATGTTATAATGAGCAAAAGAAAGATAGCCATAAGTAAATAATGGAAGCGGATAGATTTACCAAGGAGGATAATAGATATGAAGTGGTCAGAATTCTATGAAAAGGCGGACAATTGTGCAGTAAGTACAGTTGTTAAAATGATACCATCATTAGAAGAACTTGGTTCTCCAAAGGAAATTGCAGACGTAATATTGATAATCGGATTCGAAGATAAGAAAGGTGCTAATAGTTTATTAAATAAGGCACTTGATAAAGGTATAAAATTCAACTCTGATGAACTGTCAGACATTTTCGGAAGTTGTGACAGAGAGAATTTCGACAAGGCACTATATAGTTCAGCGGATAGATTTACTGATGAAGATATAGAGAATCTATATTATATTATAGAGGAAGATGTGGTTGTTAAAATTGCTAAGAAATATGGATTAAAATTACCAGAGGATATTGCATCTGAATATGAAGAGGAGATGGTTCCTGATACAACACCGATAAGCTGGGAGCAGTTCTATAATGGTATGTTTGAATGGAATGAAGAATATTCTAAGAGACGCTCAAGGGTGTTAACGGATTATGGTAATGAAGAAGATATTATTACAGTACTATATCAATTATTTGATGGAGATATTAATGGTGCAGATAATTTTATAAAAGAAGCTGTTAATCATGGAGTGACATTTTCGGGAAACAATCTTTCAGAAATATCGTATTTTTGTAGTGGCAGTGTATTCAGATATGCATTAAATAAATCATCTAAGAGATTTACGGATAAAGATTTAGAAGATGTAAGTGAAGAATTAAATGATGATGAAGTAATGAAATTAGCAGAAAAATTACACCTGAATATACCGGAAGGTTATGAGGATTATGATGAAAATGATGATATTGATGAAATTAACAGTATAGCTGAATTACAGGCGGTAATACTTGATGCAATTGAATTAGCAGATGAAGCATTAAAGGCGCTTAATGATGCCGGGGATGCAGTTAATGAAGGAAACAGGACGAGTTTATTTGATATACTTAGTAAGAGTTTCTATTCATCAGCAACTAAAAATCTTGCACTTGAAGAGGCAGATTTTCAAATACAGACGGCAAAAGATTCAATATCACAACTCAATGACATATTAAGAGGAATTAGTAAGTGCAGATATATTAAAATGAATTCAGAAAAATTAGCATCTTTATTAGATATGTATACTAACGATAGTTTTATTAATATGATAACGCATATGAAGATAGGAAAAATGGGTAAAAATATTAATAAAACAACTAAAGATGTAATTAATACCAGACATAAGCTTGAGAAGATATATAAAAAATTGTGCAAGGTTGTATAATTGAAATACTTTTAAAAGGAAAAGAGATAGAAATTATGTCAGAAGGAAATAAAATTATAAGAAAAGAGATTCATTTCACAGGTGCAGTTCAGGGCGTTGGTTTTCGTTACAGGGCTAAATATGCGGCAGATGGTTGTGGTGTAACAGGCTGGGTTAAAAACGAATGGGACGGTTCAGTGTTAATGGAGGCACAGGGAACTGAAAGGCAGATAAATGAAATGTTAAAACTTATTAATCAGGGACAGTATATTATGATAGACAGGTTAGACTATCATAATATACCACTTGAAGAATACGAAAGTGGTTTTCATATCAGGTAAATATGAAACAATTAAGGAGGATATGAATTTGGCTAAAGGAACAAACCAGAAATTAAAACTAATATATCTTATGAAGATAATGCTTGAAGAAACAGATGAAGAGCATAGACTTACTATGCCTGAAATTATAAGCGAACTGAATAAATATGATATTTCAGCAGAGAGAAAGAGTGTATATAATGATATAGAGACTCTTAAGTATTATGGTATTGATATTCAGAGTGAGAAGAAAAATAACACATGTAGTTATTATGTTGCAAGCAGGCAGTTTGAATTGGCTGAATTAAAATTATTAGTCGATTCGGTACAGTCTGCTAAATTTATAACTGAGAAGAAATCAATGGAGTTAATAAAAAAGATTGAAGAACTTGGGAGTAAATATGATGCATCTAAATTACAAAGACAGGTATTCGTGACAGAGCGTGTAAAAACCATGAATGAAAGTATATATTATAGTGTTGATGCGATACATACGGCAATTGCTGAGAATTCTAAGATAAAGTTTCAATATTTTCAATGGAATGTTAATAAGGAAATGGAATTAAAAAGAGGTGGAGAATATTATAATGTAAGTCCATGGGCATTGTCATGGGATGATGAGAATTATTACTTGGTTGGCTTCGACAGTCGGGAGAAGAAGATTAAGCATTATAGAGTGGATAAGATGCTGCATATTGAGACTGTCAGAGATAAGCGAGAAGGAAAGGACAGTTTCAAAGAATTTAATATGGCCGTCTATGCAAAAAGAATGTTTGGAATGTTCGGTGGTGTAGAAGAAACGGTAAGATTAGAATGTCATAATAGTATGGCGGGTGTTATTATTGACAGATTTGGTAAGGATATTCCTATTATAAAGAAAGATAGTGAACACTTTATGGTGAGCGTGAAAGTGGCAGTAAGTATGCAGTTTATCGCATGGATAATTGGTTTAGGCGAAAAAGTTAAGATAACAGGACCGGATAATGTAGTTGATAAAGTCAATGACGAGATTGACAGATTAATAAGACAATATAGAAATTAATAAAAAATTTGAAAGATGAATAAAAAAGTGGTGTATATGTATATGAACCTAGGAAAAGATAGTAAGTAACAGGAGGTTCTATCGTGCATGATAAGAAATTAATAACTCTGATTGAGGAAAAAAATGAAGAATGCATTTCCTTGATGGCAGAAAAATATGAAAAATTGTTATATCACATAGCATATGGAATTCTGGGTGGACGAGCCGAAGATATAGAAGAATGTATTAATGATACATATTTGAAATTCTGGAATAACATAGATAAATATGATTTAGAAAAAGCTTCAGTTAAAACATATCTGAAAGTAATTTTGAGAAATACAGCAATAAACCGGTTAAGAGATATTGGAAGAAAAGAAGAAAATATGTCTTATGAAGATTTAACGGATATTGCAGCGACGTATGCCGATGAAAGCCAGAATGTTGAAAATGAGTTAATTAACCGGGAAAAGGTTACATTACTTAATAAAATAATCGGAGAAATGCCGAAGAAAGACAAAGAGATTTCAATAAGACGTTTTTTCTATCTTCAGTCTTCTAAAGAAATTGCAAGAGCAATGATGATGACAGTTTCAGCAGTAGATTGCAGAGTTTCAAGAATCAAATCAAAAATAAAAATTAAATTTGAGGAGAACGGATATGAGTGACAGAGAATTAGTTGATATGTTTTCAAATATTGATGTTTCTTTTTTAGAAAATGATAATTTTGAAAAAGACAGATTTATTAATAGAAAGCCTGTAAAAGTCGGAATGATTGTTTCAGGTACAGTTTTAGCTGCTGCTTTAACAACGATAACGGTAGTAGCAACTGTTAAGAAGAAAAGATTAAAGTTAGCGTAGATAACGCAGAAATGAGGATAAAATGTTTGAAAAAGTAAAAGAAATTATAGCATCAGAATTAGGCATTGAAGAAGACAAGATTACACTTGAGTCAACATTTAAAGATGACTTAGGAGCTGATTCATTAGATTTATTTCAGATGGTAATGTCAATTGAAGATGAATATGGAATAGATATTCCGAATGAAGAATTAGAAAAGATGTCAACAGTCGGAGATATTGTTAAATATTTAGAAGATAAGCAGTCATAATTATATATATGAAGATTCAGATATTAAAATATATGAATTAAGATTAGACGGATTGTATATACATATATTCACAAATCCGAATCTGAAAATAAAGTGGATAAAAATATATCAGGAGATATAATTTTTCTTATCCCTTTATTTTTTGACCTTTTTTCAGAGAAAACAGAAAGGATTACATCAAAATGAATACAAATATATGTGAAATGTTAAACATTAAATATCCAATATTTCAAGGTGGAATGGCGTGGGTAGCTGAACATAATCTTGTATCAGCAGTATCAAATGCCGGGGGGCTTGGAATTATAGCTGCCGGAGGTGCACCGGTTGAATATGTCAGAGATGAGATACGAAAGACCAGAGAGCTTACAGACAAGCCATTTGGCGTAAATATTATGATGCTTAGTCCGAGTGCCGAAGAGATAGCATATATGGTAGCTGAAGAAAGAGTTAATGTTGTAACAACAGGAGCTGGCAATTCAGAAAAATATTTTGAAATGTGGAAGAAAAAAGGAATTAAGATAATACCGGTAGTGGCATCGGTGGCACTTGCTAAAAGAGTTGCTAAACGAGGTGTAGATGCCGTAATTGCAGAAGGATGTGAATCGGGTGGACATATTGGAAATGCTACAACAATGACACTTGTTCCACAGGTAGTTGATGCTATCGATATCCCGGTAATAGCAGCAGGGGGAATAGGTGATGGAAGAGGAATGGCAGCAGCATTTATGTTAGGTGCTACAGCTATACAGGTTGGTACGAGGTTTCTTGTGGCTGATGAATGTATAATCCATGATAATTATAAAGAAAAGGTAATAAATGCAAAAGATATTGACTCAGTAGTAACAGGAACAACAACCGGTCATCCGGTAAGGGTATTACGAAATAAAATGACTAAAGAATATATAAGATTAGAACATAATGGTGTCGGATATGAAGAATTAGAAAAAATGACACTTGGTTCACTTAGAAAAGCAGTCATAGATGGAGACAGGGATAATGGTTCATTTATGGCGGGGCAGATTGCAGGACTTATAAGCAAAAGGCAGAGTTGTGAACAGATAATAACAGAAATAGTATCTGAGGCAGATAAATTACTTACGAATGGAGATTAGTGTGAAAAATACAGATTGATATCTGATTTTTCACACAGCTAAATGTGTAGCAGGCGACACATTTAGCATTTATCGCAGAGCCAAATCTGATATTTGGCTCGCGATTCTTCCGGCACATTGTGCCTGCAGAATGGAGATTAGTATGAGTAAAATAGCTTTTATGTTTCCGGGACAGGGTGCCCAATATATTGGAATGGGCAAAGATTTTTATGAAGAATTAAACGAGTGCAGAAAAATATATGACATAGCAGATGAAATTTTAGACTTTGATATAAAAAATGTCTGCTTTAATGAGAATGACTTAATAAATGAAACTGAATATACACAGGCAGCAATTCTTACAACCAGTATGGCAATCTATAAGGCAGTTATTGAAATTGGAATAAAACCGGATGTGTGTTGTGGACTTAGTCTTGGAGAATACAATGCTTTAGTTGCATCAGGTGTTATGAAATTCACAGATGCCCTTAAGACTATAAGAAAAAGAGGAATACTTATGCAGGAAGCAGTTCCTGATGGAAAGGGTACTATGATGGCGGTTTTGGGTCTGGATAATGAGATTGTATCTGATGTATGTGAAGAAACAGAAGGAATTGTATCGGTTGCAAATTATAACTGTCCGGGACAGTTAGTAATCTCAGGAGAGAGAGAAGCTGTTGTGGAGGCAGCACAGAAACTTAAAGATATTGGAGCAAAACGTGTAGTTGAGCTTAAAGTAAGTGGTCCTTTTCATTCTGAAATGATGACAGAAGCAGGAAGAGAACTTAGAAAATATATTGAGAATGTTGAATTTGATAAACCGGTAATTCCATACGTTGCAAATGTTAATGCATTATATATAGATGAAAATAAAGACATAAAGTATATAAAAGATTTACTTGAGAAACAGGTATCAACATCAGTTATGTTTGAACAGTCAGTTAGAAATATGATTGCTGATGGTGTGGACACATTCATAGAAATTGGACCGGGAAGAACATTAAGTGGTCTTGTGAAAAAGACAGACAGAAATGTTAGGGTTATGAATATAAACTGCATAAATGATTTGAAAAAATTAATTGAATTAAAATAGTATTAAATCAAATAGCTTATTAAGTTTATATAATGAAAAAGTATGGAACCTGTAAGATTAATAATTTTAAATAGAATATATGAAGATTTGGAGGATACATATGCTTTTAGAAAATAAAACAGCCATTGTGACAGGTAGTGCAAAAGGTATAGGAAAAGTAATTGCAACGGAATTTGCAAGACAAGGAGCAAAAGTAGTAATTAACTACTGTGGTTCTAAGGAGGCAGCATTAGAAACAGTAGAAGAGATTAAAGCATTTGGTGGAAAAGCGATTCCATATCAGGCAGATATATCAGATTACGAAATGTCTAAAAAAATGATGGATGATATTATAAAAGAATATGGAAAAATTGATATATTGGTTAATAATGCAGGGATTACAAGAGATAATCTTATTCTTAGAATGTCAGAATCAGAATTTGATGATGTAATCAGAACGAATCTGAAAGGAACATTTAACTGTATAAAGCATGTTACTAAATATATGCTAAAGAATAAATCGGGAAAAATCATTAATATTTCGTCTATTTCAGGTGTGAACGGTATTGCAGGACAGGCTAATTATTCTGCATCTAAGGCAGGAATAATTGGACTTACCAAAAGCTTTGCTAAAGAAATGAGTTCGAAAGGAATTAATATAAATGCAATTGCACCGGGATTTATAGAGACTGACATGACAAAAGTATTAAATGATAAGTATGTTGAAGAGATAGTGAAGACAATTCCTTCAAAACGAGTTGGAAGACCGGAAGATATTGCAAAAGCAGCATTGTTCTTAGCATCAGATATGTCTGATTATATAACCGGACAGACACTTATGGTAGATGGCGGGCTTGGATTATAACGATAACAATCAATGAGTCAGAGATAGATATTGATGATGTGTTGATTCACATATAAAAGACATCAAAACAGGAGGCAGGAATGAAACGAGTAGTAGTTACCGGTATGGGTGCAATTACACCTATTGGAAATAATGTTGACGAATTTTGGAACAATATAAAAAAAGGTACAGTTGGAATAGAAAATATTACTAAGTTTGATACAACTGATTTTAAGGTCAAATTGGCTGCTGAAGTTAAGAACTATAATCCCGAGGATTACATGGATAAAAAAGCAGCAAGAAGAATGGAATTATTCTGTCAATATGCAGTAGTTGCAGCAGGCGAAGCAATTAGAAATTCAGGACTTGCCCTGGAAAAAGAGGATTTGAACAGAATCGGAGTATGTGTCGGTTCGGGAGTTGGAAGCCTTCAGGCAATGGAAAGAGAGCATACAAGATTATTAGAGAAAGGTCCTAACAGGATTTCACCAATGTTTGTACCTATGATGATTACAAATATGGCAGCAGGAAATGTTGCAATTGCATATGGACTTAAAGGAAAATGTACAAATATTGTTACAGCATGTGCAACAGGTACGCATTGTATTGGTGATGCAGCGAGATATATCCAGTACGGAGAAGCGGATGTAATGGTATGTGGAGGTACTGAGTCAGCCATAACGCCAATAGGAATCGGAGGGTTCAGTGCATTGACGGCACTAACATCTACTGAAGATAAGAAGAGAGCATCTATACCATTTGATAAGGAAAGAAGTGGATTCGTTATGGGTGAAGGAGCAGGAATTGTTGTACTTGAATCTTATGAGCATGCAAGGGAAAGAGGAGCAGAAATCTTAGCAGAAGTCGTTGGATATGGAGCAACATGCGATGCCTACCATATCACTTCACCGGCAGAAGATGGTGAAGGTGCTGCAAGAGCAATGCTTTTAGCAATTGAGGAAGCAGGAATTTCACCAGCCGAGGTTGATTACATAAATGCACATGGAACAAGTACACATCATAATGATTTATTTGAAACAAGAGCAATAAAAAAGGCATTCGGTAAAGAAGCATATAATATAAATATTAATTCTACCAAATCAATGATTGGACATATGCTAGGTGCTGCCGGAGCAGTTGAATTCATAGTATGTGTTAAGAGTGTTATGGAAGATTATATTCATGAAACGGCAGGATACCAGATAGAAGATGAAGAACTTGATCTGAATTATACAAAAGAAGCAAGAAAAGACAGAAAAGTAAACTATGCTTTGTCTAATTCACTTGGCTTTGGAGGCCATAATGGCAGTATTATGGTGAAAAAATTCAAGGAATAATGAGGACAGGACAATGTAAAAGAATTTAGATAATATTCGTATTCTTTTGCAATTCTGCTTATATTTTCATTCAAAATAAAAGGCATTTATGACGAGTCAGAAATGAGGTAATTATGGAAGTTGATAATATTTTTGCAATTATTGATAAAGTATCAGATAGAAAATTAAGTTATTTTTCTTATGAAAAAGATGGCGAAAAAATAGTAATTAAATCTAAAAATAAGGTGTTGATTAATAAATCAGATTTTAATTTTGAAAAGGCGGATAAAGGCTTTGAAGAATATAGTGCTGAAAGTAATACAAAAGATAATATAAAAGATAGTGAAAAGGATATCAGTGATGAAAATGTTAACCAGATAAAATCACCGATTGTAGGAACATTTTATAGTTCTGCAACTGAAGGAGGAGAGCCTTTTGTTAAAGTCGGTGACACAGTTACAAAAGGTCAGGTTATCGGAATTATTGAGGCAATGAAGATTATGAATGATATTGAATCACCATATGATGGAGTAATTGCATCAGTTGATGTTACAAATGGACAGACTGTAGAATATGGTCAATTACTATATAAGATTAAATAAAGAGGAAGATAGATGTTAGATATAAAAGAAATCAAGAAAATTTTACCACATAGGTCGCCATTTTTACTGATAGACAGAATAATAGAAATTGAGCCCGGAAAAAGAGCAGTAGGTAGAAAATGTGTTACATATAATGAACCATTTTTTACAGGGCATTTTGAAGATGAACCTGTTATGCCGGGCGTACTTATTATAGAAGCATTAGCACAGGTAGGAGCAGTAATCTGCTTATCTATGGAGAAATATGCAGGTAAAACAGCATATTTTGGGGGCATCGACAAGGCAAAATTTAAGAATAAAGTAACGCCTGGAGATGTTCTTACTTTGGAAGTTGAACTTATTAAACAAAAAGGACCTGTCGGTATAGCATTTGCAAAGGCATATGATGATGAAAAGTTATATGCACAGGCAGAGCTTACCTTTGTTATAATGAACTCTCGGAATCCTGAGTAGTTCATGCCAGCTAAACTCTGGCAAGTACTTTGAAAACTAAATATTATCCGCGGAACAAAAAAATTGCATGAGAAATAAACATAGCTTTCACTATGTTTC
>Ga0256404_1006098_pt1 | contig 20390 bp, 17 predicted proteins | sample RumenRJG_01DNA_FD_185990 | JGI IMG/M metagenome (GOLD analysis project Ga0256404, IMG submission 185990) | Bovine rumen microbial communities from Lethbridge, Alberta, Canada - RJG_01 | ecosystem: Host-associated > Mammals > Digestive system > Stomach > Rumen | place: Canada: Alberta | collected...
CACCTTTACGGACAAGAACAACACACTCCAGTACGTCTGGCAGACCTCCTGGGGCATGACGACCCGTGTCATCGGCGCCATGATCATGGTGCACGGCGACAACCGGGGCCTTGTGATCCCGCCGAGAATCGCACCTACCGAGGTCATCATCATCCCGGTGCAGCAGAGAAAGGCCGGCGTCCTGGAGAAGGCATATGAGCTCCGCGACAGGCTCGTGGAGTCGGGCCTGCGCGTCAAGGTGGACGATACCGACAAGAGCCCGGGATACAAGTTTGCAGAGTGCGAGATGCGCGGCGTGCCGCTGCGCGTGGAGATCGGACCCCGGGACATCGAGGCCGGAAAATGCGTCCTCGTGCGCAGGGATACCCTGGAGAAGGAGGAGTGCGCCCTGGAGAACCTCTCCGCAAGGGTGGAGGAGCTCCTTGCCGCCATTCAGGGCGACATGTACACGAAGGCAAAGAAGCACATGGAGGCCCACACCTACGTAGCCCACAACGCCGAGGAGTTCCGGAAGACCTTCGAGGAGAAGACCGGCTTTGTGAAGGCAATGTGGTGCGGCGACCGGGCCTGCGAGGATAAGATCAAGGAACTCTACGGCGTCACGAGCCGCTGCATCCCCTATGAGCAGGAGAAGGTGGCGGACACCTGTGTCTGCTGCGGAAGACCTGCCACCAAGATGGTCATCTGGGGCAAGGCATACTGATCCAGAGGACACGGGACAGCGTGAAGAGAGAAGAGATACGGATCGCGGTGCCGGAGAAGGTGGAGTACGTGCTCTCCACCCTTCGCGGTGCCGGATATGAGGCGTACATCGTCGGCGGCTGCGTGCGGGATGCCATCCTGCACCGGACGCCCGAGGACTGGGACATCACAACGAGTGCCATGCCGGGGGAGGTGAAGCAGCTCTTTGCGCGCACCGTCGACACCGGCATCCAGCACGGGACGGTGACGGTCCTCGTCGGAAGAGAGGGCTTTGAAGTCACGACCTACCGGATTGACGGCGCCTATGAGGACGGCCGTCACCCGGAGAGTGTGACCTTTACGCGGAGCCTTCTCGAGGACCTCCGGCGCCGGGACTTCACGATCAATGCGATGGCCTATTCGGAGGAGACCGGGCTTGTCGACGAGTTTGACGGTATCGGCGACATCGGGCGAGAGCTCATCCGGTGTGTCGGGGATCCTACGGAAAGGTTTTCCGAGGACGCCCTTCGGATCATGCGGGCAATGCGCTTTTCTGCCCAGCTGGGCTACGAAATCGAGGAAAAGACGCTCCGTGCCGCCGCGGCACTTGCGCCCAATCTCGATAAGGTCTCCGCGGAGCGGATCCGGGTGGAGCTCGAAAAGCTCCTTGTCTCGGACCACCCAGAGCGGATCCTCCTCTGCGAGGAAGAGGGAATCCTGCAGCGGTTCCTGCCGGAATTTACGCCCTGCATGACCTGCATGCAGAATTCGCCCCACCACGGAGACACGGTAGCAGAGCACACGGTGAAGACCCTCTGTGCCGCTCCTGCGGCGAAGGTCTTGCGCCTTGCGGCGCTTTTGCACGACATCGCAAAGCCAAAAGTGAAGGTGACCTCTGCAGAAGGCATGGACCGCTTCCCGGATCATGCCGCAGAAAGCGCCAGGATGGCAGATGCAATCCTCCGAAGGCTGAAATACGACAACGACACGAGAAAGAAGGTCACGGCGCTCATCCTGCACCACAGCGGCGAGCCCGCCCCGGAGGCTGCCGCCATCCGCCGCGAGGCGGCTGCCGTCGGCCCGGATCTGTACCCGGATCTTCTTCTGCTCCGGCGGGCAGATGCGGCGGCGCAGGCGCCGGCCTGGGCAGAGGAAAAACTTGCGCGCGTGGAGAAGGCGGAGGCTATCTGGCAGGAGATCCTAGCGCGGGGCGACTGCCTGGACCTTAAGCACCTTGCCATCACAGGAAGGGATCTGATGGCGCTCGGCGCAAAGCCGGGAAAGGAACTGGGAACCCTCCTTGGGCAGTGCCTGGAGACGGTTCTGGAGGACCCCTCCCGAAACACCAGGGATGCCCTTCTTCTGCAGTGCAAAGAAGCCGGAAAATGCCCGCAAAACGGCTGAATTTTCGCCGGCAATCGCGCTGCCTCTTTCTTGACAAACGCAGGGGCAGCGGCTATAAATATGTAAGGTTGTTTTCATCGAAGAAATGACGCAGCACAAAAACACTTTTTGTATGATGGAGGATTGATAAATGAACAAGAACGAACTGATCGCAGCCGCAGCCGAGAGCTCCGGACTTACCAAGAAGGACACCGAGGCAGCGCTCAAGGCAATTGTCGATGTCATCACTGATTCCCTGAAGAAGGGTGACAAGGTTCAGATCGTCGGCTTCGGCACGTTCGAGGTCTCTGAGAGAGCAGCAAGAGAGGGCAGAAATCCTCACACCGGCGAGGCTATGCAGATCGCAGCTTCCAAGGCACCCAAGTTCAAGGCCGGCAAGGCATTAAAGGACGCGGTTAACGAGTAAGACTGTTTTTCGGGACACGGAAGAGTCGGAGAAGCCTGGCTTCTCCGGCTTTTTGCGTGCAGAAAAAGCAAAAGGAGAGTTATGAGACTGGACAAGTATCTGAAGGTATCCCGACTGATCAAGCGGAGGACCGTTGCAAACGAGGCCTGCGACAACGGCAGGGTCACGGTCAACGGCAGGGTCGCCAGGGCCTCGACGGAGGTGAAGGTGGGGGATGTCATCGGCATCGCCTTCGGCGACCGTGAGACGAAGGTCGAGGTCCTCTCCGTGCAGGAAGTGATCCGCAAGGGGGAGGCCGCAGAGCTGTTCCGCTACTGCTGAGGCAGAGTGCATAAAAGAGAACTGAAAAAATTGTGCAGACTTTGGACGCCCTCCTGACAGCGCGCGCTTTTTCGCAATCCGATTTCTGTGGTATGATAAAAGCTACCAGATTTGGAAAGGAAAGGCGGCAGAGATGAGAAGGAGAAAATCGCAGAACCGGCTGAGCATGGCACTGGTGCTCTTTGTGATGTTTGTGATTCTCGGTGTCGTCGGCCTGCGCGCCTATCAGCTGCACCAGCAGCTCGATCAGTATACGGCGAAGAAGGAATCCCTGCAGGCGCAGATCGATTCTGAGAACAAGCGCACGGAGGAGATCGCGGAGTACGGAAAGTACACCCAGACCGACGAGTACGTGGAGCAGGTCGCCAGGGAGAAGCTGGGGCTGGTGAAAAAGGACGAGATCATCTTCAAGAGCGAAGATGGGAACTGAGAGCAGACAGCACAGTATGAGGGTACAGTCAGCCGGGCAGAGGAATCTGTCCGGCTGATCCCGTATCTGGGGAGGACAGATGGGAGAATCGGCAAAGGAGGCACTCGTATTCCGGACGCAGAAAATCATGCGGGAGCAGAAGATGGCAGAAGAGGGCACGGGGATCCTCGCTGCCGTCTCCGGCGGCGCGGACTCCCTGTGCCTTCTGGATCTTCTGGATGCGCTGCGAAAGACGGCGCACTTCCCACTCCGGGCGGTGCACGTCCACCACGGGATCCGAAAGAGTGCAGACCGCGACGCTGCCCTGGCGGAGGCTTTCTGCAGGAAGCGGGACATCCCCTGCAGCATCCTGCGGGTGGATGTGCCGGCCTATGCGAAGGAGCACCGTTTGGGCCTTGAGGAAGCGGCAAGGATCCTGCGCTACGAAGCACTGGAGAGCGAGGCAGAGGACTGGGAGAGGGAGGCGCCGGGACTTGCCGTCCGGATCGCCCTTGCCCACCACCTGGAGGATCAGGCGGAGACCGTCCTGTTCCACATCGCAAGGGGCTCCGGCATTGCGGGCCTTGCGGGAATGCGGTACGTCTCCGGCAGGAAGATCCGCCCGCTCCTCGACGTCTCCCGCGGGGAGATCGAGGCCTGCCTTCTGGAGGATGGCATTGCCTGGGCGGAGGATGAGACGAATGCGGACGTCTCCTATGCGAGAAACCGGATCCGGCTCCGAATCCTGCCGGAGATGGTGCAGGAGATCAATGCCGGCTCGGTGCGGCACCTTGCAGCTCTGTCCTCCGAGGCGGGGGAGATGGAGGACTATCTGCAGGAGGAGACCAGGAAGGCACTCCTTCGGGTCCTCCGGGGGGATGGCGGCATCGACCTTGGAAAGTTCCGGGAGGAGCCGGAACTTCTGCAAAAGCGCATTGTCTTTGCGGTGCTGGCAGAGCACGCGGGGCAGAAAAAGGATCTCACGAGGGAGCACGTGCAGGGCGTCCTTGCCCTTGCAGCGCGCGGCGGCAGCGCGAGGATCGATCTTCCCTGCCAGCTGCAGGCGGCAAAGCGCTACGATGCGCTCTACTTTGTAAAGCGCGGAGAAAAACTGCCGGAGGGGCCCCTGCCCGTCCCGGAGCGGGAGGAGGACTACGCGGTGCGCGTTTTTCCGTTTTCCGGCCGCATGGCAGACATCCCGCAAAAGAAGTATACGAAGTGGTTTGATTATGATAAAATTTCTTCGGCTTTTTCATTCCGGAGGCGCCGCCCTGGCGATGTGATTACGATCGAAATGGCGCCGCGGACGGAGGACGGAAGTCTTCAGCCTTCCCGGAAAAAGAGCATCAAAAAGTTCATGATTGATGTCAGGATGCCGGCGCAGGTCCGGGACAGAATTCTGCTCCCTGTCTGCGGGAGCGAGGTCCTCTGGGTCCCCGGCTTCCGCTGCAGTGCGGCGTACCTCGTCTCGGAGGAGACGAAGCGGATCATGGAAATTTCGACAGACGGAGGAGAAGATGGCGGATACGATCACAACACTGATTCCACAGGAGAAAGTTGAGAAGCGGATCACGGAGCTGGCAGCCCAGATCTCGAAGGACTATGCGGGAAAAGAGCTTCGGATGGTGGGCATCCTCAAGGGCGCCTGCTTTTTCCTCTGTGAGCTCGCAAAGCAGGTGACGGTGCCGGTGTCGATTGACTTCATGCAGGCTTCGAGCTACGGCGGACATACGGAGTCCACCGGAACAGTCCGGATCCGGAAGGATCTGGACGAGTCCATCGAGGGCCTGGACGTGATGATCGTCGAGGACATCGTGGATTCCGGCAGAACCCTGGCCTTTCTCGGAGAGTTCCTGAAGACCAAGGGGGCAAAGAGCATTGCCTACTGCACACTCCTGGACAAGCCCCAGCGGCGCGTGGTGGATCTGAAGGCGGACTACAGCGGGTTTGAGATTCCGGATGAGTTCGTCGTTGGCTACGGCATGGACTACGCGGAGAAGTACCGGAACCTTCCGTACATCGGCGTGGTGCATCTGGACAAGGATGGTAGAACAAGTTGAGCAGCGAAAAACCGAAAACAAACGGACAGGGGAACCGGCTCCTCACGCTGGTGATCTTCCTGATGCTGATGATCGTGCTGATGCAGATCGTGCGCAACAGCACCACCTACGATCAGGACCCCTATACGATGGACCAGTACCAGACGGACATCAGTGAGGGCAGCATTGAGAGCGTGAACATCGTCCCGAACCGGGAGACGCCGACGGGCTATGCCCGGGTCACCTTAAAGGACGGGACGACGAAGAATCTGTACACGACAGACGTGACGGTGGCCGAGAAGATGGCAAGGGATGCCGGCCTCAACCCCTCCGTCAGTGACGTCCCTCACGAGAACTACTTTGTCACCAGCATCCTGCCGGTGCTCCTCGCCAGCGTGATCTGCCTCGTCTTCTTCTACATGATGAGCCTGCAGAACCAGGGCGGGGGCGCCAACGCCAGGATGATGAACTTCGGCAAGTCCCGGGCAAAGCGATCAGATGACAAGAATCCGGTCACCTTTGCGGATGTCGCGGGCCTCGACGAGGAGAAGGAGGACCTGCAGGAGATCGTCGACTTCCTGAAGAATCCCTCGCGGTATACGGGCGTTGGCGCAAGAATCCCCAAGGGCGTGCTGCTCGAGGGACGCCCCGGCACCGGCAAGACCCTGCTTGCCAAGGCGGTGGCCGGCGAAGCCGGCGTGCCGTTCTACTCGATCTCCGGCTCGGACTTCGTGGAGATGTTCGTCGGTGTCGGCGCCTCCCGTGTCCGCGACATGTTTGACGAGGCGAAGAAGGACGCCCCCTGCATCGTCTTCATCGATGAGATCGATGCGGTGGCGAGAAGAAGAGGAACCGGCCTTGGCGGCGGCCACGACGAGAGAGAGCAGACGCTGAACCAGCTCCTTGTCGAGATGGACGGCTTCGGCGTCAACGAGGGCATTATCGTGATGGCGGCGACAAACCGCGCCGACATCCTCGATCCTGCCATCCTGCGCCCCGGCCGCTTTGACCGCAAGATCACGGTCTCCCTCCCGGATGTCCGGGGAAGGGAAGCCATCCTGAAGGTCCATGCGAGGAACAAGCCCCTTGGCGATGACGTGAAGCTCGATGAGATCGCAAGGACGACGGCGGGCTTCTCCGGCGCGGATCTCGAGAACCTTCTGAACGAGGCCGCCATCCGCGCGGCAAGGGCAAACCGGAAGTTTATCTGCCAGGAGGATATCAAGGAGGCCTTCATCAAGGTCGGCATCGGCGCCGAGAAGAAGAGCCACATCATCTCCGAGGAGGAGAAGCGCATCACGGCCTATCACGAGAGTGGCCATGCGATTCTGTTCCATGAGCTTAAGGATGTGGGACCTGTCTACACGGTGTCGATCATCCCGACAGGGAGCGGCGCCGCGGGCTACACGATGCCCCTTCCCGGAAAGGACGAGATGTTCCTGACAAGGGGCAGAATGATCCACGACATCATGGTCAGCCTCGGCGGAAGAATTGCCGAGGAGATTGTCCTCGACGACATCACGACCGGTGCCTCCTCCGACATCAAGAAGGCGACGAGCGAGGCACGGCAGATGGTCACCCGCTACGGCATGTCCTCCTCCATCGGGACGATCAACTACGAGCAGGAAGAGGAGGACGTCTTCCTTGGCTACGATCTGGGACACAGCCAGCGGCACAGCGAGTACATGTCCGGCGAGATTGACAAGGAGGTCCGCAGGATCATCGAGCAGTGCTACAGCGACGCAAAGGAGATCATCCTGCAGCACCGGGATGTCCTCGAGAAGTCCGCAAAGCTCCTCATGGAGAAGGAGAAGATCAGCGGCGCCGAGTTCGATGCGCTGTTTACCTCATAAGAAGGATGCACGCTCCGGAGGAAACACCCTCCGGAGCGTTTTTCTGCGGATGGGGGAGCGGAGAGGGTGTATTGTGCACAAAGACCGGCACAATACCACGAAAATTTCGTGAATTCTGATTCTTGCCCGCTTTCCGGCCCACTGTTACTATAATAGGCGTAACCCCCCAAATACATTATAAGTTTTTGCTATACCCCCAACAGAAGAATACCTTCTCGAAAAAGACAGTCCACCCCAAGCACTGTCTTTTTTCGTGTCCAAAACCGGAACCCCTGGCGGCTGCAGTCTGATAAGAGACTGCGGCCGCTGCTTTTTCTGAAGAAGCGTCGGAAGATGCTGGGAAAAGGCAGAATTCACAAACCCTTTTTGGGAAAACGGACGGGAAACGGTTCCAAACGGAGAAACTGCCGAAAGGGAGCCTTCAAAGCGCGGGGAAATGGGAAATTCTGTTTCCTTTTTCGCATGCGTGCGGTATAATCACGAATGGAAACATTGTCGTTTTTTTATCAATCGACAAACCATTTCAGGAAAGGTGGTAATTGCTATGCCCATCGTAACATCTACAGAACTGTTCAAGAAGGCTTATGACGGCGGATATGCCATCGGCGCTTTCAACATCAACAACATGGAGATCGTGCAGGGAATCACTGACGCAGCAGCTGAGCTGAAGAGCCCCGTGATTCTGCAGGCTTCCCAGGGCGCAAGAAAGTACGCAAACTCCGTCTATCTTGTCAAGCTCGTGGAGGCTGCTTCTGAGCTGCACCCCGAGGTCCCCATGGTCCTTCATCTGGATCACGGCGCTGACTTCAACGTCTGCAAGGACTGCGTCGACAACGGCTTTACTTCCGTCATGATCGACTACTCCGGCCATCCGTTTGAGGAGAACATCGCAGAGTCCAAGAAGGTCGCTGAGTATGCTCATGAGCACGGCGTTGTCGTCGAGGCAGAGCTTGGCACCCTTGCCGGTGTTGAGGATGCTGTCTCCGTCGCTGCAGACAAGGCATTCTACACCGATCCTGATCAGGTCGAGGAGTTCGTCAAGAGAACCGGCGTTGACTCCCTCGCCATCGCCATCGGAACCTCCCATGGCGCATACAAGTTCAAGCCCGGCACAAAGCCGCAGCTCCGCCTGGACATCCTGGCTGAGGTCGCAAAGAGACTGCCCGGATTCCCGATCGTCCTTCATGGCTCCTCCTCTGTTCCGCAGGAGTATGTCAAGATCATCAACGAGAACGGCGGAAAGCTCGTCGACGCCATTGGTGTTCCGGAGGATCAGCTGCGTGAGGCTGCAAGAGGCGCTGTCTGCAAGATCAATATCGACTCCGACCTTCGCCTTGGCATGACTGCCGGCATCCGCCAGCATTTCAACGAGCATCCGGAGCACTTCGATCCCCGTCAGTATCTCGGCGATGGCCGTGCAAACGTCAAGGCCATTGTTGAGCACAAGATCAAGGACGTCCTTGGCTCTGACAACAAGATCTGAGTTCTTTCCGGCATTGGAATCCAATCAGAATGATGAACTGCAGTTCCCGGCAGCGGGAGCTGCAGTTTTTCTACGCCCTGAAAATCCCCTGAAACGGGCAATTCGCGGGAACTTCCGCAAACTGCTGAAGAAGATTTCGGCGATATACCACAATAGTTGGTGCACTTTTTGCAAATTCTGTGTAAAATATTCACAAGACAGAAAGGGGAATTTCGGCGTTCTGCATCAGCACTTTTTCTTGCGAAAACAAAAGTCGTTTTTTATAATCGAACTGTCTGAAAACGATTACATCGGGGTTTCAGCACCTTCTGCCCGATGAATGGAGGAGAGAAATGTTTGAGGAGAAGAACTGGGAACCGGAGTTTAAGGAGAGGCTCGCCGGCTGCTACGACGAGATGAAGTGGCTGTATGGCGAGCTCTACAGCGGGGACATGCACGCGTTTGACTACTTCTGCGACATGCTGCACCAGTACTACAGCGAGCGCAGCGAGAAGCTCAGGGAGTGGGACCGGGCGCGGGAAGTGGTTCCGGACTGGTATGCCGGCAATGAGATGATGGGCATGCTGATGTACACGAACTGCTTTGCTGGAACGCTCCAGGGCGTGAAGAGCCACCTGGACTACATCCAGGAGTGCGGCGTCAACTACGTGCACCTGATGCCGCTCCTTGAGAGCCCTGCCGGCAGGTCCGACGGCGGCTATGCGGTGGCAGACTTCCGGAAGGTACAGCCGGAACTGGGCACCATGGATGATCTCGCCGATCTCTCCGACGAGTGCCATGACCGCGGCATGAGCGTCTGCCTCGACTTCGTCATGAACCACACGAGTGAGGATCACGAGTGGGCAAGAAGAGCCCGTGCCGGCGAGAAGGAGTACCAGGACCGGTATTTCTTCTTCGACAACTGGGACATCCCGAACGAGTTCGAGAAGACCGTTCCCCAGGTCTTCCCGCAGACCGCACCCGGAAACTTCACCTGGTGTGAGGAGGCCCACAAGGTGGTCATGACCACCTTCTATCCCTATCAGTGGGATCTGAACTACCGCAACCCCACGGTCTTCAACGACATGACCGCAAACATGCTGTTTCTGTGCAACCACGGCGTGGACATCGTCCGCCTGGATGCGGTCCCCTACATCTGGAAGACCATCGGCACGAACTGCAGAAACCTGCCCCAGGTCCACACGCTGGTCCGCATCATGCGGATGGCAACCGAGGTGGTCTGCCCCGGCACGCTCCTTCTCGGAGAGGTCGTCATGGAGCCCTCCAAGGTCGTTCCCTACTTCGGCACGGTGGAGAAGCCCGAGTGCCAGATGCTCTACAACGTGACGACGATGGCCAGCACCTGGCACACCGTGGCAACCAAGGATGTGCGGCTCTTAAAGCACCAGCTCGGCACAGTATTCGCCCTGCCCAAGCAGTACACCTTCCTGAACTACCTGCGCTGCCACGATGACATCGGCTGGGGCCTCGACTACGACTTCCTCAAGCAGTTCGGCATCGAGGAGGTGGCACACAAGAAGTACTTAAACGACTACCTGAAAGGCGCCTGGTACGGCAGCGACTCCAGGGGCGAGCTCTACAACGACGATCCGAAGCTCGGCGATGCGAGACTGTGCGGCACGACGGCGTCCCTGTGCGGCATTGAGGCGGCGGAATACGAGCGCAACGACCAGAAGCTGGAGCGCTCGATCCGGCTGGACCTCATGCTCCACGCCTTCCTGTTCACCCAGAGCGGCATCCCGGTCCTCTACTCCGGAGACGAGATCGGCCAGCTCAATGACTACACCTATCACGATGATCCGCTCAAGCGGGATGACTCCCGGTATCTCCACCGCGGGAACCTGAAGTGGGATGAGGTGGCAAAGCGCCACGATACGAAGACCCGCCCCGGAAAGCTCTTCGAGGGCATCACACGCCTCGGAAAGCTCCGCCGCTCCTTCGACGTCTTTGACTCTCAGGCGGATGCCTGGGTCGTGGAGACCTGGAACGACCACGTGCTGGGCATCGGCCGCTACTACAAGGGTCAGAAGCTGATCGCCCTGTTCAACTTCTCGGAGTTCGACCAGACCGCCTGGATCAACGAGCAGGAGGAGTACTACGACATGCTGACCGGTCAGAAGAGACCGGCACGCGCCGTCGGCATCCCCGCCTATGACTTTGCATGGCTGATCACCTCCTTCAACACAACTGGAAATCCGGTGGTCGAGGAGGAGAAGGCAGAGGACCGCATCGCCCGGATCGGCAGGACCTTTGCCGGCGAGCAGAAGGGCACAGCCACGGCACTGAAGAAGGACGCACAGAGGCAGACGGAAAAGACGCCGGCATCTCCGAAGCCTGCCGCGAAGAAGTCCGCTGCGAAGAAGCCTGCTTCGAAGGCAGCAAAGGCGGACAGCCCGAAGAAGCCTGCCGCAAAGGCAGAACCGGAGAAGAAGCCGGCTGTGAAGGCGGACGCGGAGAAGAAGCCTGCCGTAAAGGTAGACACCGAAAAGAAGGCCGTTGCGAAGGCAGATACGGAGAAGAAGCCTGTCGTAAAGGCAGACACCGAGAAGAAGGCCGTCGCGAAGGCAGATACGGAGAAGAAGCCTGTCGTAAAGGCAGACACCGAGAAGAAGGCCGTCGCGAAGGCAGATACGGAGAAGAAGCCTGTCGTAAAGGCAGACACCGAAAAGAAGGCCGTTGCGAAGGCGGATACCGGGAAGAAGCCGGTCATAAAGGCGGATACCGAAAAGAAGGCCGTCGCGAAGGCGGACACGGAGAAGAAAGCACCTGCAGAGACGAAGAAGAAGGAAACGACGCCTGCAGTTGCAGAAGCGACAGCAGTGGTGAGACCAGCAGAGGATAAGTGAGTTATGACAATCAAGGAAGTTGCCAGGCTGGCAGGTGTCTCCCCGGCGGCAGTCAGCAGATACATGAATGGCGGATCCATCAGTGAGGAGAAGTCGGAAAAGATCCGTGCAGTGATCGAGCAGACCGGCTATCGGCCGAATCCCTCTGCGCAGGTGATGCGCACCGGCCGCGGCGGCCAGATCGGCATCATCGTGCCGAAGGTCTATTCGGACTCCGTCTCGCAGATCCTGGACGGCGTGTCCGCAAGGCTGAGCGAGAAGAACTACATGGTGATTCTCGGCACGACCGGAGGGGACCGGGACAAGGAGATCCGCTATATCGAATCCATGCAGAACAGCCAGGTGGCGGGAATCATCCTCATGGGAACCGTCATGACCCAGCATCTGCGCGATGCGATTGCAAACAGTGAGAAGCCGGTGGTCGTCACCGGACAGAACTTTCAGGGCATCCCCTGCGTCTACCACGATGATTTTCATGCCGTGCGGGAGCTGACAGAGCGGATGCTGCAGAAGGGTAGGAAGCATCTTGCCTTCATCGGTGCGATGGAGGAGGATGCGGCAGCCGGAAAGGCCAGAAGACTCGGCTGCGAGAGCGCCTGGGAGGCAGCGGGATTTGACACCGCCGACCTTCGGGAGACCATCTCCCCATTCTCGACAGACGGAGGCAGGACCCAGATGCGGGAGCTCCTCTCCCAGTATCCGGATATCGACGGCGTGATCTGTGCGACGGACCGGATCGCCCACGGCGCGATGAACGCCATCCAGGCGGCGGGAAAGCGCATCCCGGAGGACATCGCAATCGCCGGCGTCGGAGACAACTGGGCGGACACCATCTCCCAGCCCCCGCTCACGACGGCCCACCTGTACTACCGGCAGTGCGGCCTGACCGCGGCCGACATGCTCATCAAACTCATCGAGAGCGAGGACCCGGAGCAGCCGGTGACGCAGACGATGCTGGAGTACACCATAGTGGAAAGAAAGAGTATGTGATGGGAGACAAAAAGCTGATTTTCATCGACATTGACGGCACCCTGACCGTGCCCGGGGAGAATGAGCCCCCGAAGAGTGCGGTGGAGGCGATCCGGAAGGCACAGGCAAACGGACACGAGTGCTTTCTGTGCACCGGCCGCAACTGGGACATGCTCTCGCCGCTCCTCAGGTATCACTTCGACGGCGTGATCGGAAGCTCCGGCGGCTATGTCACCTGCCATGACGAGGTGCTGTACGACTGCCCGATGACCGATGCGCAGCGGGACACCGCACTCACCTCCCTTCATAAGCACGGGGTCTTCTGTACGATTGAGGCGAAGACCGGGTCCTGGGGCGACGAAAACATGGATGCCTTCCTGAAGGATCAGCCGGAGGGAAACAGCGAGATCGAGCGCTGGAGAAAAGCCCTGGCGTCCAACCTCGGCATCCGGCCGATGTCCCAGTATGACGGGAGCCCGATCTACAAGGTCGTCATCATGTGCAACGAAATGTCCCAGCTCGACGAGGCAAAGAGCCTTCTGGAGAAGGACTTCAACTTCGTGATCCAGGAGGTGGCGGCTCACGGGTGCCTGAATGGGGAGCTCGTCAACCGCCAGTTTGACAAGGGAAAGGGCGTGGAGAAGATCTGCAGAAAGCTCGGGGTGCCGATTGCGGACACCATCGGCTTTGGCGACAGCATGAACGATCTGGAGATGATGCAGACCGTGGCCGTGCCCGTCTGCATGGGGAACGGGGCAGAGGCACTCAGGAAGATCAGCAGGATCGTCTGCCCGCCGGTCCAGGAGGATGGCCTTGCAAAGGCGTTTGCAGATCTGGGGCTGATCTGACAGATTTCAATGGGAAGGGACAGCCATCCCATTGAAAACCGCGAAAAATCGTAAAAATGCACAAAGAACCGCACTATAAATCTCCATAGTGGTCATATTTACAAGCGCGGAGAAACTATTTAAAATTGATGTTGAAAAAGCCGTGAAATCGTTTGCACAGCGATGACCGGCCAACAAACCCAGCATTTTCTATGAAAAGGGGGACATAACAAATGGCACTCGATTATCATAAATGTGCGCAGGAAATCGTCGACAATATCGGCGGGCGGGACAACATCGCACAGGCAGCACACTGTGCGACAAGACTCCGTCTTGTCATCAAGGACAACAGCAAGGTCAACGACAAGGCGCTGGAGAACATCGACGGCGTCAAGGGCAAGTTTGAATCCAACGGCCAGCTGCAGCTGATCATCGGCACCGGCACCGTCAACAAGGTGTACGACGAATTCCTTGCCATCACCGGCATGACCGCAGCCACCAAGGATGATGTCAAGGCGGCAGCGGCAGCAAAGCAGCCCGTCTGGAAGCAGATGCTGAAGGCCCTCGGCGATGTCTTCGTCCCGATCCTGCCTGCCATCGTCGCCTCCGGTCTCATGATGGGTCTGATCGAGGCCCTGGGCAAGGCGATCCCTTCCTTCTCCTCCTCTGACTGGTATCAGTGGCTGGACATGATCTCCAGTACCGCTTTCGCATACCTGCCCGTCATCGTGGCAGTCTCCGCGGCGAGAGTGTTCGGCGGCAACATCTTCCTTGGCGCTGTCGTCGGTCTGTCCATGATCAACAGCAGCCTGTTAAACGGCTGGAGCGTCGGCTCTGCCGATACGATCAACAGCTTCTTCGGCGTCACGGACGGCGTGATTCCGGTCTGGCACCTGCTCTTCTTCAACGTGCGCCGGTCCGGCTATCAGGGCCATGTCATTCCGGTCATCATCGCCGTGTGGATCATGTGCAAGGTGGAGAACTGGCTGCACAAGCACGTGCCGGAGATGATCGACCTGTTCGTCACACCGCTCTGCACGGTGCTTGCGACCTGCTTTCTGACCTTCACAATCATCGGACCCATCTTCGCACAGCTGGAGACCTGGGTGCTGGAGGGCGCCAAGATCTTAGTCGGCAACCCGTTCGGGGCAGCGGCCATGGGTGCCCTGTATCCCTGGACCGTCGTCATGGGCCTGCACCACATGTACAACATCATCGAGGCCGGCATGCTGGCTTCCACTGGTCTCAATACCTGGATGCCCATTGCCTCCGCAGCGAACTTTGCACAGTTCGGCGCCTGCCTTGCAGTCGGCCTGAAGACCAGGAACCAGAAGACCAAAGTCGTCGCGATTCCGTCCTCTCTCTCCGCTGCCCTGGGTATCACGGAGCCCGCTATCTTCGGTGTGAACCTGCGGTTCTTTAAGCCCTTTATCGCAGCCATGATCGGCGGCATTGTCGGTTCCTTCTACGGCGCGATCAGCGGTATCGGCGCAACAGCATACGGCGTGACCGGTATCCCCGGATACCTGACCATCGACAAGCCCCTGCAGTACACGATCCTGCTCGCCATCTCCGGCGGCATTGCCTTCGCCCTGACCAATGTCATGTGGAAGGAGGATGCTCCCGAGCCCGCAGAAAAGGCTCCGGAAATCAGGAAGTCCGAGGACGTCTCTGCAGCAGACAACGTCCCGCTTGGTCTTTCCGATGTGGTCATCCGCTGCAAGGCCGGTGACATCTGCAAGCCCTTAAACGGCACGGTCATCCCCTACAACAAGATCGCAGATCCCACGTTTGCATCCGGTGCCCTGGGCATGGGCGTCGGCATTGAGCCTGATGGTGACATCGTCTACGCACCGCTTGACGGCAACATCTCCTCTGTCGCAGAGAGCAAGCACGCCATCGGCATCACCGGTGCGGGTGACATGGAGGTTCTGATCCACGTCGGCATCGACACGGTGGAGATGAACGGCGACGGCTTCGTTCCGTATGTGAAGGAAGGCGACAAGGTCAAGAAGGGCCAGCCGCTCCTGAAGTTCGACATCGACAAGATCAAGGCAGCAGGACATCCGGATACCGTTGTGGTGCTTCTGACCAACTCCGATGACTACGACGATGTCACCTACGGTGCAAAGCTCAATCAGTGATGAAATAGAGAAAGATATTTCGGTGAAATCCCGGGAAAAGTGACAAAAATCCCCGGCCTGGAAAGGAATTCATGAACAGGTTGCATTAAAAATGCCGGGCGGGTAAACTGTACGGGTGGACCGTTTTCCACAGTGGCTTCTCAGAACCGGGGATTTACCATAGCGATCACCAAAAAGAAAGGAAGAAATATCATGAAAGAATTCAAGTACACCATTACCGATCCGGTTGGCATTCACGCACGTCCCGCAGGACTTCTCGTCAAGGAAGTCAAGGCACATGCAAGCAAGGTGACCATCACCGCGGCAGACGGCAAGTCCGCAGACGCAAAGAAGCTCCTGGCGCTGATGGGCCTTGGAATCAAGCAGGGCGACACCGTCACGGTCAGCATCGACGGCGAGGATGAGGATGCAGCTGCAGCTTCCATTGAGAAGTTCATGAAGGAAAATCTGTAAGACGTAAGATCAGGCGGCGCGCACCGGAGAGAGTGGTATTCCGGTGCGCGTTTCTTGAAAAGGGGGTATTCTTATGCAGGTTGCAACAGGTATCAGCATTTTACACGGAATTGCACTGGGTAAGATCCGGATCTTCAAGCATCCGGAGTACATCATCGATGAGAAGCTCGTCGACGATCCGATCCCGGAGCTAGGCCGCTTTGAGCAGGCCAGATGCAAGGTGCAGGAACAGCAGCAGGTGCTGTACGACAGGGCAGTCGCCGCAGCCGGCGAGGAGTCCGCTGCCATCTTCCAGTTCCATGCGGACATGCTCGATGACGACGATCTGCTCTATGCCTGCAAGACCATCATGGTCGAGCAGCATCATACCGCGGAGTATGCGGCAAAGCAGGGCTTCGAGAACGTCGCCCAGATGTTCAAGGAGATGGAGGATCCCTACTTCCAGGCAAGGAGTGCGGATGTCATCGATGTCGGAAATGCCGTCATCGAGGCCCTGCTGGGACTGGACACCGACAGCCTGCAGGGCACGGAGCCGAGCATCCTCGTCGCCGAGGACCTCGCGCCCTCCGAGACCGTCAAGCTCGACAAGTCGCTGCTTCTCGGCATGATCACAAGAGAGGGCTCCTCAAACAGCCACACCGCGATCCTCGCAAGGAGCATGAACCTGCCGACGCTGATCCAGTGCAAGGACATCTCGGATGACTGGGACGGCAAGTTTGCGATTTTGGACGGCTACAACAGCTGCGTCTACATCGATCCCACGCAGGACCTCATCGATTCCCTGACGAGAAAGCACAACGAGGATCTGAAGAAGGAGGCTCTGCTCCAGGAGCTCAAGGGAAAGACCAACACGACCATCGACGGAAAGACCATCAAGGTCTACGCCAACATCGGCGGCCCCTCGGACATCGGCTCCGTGCAGGCCAATGACGCAGAGGGCGTCGGTCTGTTCCGCTCCGAGTTCGTCTATCTCAACAGCAAGGAGGACCCTTCTGAGGAGATGCAGTTCCAGGCCTACAAACGCGTGCTGGAGACTCTGGCACCCAAGCTCGTCGTCATCCGCACCTGCGACATCGGAGCCGACAAGACCATCGACTACATGAACCTCGACAAGGAGACGAACCCTGCCCTTGGCTTCCGCGCCATCCGCATCTGCCTGACGAGAAAGGACTTCTTCAAGAGACAGCTCCGCGCCCTGCTTCGCGCCTCGGTCTACGGGAACCTGGCAATCATGTTCCCGATGATCATCTCGCTCCGGGAGGTCCGGGAGGCCAAGGAGATCCTTGCAGAGTGCAGGAGAGAGCTTGCCAATGAGGGACAGAAGGTTGCCGACAACATCCAGATCGGCATCATGGTGGAGACACCGGCTGCTGTCCTCTGCGCGGATGAGCTGGCAGAGGAAGTGGACTTCTTCTCCCTTGGCACGAACGACCTGACGCAGTACACCTGCGCGATCGACCGCCAGAACGCAAAGCTCGAGCCCTTCTCCGACACCCATCATCCGGCGGTGCTCCGGGAGATCAAGATGACCATCGATGCCGGACACCGGCACGGCTGCTGGGTCGGCATCTGCGGCGAGCTCGGTGCAGACCTCTCCCTGACGGAGACGTTCCTGCGCATGGGCGTGGATGAGCTCTCTGTCAATGCTAAGAGCGTGCTGCCGCTGCGCAAGGCAATCCGCAGCATTGATCTGTCCAAGCCGGCATCCACGGCGGGCAAGGCAGAGTAATCAAATACAGAGCAGTAAAGTAAGGCCCCGGGACGGCAGCGTCCCGGGGCCTTGCCATATCTGTGAAGAGCGATTCATTCGCCTTTGGAATCAGAGGGGGATTCCCTTTTCCCGCCGTTCTCCACTGCGTCTTCCTCCCTGCGGGCTCCATCCCTGTCCCGCTTCGGGCCGATGAAGGTGAAGGAGGAGCCATCGGCACGGGAATCAAAGGAGTGCACGTAGAGGTACTTGCGGATGGCAAAGATGCCGGCGATGGCGGCAACGCCAAGGACAAGGTCCGGGCCGGTCTCGCCGCCGAGCACCAGATGCCGGGCGATTGCAAAGAGCAGAACCTCCAGGGCGGAACCCGGGGTGTGCTTGACCAGCATGCGGACGAACTCAATGCCGATGACCAGGTTGAAAGCGTGCTCGAGAAAGATGTGGAAGGAGTAGTCGTTGTCATTGGAGAGGAGCTCCGGCATCTCCCGGATCAGCGGGATGATGGCGAGGAGGAAGCCGATGAGCACGACGATGGCAACGGCAACCTCCATGACCTCGGTCACGAACTCCAGGTAGTCCGTCAGCGCACGATTTTGCTGTTCCCGCTTCTTGATGCGGTCCTGCCGCTCCTGCATTTTTGCTTCCTGCAGTGCTTCCCGCTTTGAGCGGTCTCTCATTGCGGCCTCCTTCCTGTGCTGTTTTCTGACAGCAGCCAGCGCAGAGCCTTAGCCGTGCGGAGCGGGCCGTCCACGAAGTGGTTGCCGGGGTTCTTCTCAAAAATCGAGGGGACACCGCGCGCCAGAAAGAGCGCAGCGGCGTCCTGTGTCCTCTCCTCCACGGTCTTCATCAGGGGGCTCTTTGACGCCTTCTCCCGGTCTCCGACGGAGAAGTACGCAGCCTTTGGCACTCCGGCAAAGGGGGTCTTTGCGGCAAAGTCCAGAAATCCGGGATACCAGAGGGACCCGGAGGCAGACCCGAAGAGGGAAAAGCGGTCCGTCCGGAAGGCGGCGTAGACCGCAAAGAGTCCCGCGAGGGAGTATCCGGCAAGCGCCCGGACGCCGGGGATCAGCCCTGCCCGCTCCTCTGCCTCTTCGGTGATGCGGATAAGTTCTTCCAGGTAGGCGTCGGCGCCGTCTCCAAACGGCGGCGCACCGCGAAAGACCGCGGGGGCTTTCCAGGGGGTCAGGTCGCGGTTCCAGTCGGGAACGGAGACCGTGATGAGTGCTGCCGCACTCCCCGGCATGGCCATGAAAAGGTCTGCACAATCCGGTCCCTCGCCGCGGTCACAGACCAGATAGCAGCAGGGAGAAGCCGCATCTTTGCCGGGATAGAGGCAGACCTGTATGCTTCCGTGCAGGAAGGATTCTCTTGGTTCCATATGGCTGTCCTCCTTGCGCGGGGCTATTCCCTATTGCGGTACTCGTCGAGGAGTTTCAGGATGATCGGAATGGAGTTGATCTGCGAGGAGCCGGACATCGTGTCGATGTAGGTCTGGCGGTTTCCGTAGAGCTCGTGGACCTTCGCCACGATGCAGTCCGGCAGGTCATCGTCCTGTACGACCATGCTGTAGCCCTGGGCCTCAAAGGAGGCGGCGTTGAGCTTCTGGTCGCCGCGGCCGGTGGGGAGCGGAACCAGGATGTTGGGCTTTTTGAGGGCGAGGAGCTCGCAGATCGCATTGGCCCCTGCCCTGGAGATCACGATGTCCGCCATCGCGTAGAGATCCTTGAGCGCATCCTCCACGTACTCAAACTGCTTGTAGCCTGGCTTTGTGAGGAGAAGGTTGTCGAGCTTGTCCCTGCCGCACAGATGCACGATCTGGAACTCCTGCAGGAGTTTGTCCAGGTTGTCGCGGACCGTCTTGTTGACGGAGGACGCCCCGAGGCTCCCGCCGATGACCATGAGGACCGGCTTGTCGGGGGTAAAGCCGCAGAGTTTCAGTCCCGTATTGCGGCAGCCCTGAAAGAGCTCCTCCCGGATCGGCGTACCGGTCAGCACCGCCTTCTGGGCGGGAAGATCCTTCATGGTCTCCGGGAAGTTGCAGCAGATCTTCTTTGCAAACGGCATGCAGAGCTTGTTGGCAAGACCCGGCGTCATGTCGGACTCATGGCAGATGACGGGGATCTTCAGGGAGGCGGCTGCCTGGACGACGGGAACGCCGACATATCCGCCCTTGGAGAACACGATGTCCGGCTGAAACTCCTTCAGAAATCTGTGGGCCTCATTGAAGCCCCGGATGACGCGGAAGGGGTCCGTGAAGTTCTTCGGATCAAAGTAGCGGCGGAGTTTTCCGGTCTCCACGCCGGTATAAGGAATCCCCGCATCGGAGACGAGTTTCTTCTCGATGCCGGAGATGGAACCCACGTAAGCAATCTCATATCCCTCCTTCTTCAGGTAGGGGATCAGGGCGAGGTTCGGGGTCACATGTCCCGCTGTGCCGCCGCCGGTAAGTACAATCTTTTTTGACATAACGCAATGCTCCCTTGCACGGGATGGAAGTGCAGCTCTTTCATCCACCTGGTTTCCTCTGTTTTTCATCTTGTTCTAGTATATCCTTTTTGTCGGTTCTTGTCGCGTGAAAAACAAAGATGCCGATGTCCGCGAAAGACCGGTTCTGATACAATCGGGATACCTGTTCCGGACGGACGGGACACAAAGGCACCGATCTGTGGAAATGCCCTGGGTTATTTCCGGCGCGAGGAGGGAAAAATGCAGCTGATTTCCAGGGCCTTTGAGGAGCTCACGGCGCGGGAGCTGTATGAGATCCTGCGGGCAAGAGCACAGATCTTTGTGGTGGAGCAGAACCGCGTCTGCCGGGATCTGGACGGGATCGATGATAAGAGCAGGCAC
>Ga0256404_1006099_pt1 | contig 20385 bp, 17 predicted proteins | sample RumenRJG_01DNA_FD_185990 | JGI IMG/M metagenome (GOLD analysis project Ga0256404, IMG submission 185990) | Bovine rumen microbial communities from Lethbridge, Alberta, Canada - RJG_01 | ecosystem: Host-associated > Mammals > Digestive system > Stomach > Rumen | place: Canada: Alberta | collected...
CGGATAGGCCTCGCCGAGACGGGTTACTGTCGATCCGCTTGTGTTGATACGGTCGATGACAATGATGCGGCCCTGTGTGACCTTGACATTTTCCGTGAAAGTCTGGGCAGACATGACGCTGACCGGTTCCTCCGGGTGGGTGCCGCCGATCAGCAGCGCTGTTCCGCCGGGAACGCCGCTGTCGAAGAAGTACACATTGGCGTCGTTGATGGTGCCCTTCAGTCCGCCGTCAGGGAAATAATCGCTAAGTTTCTTCACCTGAGTCAGCGCAGCGCTGGGAACCACGGGTTCCTTATAGTCGCGGTGCTCCTTGAAAAGCATGCCTGCAGTGGCCGCAGCAGCGCCGGCAATCACTACGGTCAGGCATTTGACGGTTTTCAGGTTCATTTTGCCGTCCTCCTTTTACTTGAGACGCAGAAGACGGAGCACGAAGGGCATCATGATGATGCCGTACAGCATGGCTTTCTGCGCGTCTTTCGTTCTCACAAAATTGATGACCACGGCAATCAGGAAAAACGCGGCGATGCCGTAGTACAGCCACATAACGGCGTTGTTCAGCATGATCATCGGGATTAACCTCCAATCACAGCGGCAAGCTCTTTGCTGTACACCATGCAGATGGTGCAGAGAGCGAGAATGAACACCATGGGAACTGCGGCCGCCTTGACAAATCCGCGCCAGTAGTCGCCCTTATAGTTCAGCTCCATCACTGCAGCGCGGCCCACAACTGCGGTCGGCGGCAGAAAGTCGCCCACAGGCCACATGACCGACCAGGTGGCAAGGGATACGACCGGATCAAGGCCGAGCATGTTGAAAAGCATGATCAGCGGCACGCCGAAGAGCGGTGCGACGGCGTACTGAAGGAAGCCTTCGGACACGGGAAGAATCAGCCACAGCGAGGCATACAGCACAGTCAGAGGCAGAGTGACGACCATCAGGGACAGAAGTCCGCGTGCGCCGCTGAGGGCGAGAACCTGAATCAGAACGCCGACGACAACCATGGCGCCCACAAGGCCGAGCAGATTTTCAACTGTCTGGCATGCCACGTTCATGATGTGCAGCTTCACGGGGCTGAGAAGGATCACGGTGAGGGCCGAGATCATGAATACCAGCGGGAGCCCGAGAATGGGAAAATTGAACGGCAAAAGGCGTCCAGCGAGAATCAGGCCGATCAGCACTGCGAAGGGCAGAACGGCTTTAATCCAGTTCCAGCCGGCCGGCGCTTCAGGCAGGTCGGCAAGGGCCTTGTCAACGTCAATGGGTTTGCCGCGCCCGGCAAGCCAGAAGGTGGAAAACAGCGCGCCTGTAACTGACATCAGAGCCAGAGGGGCCGCAAAGCCCACATAAGGCATGTTGGCACCGGCGGCAGCCATCATGGCCCACAGGTTGATGGGAGGGCAGGCGGCGCTCATGGCAGCCAGCAGAAAGATCAGCGCGACGCGTTTGTCCTCGTCAACGCCCATGGCCATCAGCACTGAGCCGACCAGCGAACCGACAGTGAGAACTGTAGTTGCCCCAGAGCCGGTGATGGCACCGGGAACGAGCATGAGCAGCGTCAGGAACAGCAGGCATACAAAGCGGTGCGCGTGGAAGCTGCGCACGATGCAGCGCACTATGTAGGCAACGCCGCCGGACTCCTTATAGAGCATCATGAAAAACGTGGCGGTCAGGAATGTAAGGCACACATCAAAGTAGGTGAAGGAACCTTCGACGATGTGGCGCACCATTTCAGCGAACGGCAGCGGTGAACGGGGATCCACTCCCTTGGGCAGCAGCACGTGAATTGCCAGTCCGATGAGCGCTGAGACGAACATGGAAAGCTCTGTGCTCAGCCTGTATTTCTTGCTGATGGCAAAGGCGATGACCACCGCCGCGAGCACCAGCGAAGAATGGGTAAACATAGTCATCAGGATACGTCCTTTCTGGGAAATAATAAGGCCTGGACGGCCCCATAAGAAACCCGCAGCTCAGCGCTGCGGGAATCGGTTTTTCTACTCAGAAGCGGTTTTCAGAGCCTGGCCGACGGCAAGCGCGTCTTTAACGACGATCAGCGGCTTGTTGTGCTCCTTGGCATATTTGGTGAAGAATCCGTCGCTGTCGCTGTCGGTGACCACAAGCATTGCATCGGCATCCTTCATGACAGCCTCGATGGAAGCGGCGTCGGAATTGTCGGTACGGCGGGCCATGCCTTCAATGTGAGCGCCCACAACGGTCATGCCGAGTTTTTTCGCCTCGGCAATCAGGGCAGTGCAGCGGGCAATTTCGTTTTCAACGTTGGTGCCGGCGGCCCCCATGCCCTTCATGCTGGTGCCGGAAGTGACGATCAGTGTTTTTGCGCCGGAAGCGGCCAGCTTGTCAGCGGTCAGCTTGTTGTCATGCGAAGCGGCAACCTTAGCCTGCATGGCGGACATGTGAATCATAACGGCGCCGGGGCTCTGTCCGCAGGTGGTGACAATGAACGGAGCGTTCAGCTTGGGAGTTTCAACGGCAAAGGCAAAGCTGCTCATGACGCCGAGGGCGATCAGAGCGACAAACAGCGCGGTGATTTTTTTCATGGAAATCTCCTCCTCGAAAAAAAGAAAAATTTATGACAGTTTCCGGGAAACCGCCAGAACTCTGACTTTCCGCGTCAGAGGATTCTGCAATTTTAGTATGAAGCGCATGAGAAGACGTGTGCTGCCGCGGAAAACTTCTGTCCGCGGCCCGGTGCTTTCCGCGCACGGCAGCGCGGCGTGCGGAACTGGTACCGTGAGGGGCGGAAGCAGGATCGTTCCGCCCCTCAGATTCAAACTGCGTGTGAACCGTTATTTCTTCTTCTTGCTGGTTGCTTTCAGATCGCGCTCGGTCATGTCGCCGAAGCCGACAGACTCAAGCCATTCAGTGGGATACCCCGGGGTCAGCTGCTTTCCTTCGGGGGTCATGATGCCGCCGTCGCAGTACTTTCCGATCAGCTCGAAGGCGAAGTTCCACCAGCCGTCGTTGACAGTGTTCATGGCCTTGGTGGTGTAGCTGGTCAGATACTTGACAGCTTCCTTGGGATTCTTCTTGTAAAGTTCCATGGCATGCTCTTCAACGGACTTCTGATCGGCGAAGAACTTGTCCTCGAAGCTGGCCTTTTTCGCACGGATCTCAGGATACATGGCATCCCATCTCAGCATCGCCCAGTTGTTGACCAGGTTGAAAGCCCACCAGGCGCTGTCGCGGTCAAAGACATGACGCTTTGTCTCGCTCCAGGCCTTCGGGATGGAGGTGACGCCGCAGTAAATGGGCACGTACACCGTTGTGTCAGGCGAATCCTCGCCGAACCAGAGCACGCCGCCCACAGGGTTGGGCATGTCGGCACGGCTCTGTGAAACAAAGCTGTAGGAGCAGCGGAACAGAGCAATGGGACGCTCCCAGTCGTCGCCCTTGCGGCCTTCAGGACGGACGCTGCCCGGAGTCTGCCAGCGGGTGGGGCAGCCGAAGGGACCGGCGGCCAGACCCTTGGTAAGGTCGTAATCAGTGCCTTCAAGGTGGTCGCTGTAGACATTCATGATGTCCTTCACGCTGAGTTTCTTGTCAGGCTTGACTGAGAAGGGGTACATCTCCCATTTTGCCAGAACAGGGAACTTTTTGGAAGGGGCCACAAGGTTGAAGGCTCTCCACTCGCGGCGTGCCGCGTAGTAAGGATAGCCGTAGGGTTCAGGATTGAAAATCGTGGAGAAGTCGAACGGCTCGCCCTGTTTCCACCAGCCCATGGCTTCGGGAAGCTTGGTGATGTCAGTGGAGTGCATGGTGTTGACCGTGTCGTTCAGGTCGATCACGCCGAGGCGCGAACGGTTGGCGCCGACAAAGACCTCATCGTCGGGAATGCGCTTTGCAGCCCAGTGCGCGCCCGGGTTGCCGGATTCCTTGTTCCAGAGCCCGCCGCCGCAGATCTCAAAGACCCATGCCTCATGAGGATCGCCGACAATCAGCGTTTCGCCGCCGTCAGCATAGCCGTATTTCTCGGCAAGGCTGCCCATCACCTGAATGGCTTCACGGGCAGTTTTTGCACGGGCAAGGCCGAGAGCCTCAAGGTTTTCGATGTAGAAAAGTCCTTCGGTGGAAGCCAGCTCGTCACGGCCGCTCCAGGTGAACTCGCCCATCATGACCTGCTGATCGTTCATGAAGGGATAACCGATCTGGAAGTAGGTGTAAGTATGCTCGGCCTCAGGGATCTCGCCGACCTTGCGGATAGGCTGGTCAGGACGGGTGCCGTGGCACATCACATTGTAAATGGGCACCATGGTGCCTTTTTTGTGCTTTCCGCCGGGAATGATCTTGATGCGGTTGTCATACCAGCCGTCGCAGGTGTGGCTTACCATGACAGAACCGTCAACCGATGCCTTCGCACCGACGCCCATGGGAGTGCAGGCCATGGATGCTGCCGCCGTGAAGAGCAGAGCGGCACCGGCAAATGCCGCTGCTGAAAAACGTTTTGCGTTCATTGCTGCTGTGCCTCCTTCAGAATTGAACCGGAAAAATATCCGGCTGTCTATAAACACCGTCAGAAGAAGCGACGGGTGAAGCCCCGGAAATAGCAGGTGAGAAGGAACCGAAACAATGCAGAGAACGAAAATGCAAAGATTGTGAAAAAATACGCCATTCCGCGATATTAAAAGCCGGCAGTGCCGCCGGCCGATTCTTTACACTGTTAATATAGCATTGACAGGCCTGAGCTTAAAGTTTACGTCAGATACTTTCAACTTGTGTTCATAGAGTTTAAACTGATTTAAAAACAATACAAAAATGATGGAATAAGAAAATTGTGTGTAAATGACTGGAAATACAGAACGAATTTCAGTCTTTGTATTTATTGACTGAAAGTTTGTATATGTTTTGTAATGTTCATACTGACCATCTGTGACACAGTGAGCGTTCCCGGCGGATTTTCCATGATGGAGCGCGCTTCATGATACAATAAAGCTGAAGTGCTCACAGACTGACGTTTTTTACAGCGCGCCCGGCGTCGGGACGGGGCGGAGTTTTCTTTTCAGGAGGTCTGCCATGTATATTTCCCTGCTTGAAACGTTCATCAAAGCTGCGGAGTCGGGGAGCTTCAACAAAACCGCCGAACTTCTCTTTGTGACTCCGCCGGCGGTCGTGAAACAGATCAATCTTCTGGAAGACACGCTGAACCTGAAACTCTTTGAACGGTCGCACCGCGGCCTGACGCTGACTCCGGCCGGCAGGTCGCTGTACAGGGATTCGGTTTATATCGTGGCGTACCTGAACGATGCCGTGGAACGTGCCAGGACTGCAGACGGACAGCCTGTGATCCGCGTCGGGGTTTCGCAGCTGACGCCGCTGGAACCCTTTATGAAATACTGGCCTGACGTGCAGAAGGTTATGCCCGGCGTGCGCTTTATGATTGTCCCCTTTGAGAATACGCCGGAAAATGCCCGGGAGATACTGCAGTATCTTGGCGCCCGGGTTGACGTCGTCCCCGGAATTTTTGATGACACCATGCTCAGCTTGCGTCAGTGCGGCGGCATGGAACTTGAGAAAATGCCTCTGCGCGTGGCGGTACCGCTGCAGAATCCCCTTGTCCGCCGCAGCCCTCTGTCCATTGAGGACCTTGAAGGGCAGACGCTTCTGATTATGCGGCAGGGATGGAGCCGTGCCGTTGACCGTCTGCGCGCCGACATCCTGAAAAATCACCCCTCTATAACGCTCAGGGATTTTGATTTTTATGACATCAGCGTTTTCAACCGCTGCGAAAACAATGAAGGGCTGCTGCTGACCGTTGACAGCTGGAAAGCGGTGCACCCCATGCTCAGAATCCTGCCGGTCAGATGGAATTATGAAATTTCCTTCGGGCTGCTGCATTCCCTGAAGCCGCTGCCCGAGGTGCAGAGCTTTCTCAGCGCGCTGAGAAAAGTGCCGCAGCCGGACGGCAGAAAAAACTCCCCGCAGGTGTAAACGGAAAATTAACAGGCTTAAAACACAGGGAACTACACGAAAGGGCGCCGTTCAGCTATAGTACAGCCGAGCAGGAAAAGTTTTGCCCGGCGGATCTTCAGGCAGAAAATAGATCACAGAGAGCAGAGAAGAAAGGAAGAGGATTTCAATGAAAATACTTTTCATCAACGGCAGTCCAAGGGCAGAAGGAAACACCGCAAAACTGGCGGCCGTCCTTCTCAAGGGGCATGAATACGAAACAGTGCAGCTCGGCACAACAAAAGTCTACGGCTACGGCCAGCATTTTGCCGATGACCAGTTCGATGAAGTGCTGGCGAAAATAAAAGCCGCTGACGTGGTTGTCATGGGTTCGCCCGTTTACTGGCACAATATGAGCGGCATTCTGCGCAATCTGCTGGATCACTTCTACGGCGCCGTGGAAAACGGCGGGCTGAAGGGCAGAAAACTGTATTTTGTCTATCAGGGCGCCGCACCCGAGCAGTGGATGATTGACGCCGGAAAATTCACCATGAACCGCTTTGCGAACCTGTACGGCATGGAATTCGGCGGAATGGCCGTGACCCGTGCCGACGCCGAGGCGCTGAACAGAACGCTCTGAACAGCGGGTCAGAACTTGAAAACTCAGGGATGAGAAAGGAGATGTTCCCGGTGAAGCACAGAAAAATGGTTCTTTTAGCAGCTGCAGCGCTGCTGGTCACTGCCGCACTGAGCGCGGCCGCCTTTGCGGCCGATCCCGTTCAGGCAGGCCCCGGCATCGCTGTGACGCAGACAGTCAAGGGAAAAGTCCAGGGTTATATTGACCGCGGCGTGCGCGTGTACAAAGGCATTCCCTACGCGCGGGCCGAGCGTTTCATGCCGCCTGAAGAGGTGCCGGCGTGGCAGGGCATCCGTCCTGCGCTTGACTACGGCCCCGTTGTGCCGCAGGGCAGCTTTCCGGCGCCGTCGCAGTTTTACTGGCCGAGACTTCCGGCCGTGATGAGCGAGGAAGGCTCTCTGAACCTTAACGTTTGGGCACCGGCGGACGCTTCGGAGAAAAACAGAAAGGCCGTCATGGTCTGGCTGCACGGCGGCGGTTTTTCCACCGGGTCTTCCATCGACCTTGCTGCCTACGACGGCCGCGAGCTGGCGAGAAAGCATGACGTTGTCCTTGTCAGCGTGAATCACCGCCTGAATGTGCTCGGCTATCTGAACCTTTCAGCGTACGGCGAAAAATACCGCTATTCCGCCAACGTGGGCATCATGGACCTGACAGCAGCGCTCACATGGGTGCACGACAACATCGCGAACTTTGGCGGAGATCCTCAGAACGTGACTATTTTCGGACAGTCCGGCGGCGGCGCCAAAGTTCTTACGCTGATGGCCGTTCCCGCGGCGCGCGGACTGTTCCAGAAAGCCATAGAGCAGAGCGGCGCGCTGGAAGGCATGGGCATGACTCTTTTCCCTGTGAAAATGGGACAGCGCATTGCCCGCTGTGTATTTAAAAATCTGGGGCTGAAAGACGGCGATGTGGCCGCGCTTCAGAAAACTGATTACCAGAAACTCCGCCTTGCCGGAGAAAGGGCACTCCAGCAGGTGGCCGACGAGTTTCAGATTCCTGAGATCATGGGTTCCGGCAGAATGGGACTGTCATGGGCGCCGACCATGGACGGCGACTATATTCCCGCTGAGCCTGTGGGCGAATCCTATCCCGCAATGGCAAAGGATATTCCGCTCCTGATCGGCTCGAATCTGACCGAGTGGGAAACCGTGCCCGGTATGAGAGACATTCTGCGTTCTGCCGCTGACAACCCTGGCACCTGGGATCAGACCCGCACTGAGCAGAAGATGAAGGAGAAATACGGCGACAAAGCCGCACCCATCGCCGCGGCGTTCAGCAGGGCCTATCCCTGGCGGAAACCCGGTGACGCCGTATTTGTCGACACCTTCCTGCGTCTGCCCGCGCTGAAAACCGCGCGCCTGAAGGCCGATCAGCAGGGAGCGCCGGTTTATAACTACATTTTTGCGTGGGACGCGCCTGTCATGGGCGGTTTTGCCATGTCCTACCACACTGCCGAAATCCCGTTTGTGTTTGATGACCTCGAAACCGAAGAAACCATCACCGGCGGCGGCAGACAGGCGAAAAAGCTGGCCTCTGTGATCAGCACCGCCTGGACCAACTTTGCCAAAACAGGTAGCCCGAACGGCAAAGGCGTGCCGAAATGGGAGGCCTTCACCCGCGAAAACGGCGCCGTCATGATTTTTGACACCCGCAGCCGCATGGCATACCATCACGATGACGAACTGATGGAGCTGATCGGCCCCAAGGGCGGCAACGTGCCTGTGACCGAGCGCATGAATGCGGCGGCGAAATAGCTGACGGAAGCAGAGAAACAGCCGTTTCTGCCCGGCGCGGCGCTGAAAGGCGGAAAACTGAAAGCGCAGCCGTCGGGGTAAGGTCTGTATAAAAAAAGGAGGCGTCCCGAAAAGACGCCTCCTTTTTTACAAGGCTGTTATAATGAAGAAAACGGGTTTACGCAAGCCGCCGCTCTTTTCTGCCGGGGCCGCACATGCCCTGCAGGGTGCGTCAGGCGTGGTTTTTCAGCCAGTCCATCGCGCTCTTTGCGTAAACGGCAGCGCCGAGAGACAGGCATTCTTCGCTGAAACGCACTTTCGGGTTATGGTGCCCCACCCACTGCGCACGGTCCGGCAGTCCGGCTCCGATGCAGAAATAGCTTGACGGAACTTTTTCGGAAATAAAGGCAAAATCCTCTGACCCCATGACGTGATACACGGGCAGCAGACGGACAGAGCTGTCCACGCTGCTGACAGACGCTGTGATTTCCCCGTTCAGCTTTTCGTCGCAGATCACGGCCGGCACGTCGCTCATGACATCGAGGCTGATTCCTGTGCGGTAAGCCCTGGCTGTGCACTCCGCTGCGTCGTGAATGCGTTTGATCAGACTGGCGCGCAGCTCGGGTTTGAACGTCCGCAGCGTTCCTTCCAGAACGGCCCGTTCCGGGATCACGTTGCCCACTTTTCCGGCTTCAAAACGCCCGATTGTCAGAGCCGCTTCGTCTGTCGGCGAAACTTCCCTCGAAATCAGTTCCTGCAGGGCCAGATAGATATGAACGCCGGTATTGATCGGGTCAATGCCGAGCTGCGGCATGGAGCCGTGAGCCCCCTTACCTGTCAGGGTGAATCTGAACCCGTAGACCGATGCCATGGGTGCCGGCCCGTAAATAATTGTGTTCACGGGAGTAATGGAAGAGACGTGCATGGCAAAAGCCGCGTCAACGTGCGGATTTTCCAGAATGCCGGCGCTGACAGCCGTGCGGGCGCCCTCAAATGTTTCCTCGCCGGACTGGAACAGCAGCTTTACCTGGCCACTGAGTTCAGATTCGTGATGTTTGAGTATTTTCGCCGCGCCGAGCAGAATTGATGTGTGCAGGTCATGGCCGCAGGCATGCATGAAGCCGTTATGAGACGCAAAGGGTTCTCCGGACTCTTCCTGCATGGGCAGGGCGTCCATGTCGCTTCTCAGAAGAAAGCACCTGCTGCCCGTGCCGATGACGGCAGTGACGCACGAGAATGATGGATATTCCCTGCACTCAATGCCCATTTCAGACAGCTTTTTCTTTACAAATGACGCGGTCCGGGGAAGCTGCATCCCGATTTCCGGCATCTGGTGAAGCTCTCTGCGCCAGGCTGAAAGCTCATTCTGCAGCTGACGCGCTTCCTGTAGAATCTGACTGATCACTGTGCTTCTTCCTCCTTGACTGCGCACTTTGCGACGGATGTTTTCAGTCCGGGCAGTTCCATTTTCAGCAGGCCTATGCGGTACAGCGCCAGATAGCACATAAAGCTGACCACAATAAATCCGAGCATGAAATAGCTGTAGCGGCGCGAGATGAAGCTGTATCCCAGGCCGAGATAGAGCAGGCAGCCGGCGATTACTGTCGGAATGCCGAGTTTTTTGTTTTTCATGAAATACGGGGCGGCAAGCGCTCCCGTAAGGGCCGGCGTTACATTATTGAAAGCAGGGGCAAGCTTCGGTCCTGTGATGATCGGCACGAGAAGCCGTCCCAGAAACAGCATGCCGAGAAAAAGAATGACTGTCGTGACAACTGAAGAAGCGCCGATGGCCAGGGTTGTGAGCACTTCGGCTTCGTCGCTGTCGCGGTCGACATTGTTGACTCTGAGGGCGTTCATGGCGGCCGGCAGCTTCATATTCATGATGTTGCCCGTGATGAAGGACAGATAGGTTCCCCCTGTTCCCAGAAAAGGCGAGTAGGAAACCACCTCGACTATGCTGACCACGCCGTAAATGACCGTGAGAGTGATAATCGCGCTGATCGTGTTTGACATATCAATCGGAACATCGTTATAAACTGCGGTGATGACAGCCGGCACCATCAGAATCAGAAATATGGCAATGGCCGTGCTGATCTTTCCCAAGCGGTGAGTTTTTTCAAGGTAATTCTGGCGCAGATCCTGATTTTCCTGTTTCATCTTTTTCTCCCTTTCTGACTTTCAGAGTCAAGTCTACAGAAGCATATTTGCCAGAAACGCGCACAGCATCCCGAAAAGCATGCCGCCGGGAAATGACATCTCATTCAGAAAATGAATGCCCGTCTTTTTGGCAAGCCCTGTGAATACAAGCGCCGCACCTGCCGCTGTTACAAGCGCCACGAGCGAGAGAATCTGAGACGAATATTCAGTCCAGACCGTCAGATAAGGCGCGCAGAACCACCCCATCAGGGCGATGAAAATCCCGTCGATCAGCAGATTATAGACAATCGGCTTTTTCTGTCTCAGGCGCGCCATCCCCTTGTCCAGGCTTTTCTTGCCCAGCATCACCAGAAGCGGCTCATAGAGAATGCAGATGGACATGGCCCACATGGAGCTGATGAAGATCGAGGCGTTGTAGCCCTTGTCCGTATAGGACAGAAGGCCGTACGAACGGGCTGCAACATTGGCGGCCACATTTTCGTAGGAGCTGGACCCGATCACAGAAAGACGAAGCCAGGGGAAATAATTTCCCATTACCGACATCAGCATGATCAGGATGATCAGAATCGGAATGCTCGGAACCACAGAGAAAAGGGCGCTTCCTGTAATAGTGCTTTTCATGATTTTGACATCAAGGCCGATTTCCTTTCCGCGCTTCCAGGCACGGCGCATGAAGACGAACGACTGACCCAGCACATAGACAATGACAATGCCGCACAGAGTAAACATAAGAGGCGAATTGGCGATTGACAGATAGCTTATCATGATTTCAGTCCCCCTTTTTATTTCCTGTTTACAGCATAGCTGAAAAAACCGAATCTGCATTATCCCGAAAAATATGAAAGGCTATAACAATTTAAGTATAGCCCTGCCGAACGGAGCCGATGAAAATGAATTTCAATCACATTGAGTACGCCGTCGAAGTGGCCAATGCCGGTTCAATCAGGAAAGCAGCCCAGAACCTCTATCTCTCGCAGCCCTATCTGAGCAGCGCCGTCAAGGCGCTGGAGACCGAACTGGGATACATGATATTCTGGCGCACCGCCGCCGGCGTGACACTGACGCGCGAAGGCGAAGTTTTTATCAGAAGCGCACGGATCATACTCAGAGAATACAAAAAAATCAGGAACGTCAGCGCAGGCGGCGGCGAATGTCAGATGAACATAGCCAGCTACTATTCCACCTATATCATGAAGAAGTTTCTGTCGTTTCACAACAGCGGCAGATACCGCCTTTCCGATAAAATCAAGGAAATGGGCAACATTGAAGTTCTTGAGGCAGTCGCGTCCGGCGACAGCCGCATCGGGATCATCTTTTTCGCCGAGGAAAAAAAGCGGAAATATGAAAACCTTCTGAAGAACTATGACCTGACGGCACATGAACTTCTGGAGCCTCTGAACGCATATGTGCTGATCCATAAAACCCATCCCCTGGCCGGCATAAAGACCATGAAGTTTGCCAGCCTGTACGATTACCCCTATGTCACCTACAACGATGCCAGCTCAAAAAGCTATCTTGATCTTCTCGGCATCAGAGAGCATCCCAACCTGCTGGAAGTTTCGGACAGAGGCAGCTTTTACGACGCGCTCAGAAGCGGGGAGTACCTGACTGTGATGGGCTTTTCAGCCCCGCCGGAGGACGGGGACTTTTTAACGCTGACCTTTGAAGATAAGAGAATAGTTTTGTTTTCCCGGTACGTCACTTCCAGAAACTATCAGCTGAACCGGCGCGAGAAAGCCTTTATTGCGTTTCTCAGAAAGCAGGGCAGCGCACCCGACGAAGGCCCGGCAGAGCAGGACAGAGATCAGCAGCCTTCTTCCGGGCATGACCGTGAAAGTTGACGGACGTTTTTCTTTAAAAGGCACATCTCTGCCGGATCGCGCAGATGTGCCTGTCTGCCGGAAAACTCTGACCGGACACAGCGGCGTTTTTGTTTTCCCGCCCGGCAGAATTGCCGGCATCTGTGTACTTTGCGTCCGGCAGGGCATTTTATTTTTCAACGGCAGGAACAGATTTTCCTGATATTTTGTTTCTCCGTATAAACTCAGAAAGGAACGTGATTCTATGAACAGCAGAAAATCAAAGAAGCTGATTCTGACACTGGCGTTTTCGGCTGCATTCATTTTTTCCGCCGGCAGCGCGCTGGCAGTTTTCGGCACCGGCACTGACAGCAACATGCAGGTTCTGCACAGTGCCTCAAGGTACAATCCCCATTTAAACGACGCTGCTGCACCGGCTGATGCTTCTGTCGTGGAGATAACAGGCGGCAGAATCCGCGGCTCGGTTCACGACGGAGTTTACCAGTATCTGGGCGTTCCCTACGCCGAAGCAGGAGAACGCTTCGTAAAAGCCGGTCCGGTAACACCCTGGAAGACAGTGAAGGACGCAACAGCGTACGGGCCGGTTTGCCCGCAGTATCTTTTCGGCACCGACAGGCCCGTTGCAGACGTGCCTGTTTCCAATAACTGCCAGAATCTGAACATCTGGACTGATACACTGGATGAAAACGCGAAAAAACCGGTGATGGTGTGGCTTCACGGCGGCGGTTTTGTCAGCGGCAGCGGCAATGAAGGCTGGTACGACGGAGAAAATCTGTGCCGCCGGGGAGACGTCGTTGTGGTGACCATCAATCACCGGCTGAACGTGCTGGGACATCTTGATTTATCCGCTTACGGAGAAAAATATAAGGATTCGGCCAACGCAGGCAGCATGGATATGGTAGACGCCCTGCGCTGGATTCAGTCGAACATCTCCAGGTTCGGCGGCGACCCCGGGAACGTCACCCTCTTCGGTCAGTCCGGCGGCGGCGCAAAAGTGTTGGAGCTGATGAGCGTGCCCTCTGCCAGAGGACTGTTTCACAAAGGCATTGTGCAGAGCGGCACGGCCAGAACGACAGGCGGCCGTTTTACTCCGGCGGCAGTCAGCCGCGAGGTTGCCGGAGAAACGCTGAAAAATCTGAACCTGAAGCCCGGGCAGATTGAAGAACTGCAGACCATGCCGATTGAAAAAATCTGGGCGGCGTCCGATAAAGCCCTGAAGACCGTGGCTGTCAGACATAAAATCCCAGATTCTCTGGGAAATGGTTACAGCCTTTTGATGCAGCCCGTGTCCGGCACGGATTTCCTGCCCCTGGATCCCGTCCAGAAACAGGGTTTTGCCCCCGCGGGGAAAGACGTGCCTCTCCTGATCGGCAGCAATCTTAACGAATGGACAACCATTTTCCCCTTCACTGCCCATGAGAAAATGACACAGCGCCAGAAAAGCCTGTACGCAAAGGCCTATCCTTTTGAGGACCCAGCGGATGCACGTCTTGTGGACACCCAGTTCCGCCTGACAACCCTGATGGTTATGAACCATAAAGCCGACCAGAACGGCGCGCCCGTGTATGCCTATGTATTCACCAGACAGGCGGACAATGCCGGCGTGTATCATACAGCGGAAATTCCCTTCGTGTTCAGCAATACCACGTCACCCTCGCGTTTAGCCGATACCATGACTGAACTGTGGAGCAGTTTTGCCCGTACCGGGGTGCCCGCCGCCGCAGGCGTGCCGGAATGGCAGCCCTATACAAGGCAGAACGGGTATACCATGATTCTGGACAACATGAGCTATCTGACGCAGCACCATGACAAAGCCCTGATGCAGTCCATGGAGCCGGATGACCCGCTGTGGAAGGATTAACTGCACTGAAGAACAGAGGCGCAGCTTTCGTTCACATGAAAAGCTGGCTGCGGTGCAGGAAAGTCCGCCAAGGCAGACAGACACAGAGGCAGTTCCAGCTCACGCGCCTTTTTCTGCGGGCAGCTTTCCCCTGCTGCGGCGGAAAACACAGGTTCTGCCTGCCGCAGACCGTTCTACCTGACAGATCGGCCGTGCTGGGCAATGAGTCTGTCCGACGGAGTTTTCACACCGTGCCGCGGCCGGCATGATACAATCAGACAGAATAAAACTGCCCGAAAGGAGCGATTGTCATGCCCGAACTGCCCGAAGTGGAAACTGTCAGACGCCTGCTTGAACCGTGTCTGCGCGGACGGCTGATTGAAAAAGTCACAGTGCTCCGGCAGGTAATTGCCCATCCGGGCGCTGAGGAATTCATCCGCCGTGTGACGGGACGGCGCTTTGACATCATGAAACGCCGCGGCAAATTTCTCGGTTTCCTGCTTGACGACGGGCAGAAAATGGTCCTGCACCTGCGCATGACAGGCTGTCTGCTGATCGAGCCGGCCGGCGTTCCCGCGGAGAAACACACCCACGTTGTTTTCAGCCTTGACGACGGCAGAGAACTGCGCTTTTCCGACATGCGCCGCTTCGGACGTTTCTGGCTGTTTGCTCCCGGCGAAGCTGACAGCAGCGGGGCGGAGAAACTCGGTCCTGAACCGTCCGACCCTGCGCTGACTGGCGATTATCTGCGTGCAAAATGCGGCAAAAGCAGCCGCGCTGTCAAAGAGTGCCTTCTCGATCAAAGCGTCGTTGCCGGCATCGGCAATATTTATTCTGACGAAATTCTGTTTGCTGCCCGCCTGATGCCCTCATGCCCGGCCAGCCGTCTCACCCGCCGCAGCTGGCAGCAGCTCGCCCGGCTGATCGGCGAGCGTATCAGCTATTTCACAGAGAAAAACAAAATCAGCCTTGAAGATTATCTCCGCTCAAAAGGCGGGGATTACCGCAACACGCCGTATCTGCAGGTTTACGGACACGCCGGGCAGCCCTGTCCGGTATGCGGCACACAGCTGCGCCGTACGGTCATTGGCGGCAGAAGCAGCGTTTACTGCCCGCACTGTCAGAAACTGCCGCGGACGAAAAAGACGCAGTAAGCCCTATGCCGCTTTCCCTGCCCGCGTCCTGAAGGCAGTCACTGTGGGCGGCAGAATTGAAAAACACAGGAGGGGGAACAGCCTGACGGCAGTTCCCCCCTCCTGTGTTTCTGCGCTTATTTTCCCATCTTCTGTGCTATGAGAATGGTTCTCATCAGCCGCTCTGCGGCGCCTGACAGAAGTTCGGGCGCGCGGCGGATTGATTCGTCAAGGCTCATGGGGCCGGTGGCGGCGGGACAGATCACATCGATGCCGTACTTGTAGACTTTGGCGGCGTCGGGTTTCATGTTTCCGACAATGGCGGCCACGGGAATGTCTTTCTGTTTCTTTGTGCGGGCTGCGATGCCGACGGGAACCTTGCCGTACACTGACTGTCCGTCGATGCTGCCCTCGCCGGTGATGACGAGTGAACTGTCCTTTACGTGCCTGTCAAAGCCGATCAGGTCAAGAATGGTGTTGATGCCTGACCTGATTTCCGCACCGCAGAACACGGCTAGTCCTGCGCCGAGGCCGCCGGCGGCTCCGTACCCTTTTTCCGTGAGAATGTTCCTGCCGAGATCGCGGCGCACTGCTTCGGCATAATGTGCCAGCGCGCTGTCGAGAATTTTGACCATTTCGGGCGTGGCACCTTTCTGCGGTCCGTAGACGGCTGATGCGCCTGCGGGGCCGCACAGGAGGTTGGTCACATCGCAGGCTGCGGTGAAACGGCTTTCTCGGATGCGCGGATCGAGGCCTGAAATGTCGATGTGCTCAAGCTGAGCGAGAGCAGCACCGCCCGGCGGCAGGCTGTGTCCGTCCCGGTCTGTGAATTTCACGCCGAGGGCACGGGCCATGCCGGCGCCGCCGTCGTTTGTTGCCGAACCGCCGATGCCGATGATGAAATCACGGCATCCGGCGTCCAATCCGGCGCGGATGAGTTCGCCGGTGCCGAAGCTGTCGGCCGTCAGGGGGGTGAGCTGACTGCGCGGAATCAGCGTAAGGCCTGACGCGGCGGCCATTTCAATGGCACAGCGTCTGCCGGGAAGAATGCCGAAGAAACTGTCTGCGGGGCTGCCCTGCGGTCCGCGGACGGTCAGGTGTTCTATTGTGCCTCCCAGTGCGGCGCTGAGCGCCTCTACGGTGCCCTCTCCGCCGTCAGCCGCCGGAAGTTCGGCGATTTCAGCGTCAGGATATACTGCGGCAGCACCAGAAGCCATATACCGGGCTGCCTGCGCGGCAGTGCAGCATCCTTTGAATGAATCTGGCGCAATCAGAATCTTCATGATTCCGTCTTCCCTTCGTCTTGTGCATTTTGTGCTGTCCGATGCTGTGTTTCAGCGTGCTGACGGCACAGAACTGCAGCGGCGGGACTTCCATCTGTCATGTCCGGCAGCCGCCTAAAATACGGGCGTCCGGCGGGCGGCCGCCGAACGCCTGCGTTTGCTTCACTGATGAACTCTTAATAATTACTTGAACAGAACGACATTGGCTGCTTTGTCGCTGACGCCTTCGGGGTCGGCAAAGCTGACGCCGGGGCCGGGGACGACTTTGTGCAGTTCGCTGAACACGTTCTTCATACCCCTGGCGATGTTCCAGCTCTTGTCGCAGTAGGTCTGGACGAAATCGCTGATGAGCTTTCTTGCCTCATCGTCCTTGCCGTCCCTGAAGAGTTTGACGGCCTGTTTCTCCATCATCTGGTTCTCGCGGAACATGCGGGCTTCATAAGGCTTCCAGACGGCTTTCAGCACGTCGAAGTAGCAGTCTTCGTTGGTGCGCGCCATACGGTCGAGCAGGTCGAAGCACCACCACGGCGACTTTTCGTCATAGGTGCTCTCGCCGACGGAAAGTTCCTCAGGAACCTTGGCGCAGAAGTAGAACGGGCGGTAGCCGGAGCAGTCGGGTGAGGCCATGGCTGCCCAGACGCGGATGCGCATTGCCTCAGGAATTTCAGGGTTTGTGCGCAGTTCGGCGACGGCGCTGCCGGCGATGCTGTTGTGGATTCTGTGCTCGGTCAGAACGCGGGAGCCGTTCTGCACGCCGAAGCGGGATTCAAGGAATGTGCCGGCGAGCTTGTTGTCGCGCCAGGCTTCCATGACGTCGGCGGGGGTGATTCTGCCCATTTTCTTTGCCAACAGGTCATAGGCGCGGGCGCCTTTGCTCTCTGAGGCAAGGCCCTTGGTGTAATCGGTGTAGCACATATAGAAGTTGAACTCGTCGCCGTCCTTGTACCAGCCTTTTTCCTTGGCGTGTTCAATCAGATCGGGGCTGCACTCATCGTACACGGCGCCGATTGAGGGCACGTTGGTCAGGGCAAAGACGCCTTCGTTGGGATCGACTCTGCGGGCGATCCAGCGGCGGTCAGAAGTCTCAAGAATCCAGGCTTCGTGCGGGTCGACGATCAGGAAAGAGTTCCAGTAGACGTACAGGTCGGATTTGCTGGGAGGGTTGGCGTTGCCGCCCTGGCCGTATTTCTCGATCATGTCGATGATGACGTGCATGGCTTCGTAAGCGGTGGCGCCGCGCTCAACAGCGAGGCGGTTCAGGTCATGGCCGTTCAGGCCGTTCTCTTCGTGATGGATGGGGTCTTTGGTGTTGATCAGTTCGTTGCCGCAGCAGACGCCCTTTTCGTTCATCTCAATTTCTCCGCCCCATGCCCAGTAGGGTTCGCCGCCCATGCAGGAGTAGGTTACAGGAGCCTGAGGAATTTCAGTGTGGCTGACTTTGACAGTTTCACCCTCGGCGTGCTTGCCGCCCTGGTGATAGCGGAAAGTCATGCACTCTTCGTTGTCACGGTTGCTGTTTTTGCCCCACATCATGGTACCGTCGGCGCTGCCTTTTGGCGTGACGACGACCATGTCGCAGGCGGCTGCTGCGTTTGCAAACAGTGAAAGCAGTGTTACGGCGACACTCAGTTTCTTCAGACTATTGCGCATTTTCTGTTGCTCTCCTTTCAGATTTTTGAAGCTCTGGTACAAAAATCTGTCTGACAGGTCAGGCAGTATTTCCCTGTGAGAGTTTTGAAACTTGCCGGCTATTTGCCGGGGAAAAGAGGAACCAGCGTTTTTGCAAGCAGTGCGGCTTTGGGAATGGTGATCAGGGTGATGTTGTGTTCTTTGCAGTAATCCGTGAACCATCCGTCTTCATTGCCGGCGTCGTACACGATGCAGCACGAAGCGTACTGAATGGCTGCTTCGATGAAGGGCTGTGAGTTGACGCCGCGGCGGGCCTTGCCGCCGATGTGAATGCACAGAATCGGAATATTCTTTTCATGAGCGGCTGCCGTCAGGTTTTTCACGCGCTCCAGCTCGGAAGCTTCGTCAATGCCGGCGCTGCCAAGTCCTTTCAGGCTGTGTCCGGGCACAACGACAAGCGTTTTGATTCCTTCCAGCTTATCGGAGCGGGCGAGGGCGTCAAGTTTGGCGTTGATGCCGTCCTTTTCAAAGTGGAACGCGGCTGTGGATGCTTCGATGCTCTGTCCTGCCGATGTGATCAGCGCAGGCGTTTCAAACACGGGGTCAGCGGACGCCGCCGCAGCGCAGGCAAACGCGGCAGCGAAAACGAGGCCGAGAACTTTCAGAATCTTATTCATTGAAGTTCCTCCTTAAACTTTTCTGCATTTATTTTTCAGGCGCGTGGAGAAATGCCCCGACGCCCTTTTCCACAAGATCCGTGTAGGAAGGGATTCCCTCCGCAGTCACGGTATGATCGGGATGTAGCTCATTGTAAGCGTTCATGATCTCCTGAATGCTTTTGATCTGCCTGGCAACGCGGAGCGACAGCGGCCAGCCGTTCTCATCCATGTCGACGAACAGACGTCCGAGTTTTCCTGCCTTGATGTAGTTTGAGTCTTTTCCGGTGACAATCAGGTCGTTGGTCATTTTTCCGTGAAAGCGCCCCTGAGAGGGGTTGGGCGTTTCCATCAGGAACGGCATGGTTGTTTCAGAATAGTCGCCGACCTCACGATGGAAAAAGCCGTGCAGGTTCTCGGGCGAAGCCTCCATGGTGTATTCAAGGTCTTCCATGGAAAGGTTGAACTCGGCTCCCATGGCGACTTTACTGCTCTTTTCCGGATAGCAGATGGCATTGATCAGGAAATATTCCAGCGGTGCCTCATGAAAATCGGCGGCAATGTCTATTTTTTCCTTCCGCATCAGTTCCATGTAGGCGTAGGCCATCTTCTCGGTGAACGTGCCGTTGGGACGTCCCGGCCAGCAGCGGTTCAGATTCCGCGACTCCTCGCCGGCCATGCGCTGTCCCGACTGGTAATGCACAAAAATATCAGGGTCCGGCCACTGGTACACGGGATTGGTATAGCGCGAACCGAACTTGAACCATCTCGGGCCGCCGGGCGTGTCCACTGAATAGCGGTCAAGAAAACCCTCAAGCGGGGTATTGTGGGTCATACCGCTGGCGTTGGCGCGCGGTGCGATGAAAATTCTGCCTGATGTGGCACGGATGTTTTCAATCAGCGTGACCGCAGCGACATGGCCTGAAGGCTCATCGTTGTGCGTGCCGCCGAGAATCAGCACAGAAGCGCCGGGCCTGCCGCTGTCGTACAGATAAACTTCGCAGTCGGCGGCTGTGCCTCTGACGCCGTCAAAATAATCGCTCAGACGGACTGTTTTTGTCAGTCCGCTGCTGGGATAGATGGGAAACTGTTTCCGCGAGCTGATAAATATTTCAGAGCAGCCGGCGTACAGCGCTCCCAGAAGCGCAAAGGCGCAGACTGAACAGATCAGATTTCTGCGGCTGAAAATTCCGGAATCCATGACCGCCGCCTCCTACTTTACGCTGAACAGCCGCAGGAGCAGCGGCAGCAGGACAATGACGCCCAGCAGTTTTTTCGTGATCTCGGCATGGCGCACCACATTGACAGCAAACAAGAATGTCAACAGGGCAAAAATGGCCCTGTAGCACCACGTGATTACATCGTAGACACCCATGAGATCGCCCCTTACACGAGAACGCGGGCAGCCGCGTTGGAAAAAATGATAAAGACCAGTGAGAACAGGGCAGTCAGAACCATGTAGGGCATCGTTTCGCGCAGCACACGGCGGAAGTCGTCTACGCCAAGCACCTCGCAGGCAACCTTGTTGACAATGGCAGTGGGCGGAATGAGCTGGCTCAGCGCACAGAGCACCGAACACCCTGCAGTGACGAC
>Ga0256404_1006100_pt1 | contig 20381 bp, 20 predicted proteins | sample RumenRJG_01DNA_FD_185990 | JGI IMG/M metagenome (GOLD analysis project Ga0256404, IMG submission 185990) | Bovine rumen microbial communities from Lethbridge, Alberta, Canada - RJG_01 | ecosystem: Host-associated > Mammals > Digestive system > Stomach > Rumen | place: Canada: Alberta | collected...
ATCCGCCGAGACGATGATGCCCGCATCCAGCATCCGCTGCGTCAGCGCATCGCTGCTCTCTGCAAGCCCTGTGTAGTACCGGAACCTGGCGTCATCATCCGAGACGCCGCTCTGTTTCGGTGCGATGTCAATGGAATTGGTCTGAATCTCCACCCGGGCGATCTCCCCGTCGTTCACCATCTTGATGAACTGGCTGTAGGTGATCTCCGTCGTGGCACTGCTGCTCGAGCCCATGAAGTAGCTGACAAACAGCAGGGTGACCAGCGCTGCAATCAGAAGGACCAGGAGGTTCTGGCCCTGTCTGCCGTGGCCGCCGCTTCCCTTCCCGCTGTTTCCGCCTCTGTCGTCATCCTCGTCGTCCCCGTCTCCGAAGCCGAAGAAGTCAGACCGGCGGACTCGGTCTCTGAGGTCATGCTCTTTGCTGCGTGCCCGGAATCTCTCAAAAAATTTTTTCAACTTTTTCTCCTCTGACCCTCACGCCGCACGGGCATTCTGCCTCCGGACCCGCCGGACGGGAGAATCTTTACTATTATATAGATTCCGGCACAGGCAGGCAATTGGCGGATTGTGAAAATCTCATGAAAAGCGTATACTCGAGACACCGAATCCGGCCAGCAGGGCGCCGGATTTTCATTTTTGTGCGCATTTTTTTCAGGAGGACGCCGGCATGAAAACCGAAAAGTTCTACGATGACAGACCCTATGACACCGGATTCACCTCGGAGGTCGTCTCCTGCACGCCCGGGAAGGCTGTGGGCACCTGGCAGCTTGTCCTTGCCGGCACGCTGTTCTTCCCCGAGGAGGGCGGCCAGACCCCGGACCGGGGCACCATTGACGGGGCAGAGGTTCTCGACGTACAGATCCGAGACGATGTCATCACCCACACGGTCAGGAGGGAGGCGCCCTTTGCAGAGGGTACCGCCGTGCATGGCACGATCGACTGGGACCACCGCTTCTCCAACATGCAGAACCACTCCGGGGAGCACATCCTCTCGGGGCTTCTGCACAGCCTCTATGGCTATGAAAACGTGGGCTTTCACCTCTCGGACAACACGGTGACCCTCGACACCTCCGGGCAGCTGGACGATGCCCGGCTCCTCGACCTTGAGCGCAGGGCCAACGACGTCGTGTACCGGAATGTCCCCATCACCTGCACCTATCCTTCGAAGGAGGTCCTTCAGACCCTCTCCTACCGGAGCAAGAAGGAGATCGACGGCCCTGTCCGGATCGTCACCATTGAAGGTGTGGACTGCTGCGCCTGCTGTGCGCCGCATGTCGCAAGGACCGGGGAGATCGGCCTCATTCGTATTCTCGACTGTCTCCACACCGCATCAAACATGCGCCTTACGATCGCCTGCGGAAAGCGGGCGCTTCTCGATCTCGAGGAGAAGGCCGCGCAGCTCAGGACAATCTCCCGCCTGGTGAACCTCCCGCAGGAGAAGAGTGCGGAGGGCGTGCAGCGCTTTGCGGACGAGATCGCGGCGCTGAAGGAGGAGAACAGGGACCTGCAGACCCGGAACATCCGCCTGCAGCTCTCCGCTGTGCCGGAGGGACAGACAGGGAACCTGTTTCGCTTTACGGATCCCCTCCCCAACATCGCACAGCGAAACTTTGTGAACGGGCTCTGTGAGAAGACCTCGGGCTTTGCCGGCGTCTTTGCAGGCAGTGACAGCGACGGATACGTGTTCATCATCGGCGCACGGGGAAAGGACGCAAGACAGGCGGCCTCTCTTCTGCGGGAGAAGCTCTCCGCTCGGGGCGGCGGAAAGCCCGAGATGGTAACGGGCTCCGTCCACGCATCGGAAAAGGAGATCCGGGAGGCGCTCTCTGCGCTCTCCTGAGGACAGGAGGTGCCTGGTTGAAGGCAGTACTGACATCAAAACAGCGCCTGCAGAATCTCGCCCTGATTCTCGCGGGCAGCACGCTGATCGCCCTTGCGACGTTCTACGTGTTTGACCCTGCAGGACTCATCACCGGCGGTTTTTCCGGCCTTGCCATCATCATCAAGTCCGTGACGGCAAGGGCCTTCGGGCAGGGGGTTCCCCTCTGGCTCTCGAGCTTTCTTCTCAACATCCCGGTCTTTCTCCTTGCCTGGAAGACCGACGGCCTGCATAGCATCCTGAAGTCCGCGCTCTCCTGGCTGGTCATGACGGCAGAGCTCGCCGTCTTTCCGTCCCACCCGCTGCTCCCCGACAACCTGCTGCTCGTCTCGATCTACGGCGGCGCCATGTACGGCATCGGCACGGGGCTTCTTCTCTCTGCCCACGCAACAAGCGGCGGCACAGACATGCTCGGCAACTCCCTGCACCACTTTCACCTCTTCCGATGCTTCAGCATCGGCCGGATCATCCAGGTGCTGGACGGCACGATCGTCATCCTGGGCCTTCTGGAGTTCGGCCTTGAGCGCACGCTCTACGCGATCCTCTCCGTGTACCTGTGCGGCAAGCTCACGGACTACGTGATCGGCAGGGGTCTCTCCGCCAAGATCGCCCTCATCATCTCGAACTGCAACGAGAGCATCGCAAAGGACATCATGACGGACCTCTCCCGCGGCGTCACAGGGCTGAGGGGAAGGGGCATGTACTCGGGAAAGGAGCGGACGATCCTCGTCTGCATCTGCTCGAACAAGGACATCGTGGACATCAAGGACATCGTCCACCACTACGACCCGAAGGCCTTCTTCATCATCGGAAACGTGAACGAGGCCATGGGGGAGGGCTTTGTGGAGACCTGGAACTGAGCCCTTCCGGGACAGCGTCCGTTCGTCTGCACAGATTCACCGCACTTGTATAGGTAGAAACGCAACTGGTTCCAAAAGTCCCGCTGCATCATTTCTGAAAGAATTTGCGCGGGCGCACGAAGCGTCTTACAATAGACATGTCGATGAAGCACGGTGCGGCCGCTTGGCGGCCAGGAGGAAGACATGGCAGAGCGGATTGCGATTATCACGGGTGCCTCCTCGGGACTCGGCAGAGAATTCATAAAGCAGCTGGATCTTCTGGGGGAGGATCTGTTTCCGGCAGAGGAGGACGGACTACCGGTCCGGCCCTTTGACGCGTTCTGGGTGATTGCAAGAAGAAAAGACAGGCTCGAGGAGCTGGCGGAGGGGACAAAGACGCCCGTCCGGGTGCTCCCCTGCGACCTGACGGACAAAAAGGCGGTTTCTGACCTTGCCGCGCTCCTTGAGAAGGAGCAGCCGGATGTACGGCTTCTCATCAATGCGGCGGGCTTTGGCAAGATCGGGAGCTGGCGGGACATCCCGCTGGAACAGGTGGATCAGATGATCGACCTCAACTGCCGGGCTGCTGTCGACATGACGCAGATCTGCCTGCCGCACATGCAGGCGGATGCCCACGTGATGGAGATCTGCTCCACGGCGGCCTTTCAGCCCTTCCAGTACCTGAATGTCTATGCGGCCTCCAAGGCGTTTCTGTACCGCTACTCCCGGGCGCTGTCCATGGAGCTTCGAAAGGACAGAATTCACGTGACTGCGGTCTGCCCCTACTGGATTAAGGACACGGAGTTCATCCCCGTGGCACAGAAGACCGAAAAGGGTGCGGGCTGCATCCACGGCTTTCCCTTTGCGGACACGGTGGACCACATCGCGTCGAGGGCGCTCTCCGATGCCTCCCTGGGGCTTACAGTCTCCACGCCAGGCCCCGTGTGCACGCTGCACCGGTTCTTTGCAAAACTCATCTCCTCCGACCTTCTCATGTGGATGTTTGAGGGCATCCGGAGGCTCTGACCTGAACTCTTACGCGGGAAACAGCCCGTGGTTCCGAAGGACCACCCTGCTTCCCGCGTCTATTTTTCTCTCAAGGAGCAGATCATCCTCCATCCGGACGATGCGCTGCGTGCCGTCCTTCGCGCGAAGGACGCAGAGGACCTTCGGCTTTTCTCCCTCCGGCAGCTCCTCACAGCCGTAGTCATCCTCCTGAATCTGCTCCACGAGATAGCTCTCTTCTTCCATCCTGCGCTCCTTTCTGCCATTCCAAGCTTACTCCCCTTTTTCCCGGTGCGCCATCCCTCTCCCACCATTTGTTAAATTTTTAACGGTACGGTTGCAATCCTTTCCATTCGGTGGGATACTTTCCTTGCGCTATATCCGGCCATGGCCTGTTTGCCCCGCACAGCGCGGGACAGCCCACCGGAACAGCAGCAGGAGGAATCATGACATCTGCATCCGTGCCTTCCGTTCGGAATGGCATTGTCCCCGGCACGTTACCCGAATAAGATGGTCCGCACTCTGCACCCGCACAGCGGGACAGAGTTTTTCTGCTGCCCTCTTGCCGGCTCTTGTCTGACCTCCACGGGAGGAAACCACCATGAAAAAGAAACTGTTTGTCACCCTGCTTGCCGCATCCGCTGCCCTGTCTGCGGCCGCCTGCGGCAGCACCTCTTCCACCGCAACGACGGCGGCTTCGGCGAGTACGCAGGCTCCCGCAGCTTCCACCCAGAGTGCGGAGAGCGGCACTCCCGCCCAGGGCGGGGACTTCATCTACGGCCTTGCCACCGAAGTCGACAACCTGGACCCCTTCCAGTCCACCACGGCCGATGCAAGGAGCATCACCTTCAACATCTATGAGGGACTCTTAAAGTGCGATGAGAACGGACAGTTCCAGCCCGCCATCGCCTCGGACTACAGCGTCTCCGACGACGGCAAAACCTACACCTTCACGCTCCGGGACGGCGTCGTCTTCCACAACGGAAATCCCGTCACCACGGAGGATGTCCTCTACTCCATTCAGCTCGCCATCGACAGCAAGATCACGGGCTATGACAACATCGATACCTTCACGGCACCGGATGACAAGACCATCGTGATCACGCTCAGGACCCCGGACGGGGACTTCCCGGCAGAGGTCTGCCAGGCCATCGTCCCCAAGGACTCGGACAGCAACGGGGAGCTCGCCCAGAACCCCATCGGCACCGGTCCCTTCCGGCTCTCCGACTTTGAAGTGCAGGATCACCTGACCCTCACCCGGAACGAGAACTACTGGGGCACCCCCGCCTACCTCGACACCGTCACCGTGAAGTTCATCGACAGCTCTGCGGACCTGCTCGTCAACTATCAGTCCGGTGCCATCGACGGCTTTGTCGCAAACGGCGCCATCACCGAGCAGGTGAACAAGAGCACCTCTGTCATCAACGTCGGAAACTCCAATGCGGTCCAGATGCTGGCGCTCAACAACAGCGCAGCGCCCTTTGACAATAAGGAGGTCCGCCAGGCGATTTCCTACGCCGTGGACTCCGATGAGATCATCGACACCGCCTGCTACGGCTACGGCGTCAAGATCGGCACGGCCATGATCCCCGGCCTTACCGACTACTTTGACGACTCGCTGACGGACACCTATGACGTCAACGACGAGAAGGCAAAGGAGCTCCTTGCGGATGCCGGCTATGCGGACGGCTTTACCTTCACCGTGAAGGTCCCCAGCGTTTATCAGGTGCATCTCGACACCGCCCAGGTCATCGTGAACGAGCTTGCAAAGGTCGGCGTCACGATGAACATCGAGCAGGTGGACTGGGCAACCTGGCTCGAGAACGTCTATACAAACCGCGACTACGAGGCGACGCTCATCTCCGTGGACGGCACGATTGCCTCTCCGACCTCATTCCTGTCCCGGTACGTCTCCGACGCGGGGAACAACTTCGTCAACTACAGCTCCTCCGGCTATGACAGCGCTTATGCGGCTGCTGTCTCCGCCTTAAGCCAGGAAGACAGGATCTCCGGCTTTAAGAAGTGCGAAGAGATCCTGACGGACGATGCCGCCTCCGTCTACATCGAGGACATCTCCAACATCCTGGTCTACACGAACCGCTTCGGCGGCTTTGCCTCCTATCCGCTGTATGCGACGGACTTCGCGGCGATCTACCAGGTGCAGTGACCGCAAACGCAGCTGACCTTTTTCCGGCCCAGGCAGGGATACCCTGCGTGGGCCGCTTTGCTCCCGGAGGCATGTCCTGTGAGATACCTTGTCAAAAAACTGGTGATCCTGATCCTGACGATGTTTCTGATCTCGCTCTTCACCTTCTTTGCGTTCCACATCCTCCCCGGTGACCCCGCCCAGCTGATTCTGGGCACCTCGGCCTCCCCGGAGAAGCTGGATGCGCTGCGGCAGCAGCTCGGCACCGATCAGCCGCTCCCTGTCCAGTACAGAGCCTGGATCACGGGCTTTCTGCACGGCGATTTCGGGACCTCAATCCGCTACTCCATGCCCGTGAGGGACCTTCTCTCCGACAGGATCCAGGTGACGCTCCTTCTGGGTTTGATGGTGATCGTCCTCACGCTCCTTGTCTCGATTCCGCTCGGCGTCCACGCGGCCCGGGTGCGGAATACGATCTCCGAGCGCATCATCAACGGGCTGACCATGCTGGGGATTTCCTTTCCCAGCTTCTTTCTCAGCATCCTGTTCATGTGGATCTTCGGCCTTGTCCTGCACCTGTTCACGCCGGGGCGGTACGTGGCGCTTTCCGAGGACCCGGCGGGATTTTTTCATTTCATGTTTTTTCCGGCGCTCGCAATCGCGGTGCCGGAGATCGCCATCCTGACCAAGTACATCCGCGCGGCCATGCTCGAGGAGCTCTCGAAGGACTACGTCCGCACTGCCCGCGGCAAGGGGCGCAGCAGAAGCGGCATCCTCTACGGCCATGTGCTGAAGAACGCCATCGTCTCCGTGATCCCGCTCATCGGCATGATGATCGGGGAGATCTTCTCCGGCTCCATCATCGTGGAGCAGGTCTTCGGGATCCCGGGCATCGGCAGGCTCCTCATCGCCTCCGTGACCGGACGGGACTTCCCGCTCACCCAGACCCTGGTCATGTACGTGGCGCTTGTCATCGTGCTCACAAACTTTGCGGTGGACATCCTGATCCAGGTCATTGACCCCAGGATCCGCCTGCAGGGATAGACAGGAGGGAAATCCATGAAGAAGGGTAAAACAGATTTCATCGTGGGGTTTCTCCTGACGGGCATCATTGTCTTTCTCGCCCTGCTCTCCCTCGTCTGGACCCCCTGCGACATCAACGCGACGGACGCTGCGGCAAGGCTTTCCGCCCCGTCCCTCCAGCACCTGTTCGGCACCGACAGCATGGGAAGGGATGTCTTCTCCCGGGCTATCACCGGGGCGAGGTTCACGCTCTTTGTCGCCGCCGCAACCGTCGGCTGCACGACGGTGATCGCCTCCATCCTGGGACTTGCCGCAGGGTACCTTGGCGGCGCCGTGGATGAAATCATCATGCGCCTTGTGGACGCCCTGAGCTCCTTTCCCGGAATTCTCATCGCCCTCATCATCGTGACGGTCATGGAGTCCGGAAAGTACACGATCATCCTCGCCCTGACCATCATGTTCCTGCCGAGCTTTACAAGGATCGTTCGCACGGGAACGCTTCAGGTCCGGGATGCGGGCTTTGTGCGGAGCAACCGGGTCTTTGGCGACTCGGGGCTGCGGCTCCTTCTGGTGCACATCTTCCCCAATACGTTTCCTCTGCTCCTCTCCTCGATCGTGGTGGGTTTTTCCAACGCGATCCTGGCCGAGTCCTCCATGAGCTATCTGGGGCTCGGCATCCAGCCGCCGGCTCCGTCCTGGGGACGGATGCTGTATGAGGCGCAGAGCATCATCTTCACCGCGCCCTGGTGTGCGCTGGCGCCGGGCCTGATGATCGTCGTCACGATCATCGGCTTCAACTGCATCGGTGAGGGCATCCGCAAGAGATATCTGGCACAGGAGTAAGGCTATGACAGAGGCTGCAGAAAACGCAAAGAACGAGGAGGTGCTCCTTTCCGTGGAGAACCTCTCCATCGGGCTGCGGGAGGGGAAGGACGTCTTTCCCGTCGTGGACGGCGTCAGCTACCGGGTAAAGCGGGGTGAGATTCTCGGCGTCGTCGGGGAATCCGGCTGCGGCAAGACCGTGACCAACCTTGCCGTCATGGGCCTTCTTCCCCCGTCCCTCTTCGTGCAGGGCGGGCGGATCCTGTTTGAGGGACAGGACCTTGCCGCGCTCCCGGAGAAGGAGCGGAGCAGGATCAACGGCAGCCGGATCGCCATGATCTACCAGGAGCCGCTGACCTCCCTGAACCCGCTCCTTCGGATCGGGACACAGGTCGCAGAACCTCTCCGCATCCACGAGGAACTCTCGAAGGAGGAGATCCGGGAGCGGGTCGTCAAGGCCCTCACCGAGGTGGGGCTCCCGGACCCGGAGGGGATTTTATCCTGCTATCCCCATCAGCTCTCCGGCGGACAGCGGCAGCGGGTGATGATCGCCATGGCGACGATCTGCCGGCCGGACCTCATGATCGCGGATGAGCCGACAACAGCGCTCGATGTCACGGTGCAGGCGAGGATCCTGCGGCTCTTGAAGCACATCTCGGTTAAGCACTGCATGTCGGTGCTCTTCATCTCCCACGACCTCGCCGTGATCTCCCAGATCTGCGACCGGGTCATGGTGATGTATGCGGGAAGGATCTGCGAGATCGCGGGGACCGATGAGCTGATGCACCATCCGCTCCACCCCTACACCCAGGGGCTTCTGCGCTCGATTCCGACGAGGGAATCCCGGGGAGAGGACCTTCCCGTGATCCCGGGCCATGTGCCCTCCGTGACCGAAAAGCGGACGCCCTGCCCGTTTGCGGGAAGGTGTCCTCTTGCAATGAAGATCTGCCTGGAGAAAGTGCCCGAGCCTTCTGAGGCGGCGCCCGGGCACTTTGTCAGCTGCCACGCTGTCAGCGAAAGGAGGCAGGATGTCTGAACGGGAAACAGGAAAGGAGATCCTGGAGGTGTCACACGTCACGGTCTCCTATGAAGATGCGGGACTTGGGATCTTCGGAAAGCGAAAGGTCAAGGAGGTTCTGCACGACGTCTCCTTCTGCGTCCACCGGGACGAGTTCTTCGGCCTTGTCGGGGAGTCGGGCTGCGGCAAGTCGACGCTCGGCAATGCGATCCTGGGACTCCTCCCCTTTTCGGGTTCGATCCGGGTGGACGGGATGGATCACAGAACGGCCGGGAGGGAGGCCTTCACCCGGAAGATCCAGGCGGTCTTTCAGGACCCGATGAGCTCCCTGGACCCCAGAAAGACCATCGGCTTTACGATGGAGGAGCCCCTGAAGGCCCACCGCCTCGGAGACAAAAAGGCCAGGAAGGAGGCCGTTGCCCGCATGCTCGAAAGAGTGGGACTTGATGCCTCCTATGCGGGGCGCTACCCCTCCGAGCTCTCCGGCGGACAGCGCCAGAGGGTCTGCATCGGGGCCGCCCTGATGGCAGATCCGGAACTTGTCATCGCAGACGAGTGCGTCTCCGCCCTCGACGTCTCCGTCGGCGCCCAGATCCTGAACCTGTTCCGGCAGATCGACGCTGCAAAGGACTTTGCGATGCTCTTTATCTCCCACAACCTCTCGGTCGTGTACTACCTCTGCGACCGGATCGGGGTCATGTACCGGGGAAGGATCGTGGAGATCGGGACGGCGGATGACATCTGCCTGCACCCGATGCATCCCTACACCAGGCTCCTGCTCCACGCGATCCCGGATTTTGCGGCAAAGATCACGGACGATCCGAAAGAGCAGCAGACGGATGCGGCATTTGAGGTGCTGCGGGAGGATCCGCCGGGGGCCTGCTGCTTCTACCACCGCTGCCCCTTCGCGGGCAGCGCCTGTCTCTCCCAGCCGGAGCTTCTGCCCTTTGGCGGGGAACATGCCTGCGCCTGCGTCCTTGCCGGCAAGAAGGAGGAAACGAAATGATACTTGCACTGGATACCGGAAACACCCACACGATCATGGGCTGCATTGAGAAGCGGGGAGAGGGGATCGTGGTCACCAAGACCGTGCAGATCAGCACGAATCCCACAAAGACCGCCTATGAGTACGCGGTGGAGATCAAGTCCATCATGGAACTTGCAGGCATTGACCCCACGGGCTTTGAGGGGGCCATCATTTCCTCCGTGGTGCCGCAGATCAACATCGTGCTGCAGAAGGCGATCCGACTGGTCACGGGGTGCGACGCCTGGCTCCTCGGCGCAGGCGTAAGGACCGGCCTCAACATCCGCCTGGATGACCCGGGCACCATCGCAGGCGACCTGGTCGCCACCGCTGTCGCTGCAAAGATGGAATATCCCCTCCCCTGCATCATCGTCGACATGGGCACTGCGACGACGATCACCGTGGTGGGCGCGGACGGCTCCTACCTCGGGGGCTCCATCATGCCGGGCACCGGCATCTCCCTGGATGCCCTGACGAGGGAGACCTCACTTCTTCCCTCCATCGACTTCACGGCACCGAAGAAGGTCATCGGCACCAACACGGTGGACGCCATGAAGGGCGGCGTCGTCTACGGCGCCGCGGGCTCTATCGACGGCATCATCGACCGGTTTGAGGAGGAGCTGGGCGGGATCGGCAGCATCGTCGCAACGGGCGGCATGGGGCGCCTCATTGCCCCCTACTGCCGGCATGCAATCACGGTTGACAACCGGCTCCTCCTCAAGGGTCTTGGCTACATCTACCGAAAGAACGAGGAGACAGGAAAGCTCCGCACGAGAAAGCGGTCTCCAAAAGAGTGTGGCGGCTTCTCTGCGCCGGACGACAGATAACAGATCCCCCGGGAAGACGGAAAAACCGTCTTTCCCGGGGGATCTGTTCTCTCCGTATGGTGTTTTTCAGTCGAGTGCCGGCAGCACGTCCTTCAGGCCGTCCAGCTGGAAGTCCTCAAAGTACTCCACCGTACCCTGGTCCATCGCATCGGCGAGCTTCGGATCAATCGGAAGCTTTGCGATGACCTTTGTGTTCTCCTCCCTGGCGGTCTCCTCCACATGGCTCTCGCCGAAGATCCGGATCTCCTCCCCGCAGTGGGGACACTTCACGCAGGACATGTTTTCGATGATGCCAAGGATCGGGACGTTCATCTCCCGGGCCATGTTGCAGGCCTTTTTGACGATCATGGAGACCAGATCCTGGGGCGTCGTCACGATGATGATGCCATCCAGGGGCAGGGACTGGAACACCGTGAGCGGCACATCGCCGGTTCCCGGCGGCATGTCCACAAACATGTAGTCCACATCGCCCCACTTCACGTCGGTCCAGAACTGCTTGACGACGCCGGCGACCACCGGGCCTCTCCAGATGACGGGCTGGGTCTCGCTCTCCATCAGGATGTTCATCGACATGATCTGGATGCCGGTCGCGGACTGGGCCGGGATCAGGACCCCGCCCTCTCCGTTCGGATCAGAGCCCTCCACGCCGACGTCTGCGCTCGTCACCCCGAACATGCGCGGGATGCTGGGGCCCGTGATGTCGCAGTCCATGATGGCCGTGCGGTATCCCTGGCTGCGGCTCCACAGCGCGCAGAGCCCCGTCACGGAGGACTTGCCGACACCGCCCTTGCCGCTGACGATGCCGATCATCTTCTTCACATGGCTTCCCTCGTTTGCCGGAACCTGAAAATTCGGCTTCGGCATCGGGATCTTTCCATTCTGGTCTTTCTCTTCACTCATCTTTCGTTACTCCCTCCGTTTATTTCAATATCAGCCCCACCGGGCAGTGATCGGACCCGTAGACATCGGTATAGATCTTCGCATCCTCCAGCGCAGGGGTGAGCGCCTTCGACACGATGAAGTAGTCGATGCGCCAGCCTGCGTTCTTCTCCCTCGCGTGGAACCGGTAGGACCACCAGGAGTAGACGCCCTCCTTCTCCGGGTAGAAGTACCGCCAGGTGTCCACAAAGCCGTTGGACAGAAGGACCGTCATCTTCTCCCGCTCCTCGTCCGTAAAGCCCGCATGCCCCCGGTTTGTCTTCGGGTTCCTGAGGTCGATCTCCTCGTGGGCGACATTGAGGTCGCCGCAGAAGATCACCGGCTTCTTCTCCTCGAGCTTTTTCGCATAAGCGAGGAACGCATCCTCCCAGGTCATCCGGTAGGAGAGGCGCTCGAGCTTTTCCTTGGAGTTCGGCACGTACTCGGTGACAAGGTACCAGTCCGGGTACTCCAGGGTGATCACCCTGCCCTCATGGTCGTGCTCCTCGATGCCAAGGCCGCAGGAGACGGACAGGGGCTCGTTCTTTGCAAACACTGCGGTGCCCGAGTACCCCTTCTTCTCCGCGTAGTTCCAGTACTGGTGGTATCCGGGAAGGTCCAGCTCGATCTGGCCCGCCTGGAGCTTGGTCTCCTGCAGGCAGAGGATGTCCGGATTCTCCCGCTCCACAAAGGCATTGAACTCCCCCTTGGCGACGCAGGCGCGCAGGCCGTTCACGTTCCAGGAGATCAGTTTCTGTGACATGGAGTTCCTCCCATAACAAAGGCCCCGGCAGGGCACAGGTTTCCGCCTGCCGGGGCGTGCTGGTTTTCTTCTGTTTACTTTCCCTCGTAGGTGATGGCAGAGTACAGCGGAACCGGTGCAAGGGCGTCTCTTCCCTTGAGGCCTGCCAGCTCCATCAGACACAGAACGCCGACGGGCTCGCCGCCGAGCTTCTTCACCAGGCGGATGATGGCCTCCACGGTGCCGCCGGTGGCAATCAGGTCATCGACGATCAGGACCTTCTGGCCGGGCTTGATGGCATCCTTGTGGATCTCCAGGGTTGCCGTGCCGTACTCAAGGGCATAGGTCTCGGAGACGGTCTCCCTCGGAAGCTTTCCCTGCTTTCTTGCAAGGACCAGCGCCTTGTGCTGGTTGTATGCGATCGGCGCGCCGAAGATAAAGCCTCTCGACTCCGCGCCGATGATCACGTCATAGTCCACGTCCTTCACGAGGTCCTGCATCGTGTCAACTGCAAGCTGCAGTCCGTCGGGATCCTGAATCACGCTCGTGACGTCCCGGAACATGACTCCGGGTGCCGGAAAGTCCGGAATGGTAACCACGTAATCTTTTAACTCTTTTGCCATCTTATCCTCCTTCAGGCAGGCTGCCCTGCCATCCTATGGTATCGTCTTCACCCTGGAAGCGGACGATCTCGCAGCCGCTTCCGGTGCCTCTGACCAGGGTGGTCTTCCCGCCGCAGCGGGGACAGTCAAAGGATGTTTCATGGGGAAAGGTACAGCCGCAGGATGTGCAGCGAAGCTGCGCCGGCTCCCTCGTGAACACGAGCTTTGCGCCCTCGCAAACCGTTCCCTCGGATGCCATGTCGAAGTAGAGCTGGATGCAGTCATCAACGAGGTCCGAGAGCTCTCCGATCTTCAGGTCGATTCTCGTGACTCTGCGGATGTTGTGTTCCCGCGCCGTCTTCTCCATGGTATCCAGGAGGTTCAGGACGGCAGGCAGTTCGTGCATGGTGTCTTCCTTTCCGCGATTCCAGACCCAAAATTCCCGTCAGGGAGCTTCCTTCTGCCCTCCGGCAGCGGTTTGGAACTTTCCCCTTTTTCGATTATCCTTTATACTGAATCTGGCGCGGTGACATTATAACATATGTCCCCTGCGCCTTGTCACCACAAAGAAAGGAAACTGGACATGGAAGATATCAATATCGCGCTCCTCATCGACGCGGACAACATCAGCTCCCGCTATATTCCCACAATTCTGAGTGAGCTCTCAAAATACGGCAAAATCACGATCCGCCGCATGTACGGCGACTGGTCCCAGGAGCGGCTCCACTCCTGGTTTGCCTGCTCAGCCAGGTACTCTCTGACCCCCGTCATGCAGCCCAACAACACCCCCGGCAAGAACGCCTCCGACATCGGTCTCATCATCGACGCCATGGACATCCTCTACGGCGGGGATGTGCAGGGGTTCTGCATCGTCTCCTCGGATGGGGACTTCAACAAGCTCGCCACAAGGCTCCGGGAGGCGGGCAAGGTCGTCATCGGCATGGGGGAGAAGAAGACTCCGGAGTCCTTCCGCGTCTCCTGCGAGCGGTTTATCTTCCTCGATGTCATCGACAGCGGAGATGAGGATGCAGTCACGGAAAGGCCGGAGAAGACTGCGGCAAAGACAAAGGCCGCGGCAAAGAAAAAGTCTGCTGCCTCCGCAAAGAAAAAGGAAAAGGAGACCGAGGCAGCTCCTGCCCCAAAAACGACAGACGAGTTTCTCGGCTTTGTCCCCGCAGAAGATGCGGACGGCACCTCAGATGCGGGGGCAGAGGCCTCCTTTACGGACCGGGATGCCATCGAGCAGGCGATTGTCAGCATGATCACCGACAACAACGCCGATGGCAAGGAGACAGGCCTTGGCGAGATCGGATCGCGCCTCACCAAGCTCTACCCCGACTTCGATATCCGCAACTATCACTACAGCAAGCTCTCGGAGTTCCTGAAGGACTTTCCCTCCCTCTCTGTCAACACCCGGGACAACGCGGTCTGGGTGTCCCTTAAGATCACCCCGGATTCCGAGATCGAGAAGCAGATCCATCAGATCTTTGACCGGCACGAGACCGACGACATGAACATCAGCCAGCTCAAGAAGGAGCTCGAGGAGATCAATCCGAACCTCGAGGCCTCCATCCAGCGCTCTGGCGTCACCCGCTTCTCCGTCTACCTAAACCGCAAGATTCCCTCTGTCGAGGTCAACGGCCGCCACGTCACCCTCAAAAAGGCCTGAACCGGCGCTGCACAGCAGAGGCTGGACTGGCAGGCGAATTGCACAGAATGGATTCACAAGGCAGGAAAAAGGAGGACCTCAGCTGCAGGGCAGCCGGGATCCTCCTTTTTGATTGCCGTTCCGTCTCCTCCAGGCATTCCCCGAAAGCGCGGTGTCCGGTCCGTCACTTCTTCGGCACGTTTTTGGTTGCGATCACGCTGACACCGGTTCCCGCCGCGTTCTCCAGCACCACGTCGCCCATTGCGACCGGTGCATTCACATCGACGCACCTTAAATCCTGCACAACGGCAAACATCTTTTCCTTCGGGATGTCCGAGGCGGTCTTTACGGAGACCTGCGGAATCACGCCGCCATGGACGCGGACCGTGGTGGTCACGATGCGCGTGGGATGCGTCACTTCCTTGCGGGCGTAGATGTCACCGCGGGGACAGGTGTTGCCCACAACGCTGTTTATGGTCTCGCCCTCATAGTCTACGGTCACCTGGCAGCCCATCGGGCAGCCAATACACGTTAACGTCCTCTTCATCGTTACGCCTCCTCCAGACAAATGGTGATCTTCTTCAGATCCTTGTGTGCGGCAAGATCCTTCTTCTGCAGGATCACCTGCTCCATCTCGCCGGGCGCCACGATCTGCTTCTTCCGGTGCTGCACCCGCTCGCCGTCAAAGTACACGGAGATGAAGTGGTCCCTGTAGACGCCGCGGACGCGGAAGCGGACCGTGAGAAGGTCGTTCATGATCTTTGGCCTCACGGTCTCGGGGACCGTGTAGCCGATGCCATCGCCGGGAACGATCTCCACCGCGGGAAGCGCGGCATCGTCCTTCCCATCCCGCCGGACAAAGGCCGCAGCATTCCGGCCCGCATTCGTCGCCTCCTCGGAGACATAGTCCACAAGGTCATGGACGTGCAGGACGTTTCCGCAGGCAAAGATGCCGGGGACGTTGGTCTCCAGGGACTCGTTGACCACCGGTCCCTTGTGGCGGGGAGAGAGCGCAACCCCCGCAGAGAGGGAGAGCTCATTCTCCGGGATGAGACCGACGGAGAGAAGGAGCGTATCACAGCTGTAGTGCTCCTCGGTGCCGGGGATCGGCCTGTTCTGGGCATCGACCGCTGCGATCGTGACACCTGTCACTCTCTCCTTGCCCTCGATGTCCACCACCGTGTGGGAGAGCTTGAGTGGGATGCCGAAGTCATCCAGGCACTGGACGATGTTTCGCTTCAGGCCTCCGGAGTAGGGCATCAGCTCCGCGACGACCTTGACCTTTGCGCCCTCGAGCGTCATGCGGCGCGCCATGATGAGGCCGATGTCGCCGGAGCCCAGGATCACGACTTCTTTCCCCGGCATAAAGCCCTCGATGTTGACGAGGCGCTGCGCCGTGCCCGCGGTGTAGATGCCGGCGGGGCGGTAGCCCGGGATGTTCAGGGCGCCCCTCGGGCGCTCCCTGCAGCCCATGGCCAGGATGACGGCCTGCGCCTTCACCTGAAACATGCCGTCCGTTCGGTTCATAGCCGTGACGATCCGGTCGCTGCTGATCGAGAGGACCATGGTGTTCAGGCGGTACTCGATGCCAAGGTCCTTCACCTCGGTGATAAAGCGGCCCGCATACTCGGGGCCCGTCAGCTCCTCCTTGAAGGTGTGGAGGCCGAAGCCGTTGTGGATGCACTGGTTGAGAATGCCGCCCAGCTCCTGGTCGCGCTCGAGAATCAGGATGCTGTCCTCTCCGGCCTTCTTTGCCGCCGCTGCTGCGGCAAGTCCGGCAGGGCCGCCGCCAATGATGACGATATTGTAGTGTTCCATCCTTTTCCTCCTCAGTCCGCACTCTTTGCCGCGCGCTCTGCATTCTCCGGCATTGTGTCATAGGCGTCCTTGTCGATGCCCACAATGAGCTTCGACGCGCCGCCTGCCTTTGTCACGTTCTCCATGGTGACGCCGGGCACCTCTCTTGCCAGGATCTCCATGACGCGGGGAGAGCAAAAGCCTGCCTGGCAGCGGCCCATGCCCGCCCTCGTGCGGCGCTTGATCCCATCGAGGCTCTTTGCGCCGAGCGGCCGGTGAATCGCATCGAGGATCTCTCCCTCGGAGATGGTCTCACACCGGCAGATGATGTTTCCGTAGGCGGGGCTCTTCCGGATGAGCTCATTCCGCTCCTCCATGGAGAGCTTCGCCGGGTTCAGGACGCCCTTTCTTGTTGCGATGAAGTGCTCCTTCTTTGCAAAGCCGTACTTCTTCTCCACGATGTCCGCCGCCATCTTTCCGATGGCGGGGCAGGAGGAGAGGCCGGGCGACTCGATGCCCGCAACATCGATAAAGCCCTCGCAGTCCGGAACCTCCCGGATGATGAACTCATGGTGGTCCTCATGGGCGCGGAGCCCGGCAAAGCTGGTGATGACAGAGCGAAGCGGCACGTTCTTCACGGTGAGGGCGGACTTTGCCGCGACGTCTGCAAGGCCCTCTCTCGTCGTGTTGTTTCCCTCTCTGTCCTCCTGGTCCGTCGCCGTGGGGCCGACGAGGAGATTTCCGTGGACCGTCGGGGAGACGAGGATGCCCTTGCCCATCTTCGTGGGCAGCATGAAGATCGTGTGGTGCACGTGGGCTCCCGCGCTCTTGTCGAGCAGGTAGTACTCGCCCTTTCTGGGAGTGATGTGGATCGGATGGGAGGAGAGCATGTTGTGGAAGACGTCAGCATAGACGCCTGCGGCATTTACCACGCACTTTGACTCGATTGTCCCGTTGCCTGTCTCCAGCTCGAAGTGATCCCCCATCTTCCGGATGGCAAAGACTTCCGTGTTGAAGCGGAATTCCACGCCGTTGACGTTTGCGTTCTCCGCCAGCGCGATGTTGAGCGTAAACGGACACACGATGCCGGCAGACGGAGCATAGAGGGCAGCCACCGCCTCGTCCGAGATGTTGGGCTCCATCTTCACGAGCTCGTCCCGCTCAATGATCCGAAGGTCCGGGACGCCGTTTTTCTTTCCCTTCTCCAGGAGTTCCTCAAGACCGCCCCTTGCTGCTTCGTCCGTGCAGACGACAAGGGAGCCGATCCGCTCAAAGGGGACATCCAGATCCCTTGCGAGCTCTGTCATCATCGCATTGCCCTCGACGTTGAGCTTTGCCATGAGGGAGCCCGGCTCGCAGTCGTAGCCCGCGTGGATGATGGCGCTGTTGGCTTTGGAGGTTCCGCAGCAGACGTCCTCCGCCTTCTCGAGGACACAGACGTTTGCGTCATAGCGGGAGAGCTCTCTTGCGATCGCACTGCCGCTGACGCCGGCTCCGATAATTACCACATCATACATGTTCACTTCTCCTTTTCCCGCCGCATCAAAAAAAGAGAACGCGCCGCACACCGCGCCTCCGCGCGGTCTGTCTGCACATTCTCTTCTCTCATCTGCGGGCTATTCAATTGCGGGACACCGGCTTTCCTGTGTCCACGGTGATTCTATCACATCCTGCCGCGTACGAAAACCTCATTTTCCTGTCTTTGCCGTGCAGAAGCAGCCAGAAGCAGCAGAAGCATGACCGAGATCCCTGCTGTTTACTCTCCGGACTCCCTTGCCCAGCCGCGGGTTGCCGCAACCGCCTGCTTCCAGCCCTTAAGCTGCTTTTCTCTCTCCGCCTCGTCCATCGCCGGCGTGAACTCCCTGTCGATGGCCCAGTTCCGGATGACCTCCTCCTTGCTGTCCCAGTAGCCGACGGCAAGTCCGGCCAGATAGGAGGCTCCCATGGCGGTGGTCTCGACGCAGGACGGGCGGCAGATCGGCGCATTGCTGATGTCTGCCTGGAACTGCATCAGAAAATCGTTCCTGCAGGCGCCGCCATCCACCTTCAGGGAGCTGAGTTTGTAGCCGGAGTCCTTCTCCATGGCCTTCAGCACGTCGTTGGACTGGAACGCCAGGGACTCCAACGTTGCCCGGATGATGTGGTACTTGTTGACGCCTCTTGTCAGGCCGGTGATGACGCCGCGCGCGTAGGGATCCCAGTAGGGAGCGCCGAGGCCTGTGAAGGCGGGAACCACGTAGCAGCCGTTGGTGTCCTTCACCCTGGTTGCGAAGTACTCGGAATCCGGGGAGCTGTCCACCACCCGCAGCTCATCGCGCAGCCACTGGATGGCAGCGCCCGCCACGTAGACCGAGCCCTCGAGAGCGTACTCGACCTCGTTGTCCAGGCCCCAGGCAATCGTGGTGACCAGTCCGTTCTCGGAGAGGATCGGCTTCTTTCCGATGTTCATCAGCAGGAACGCGCCGGTGCCGTAGGTGTTCTTCGCCTCGCCGGGTTGAAAGCAGGTCTGTCCGAACAGGGCGCACTGCTGGTCGCCAGCTGCGCCTGCGATCCGGATCGGCCCGCCGAAGAACTCGGGATCCGTCTCGCCGTACACACAGCTGGAGGGCTTTGCCTCTGGCAGAAGGCTCATCGGGATGTCGAGGATGCGGCAGAGCTCTTCGTCCCACTGGAGCGTGTTGATGTTGAAGAGAAGGGTTCTGGACGCGTTGGAGTAGTCCGTCACGTGAACCTTTCCCTTGGTCAGCTTGTAGATCAGCCAGCTGTCAACGGTGCCGAAGCAGAGCTCCCCCTTCTCCGCCCGCTCTCTCACCCCCGGGACGTTGTCGAGGATCCAGCGGATCTTCGTGCCGGAGAAGTAGGGGTCGATGACAAGACCGGTCTTTTTGCGGAAGATGTCCACAATGCCCGGATTGTCCGCCTTGAGCTTCTCGGTGAAGTCTGCGGTCCGGCGGCACTGCCAGACGATCGCATGGCTGACAGGCTGACCGGTCTCCCGGTCCCAGAGGATCGTCGTCTCGCGCTGGTTGGTGATGCCGATGGCCGCGATGTCCTCATAGGAGGCCCCTGCCTTCTTCATTGCCTCCCGGGCGACCATCAGCTGGGTCTGCCAGATCTCCCCCGCATCGTGCTCCACCCAGCCGGGATGCGGAAAGTACTGCGTGAACTCCTTCTGCGCTGCGGAGATCACGTTTCCCTTCTGATCAAACAGAATACAGCGATTGCTGGTGGTCCCGGAATCAAGGGCCATTACATACTTCGACATGACTAATGCCTCCTTCTCGCCTCTGCTGCGCGTCCGGACTCCTCCCGGGCGTACCGTCCCCTGGCTTTGTTCTCTGATTTTTCTTTTGCTGATTCAAAACATACAAGCTGCTTCGACAGAATTTCAAAAAGACAAACAAAAAAGCGCAATCAGGCGGCAGGAAAGAATTCCTGCCCCAAACTGTGCTCTCCGCTCTCTGCACACCTGTGAAATTTGGTCTCCTTTTCCATGGAGATCCGGAAATAAATTAGCATAGTCACCAAAAGAATTCAAGCGTTCTTTTCCGGAAGCTGTCATCCTGCCAATGATTCCTGCCAAGGATTCTGCCTCACGCCTGCCCGCCGTGTTCTCCCCATGCCATACGCCGTTCTGCGTGTTTTGCGCGGTGCACCTGTCCCCACATTCCTAAAGCTTTTGTAAACTTTCCCCCGTGCCCTTGCACCGGGTCTTTCCCGGGACGTATAGTAACCCTGTTTACGGAGGGTAACGTCGCGGATGCGGAGGAAGAGCACATGGTTCCCTCCTGTATCCGCTTTTTGTCGCCACGCTGCCTGTTTAGCAGAAAGGACTGCACATGAGCACAATCATCGGCATTGATCTTGGCACCACAAACAGCTGCGCTGCTGTCGTGGAGAATGGAGACCCCGTCATCATCCCCTCCGGCGCAGGGGGGAAGAACCACGCCCTCCGTGGTTGCCTTCACGAAGCAGGGAGAGCAGCTCGTGGAAGACATCGCCCGCAGGCAGGCCGCGGTGAATGCGGATAGGACCATCTTCTCCGTCAAGCGCCACATGGGGACCGACTGGTCGGTCCGGATCGACGGGGA
>Ga0256404_1006102_pt1 | contig 20380 bp, 18 predicted proteins | sample RumenRJG_01DNA_FD_185990 | JGI IMG/M metagenome (GOLD analysis project Ga0256404, IMG submission 185990) | Bovine rumen microbial communities from Lethbridge, Alberta, Canada - RJG_01 | ecosystem: Host-associated > Mammals > Digestive system > Stomach > Rumen | place: Canada: Alberta | collected...
GAATGTCGCCTTCATATCGATAATCCTTTAATATGATAACTACTATTAGCTACAAATATACAAATAAAAAATGAACTGTGCAACAATTCATTAGAAAAAATTTTACGCTCTAACTGTCAAAGTCCCGCAAGAGGGCGGCCACCCTGGGTGTGGTCGACGCGCAGTACAACCTGGCCCTGTGCTATGGCAAGGGCCTGGGCACACCCGTAAACCGCGACATGGCCTTGCACTGGCTGCGCGAGGCTGCCCGCGGCGGCGACGCCAGCGCCCGCCAGGCCCTCAAGGCCATGGGCCTGCAATAGTCCCGCCGCGCCGTGTACCAGGCCTTGCCGTGCATGCCGCTACAGCCCCGCCACGATGGGGGTGAAAAATTTTTTTTTGAAAATAATTGGAAAAATGTTGCAGGATAAAAATATTTTGCCGTATCTTTGCACTCGCAAAAGCGACTGGTGCGTTAGTTCAGCTGGTTAGAATGCCTGCCTGTCACGCAGGAGGTCACCGGTTCGAGTCCGGTACGCACCGCAGCAGCTCGGGAGTCAATCGATTCTCGAGCTTTTTTTTGTTTGTATTGCTGCCATTGCGGGGCTGTCGCGGGCGTGTTAATTTTTTTTAACATGCGATGAGCCGTGGTTTGTGGCATTCTCTGTAAATTTGTTAGTTAAACTGATAAAGTGGTTACGAGATGAAAAAAATATTTTGGCTTGTTCCGCTCGTGGGGTTGTGCCTCATGGCCATGACGGCGGTCATGACCAGCTGCGGCGGGGGCGACCCGCTCGAGAAGACAGTGAGAGAGGCCTTCGTTAAGGGCGACACCACCCAGGCGCGCTACAACCGCATTGTCGACTTGCTCAAGAGCAATCCCAAGAAGTACAGCGACTATATCGATGCCCAAGGCAATGTCAACGTCGATGCCCTGGGCAGCTACATCAACGCCATAGGGCAGAAGCTGCGGCCGCCCATGTCGTGGAACGTGAAGGCCTATGCCGCCCAACCGCTCTCGCTCACGGTCTACTTCGAGCGCAGCGGGTCGATGGTACCCTACGACTCGCAGGGGGGTAGCGGCCAGCTCAAGAAGGCCGTCAACGACCTCATCAACTACTTCCCGGGCAAGGAGCGTGTGAGCATCAACATTGTGAACGACGGCATCTACCCCTACCGCGGCACGGTCGACTCGTTTTTGCAAGACCGCAACATCTATGCCACCACCCAGGGCACGGGCAACCCCGCCTATACCGATTTCAGGGTCATCTTCGACAAAATCTTCCAGGCGCAGAAGCCCAACAACGTGAGTATCCTGGTCACCGACCTCATCTACTCGCCCCGCAACACCGCGGGAGTGAGCACGGCCAAGATTTTCAACGAGGAAAACAGCCTGGCCACCAGCATCTTCAAGCACTACAAGGGCAAGTCGGTCATCGTCGAGCAGCTGCTGGGCGACTTCGACGGCATGTATTACCCCTATAGCGGCGTGCCTTTCCAGTACAAAGGCCCGCGCCCGTTCTACATCATCATCGTGGCCGACGCCTCGCTCATCGACCGCATGGCGGCCGACAAGAGCTATGCCAACTTCCTGAACCTGGGCAACGTGCTCAACAGCTACCGCTTCAACCAGGCACAGACTGAGCTCAAGTTCAACATGCTGCCCAGCTGGCGTGGCAACGCGGGCCGCTTCCGTCCCGACCGCGACGATGCTGCCTTGCTCACTCACTGCCAGGGCGACAAGCTCACGGGCGTGCTGGCCTTCAGCATCGCTGTCAACCTCGATGCCCTGCAGAAGAACGATGTGTTTCTCACCAATGCTGCCAACTATGCCGTGCAGTCGCACAGCGGTTTCACTGTCAAGGTCGAGCGCATCACGCCCAACGACGTCACGGGCAACAACCGCCGCTTTCTCGAGGGCATGACCCACGTGATTACTTTCACCGGCAAGTTCAACACGCCGGCCGACGAGATCGTTGTGAACATGCGCAACGACTTCCCCCAGTGGATCACCAGCTCGACCAGCAACGACGACAGCAATCCTGCCGCGGGCGACTTTGCCCACACCACCTTCGGGCTCGAGCGCTTCTTGCGCGGCATCTACGACGCCTTCTCGGCTGGCGGCAGCAACAGCTATGCCACCATCCACATCAGGCTCGAGAAGTGATGCGGCGGCAACGCCATGCCTTTTTCTGCCTACAAGAATTTTTTTTGAAAAATATAGAGAGAAAATTATATGGATAAAAAGAAAGGAGTTTATCTGGTGCTTGGCATTGTGGCTACTGTGGCCTTTGGGGTCTTCAGCTCCCACATCTACGAGCTCATGTTCTACGACAACAACTACAGCAATGCCATGTACAACTACGGCGTGTATGGCATCATGGCCATGATCACGATTGCCATAGCCTGGGGTGCGGCAGCCTTGTTCTACTATGTGGTCAACTCGGTGAAGTTCGACCGCTGGTATCACTGGCTGGCCGTGTGCGCGGCAGTCACGGTCGTCACGCCGGTAGTGTGCTACCTGGTCAACAACAGCATGCTCGAGAGCCAGGGGCTCGACTTGGGCACGCAGGCCGTCGACTTTGAGATCGCCAATTTCATTTGGGCGCCGGTGCTCTTCACGGTGGCCTCGTTCTCGATGCGCTGGTGGAGCAGCAACTGCCGCCACACGCCCTTCCCGCAATGAGACCCGGCAGGCGAGTGAGAGAAAGAGACAATGATAATAAAAACAAAGAGTTGCCAATTGCAAACTTGAAAAACAAATTATGAGACTATTTATATTTGCCATAGGCGGAACGGGCTCGCGGGTGCTCAAGTCGCTGGTCATGCTCTCGGCGGCAGGCGTGAGGCCGGTCGACGACGACGGCCGCCCTGTGCCCAACTTCGAGATCGTGCCCGTCATCATCGACCCGCACAAGAGCAACGAGGACTTGAAACGCGCCGAGCAGCTGCTCAACCAGTACTGCCTGGTGCGCGACAAGCTCTATGGCCGCGAGGTGAACGGCGACGGCTTCTTTGCCAACAAGATATCGACCCTGCGCCAGGTCATGGGCATGACCTCGACCACGATCAACGACAGCTTTGTCTTCAACATGGAGGCAGTGGGCCAGCGGCGCTTCGCCGACTTCATAGGCTACGACACCATGGATGAGCCCAACCAGGCGCTCACCTCGCTGCTTTTTGCCCCCTATCAGCTCGACAACAAGATGAACATAGGCTTTGTGGGCTCGCCCAACATTGGCAGCGTGGCGCTCAACATGATCAAAGACAGCGATGAGTTCAAGGCCTTTGCCAACGTCTTCAACCAGGGCGACCGCATTTTCTTCATCTCCAGCATCTTCGGCGGCACTGGCGCAGCGGGCTTCCCCATCATGGTCAAGAACATACGCCAGGCTCAGAATCTCGAGGTGAGCAACAAGGAGTTTTTGCGCGACGCCCCCATAGGCGGGCTCACCGTGCTGCCTTACTTCAGCCTCAACAACAGCCAGGGCAAGAGCATCGACAAGGCCGACTTTGTGGTCAAGACCCAGAGTGCGCTGCAATACTACAACGAGACGCTCACTGGCGCCAACGACCGCAACGTGAACGCCATCTTCTACCTGGGCGACCAGACGCCCTCGATACCCTACGACTACGACCCGGGCAATGTGAGAGACCAGCACGACCCGGCCCATCTCGTCGAGCTGGTGGGTGCCCTGGCCCCGCTCAAGTTTGCCGGCATGGGCAACGACCAGTTCTACACGGCCGGCGGCGGCTTCATGCCCACCAAGGCCTTCGAGTACGGACTGGACAAGGATGTGCTCGATGTCGACTTCACCACCTTCGGCCTGGAGACCCGCCGCGCCATCTACAAGCCCATGGTCAAGTTCCACATGCTCTACCTGTACCTGCGCACAGCCTTTGCCGGCGTGATAGGGCAGGGCTTCACCCAGGACGAGCCCAAGCTCAAGAGCGACTTTGTCACCACCCAGTTCTACCGCACCCTCACCGGCCCGTTCTTTGACCGCTACACCGAGTGGCTCACCGAGCTCTACGGCAACATGCGCCACGTCGAGCTCTTCAATGCGGGCGAGAGCGACTATGCCGGCATCATTCACAATGTGGTCACCAAGAAAGGCTTCTTCGGCCGCAAGAGTGTGGATGCCAACACCTTCACCGCTGCCCTCAACAAGCTGAGCCGCGACAACAAGAAGTACGCCGGCCGCTCCGTCGAGTACAAGCTGCTCGACCTCTTCGACCAGGCAGCCGGCCACATTCTCGACGAGCGCTATGAAAATATCAATTAGCATACCTCCCATTTTGCGGAACTAAATATTAATTATGAGCAACATTTTATCCTACAACAATAAGACCACCAAGACCAGCAGCGAGGACTGGATACCGGTAGAGCCCTACCAGGACGACGACATCGCCCAAATCAAGGACCCCAACGGCGGCATGTCGCGCAATCCGCGCACGGCCATCCCCAGCCCGTTTGCCCAGCTCGACCTGGTGAAGAACGCCTTCGAGCACCTGCAGCCGGGCAGCGACCGCATGCGGGGCATCGTGAGTGAGCTCATCATGGTGAGCAATGCCCTCGACGTGGCGCAGCTCTTCTTTGAGTACGAGAACCACCGCGACCACCTGCACATCGTGCGCTGGAACCGCGCTGCCGAGATTGAGCGGCTCAAGGCCGAGCCCGAGCACCGCCTCTACGGCCAGACCCTTGAGCTCTTCTTGCAGAGCGACAAGGTGTACAACTTCAACCAGCTCAACGATTGGTACATCATCATGCTGCACGACCAGGTGGTGGGGGCTACCTCGCCCTCGTCGTTCACCATGGCAGCGCCCGGCGCTGCGCCTCGCGACGATGTGAACGTGGAGCCCAATGTGAAACTCTTCTCCACGATGCGCGACTTGTGGGAGCGCGACGACGACTTTGTGTACTACATGTTCTTGCTCTTCAATGCCTACACCAGCTTGCGCCGCTCGCTGCCAGGCGTGTATGGCTACATGACCCGCAACCTGGGTTTCATCGAGCGCAACAAGCCCGAGCTCTACAGCCGCATCATCCAGGTCATACCCAACCCCCAGGCCCTGCAAGCCGACCGCGAGAGCCTGGTGCGGCAGCAGCTCGACCAGCACTTTGCCCCCTTCTCGGGCGAGGATGCGGTGAGCGTGCTCGATGCACCGCTCTATCACAAGAAGCCCGTCGATATACGCTCGACTGTTGCCCAAAGCGACTTTGTCATCAGTCCCACTCTGCAGCAGGCAGCCGGCGAGACACTGCCGCTGGTGCTGCGCAACAACTTCAACGGCGCCATCGACCGTTACACCTATGTCAACCGCGTGTGGGACAGCGCCACGCAGGTCTATGCCGGCAATGAGCCGCCCGAGCTGCGCCGCCTGCCCGACACCTCGATACAATACCCCTTCCTGACCACGGCCGACTTCTTCACGCCCTCTATCGTGCGCCTGGGCGGCACCATCGACAGCGACCACTACTTCGACGGCAACCTGGTGCGTGGCAACGGCGAGAACAACAGCAGCTACTTGCTGCCCCTCACGCCAGTGTTTTTCAAGTATTTCACGGCCAGCGACCTGCAAGGCCACATCTTGGGCCGCAACATGATCGACATTGTAGAGGTGGGCGACGGCACTGTGACCGTGACCCTGCGCATCCCGGTCAAGAAGCGCTACATCGAGCTCAGCCGCACCTATGCCCCCATCGACGACCCCTCTTGGGCCTTTGACGAGCATGTGGGCACCGGCCGCATCATCCAGGGCGTGCAACTCTCGATGGCCGTCTTCCCCTTTGTGCGCACGGGCCATGGCGACAGCTACAAGGTGCAGCTGTTCACCTACATCACCGACGGCGGCGCCTCGTTGCGCTTCATGCACGACAATCCCGCACCCGAGCCCGTGACTGCCACGGTGAAACCCCGCACCGTGGCCAGCTACAAGACCAGCTACTACGACCTGCAGGGCAGCTTCGACTATGTCGAGGCCGCCGTGACCAACGACCTGGGTACCTTCACGGGCATCATTGTGCCTCGCTGGAAGCCCTATGTGCCCAGCAACAAGGAGCTTATCTTTGCAGTCGATTTCGGCACAACCAACAGCCATGTGGAGTGGGCCGAGCGCGGGCAGGAGTCGCGGCCGCTCACCTTTGCCGACGGCAAGGAGCAGGTGCTCATCGCCTCGCTGCTCAAGAAAGACTCGCTGCTCATCGCCGAGCAGCTGCAGCGCATCGAGTTCCTGCCCCGCGACATCGACGACGTCTACGGCTTCCCCTTGCGCAGCGCCCTGGCCAGCAATATCAACGGTGCCGGCGGCCACACGCTCTTTGGCGACATCAACATTCCATTCCTCTACGAGCGCCAGTACTTCGACGGCTACGAGGTGACGACCAATCTCAAGTGGATGGGCGACAATGCCTTGTCCAAGGAGTTTCTGCGCGAGCTCGTGATGCTCATCAGGGCCAAGGCCCTGCTTGAGAATGCCGACCTGCAGCGGGTGCGCCTGGTCTACTTCTACCCGGTGAGCATGGGTGGCGGCGACCGCGGCAAGCTCAATACGGCCTGGGAGGACTTGTACAACACCTACCTGGGCGGCGACATCGACAGCAACTTGCACTTCTATCCCGAGTCGATAGCCCCGGCCTTCTACTACAAGAGTGCCGACGTGGTTGGCAGCAGCTATGTGTCGGTCGACATAGGCGGCGGCACCAGCGACACGGTCATCTACCAGACCAGTGCCGACCAGCAGAAGACCGTGCCAGTGGCCATCTCGTCGTTCCGTTTTGCCGGCAACGCCATCTTCGGCGACGCCTTCACCTGCAACGATGCCGACAACAACCCCCTGTTGCGGCACTACACCGAGTACTTCCGCAAGCTCGTCGACCGCAACCCCGATGTGACCTACCTCAACAGCATCATGCACACCATCATGGCCGGCAAGCGCAGCGAGGACATCAACGCCTTCCTCTTCTCGATCGAGAATGTGGAGCAGCTGCGCAACATGCCCAAGATGGACCTGAGCCTCTACAGCTACAACAGCCTGCTGCGCAACGACGACCAGCGCAAGCTCATCTTCATGTACTTCTATGCAGCGCTCATCTATTACATCGCCAGCTCGATGAAGCACCGCGGCTATGTGAAGCCCAAGCAGGTTTACTTCTCGGGCACGGGCAGCAAGATACTGAATATCCTGGGCAGCACCGACCTGGTCAACGAGTTCACCCAGTCGATACTCGAGCGCGTCTACGGCGAGCGCTACACCGAGCCGTTCACGATCAAGATCGAGCGCGATTTCCCCAAGCAGGTCACCTGCCGCGGCGGCATACGCCTCGAGAACCAGCGCCTCGATGCCAGCTCGAGCCCCGAGATGCAGTCGCTGGTCGAGATGATGCGGCCGCGCAACGTCAACGCCATCAAGTATTGCTACTCGATGATCGACAAGGAGGTCCTGACCATGCACGACGTCAACGACCTCGACACGCGTGCGGCCCTCGTCGACAAGGTGAACGCCTTCAACCAGTTCTTCCTCGACCTGTGCGATCCGGTCACCCGCGACGACTTCGGCATCGACCCCAAGGTGTTCGGCCTCTTCAAGCAGGTGGTGGGGCAGAATGTGCCCAACTATCTCAACGCCGGCATAGGCAGCTACTTGATGGGCCGCTACGAGGACAACGCCGTGATCGAGGATGTGCCGTTTTTCTACCCGGTGATAGGCATTATACGCTACAACTTGCTCAAGAACTTGTGCAACGAGGTGATATCCAAGATGTGACCCCGATAATGCATTATATATATTATTGACTTGTTTAATTGATATCGTATCATGACAAAAAGATTAGCAACGATCATAGCCGTTGGCCTGCTGGCAGCTGCTGCAGCGGTGGCCCAGCAGCGCCCCGCCGAGGCTTCGGCCCCGCATGAGGCTTCGGCCAGCCCCGCCGAGGCTTCGGTTGTCGACATCAACAGCGCCGAGAACAGGGCCATCAATGCCATGCAGGAGCCTCAGCAAGCCGCTCCTGCCCCGAGGCAGCAACAGCAACCTGGCGGCGAGCCTGCCGATGGCAGGGTGCAGCTCATCATCAACGTGCTGCTGCTCGTGGTGGGCGCCACGGGGCTCATTGTGGCCTGTGTGGCCAAGAAAGACGCTGCCAATGCCCGCAGCATGGCCCGCGACGAGCTCAAGGCGCTCTCCACTGCCCTCCAGCAACACACCGAGGCCCTCGAGAGCGCCTTGCGCGTGATGGACCAGCGGCTCTCCCAGGTCGAGCAGGGTAATGCGGCCAGCCTGCACAGGCCACCGGCCGCCTCGCGTGCCGCAGCCCCGCATGCCGCCAGCCGGCAGCCCCGCAGCGCTGTCGCCAAGGTGGTGTACTTGACCCGCCCCGACGAGAGCGGCCGCTTTATGGGTGCATCCTCCCGCTTTGAGCGTGGCAACAGCATCTTCCAGCTCTCCACGACCGACGGCACCACGGGCAGCTTCATCGTCATCGACGATGACGAGGTCAACCGCTTGGCGCTCATGATGCCCACCGAGAACCTCACGCGTGCCTGCACGGGCAACAACATCCAGGTCTCGGGCGGCATGCGCCGCATCGTCACCGACGCAGCTGGCCGCGCAGTGCTCGACAACGGGCGCTGGCGCATTGTGACGCCAGCCAAAATACACTACGAGGCATGACGCCCGTGGTGAGAAATGTGTGAAATGAAAACAATGCAGTGAGATGAAATTGAAGTGTCCCAAGTGTGGCAAGGTGACCGAGGTGTCGGCAGTCGAGCTGCGCAAGCAGCGCGGCAATGTGGTGTGTCCACGCTGCCTTGCCGTGTTCAAGGAGCCCGTCCCCGCCGATGCCGGCGATGACGACGAAGCCCTCACACCCCCGCCAGTGCCCTCGCCCCGCCGTGCGGCAGCCTCGGCCCAGTCCAGTCGCAGGCCCATTTCATTTGTCGCGCCGCCCGAGGTTCCCCGCCCGCGTGCCAGCCAGCCTCAGCCTTGTCGCCAGCCTCGCCCCTCGCGCCCGCGCCAGCCATGGGCAGCCGCTCCGCCCCCGCTCCGCCCCCGCTCGCACACGACACCCCTGTCCTACTGGGGGTGCCTGGGCTACTCGGCGCTGGCCACGATCGTCTTTTTCCTGCTCTATATTTTAGTGGGCAAATTATAAGATCTTAAACTGGAAAAACAATAGCTATGGCTACGATAAAGAAATACACATGTCCCAAGTGCGGCCATGCCATCGAGGTCGACACCGGCGCCCTGCAGGCAATGGGAGGCTCGGTGGTGTGTCCCGAGTGCCAAACCGTGCTCACCATCGACGGCGACTACGCCTATGTGCCCCTGCCGCACAGCGATGTTGCGCCTGCCGGGTCGCAGGTCGAGGGCCAGCAGGAGACTCCGCCGCCCTTTCACCCCGAGGGCACGGGCGGCCAGCCGGCTACGCCCTCGATAGCCGAAATCACCGGCCAGGAGCATGACCCCCTCTACGACGAGGCCGTCGACTACCTGCGCACTTGCAATGCTGTCTCGGCGCCCAAGCTGGCGCAGTACTTCCACATCTCCATCGAGCGCGCCCGGCACCTCATCGCCGACCTCGAGAAAAACCACATAGTGGGCCCCTACAACGGCGGCGGCCCGCGCGAGATACTCATTCCCCACAACACCGATCTGCCTTCGGGGCAGCGACGCACCTACGAGGCCGACCAGCAGATGCAGGCCCTCATCGACGAGTACCGCTCCACCCACGACGGCCGCGAGCCGCGCGTGCGCACCTACGGCTGCAGCTGCACCACCATCCTCATCATCCTCTTTGCCATCATGATCATCGCCTCCATCTTTGGCCATTGATGCCGCCGTGCCACTGTGTCACTGCCGGTGGCGGTTGCGGGGGTGGTGCTGCAATATCTCCTGGCGCAGGCGGCTGCGGTCGATGTGCACATAGATCTCGGTGGTGGTGATGCTCTCGTGACCCAGCATCTGCTGTATGGCCCGCAGGTTGGCTCCGCCCTCGAGCAGGTGGGTGGCAAAGGAGTGGCGCAGCGTGTGGGGGCTCACGGTCTTGTCGATGCCGGCCCGCTCGCACAGGTCCTTGATGATGTAGAACACCATCACGCGCGAGAGCTGGCTGCCGCGGTTGTTGAGAAACAAGATGTCGTCGTTGCCGCGCTTCACGACCTGGCGGCTGCGGGTGTTTTTCATATAAAGCTCGATTTGCTCAAGGGCGATGTCGTCGATGGGCACGAGGCGCTGCTTGTCGCCCTTGCCGTCGACGATGATATAGCCCTCGTCGCTGTAGATGTGGGAGATGCGCAGCCCCGTGAGCTCCGACACGCGCAGCCCGCATCCATAGAGCGTCTCGATGATGGCCCTGTTGCGCTGGCCCAGGGGCGAGCTCATGTCGATGCAGGCAATCATGCGGTCGATCTCGTCTACACTCAGCACCTCGGGCAGGTGCCTGCCTGGTTTGGGGGCCGGCAGCAGCCGTGTGGGGTCGCTATCGGTGTAGCCCTCGGCGGCAAGAAACTTGTAGAAGCTCTTCACGCCCGAGATGATGCGGGCTGTGGAGCGCGGCGCGATGCCCACGTCGTGCAACGTGGCCACAAAGGTCTCCAGGTCGTCGAGCGTGGCCTCCTCCACAGGCTTGTGGCTTTGGGCCATGTAGCCCAGCAGCTTGTCTACGTCGTCGCCGTAGCTTGCGGCGGTGTTGGCCGAGAGCCCTTTTTCCATTTGCAAGTACACGTTGTAGCGGGCTCTCACCTGCTCGATGTCGTCGATGGGTCTCACGGCGGCAGGCTACAGCAGTTTCTTGAACTCGGCGGGCATGGGCGAGTCGAAGTGCATCGTCTCGCCGGTGACAGGATGCACACAGGTGATGTGGGTGGCGTGCAGAGCCAGGCGGTGAATGGCGTTGCTGTGGCCGCCGTACTTGCGGTCGCCGCTTATGGGGTGCCCCAGGTCCTTCATGTGCACCCGTAGCTGGTTTTTGTGGCCCACGTGCAGCCACAGCAGCATGTGGGTGTTGCGATTGCCGCGCTCCAGGGTGTAGTAGTGGGTGGTGGCCTTCTCGCCGCCCAGCTCGGGGTCGTCGCTCGAGAGCACCTCGTAGTTGTCGGCGTTGCGCAGGTAGTTGATCACGTGGCCCTTGTCGCTGTGCACAATGCCCTCGACAATGGCCTCATACTTGCGCTCGGGCACCATCTTGTTCCAGTTGTTCACCATCTTGTCGCGGGCCTTGGCGGTGCGGGCCAGCAGCATCAGGCCCGAGGTGTCGCGGTCGAGGCGATGCACCACATAGATGTGGGCGTGCTCGTTGCCCTGCTTCACATAGTCGCGCAGCACGCTGAACACGGTCTCGTCCTTGCTGCGGCCGGCCGCCGTCGAGAGCATGCCGTAGCCCTTGTCGATGACCATGATGTCGTCGTCTTGATACACAATCTTGATTTTGGGATGCGAGAAGATGCGAAACGAGCCGTCGTAGTTCACCCACAGCTCGTCGCCAGCCTGCACCGGGCGGTTGTACTGGGTGCTGGGCGTGCCGTTCACGGCCAGCTGGTTGTGCCGCAGCATCGATTTCACCTTGGTGGGGGTGTGGTCTTTCAGGATGGCGCCTGCCACCTCGAGCAGGGGGCCGGCCTGGGGCACTGTGAACTTCTGTATGTTGTCGGGACCCGACTTGCGTCGCTGTCCGTTTCTGCGTTGGTTGGGCTGTCTCATTGTTGTTGCGCGTTGAATTTTTTGCAAATTTACAAATTGAAAAAATAATGGTGAAATTTTTGTGCCCCAAAGCGTGCAGCATCGCTCTTGGCGAGCGCGCCGGCCAGGCGGTAAACGGGTAGCCTGGGGCAGGTTGCGCTGCTTCCAGGTGCGGCCGGCCGGGCGCTTTCTACTTTATAAACAATTTTTAAACAAACTATTTCAGATAAAGTTTTTTTATTGTATACTAAAGCAGTAACTTTGCACCGCAATTTAAACAAGGTTATAAACTCGGCTTGTTCCACAACCAGAGAATTGCCGATAACTTCTAATTTTGATACATAAATTATAATGTTAGAAAAAAACAATGTAAAGTTCCGTCAAAGCATTGTTGTGCGCTTCTCAGGCGATAGCGGCGATGGTATGCAGCTGGCTGGCAACATCTTTTCCAATGTGTCGGCCGAGATAGGCGATATCATCTCTACTTTCCCCGACTATCCTGCCGAGGTGCGTGCTCCGCAAGGCTCGCTCAACGGCGTGTCGGGCTTCCAGGTCAACATTGGCCATGGCGTGCACACCCCTGGCGACGAGTGCGATGTTTTGGTGGCAATGAATCCTGCAGCCCTTAAGCAGAACGTGAAATTCCTGAGCCCGCGCGGCGTTGCTATTGTCGACATCGACTCTTTCAAGAAGGCCGATCTCGAGAAAGCACACTTCAAGACCATGACCCCCTACAAGGAGCTGGGCCTGAAGACTCAAGTGGTGGAGGTGCCCATGACCGAAATGGTGAAAGCTGCCTTGAAAGACAGCGGCATGGACTTTAAGAGCCAGATGAAGTGCCGCAACATGTTTGCCCTGGGCCTTGTGTGCTGGCTGTTTAACTTCCCCATGGATGCACCACTGAGATTTCTGAAAGAAAAGTTTGCCAAGAAACCGGCCGTGTTCAATGCCAATGCCAAGGTGATACAAGGCGGCTACGACTATGGCCACAACATACATGCCTCGGTGTCGACCTATCGCATCGAGACCGACGACCGCCGTCCCGGCATCTACACCGATGTCAACGGCAACAAGGCTACGGCCTGGGGCCTCATCGAGGCCTCTGAGAAGAGCCATTGCAAGCTCTTCCTGGGCAGCTATCCCATCACGCCTGCCACCGACATCCTGCACGAGCTGGCCAAGCGCCGCGACCTGGGGGTAAAGGCATGCCAGATGGAAGACGAGATAGCCGGTATATGCGCCGCCATTGGCGCCTCGTTTGCCGGCAACCTGGCTGTGACCACAACTTCGGGCCCTGGCCTGTCGCTCAAGAGCGAGGGCTTGGGACTGGCTGTGATGGCCGAGCTGCCGCTGGTGCTCATCGACGTGCAACGCGGCGGCCCGTCGACTGGCCTGCCCACCAAGACCGAGCAGACCGACCTCAAGCAGGCCCTCTATGGCCGCAGCGGCGAGAGCCCGCTGGTGGTGCTGGCTGCATTGTCGCCCAGCGACTGCTTCCACATGGCCTTTGAGGCAGCACGCATCGCTCTCGAGCACATGACCCCGGTGATACTGCTCACCGATGCCTTCATCGCCAACGGCTCGAGTGCATGGCGCATCCCCGAGATAGGCGACTATCCCGAGATTCACCCCCACTATGTGACCAAGGACATGAAGGGGCACTGGACCCCCTACATGCGCAACGACGAGGCCGTGCGCTTCTGGGCCATCCCGGGCACCGAGGGCTTTGCCCATCGCGTGGGCGGCCTGGAAAAGGACTACAACACCGGCGCCCTCTCCAACAACCCCGAGAATCACGAGCGCATGGTGGCAGCCCGCGCCCGCAAGGTGGCCATGGTGGCCAACCACATCCCCGAGCTCACCGTCAGGAGCGACAGCGATGTCCCGGCCGACACGCTGCTCGTGGGCTGGGGCGGCACCTATGGTCATCTCTACACCGCCTTTGAGGAACTCAGCAAGCAAGGCATCAAGGTCGACTTTGCCCAGTTCCAGTATATCAATCCTCTGCCGCGCAACGCCAGCGCAGTGCTTGGCAAGTACAAGCGCGTGATCGTTGCCGAGCTCAATAGCGGCCAGTTTGCCGACTATCTGCAGGCTAAGAATCCTAAGTTAAACATCAGGCGCATCAACAAGGTGCAGGGACAGCCGTTCCTGGTGAGCGAAATCGTAGATGGCGTCAAATCAATCTTGGAGGGTGAATAATCATGGCAGAAAACAACAACAACAATACACAACAACACATATACCAACCAGGAGACTACAAGAGCGACCAGGCCGTGCGCTGGTGCCCGGGATGTGGCGACCACGCCATTCTCAACGTCCTGCACAAGGCTATGTCGCAACTTGGAGTGCCTCCTCACATGACTGCGGTGATTTCGGGCATTGGTTGTTCGAGTCGCCTTCCTTATTACATGAACACTTACGGCTTCCACACAATTCATGGCCGTGGCGGGGCTGTTGCCACCGGTTTTAAAGTGGCCAATCCCGAGATGACAGTGTGGCAAGTCGCCGGCGACGGCGACGGCCTGGCCATCGGAGGCAACCACTTCATTCACGAGGTTCGGCGCAATGTGGACCTGAACCTCCTTTTGCTAAACAACAAGATTTACGGTCTCACCAAGGGGCAATTCTCGCCCACCAGCGACCGCGGTTTTGTGTCTAAGTCGTCGCCCTACGGCACCGTCGAGGACCCGTTTATTCCTGCCGAGCTCGTGTTTGGCGCTCGCGGCACTTTCTTTGCCCGCGGCATCGACGTGGAGCTCAAGGTAAGCCAGGAAATCATGGTGGCCGCTGCCCGTCACAAGGGCTGCTCGGTGGTCGAGATACTGCAAAACTGCATGATCTTCAACAACGGTATCCACAACTACATCACCGCTCGCGAGACCCGTGCCGACCGTACAATCCACCTCATACATGGGCAGAAGATGCTCTTCGGCAAGGAAATGAACAAGGGCATCGTGCAAGACGGTTTCGGCCTCAAGGCCGTGACCCTGGGCCAGGACGGCTACACCATCGACGATGTGCTCGTGCACGACGCCCACTGCCAGAACAACTTCCTGCACCAGCAGCTGGCCATGATGGACGGCCACGACCTGCCACTGGCCATAGGCGTGATACGCGACGTCGAGGCGCCCACCTACGACGAGTGTGTGGCTGCCCAAACCGAAGACGTCACCGAGAAGCACCACTTCAAGACACTGCGCGACATGGTGCTGGCTGGCAGCACATGGGAGGTGAAGTGATGAGTTTTGACACATTCACACATTAATTTGTTTATACATACACACGACAACTAATTATCGTGGTCTGCAGCCCTCTTAGGGCTGGAAACTGCAACTTCTATATACTAACATTCAATAGGGTTTATAATATGACAAGGCAACCGTCTGTGACAGATAGTTGCCTATTTTTTTTGCGTGCAATTCAGTTTGTGCAATTCTGCCGCCATCTCATGCCTGGATTCCTGCTAAGTCAAGTAGCTTGCCATTTTTTTGGGGGGGTACACAATTCATTTTCGGTTGGTGGCGGCGGCTGCGCCAGTGGTGGATGCACGCGGGACGCGTGGTGTGAAAAAGTTGGTTAAAAACGGGCGTTGTGTCGTTTAAATCACTATTTTTGCACCTTAATGAAAAGGAGGACACTGCAAGCGCAGTGTACACAGGAATAATGAAAAAACAAAACAAAGCAGCAACAATGACCGATGAGCAGCGTGCCCGTGCGGCACAGCGGTGCACGTGGATAGGGTTTGGGTGCAACGGCGTGCTCTCGATACTGAAAATCGTGGCTGGCATCGTGGGCCACTCGGGCGCTATGATTGCCGACGGCGTGCACTCGATAAGCGATTTTCTCACCGATATCATCGTCATCGTCTTTGTGGGCGTCTCGGCCCGCGGCGTGAACAAGGTGTACCGCTACGGGCACGGCAAGTTTGAGACCTTCGCCACCTTCCTCATAGCCCTGGCCCTGGCCGTGGTGGCCGTGATGCTCTTCTGGACAAGCGGCACCAAGGTGTGGGCTGTGCTTGTCGAGGGCCGCCAGCTCGAGGCTCCGGGCATGATTGCCCTGTGGATGGCCCTGGTGAGCATCGTCACCAAGGAGGCTCTGTACCAGTACACCCACTATGTGGGCATGGACCTCAAGAGCATGGCCCTCGAGGCCAACGCCTGGCACCACCGCAGCGACGCGCTCTCGTCGATAGCCACGCTTGTGGGCATAGGCGGCGCCATCTACCTGGGGCACAAGTGGACGATACTCGACCCCGTGGCCGGCATGGCAGTGAGCCTGTTTATTGTGGCTGTGGCCGTCAAGCTGGCCAAGCCTGCTGTGCAGGAGCTGCTCGAGGTGACCTTGCCGCAAGAGGACCTCGACCGCATAGGCGCCGCCATAGCCAGTGTGCCTGGCGTGAAGGCCTATCACAACCTGCGCTGCCGCCACAACGGCAACGTGCACATCGTCGACTTTCACATCAAGGTCGACGGCAACCTCACCGTGACCCAGGCCCACGACATCTCGACTCATGTCGAAAATCGCCTGCGCGACAAGCTGGGCAACGTGATTGCCAACATCCACATCGAGCCCTACAAGGGCGAGCCCGTGGACCAAAACGGCCGGTGCGACGACTGAGACGGCGCGCACGCAACCAATAGAATGACAAACTACACATAGAGAGAGACTGACTCATGGATAAAATAGAATTGTTCAATACCCTGCCGGCGGTTTTTGCCGGGCGCGAGGATGACAACAGCCAGGTGTGGCTGCGCGACATCGTCTTTGAAAAGGGAAAGCATTATTTGATATCGGCCGAGAGCGGCACGGGCAAGTCGTCGCTGTGCGCCTACGTGTATGGCTACCGCATCGACTACTCGGGCACGATCGCCTTCGACGGCCGCGACATCAAGCAGCTCACGGTGCTCGAGTGGTGCCGCGTGCGGCAGTCGAGCATCGCCTATCTGCCCCAGGAGCTGCGCCTGTTTCCCGAGCTCACGGCTATGGAGAACATTCAGCTCAAAAACCGCCTCACGCATCACAAGACCGAGAAGGAAATCGTTGACTACTTCGACCAGCTGGGCATCCCCGACAAGGTCGACAGCCCCCTGGGCAAGCTCTCGATAGGGCAGCAGCAGCGCGTGGCCATCATTCGCACCCTGTGCCAGCCTGCCGACTTCATCCTGCTCGACGAGCCAGTGAGTCATCTCGACGAGGCCAACAACGCCATCGTGGCGCGGCTCGTGAGCGACGAGGCCAGCCGCCAGGGCGCCGGCATCATCTCCACCTCGGTGGGCAACAATGTAAAAATTCAAGTCGACAAGGAGTTTAAGCTATGATGCAAAAAGGACTAATGTGGAAATTGCTGCGCAAGCACATCAGCAAGTCGCAGCTCATAGGTTTCTCGGCGGCCAATCTCATAGGCCTCACCATCGTCATCCTGGCCGTGCAGTTCTACAGCGACGTGCTGCCCGTGTTCAACGACCAGGAGAGTTTCATCAGGAAAGACTACCTCATCGTCACGCGCAACATCACCAGCGCCGGAGCCATGATGGGCGACAAGTCGCAGTTTACCGATGCCGACATCGCCGACCTCGAGTGCCAGCCGTGGTGCCGCAAGGTGGGACGCTTCACCAGCGGCAACTTCGGCATCATGGCCACCATTGGGGGCGGCGGTGCCCACACCATGCACACGCAGTTCTTCTTTGAGTCGATACCCACCGAGTTTATCGACGTCGACCCCACCTGGACCTTCGACCCGGCCCACCCGCAGGTGCCCGTGATCATGAGCCGCGACTACCTGTCGCTCTACAACTTCGGGTTTGCCTCTACCCAGGGTCTGCCCAAGATAAGCGAGGGCAATGCCTCGAGCGTGCCCATGAGCTTCACCTTCAACGGCAATGGCCGCAGCGAGACCATGCCGGGCCACATCGTGGGCTTCTCGAGCCGCCTGAACACCATCATCGTGCCCGAGAGCTTCATGCGGTGGGCCAACGCCCGCTACGGCGACGGCTCCACGCCACTGCCGCAGCGCCTCATTGTTGAGGTGAACCGTCCTGGCGACCCCCAGATACAGAGCTACATGGACGCTCACCACTACGAGATAGCCGGCGACAAGATGTCGAGCGGCAAGGCCTACTATTTCCTCACGCTCATCATCACCATTGTCATCATTGTGGGTGTCATCATCAGCTTGCTGTCGTTCTTTGTGCTCATGCTCAGCATCTACCTGCTCTTGCAGAAGAACACCAAGAAGCTGCAAGACCTGCTCATGCTGGGCTATTCGCCTGCCGAGGTGGCCCGGCCCTATGTGAAGATGGTGGCCGCCATCAACTGCTGCGTGCTGGTGCTCTCGATAGTGCTCATGCTGGTGGCGCGCATGTGCTACATGGACACCTTGCGCGACTTCGGCACCAACGGCGGCAGCCTTGTGGCGGCTCTCGTTGTGGCTGTGGCCATCATGGGATGCATCACGGCCGGCAACGTCGCTGCCATCAAGCGCAAGGTGCGCTCGCTGTGGATTCAGGATTGAAGCTTTTCTACACTCTCACCCCTTAACATCGCATGACACAACTCATGGAATTTCTATTGCAACATCACCTGTTCGGGCTCGTGACCGGCTTGTGCACGTTTCTCATCATAGGCATGTTTCACCCCCTTGTCATCAAGGGCGAGTACTACTTTGGCGTCAAGATATGGCGCGTGTTCCTCGTGGCCGGCATCCTGCTCGGCGCCGGTGCCCTGCTGGTGAGCAACCTGCTGGTTGCCTCGCTGCTCGGCGTGGCAGCCTTCTCCAGCTTCTGGGCCATACTGGAAACCTTCCAGCAGCAGGAGCGCGTGCACAAGGGCTGGTTCCCGCGCAACCCGCGGCGCCGCTACCCCTGGGACGACGCCGCCACCGGCGACCAGGAGCCCCGCTGACGTCGCTGCCTGCCAGCAACATAAAAAATAGCCTGACAACACTGTGTTGCCAGGCTTGTGTCGTGTGTGATAGAGCGGTGACGGGTGAGTGGGGCGGTGTGCATGAGAGCGAGCCCCGCTGCACGCTTGGGGTGCTACAGGCTGTCGACAATCTTGCGCACGCGCTCAAAAACCACTGTTGCGCCGCCGGTGCCCTTCACCATGTGCAGCAGCCCCTTCTTCTCGTAGTAGTCCTTGAGCGGCGCCGTGCTGCTGTGATACACCTTGAGGCGGTCGTTGATGGTCTCCAGGTTGTCGTCGCTGCGGCCGCTTTCCTTGCCGCGGTTGAGCAGGCGCCCTATGAGTATCTCCTCGGGCACGTCGAGGCCTATGACGGCGCTCACGCTCGTGCCGCGCTCGTCGAGCATCTTCTCGAGGGCCTCGGCCTGTGCTATGGTGCGGGGAAAACCGTCAAAAATCACACCGTTCTTGGCCTCGTCGCGATGGTCGTCGACCACCGAGGCCAAAATGTCGACCATGAGATTGTCGGGGATGAGCTGGCCCTTGTCGATAAATCCCTTGGCAGTCTTGCCAAGCTCGGTGCCGCGCTTGATGTTGTCGCGCAGCACGTCGCCCGTCGAAATGTGAAACAGTCCATAGGTCTTGATTAAAACCTCGCTTTGGGTTCCTTTGCCCGAACCCGGAGCTCCGAACATGACAATGTTTAGCATATCTTTTTCTGTAATAAATATATATCGTTGTTGAAAAAAAGTTTCGCTACACGTGCGTTTCTTTATCTCTCTTCTTGCACAGTGTGGGTCTGGGGGGGTTATTTCTCCTTGTCTTTGAGCACCCATATGTCGCGCAGGCCGCGAGCCTGGCCGTCGAGGTCGAGACCGTAGCCTATGATAAACTTCGACGGAATCTCAAAGCCCACATACTCGGGCACCTGCCCTGTGGTGAGCGACTGTGGCTTGAAGAGCAGGGTGGCCATCTTCACCGATTTTGGGTTCTGCTCCTTGAGGGTGGCCCGCAGCTGCTGGGCAGTGACGCCGGTGTCGACAATGTCCTCGATGATGATCACCGTGCGGCCCTCAAGGCTCTCGGTGAGCCCCATCACCTGCTTGACCACGCCGGTCGATTGCGTGCCCTCGTAGGACTTGAAGCGTATAAAGGTGATCTCGCTCTCAGGCACGTCGACCTCTCTGAAAACATCGGCTGCAAAGACAAATGCACCGTTGAGCACGCACAGAAAGATGGGTGCGTCTCCCGGCTCGAGGTCGCGGCGTATCTCGCTTGCCACGCGCTTCACTTGCTTGAGAATCTCTTCTTCTTTAAGATAAGGTACAAAGGTAAGGCCCTTGATTGTGACTTCTTCCATAGAGAATTAAAGAAATATTTCTACAAAGGTAGAAAAGATTGGTAATTCCACCAAATTTATGGCGCAGTTATGAAAAAAAACGAAACAATTTTTTTGTTTTTTATCTTCATGCTCAGTGAAAAAAGTGTTATTTTTGTAAGCTAAATCGTAAGACTGCGCTCGACCGTGGCTCATGGCTGGCAGCGAGTCGATTAAACTGCTCATGGAATGAAAATTTTTACTACCGATGGTATAAGAAGAATAGACGAAGCGACAATCGAAGCCGAAAACATCTCGTCACTCGACCTCATGGAGCGTGCCGCCTCGGCGGTGGCCTACGAGGTCATCGGGAGTTTGTCACTTTGGTCGCGCAATTGTCTGAAAAAAATTTAATGAAGTGTTGCACAGTTCATTAATTTTTTATATCTTTGTACGTAAATGTACGTATATAAATAAGACAGAAGGACATGTATA
>Ga0256404_1006103_pt1 | contig 20379 bp, 17 predicted proteins | sample RumenRJG_01DNA_FD_185990 | JGI IMG/M metagenome (GOLD analysis project Ga0256404, IMG submission 185990) | Bovine rumen microbial communities from Lethbridge, Alberta, Canada - RJG_01 | ecosystem: Host-associated > Mammals > Digestive system > Stomach > Rumen | place: Canada: Alberta | collected...
GGTACCCGTGAAGAGGGTCTTGAAATGACCGGCTTTGACGGAAAGAAACCCGTTCTTATGATCATCGGAGGTTCCCTTGGTTCCGTTGCCATCAACAATGCGGTACGCGAACTGCTTCCCAGATTCCTGGAGGAATTTGACGTTGTCCATGTCTGCGGCAAGAATAATCTTGATGAAAGTCTCAAGGATACAAAGGGCTATAAGCAGTATGAGTTCCTTACAAATGGACTGAGAAATCTGTATGCCCTTGCAGACGTGGTCATTTCACGTGCAGGTGCCAATGTTATCTGCGAGCTTGTGGCACTGAAGAAGCCAAACATTCTTATCCCGCTGCCTCTTGATGCAAGCAGAGGTGACCAGATACTGAACGCCGAATCCTTCGAAAAGCAGGGCTTCAGTTACGTGCTTGACCAGCATAAGATGGAGGAAGACATTGAACTCCTTTATAAGGCAGTTCATGAGGTGTATCTCAAGAAGTCCGGATACATCATAGCCATGCAGAATTCGGATCAGGCTAATGGCGTTGATCGTGTACTTAAGGTGCTCAGGGATGTGGTCAGGGAGAATCAGGAAAAGAATTCCTGATGAGAGACGATTTCAGATCTGCAGCAACATCTCAGTTATTTAAGGCGAAAAGATGGATTAAAGAGTCGGTCATATGGCGTCTGTGAGTCAGATATAAACAAAAAAACATACATGTAGAGACGAGAAAGGTGGATTGTTATCATGATTGGAATAATTGGCGCAATGGATGAGGAAGTTGAGAAGCTGAAGGCGGATATAACAGACGCTGTCACGGAAGTACATAACGGCCTCACCTTTGTAACGGGAAAGCTTAAGGGAAAGTATGTTACGGTTGTCCGTTCAGGTATAGGCAAGGTTAATGCCGGCGCCTGCACAGCTGTTCTCATAGACCGCTATAAGGTGGATCATGTTATCAATACCGGTATCGCCGGATCCCTTGACGCACACATTGACATCGGTGACATCGTGCTTTCCGAGGATGCCGTCCAGTATGATATGGATGCGGTTACCTTTGGATATCAGCTGGGGGAGATTCCCAGAGTGGGAACACTTTATTTCAAAGCAGATGATAAGCTTATAGCATTTGCAGAAGAGGAGAACAGAAAGGTTAATCCTGATATCCGAACCTTTATAGGACGTGTTTGCAGCGGTGATAAGTTCGTTTCGGATAATGAAACCAAAGAGTGGATAGTTAAGCATTTTCAGGGGAAATGCTGCGAGATGGAGGGCGCTGCCATAGCTCAGGTTGCATGGCAGAATAAGGTGCCTTTCGTTATCATAAGAGCTATTTCGGATAAGGCAGACAATTCAGCACAGATGGACTATCCTACCTTTGAGAAAAAGGCAATTGAGCATTGCGTGAGACTTACAGAGGCTCTGGTGGAAAGACTCTGATGAAATGACAGGCGGTTTTGATGCCTGAATTAAAAGTCAGCCTGTCGCTTCCGCAATGTCATGGCAGAAACGGCAGGCTGAAGCATCGACAGAAAAGAGGAAGAAAGCATTACTCCTCTATGACTTCAATCCTCAGGTAGTCAAAGCCGATGGGTTCAACAAAGGAATCGGATCTGAAGGCAGTGATGGATTTTCGTCTGAACTCATTTATGTTTGACTGAAGCCAGATGGGGACGGCAAGATCCATATACTCACATATTTCTTTAAGTGCTGTAAGGACACGGTCTGTTCTGGACATGGAGTTGTCCTCCTGCCTGGATACGCATTCTCTTACGATCTGACCGTTTCTGTAAATTGAGCCGCTCATTCGGAACATGGGATTCTCCTTTATAAAGTCAAGTTTTTTCGCCGTTTGTTTCTTATATACAGATTCAGATCGGATGAGCTCTGTGAGACAACCGAACGGATATCTGTTCTTAGGATAACGAGGCATGAAAAACGGATTTTGGCTTTCACTATATTCCAAAGGAGCAATCTTTGCAATGCTGTAAAATAGAAAAAAATTCAATTGTTAATAATTAATTCACAAAAATATCCTATGATAATACCAGTTCATAACGTGACGATCGGGAGGCATACATAATGGGAATGGAAATTGAAAATCCCCAGGCATTTTTGGAGGATGCGAAAAATGCAATAGCTGAGTATCAGAATATCTGTAATCAGATTTCAACTCAGATAGAGACGGAAAGGCAGGCTTCTGTCGCTCTTGATGAGTTCAGAAAGAGCATTCAGGATAAGATCGACAAGACTTTGAAGCAGAGAAGTGAGGAGCTTACCGAGACTCATGACAAGCAGATAAGTCAGGTGGAGGCCAGTCTCAGAAAGAAACAGGCTGAGAGGGAAAGAGCCAGAGAGGAAGGCGTTAAGGGCCGTATAAAGAATGAGACCGAGCCCAGACGCATTGAGATCACCGAACTTAAGCGTCAGCTTGCAGCTATAGTCAAGAAGGATAATGCTCCCTTCTTCTTCAAGTGGCCGATTTTTTATACTTTATTCCACCCGTCAGGAATAGCGGAGTTTATCTGCTTTCTGGCAGTGTTCATCATCCTTTTTGCTCTGTTGCCCTTTGGTGCATACTTCCTGATACCGGAAAGAAAGATACTTTATCTCGTGGGAATCTACCTCGTAGACATTATCCTTTTTGGAGGTATCTACGTAGCTATCATGAATCTTTCCGGCAGGCATGCTGACACAGTCCGCCAGGGCAGAGACATTATAAACCGTATAAAAAACAATAAGAAGATCATAAAGAAGCTTGAGCACAGTATCAGAAAGGATTCTGACGAGGCTGTATACAATCTTGTTTCCTATGATGATGAGATCGCGAAGCTGCAGCAGCAGAGAAGTGACATCATAAGCCAGAAGCAGAGTGCTCAGAACAATTTTGATACCGTTACAAGGAACATCATCATAGATGAAATAGAGACTGCCAATAAGCCGAAGATGGATGAACTCCAGCAGGCCTTTACGGTAGCCACGAACCTAAAAACAAGTCTTGAGTCGCAGGAACGGGAGCTTGCCCTCAGGCTTTCCCAGAACTATGAGCAGTATCTCGGAAAGAATCATATGAATGCTGAGGATATCGATAAGATCAGAGAGATTCTGGAAACAGGTGGAACAACCTCGATAATTGATGCCGTAACAAAGCTTGATCATCCTGAAAAAGAACAGTGACCCTGATTGAATATTGAAAGGGTAAGAAACAGCCTGTAGCAAAGCTTGATCATTCTGAAAAAGAACAGTGACCCTTAAAGTCTGATATGACTACTCGAAGGAGCAGCATATCAGGCTTTTTTTGCTTTCTTACAAAAAGATTTTTTGCGAATAACTTAATTTTTTTATATTTTTTGCCGAAATAGACGTATAAGCATGTCGGGATTGAAAGAGCAAGAGTCCCGATTCAGAACTGAAAGGAACGTATGTCGAACACGTACATTTACCGGTGATAATATGGAAAGCAACCTGAAAGTTAAATACTTCGACGAATTGTTCAAAATCTTTACCAACCAGAAAGAAGGCTGGTATGCATATTATTCCGATTACACCACAGGAAAAGTCTGGTGGTGCCAGGAGATTGTGGATTATCTGGGACTTCCTGCTCAGGAAATGGATGAGGCCGAAGCATTGAGTGATTATATCAGTCTTATACATCCTGATGACAGAGAACAGTTTATCCAGGAATCCATACGGTTGAAGGCCGGAGAGATAGATGAACTGAATCTTCCCTACAGGATCATGAATAAGGATGGAAAATATGTAACAGTATCCACTTATTCCAAAATGTTGAGAGAAGATGGTGAACCTGTGTTTTACGCAGGCATCGTTGTGAATTACGAGAAGAGTAATCTCGTTGATGCCACAACCGGTCTTTACACCACTACCATGATGATGGAGAAGATGAACGAGTACAATGCCAATGCAAAGCCGTATTTCATCATGCTCCTGAGTATCCGGGATTTTGCATCCATCAACAATAATTATGGTTACATGGAGGGAAACCGTACGCTCCGTGTGATAGCCGATATTATGATGCTTAACAGAAATGGTGCGGATGTTTATAAGCTTGAAGGTACCAAGTTTGCCATGCTGAAATGCTTCGAAGACGGAGATGAGGAACTGAAGACCTTTGGCACGAAGGAATTTGAAAATATCCGTAACCGCCTTCTTAATGGTATAGAGATCAAAGGCAGAAATGTAGTCATTGATATCTTCGGAGGAGGTGTGTATACCGACGACGAATCTATCATGCCCGATACGGTATATACCAGTGTTCTTTTTGCACTTGCAAAAGCAAAGGATAATACCAGTGCCACAACCCTTAATGTTTTCAACCAGACCCTGTTGGTGAGAGATTCACAGAGGCTTTCACTTTACAATGCCATAAGAGAATCTATCATGGATGAGTGCCAGGGCTTCTTCATGGTTTATCAGCCGATCATCGGCAGAGGCTCGGGAAAGCTTGTGGCCATGGAGGCTCTCCTCAGATGGTACGGAGATGAATACGGGCAGATATTCCCGGGAACCTTCATAGAGTGGCTGGAGAAGGATCCTATATTCTTTGATCTTGGATCCTGGATCATCAGAAAGGCTTTGGAGGATGCAAAGAAGATCATAAGTGTAATACCTGATTTCAAGGTCAATATCAACCTTGCATATCCACAGCTCGGAAGGGATGATTTTGAACAGGAGCTTAAGAAGATAGTTGAAGAGTCAGGAGTTTCTCCCAGGAATATAAGACTGGAGCTTACGGAGAGATGTAAGCTGCTGGATATCAGTCTTCTCAGGCAGAAGCTGAAGTTTATACAGGATATGGGAATGCAGACTTCACTGGATGATTTCGGTACAGGTTATTCTTCCATAAATCTTCTTTTTGATCTTCCTGTTAACCAGATAAAGATCGACAGAAGTTTCATTCAGGATATCGACAAGGAAGAGCCAAAGAAGGTAATGCTTAAGGCTATAGTTGACTGTGCAAGAATCCTCGGAGCCCATGTGTGCGTTGAGGGTCTCGAGACCAGGGAAATGGTAGACTATGTATGTGATAACTTTGATATCACCAGTATGCAGGGCTACTACTACTCGAAGCCTATAATGCTGGAAGATTTTCTCGATAATATGCATAAGTGGATTTAAATAACCGGAGCCGGAGGGCTTTCCAGACAGCCATTGGGGACGGTTCTCGCCGGCGAGAACCGTCCCCAATGGCTGTTCTGTCAAAGTTCAATTACATTGAATTTATCTTTTGCTTCCTTCAGCATCCTTCTTTCGCGGGTGTGGCAGGTGAAGAGAAGGATCTGGCCTTTATGGATGTCCATGATGAAATGGAGAGCTGAGTTCAGGCGCTTCTCGTCATACATGGCGAAGGAATCGTCAAAGATGAGGGGAAGTCTGCTTTTTTCCGACTCAGCCTGAGAGCCTGATGCTGCGGAAGGTTTTGCCGTGGTGGAAGCTCCGGCAGTCTGGGATCCGGAAAAGCTTGCAGGTATGCTGCTTAAGGGCTCGTCTGTGACGACGCTTGCTTCATTTTTCTGCATGAGACGTGATGCTGCAAGTCTCAGTGCCAGGTAGATCTGATCCATGGTTCCGCTGGAAACATCCTCTATGGGAACAAGCTTTGTCGGAGTGTTCATATAGATATCCAGATTCTGATCTATCCACATGGAGTCATAAACTCCGCCGGTGATACCTGAGATAAGGTCTCCGGCTTCCTTGTTGAGATGATGTCCGAAGCTGGATTTGATGGTGCCTTCCAGCTCTGTCATGGTCTCGTAAGCGAGATTCACGGCATCGATCTCTTCTGTTATGGCATCGTTTTCGCTGATGGTGTGCTTCAGCATCTCAACGCGGTTTTTAACATTAACAAGATGCTGTAATTTTCCTTCCAGCTCCGTCTGTTTTTCGTTCTGCCTCTGGAGCTCCACATCATATTTCCGCTCGTTGTCATTGAGCCCTTGGATCTCCTGTGTGAGAGCTTCGAGCGCTTCTCTGTCTTCGTTGATTTTATCGCTTATCTTTAAAAGCTCATCCATGTGTTTTTCAAAACTATCCATGGCTCTGTCACTTATTTCAGGACTTCCGAGAAACTTTGAAAGTATCCTTTCAAGCTCCAGATTGGAATTCCGGAGATTTTTTTTGCCGTTCCGGTTATTATTCACAATTACTATTCCTAGTATCAAAGTCAGAACATAGAGGAAAGTGAATATGGCTACCGGGACTGTTGCTCCGAGCAAAGCATTGTCAACAAAAGTCTTGAAGGCCGGAATCTTATCCGGAGTGAGTCTGAAGAAGGCGGCAACATTATCCGAGCCTGCAGCGGCAAACAGTATGTCCAGGACAAGGCTGAGTATTGCGACCGCAAAACAAACTCCCGGAAGAATATACTTTTTCGGATCCTCGTCCCGTTCCTGCTCTGCTATATAGGTGTTGTACAATGATACTCCCCGGTTCAGGGTAAACCGGATCTCGTCTTCGTTTTTAAGACCTGACTGCTGGAGGGCGGCTTCCTGGACAGCTACCTTCTGAAGAAGCACTTCCTTCTTGGTCTGTCGGTCTACCTGCTCTGTACGGGCCTCTGTGCGGAGGTGCTGGTATTTTCTGAGCTGGTTTTCATATTCCGGCTGCTGGATGTCACGCTCAATGTTTCTGACTTCACCTATGAGCTGGGAATAGGTTTTTGCGGCGTCCGGAACAAGCTTGGCTTCAAGCTTTGTTCTTTGTTCATCAAGGATAGACAGAGCACCTTCACAGTCCAGTGAGATATCGCCTGTGGCATTCAGGTTCCTGATGCAGGATTTCAGCTCACTTATCATGCCGCGGCTTGTGGCGCTTCGGAGCTGACCTATGGAAACCGTATTTTCAAAGGCGGTTTCCGATATGCCTTCCAGCATGGTGTTCAGCCAAAGCTCAGGATATTCAATCACGGCACCGTCGGTTTCGTTATGGATAGACAGGAGATCCCGGTTAAAGTCCCTGGATATGAGATATTTCTTTCCTTTGTACTCGATACGAAGCTGTCCACTGTAGTCTTCAGGATAATCCCAGGACTGGTATTTCGTGGACAGAGGTTTTCCCGAACGTCTTCCGAGACCGTAGAGCATGGCCTGGAGGAAGGAGTGCAGGGTTGACTTTCCGGCCTCATTATGACCGTAAATGATGTTCATGCCATCTTCGAGATGCATGTCAAAGTTATGGAATTTGCCAAATCCATCGATGTGGATGTCAATAAAACGCATGATCACTTACCACCCTTCTGAGATTTGAGTAAAGCGTCTATACCGTAGTACAGGGCTTTCTTTTCCACATAGCTCATGTCATCGGGATCGTCCCGAAGAAGCTTTCGTATATAGAAGCCGATGAGATCCGAGGGATGTTCTTTGTAAAGAGCGGAAAAATCATACTGTGGTTCCGAGTCATCCTGGATGCTTATGATCCTGAAATCGTGGGTAAGTGAAGACAGGTCGAAGCGGACTTCCGGGTCGTGCTTTCCGGTGACGCGGAGCATGTAAATATTTTGTTCTCCGGTGGCTTTTATCTTGTTGCTGATGCTTCGGATAAGTGCATCATTGGTGGTCTTGTCATTAACCGAAAAATCAAGCTGAATGTAAGAAACCTGCGAGGTTTCGATAAATTCCAGCTTCTGAACCTTATGGGTTATGGGGTTAATGTCTCCGAAATAAAAACCGTGAGGACCCGATTCCGTCATATCCAGAGGCTCAGGAGAACCTGAGTAGACAACTCTTCTTTCAATCACCTCAACAGGCTTGTGAAGGAATCCGAGAGCAATGTAATCAAAGGGAAGTTTCTCAAGAGTTTCCACATCCACCGGCATATGGTCCGGATCACCTCCGTGTGCAAGAAGAATATGGATGTGACCGTCGTTTTCCGGCTCTATGGTATCTATGACAGTTTCCTTCAGTTCTCTTGAGTGATAGGAAAAACCATAAACCCTTGTGTTGATGTCATCAAAGTAGACCGAATCCGGTTTGTCGCTCAGGATCCAGTGTACATTAGCGCTCCAGTTGAAGCTTAATAAAGCAGAGTTCGAGCTTATGCGGTCCTTTTCTCCTGAAATGATCACGACATGTGTGGATGGTATGGAACCGAAGAGATAGTTTAGTTCCTGAAGATCCTTGTTCATGGGCTGGCGATGAAACAGATTTCCTGAGATAAACAGGCAGTCAACGCTGAAGTCACGACATTTTTCGATTATTCCCCTGAAAGTGGATTTGATGTCATTGGCACGATCCTTGCCCCAGGAACAATCTGAGTCCGGCGTCATACCCCAGTTAATATCCGATGTGTGTATAAAACGCATTTGATGCTCCTACCTATTGGTGCCTGCCCCCGGGCAAACATCAATATTCCCTAAAATCGATATATAACATTATTTTAACTTAAAAATATTAAATAAAAAAGCCTTTGTTAAGGAAAAAGGCGGGTGGACACGCCACCCGCCTGGATCTTTTATAAATATCAAATATCGCAGTTTCCGACTGTTCTTGGGAACGGAAGCACGTCACGGATGTTCTGGACACCGGTGATGTACATAACTGCTCTCTCGAAGCCAAGACCGAATCCGCCGTGGCGTGTTGTACCATACTTACGAAGGTCGAGATAGAACTTGTACTGATCCATCTCCATACCCATCTCTTCCATACGCTTAACCAGCTTGTCGTAGTCTTCCTCACGCTGTGAACCGCCCATGATCTCGCCGATTCCAGGTACGAGACAGTCAACGGCTGCAACAGTCTTTCCGTCAGGATTCTGCTTCATGTAGAAGGCCTTGATATCCTTAGGATAATCTGTAACGAATACCGGCTTCTTGAAGTGCTTCTCGGTAAGGAAACGCTCATGCTCGGTCTGGAGATCAACGCCCCATGAAACCTTGTACTCGAACTCGTCATTGTGCTCTTCAAGGAGCTTAACGGCATCTGTATAAGTGATGCGTGCGAAATCAGAGTTCATAACGTGTGTGAGACGTTCAATGAGACCCTTATCCATAAACTGATTGAAGAAGGCCATCTCTTCAGGAGCGTTTTCAAGAACATACTTGATGATGAACTTGATCATGTCTTCCTCACAGGCGATAACGTCATCGAGATCTGCGAATGCCATCTCAGGCTCGATCATCCAGAACTCTGCGGCATGGCGCTGAGTGTTGGAGTTCTCTGCACGGAAGGTTGGTCCGAAGGTATAGATATTTCTGAAGGCCTGTGCGTAGGTCTCGCCGTTCAGCTGTCCCGAAACGGTAAGAGATGTTTTCTTGCCGAAGAAATCCTGTGAGTAGTCGATCTGACCGTCAACCATAGGAGCTTCGTTGATGGGAAGTGTGGTTACCTGGAACATCTCACCTGCGCCCTCGGCGTCAGAAGATGTAATGAGAGGTGTGTGAACATATACGAAGCCTCTCTCCTGGAAAAATACGTGAATGGCATAAGCGATAAGTGAACGTACACGGAACACTGCCTGGAAGGTGTTGGTTCTCGGACGGAGATGTGTCATGGTACGAAGGTATTCAAGTGTATGTCTCTTTTTCTGAAGAGGGTAGTCGGGAGTTGTGGTGCCCTCCACCATTACCTCTGTTGCCTGAAGCTCGAAAGGCTGCTTAGCCTCCGGAGTTGCAACGATCTTTCCCTTTACGATGGCTGCGGCGCCAACGCCGAGCTTTGCGATCTCCTGGAAATTGTCCATGTCATCGTGATAAACCACCTGAAGCGGTGAGAAGAAGGTTCCGTCTGAGATAACAAGGAAACCGAACTGTTTTGAGTCACGGTTTGATCTGACCCAGCCGCCTACGGTAACTTCCTTGTCATAGAAGGACTCTTTGTTTTTGAATATTTCTCTTAAAGTAGTAACTTCCATATCGAATGTTCCTCTGTTCTTTCTTTGGTAAAATAAATAATTAAACATTATACTTTAAAGACTTTTGGTTTTCAATGGTTCGGGCAGTGGTTTTGGTGAGAATTCCATGAGCCAGGTAACAGTTCAGCCGGTGGACCAGGGGGACGGGGTTGGTGGTCCATTTTCCTAAAATGGACCACCAACCCCGTCCCCCTGGTCCACCGGCTGAACTATAAAAAATAAAAACAATTTTCTCCGAAAAGTAAATAATAAAGTAAAATATCGGAATCGTTATCATTATTTGCCAAAAACGCAAAAGAATATACATTAACTATAGTAAAAATCGCCATTTTTGTGTTAACAGAGTATAAATCAGGTGCTATAATAAAAAGAGCTTGAATACAATTAACACTTAACTAACACTATGAGGTGATGACGTGATTAAAAAAGAAATGATCGCCATGCTGCTTGCTGGCGGCCAGGGTTCACGCCTTGGCGTACTTACAAAGAATGTCGCAAAGCCTGCAGTTTCTTTCGGTGGTAAGTATTCTATTATTGACTTCCCGCTTTCTAACTGCATTAATTCCGGCGTTGACACTGTTGGTGTACTGACACAGTACAAACCATTACGTCTTAATGCCCACATCGGAATCGGTATTCCATGGGATCTTGACCGTAACAGAGGTGGTGTAACCATTCTCCAGCCTTACGAGTCCCAGACCGGAGCAGACTGGTTCTCAGGTACAGCCAACGCTATCTATCAGAATATCGAATATATCGATAATTATTCACCGGATTATGTTCTGATCCTGTCCGGAGATCATATCTACAAGATGGATTATGAAGTTATGCTGGAGTACCACAAAGCGATGAATGCTGACTGTACCATCGCTTCCATGCCGGTTCCTATGGAGGAGGCAAGCCGTTTCGGTATCACAGTAACAGATGAAAACAACAGGATCATTGATTTCCAGGAGAAGCCAAAGGAGCCTAAGTCAAACCTTGCTTCCATGGGTATCTATATTTTCTCATGGCCTATCCTTAGAGAAGCTCTTATCACAAACAAGGACGTTCCGGGTGAGGATTTCGGAAAGCATATCATTCCTTATCTTTTCCAGGGCGGAAAGCGTATATTCGCTTATGAATTCAATGGTTACTGGAAGGATGTAGGAACACTTCAGTCCTACTGGCAGTCCAACATGGAGCTGGTTGCCATCATTCCTGAGTTCAACCTTTACGAGGAGTACTGGAAGATCTATACAGATACCAAGAATCCTGCACCTCAGTTCATTTCTCAGAATTCACAGATAGAGAGATGTCTCATTGCAGAGGGCTGCGAGATCCACGGAGAGGTTCATAATTCGGTTATCGGTGAAGGTGTTATCATCGAATCCGGTGCTGTTGTTACCGATTCTGTTATTATGTCCAATGCTGTTATCGAGGCTGGCACAAAGATTGACAAGGCCATCATTGCCCAGGATGTAAAGATCGGAAAGAATTGCGAGCTCGGTGTCGGTGAGTATGCACCAAGTGTTTATGACAGTAGAGTATATGATGCTGAACTTGTAACTGTAGGAGAAGGTTCTGTGATTCCTGACAATGTTAAGGTCGGCAGAAACACCGCTATCTATGGCGTGACAACAGCGGAGGATTATCCTGACGGATTACTCGCAAGCGGCGGAGCAATCATTAAGGAGGACGGCGAGATATGAGAGCGATAGGTATTATTTTAGCAGGTGGAAACAATAAACGTATGAGAGAGCTTTCCAACAAGAGAGCCATCTCAGCCATGCCTGTGGCAGGTTCATTCAGAGCCATCGATTTTGCACTTTCCAACATGTCCAACTCACATGTTCAGAAGGTTGCGGTATTAACACAGTACAATTCAAGATCACTCAATCAGCATCTGTCATCCTCCAAATGGTGGGATTTCGGACGTAAGCAGGGTGGACTTTATGTATATACACCGACCATTACGGCAGAGCACAGTGACTGGTTCAGAGGAACTGCTGATGCGCTTTACCAGAACCTCGAGTTCCTTAAGTCATCACATGAGCCATATGTTATCGTTGCAGCAGGTGACGGTATTTACAAGCTTGATTACAACAGGGTGCTTGAGTATCACATCGAGAAGAAGGCTGATATCACAGTGGTTGTTAAGACCATGGAGCCCAATACCGATGTGTCCAGATTCGGATGCGTTAAGCTCAATGATGACGGCCGCGTAGTTGATTTCGAAGAGAAGCCTATCGCTACAGATGCCAATACAATTTCCTGCGGTATCTATGTAGTGCGCAGACGTCAGCTTATAGATTTCCTTGAGAAGGCGCATGAAGAGGATCGTACAGATTTTGTTAATGACATCCTTGTTCGTTATAAGAATGTAAAGAGGATCTACGGCTACAAGATAGAGACTTACTGGTCCAATATCTCTTCTGTAGAGTCCTACTACCAGACAAACATGGATTTCCTTAAGAGAGATGTACGTGATTATTTCTTCCGTACATTACCGGGAGTTTATACAAAGCTTGAGGATAACCCGCCTGCAAAGTACAATCCGGATTGTAATGTAAGACATTCTATCCTTGCCAGCGGATGTATCGTAAACGGTACAGTTGAGAATTCTGTTCTTTTCCGTAAGGTATATGTAGGAAACAATTGTGTGATCAAGAATTCAATCATTCTTAATGATGTTTATATCGGAGACAATACAGTCATTGAGAACTGTATCGTTGAGAGCAGAGATACTATCCGTGCCAACACCACCTATATCGGAAGCCCTGATGACATAAAGATCGTTGTTGAAAAGAATGTAAGATATCAAATGTAATAAGCGCTTTTTATGACAACAGAAGGGAGCAGGTATGCAGGTAACAGACGTGCGAATCCGTAAGGTGGATAAAGAAGGAAAGATGAAAGCCATCGTTTCCATAACCTTTGATAACGAATTCGTGATCCATGACATTAAAGTGATAGAGGGTGAAAAGGGGCTCTTCATTGCGATGCCGTCAAGAAAGACTGCTGATGGAGAGTATAGAGATATTGCTCATCCTATCAAGTCATCTACAAGAGATGCCGTTCAGAGTATCATCTTAGACAAGTATCAGGCGGAGATGATCAGCGAGGCAGAAGGTTTTTGATCTTAACTGACACGGTTAAAGAGAGAAGGTAAATCGGAGTCGTTGCCTTAGGGCGGCGACTCCTTTTCCTTGCTTTTGGAATGGAGGAAAACAAATGTATTTGATTGCCGGTCTCGGAAATCCTGAAAGAAAGTATGAGGGAACCAGACATAATGTTGGCTTTGAAGCAGTGGATGCGCTGCTTGATAAGCTTGGCGGCGAAAAGCTTAATGAAACCAAATTCAATGGTGCATATACAAAGGTGAGATATGATAGTGCCAAAGGGATGGAACAGATCATCATCGTGAAGCCCCTTACCTATATGAATCTTTCGGGAAACTGTATAGCGCCACTCGCTAATTTTTATAAGATAGAGCCTGAACACATAATTGTGTTTTCCGATGATATCAACCTTGATGTAGGCCGTATGCGCATAAGACCGTCAGGGTCAGCCGGAGGTCATAACGGATTGAAATCCATCATTTCGTCCCTTGGCTCCGAAAAATTCGCAAGAGTCCGTGTGGGAGTGGGAATGAAGCCGGACAATATGGATCTTGCGGCCCATGTTCTTTCAAGATTCGGTCAGACTGATGAGAAGATCATGAAGGAGATGTATGAAGAGGCTGCAAATGCGGCTCTCGACATAATCGATAACGGAACAGAGCATGCAATGAATAAATATAACCCCATGAAGCTATAAAAAGGTAGATGTATGGCAAACCCATTTTTAAGAACAAAAACTTATAGTGAACTGGAGCTGGCGCTAAAGAGTGGAAGAGGACCGCTGGCGGTAACCGGAACCGTGGATCCTGTCAAGGCGCAGCTTCTGGTTTCTTTGAATGTGAAGACGGGCAGTGCTGAAAAAAGTGAAGATGGAAAATCCTCTAAAAGGTGGAAGCTTCTGGTTGTAAAGGATGAGCAGAAGGGTAAGCAGTTTGTGAAGGATATACATGCTTTTTCCGAGGATGCCTGGTACTATCCCGCAAAGGATTTTTTGTTTTATCAGGCGGACACCCAGGGAAACCTTATCACGAGACAGCGTGTAGAGGTGCTTAAACATCTTATGGAGGACGAATCCGGCGTTGTGGTTTCGTCCATTGATGCGCTGATGGATAAGGTGCTGAAAAGAGAGGAATTCACAGAATCGGTTCTCAACATCCGGCCCGGTATGATCGTGGAGATGGAAGCATTATCCCAAAGGCTCACTGAGCTTGGTTATGAAAGAATGGCTGAAGTTGAGTCCATGGGAGAATTTTCCGTGAGGGGAGGCATCGTAGACATCTATCCTTTTACCGCGGAAAATCCTGTTCGTATCGAGTTCTGGGATACCGAGGTCGACAATATTCGTTCCTTTGATGCGGAAAGTCAAAGGTCCATAGAGAATCTTCAGGAGGTGGAGATATATCCGGCTTCAGACAGGGCTTCAAGGGGAAAGAATAAAAAGGAGAAGGAAGTCAGCCTTCTTGATTACTTTGACAAGGATACCCTGATTTTCGTGGATGAACCTGACCGTCTTAAGGAACGGGGACAGATGGTGGAAACTGAGTTCAGGGAAAGCTTTGAAGCGAGACTCAGGGAAATCGAGAACCATGCGAAGCTTGCGGCAGTCCTTGAGGAAAACGGCATGGGACTTCAGGATGAGAGGGATCCCGATAAGCTGATATACGGAATAAACGAGATCATGGGGAGACTATCCGGATCCGGCACAGTGGCCTTCAGTACCCTGGGAAATAATCTTACGGAGTTTAAGACAGTAGAGGAATTCCGGTTTGAAACCAGTGAAGTCACACCGTATAAATCCGGCTTTGATCTTCTGATAAATGATCTTAAGCGCTGGCAGAAGGAAAAGTATGAGATAGTTCTTCTCAGTCCGTCGAGAACCAGAGCGTCAAGACTTGCCCAGGACTTAAGGGACTATGATCTCAGGGCTTACTGTCCGGATGTTTCTGTGGACAGCGTTTCCGGAGCGGGCTCTTCTTCCGTAAAGGGATCCGGAAATAAAAATCCTGAAGAGGTGAATGCCGGAGGCGCAGTGAAAAATGGCAGAAAGCATAATCCTGAAGGTACAACGGGCTCTCTTGAAACTGCGAGAAATGAGGAAACCCGTGGAGCCATACAGGTAAAGTTCGGAGTTCTCAACAGTGGCTATCAGTTCCCGGAGGAGAAGTTTGTACTGCTTACGGAAGGCGACATGTTTGGTAATGCCGAGTTGGCCCGCAAAAAACGTAAACAGAAAAAGTTTGACGGTCAGAAGATCTCAAAGCTCAGTGAACTTTCCGTTGGGGATTATGTGGTTCATGAGTCTCACGGAATAGGTATCTACCGGGGCATCGAACGCATAAAATCCGAAGGCATTACCAAGGACTATATAAAGGTTGAGTACGGGGATGGGGGAAACCTGTATCTTCCGGCAACAAAGCTTGAGGGCATACAGAAGTATGCGAGTCAGGATGTGGGGAAGGCCCCGAAACTCAATAAGCTGAACAGCACCGACTGGCAGAAAACCAGGAAGAGAGTCCAGCATGCAGTAAAGGAGATCGCAAAGGACCTTGTGAAGCTTTATGCTGCAAGGCAGAATACAGCCGGTTACAAGTTTGGAAGCGATACGGTCTGGCAGAAGGAATTTGAGGAAATGTTTCCTTATGTTGAGACTGTGGATCAGGAGCTTGCCATCGATGCCACAAAGCAGGATATGGAAAGCCATAAGATCATGGACAGACTCATCTGCGGTGATGTGGGTTATGGAAAGACAGAGATAGCCCTGAGAGCAGCCTTTAAGGCGGTGCAGGATTCAAAGCAGGTGGCGTATCTGGTGCCGACCACTATTCTTGCACAGCAGATTTATAACACATTTGTGGAGAGAATGAAGGGCTTCCCGGTAAACATTGCCTTGCTTTGCAGATTCAGGACACCCCAGCAGATCAAAAAATCCATAGAGGATCTGAAGGCCGGAAGGGTGGATATCGTTGTAGGAACCCACAGGCTTCTCAGCAAGGATATTAAGTTTAAGGATCTGGGTCTGCTTATCATCGATGAGGAGCAAAGGTTCGGAGTTACTCATAAGGAGAAGATAAAGAATCTGAAACAGGAGGTGGATGTACTGACACTTACAGCTACCCCTATACCCAGAACTCTCCATATGTCTCTTGCGGGTATCAGGGACATGTCGGTTCTGGAGGAACCGCCCATGGACCGCCGACCCATCCAGACCTATGTTATGGAGTACAATGATGAGCTGATCCGTGAGGCCATTAACCGGGAGCTGGCGAGAAACGGCCAGGTTTATTATGTCTACAACAGGGTGAACAATATCGCCGACATTGCCGCCCATGTGCAGAAGCTTTGTCCTGACGCAAAGGTGGCATATGCCCACGGCCAGATGACTGAAAACCAGCTGGAAGACATTATGCTTCAGTTTATAAATGGGGAAGTGGATGTCCTGGTTTCCACCACCATTATCGAAACGGGCCTTGATATCCCCAATGCAAACACCCTGATAATTCAGGATGCGGAGCGCATGGGTCTTTCCCAGCTTTACCAGCTGAGAGGGCGCGTGGGAAGGTCCAGCCGCACGGCGTATGCATTCCTTATGTATCGGCGTGGCAGAATGCTTACGGAGGAGTCGGAGAAAAGACTCAAAGCCATTAAGGAGTTCACCCAGCTCGGTTCCGGCATACGTATAGCCATGAGAGATCTGGAGATACGTGGAGCGGGTAATGTTTTGGGCGCGGAGCAGCACGGTCATATGGAGGCTGTGGGTTACGATCTTTACTGTAAGCTTTTGAACACTGCGGTAAAAGCGGAAAAGGGAGAAGTCAGTGAGACTGTAGAGTTCGATACTCAGATAAACTGTGATATCGATGCCTTTATCCCGGATTCCTACATTTCCAATGAATCTCAGAAGCTGGATGCCTATAAGCGGATTTCTTCAATAATGAATGAAGAGGATCACAGCGATATACAGGACGAGCTTATCGATCGTTTCGGAGAGCTTCCGAAGGAGTGTGAGAATCTTTTGGAGATCGCAAAGCTGAGAGCTCTCGGACACCAGTGCTATGCCACCGAGATCGACATCAGGAAGGGAATGTTTAAGATCCTTCTGGATGCGAAGGCAGATATCAATGTTGACGCCATACCTGAGGTGGTTCAGGAGAATCACGGACAGCTCAGATTTTCCGGAGGAGCGGCGCCCGGATTTGTATTCCGGCAGAGTACGAGAGAGAAAACCTGGACCATTAACGAGACCATGGAGCACTTGGAAAAAACGCTCATTCGTTTAAAAAGAAGCCCCGGTGACAAAAATATCAAAAATGCCTAAAAACCGCGTAATAATGCGGTTCTTGGTTGACAGTGGTGCTTTATAAAAGTATAATTTCTAAGGTAAAACAAAGTATATGATCCATTTGGGCCTGTTTAAACAGGAAAACAAACCTTATGGGATTACGGAGGAAAAGAACATGAATAGAGTTGAATTGGTAGCAGAGGTTGCTAAGAAGGCTGATCTTTCAAAGAAGGATGCAGAGGCTGCTGTAAAGAGCGTATTTGATGCCATCGCAGATGCACTTGCTGAGGGTGACAAGGTACAGCTTATCGGCTTCGGTACATTCGATGTTGCTGAGAGAGCTGCTCGTGAAGGAAGAAACCCAAGAACAGGTGAGACAATGAAGATTGAGGCTTCAAAGGCACCTAGATTCAAGGCTGGTAAGGCTCTTAAGGACAGAATCAACTAATTGCTCAAAGCGTGTTGAATCCTTTGGGATGAAGAATTAAAAAGAAACTCAGGTAGTAGAAAGAGGATGGCTGTCTTGCAGCCATCCTCTTACTGAATTTATCCACCGGGAACATATTTACCGGGGCGAATTTACCGGGGGCGAATTTACCGGGGACGTATTTCGCCGGCGAGATACGTCCCCGGTGGATTTCTTTTAAACACTAAAAAAGGAAAGTTATGAGATTAGACAAGTATCTTAAGGTTTCGAGACTTATTAAGAGACGTACGGTTGCCAATGAGGCCTGTGATGCCGGACGTGTAAGCATTAACGATAAGGTGGCGAAGGCCGGCACAGAGGTGAAGGCGGGGGATGTGATCGAGATCTCCTTCGGAACAAAGTCTGTAAAGGTCAGGGTTACTACAATTCAGGAAACTGTTCACAAAGAAGATTCGAAGGACATGTACGAGTATCTTTAAGGCGTTGTGTTTTTATGACAAATCAGACTTTGACGGGACTTTTTTGCATCGATGTAAATCTGCGGAAATTTCCGGCACGGAGCCTCGGGAATTTTCGGCACGGAGCCTTGGGAATTTGCAGCACGGAGCCTTGGGGATTTTCGGCACGAAGCTTCGGGAATTTCCGGCACGGAGCCTCGAGGATTTGCAGCACGGAGCACCGGATTGATATTTAGAAGGTTTATGATTATAATGATGGCAGAGGGATATGCTATATGAAAAACAGATATAAGAGTAAGAATACAGTTTCAAACCGTTTGGCCATCGTAGGTATCACGATAGTCGTGATGTTTATTGCGTTTGCCATGCATGTGCGAAGTGTCACCCTGAAGGAACAGGATAGAGAATATCAGCTTCAGGAGGAAAGCCTTCAGGCTGATATCGATGCCCAGAAACAGCTTTCTGAGGAGCTTGAACAGAAAAAAATATACGTGAAGACAAAAGAGTTTACCATGGAAAAGGCCAGGGAGATTTTTGGGCTGAAAATGCCGGATGAGATCATTATAAAGCCGGACAGCAACTAAGATTAGTTAGACGATTGTTTTTTGATAGGGGACGGCCGATGCCGTCCCCTATCATTCTGCCCGAAAAATAGTTGATTATATCTGCAACTATGTGAAGAATAGCATTTTACCTGACTCATATCCTCAAAATCTGGTTATGAGTCAAGTAATACTCCTATTCTATATGACCTATATTTCTAAAAATGAATTATAGGTCAAGGAGAGTAATCCATAGGGGACATTTTTTGCCTTCAGGAATCAATATCTGGTGGATTTTTATGGATGCCTTCAGGAATCGATATCTGGTGGATTTGTATGGATGCCTTCAGGCTCCGACCCTGGACTTATTCGCGTCTGATTTGTAGCAGAAAAACGAAAAAAAATTTAATTAATAGGCGGTTTCTTGTTATAATAAATGGTGTATATGGTAATGAAAAATGATAAAATTACTTTGGAGATTAAGAATTATATACTTAGGAACCGGCTGATAGAAAAAGGCGACTGCGTTCTGGTGGGGCTTTCGGGGGGACCGGATTCGGTCTTTCTTCTGGAGGTTCTGAACGGCTTCCGTAAGTCTATGGATTTCAGGCTCTTCGCTGTGCATGTGCATCATGGTATAAGAGGAGAGGAAGCCGACAGGGACGAAAAATTCTCACAGGAGCTTTGCAGGGAAAGAGATATCCCTTTTAAGGTGGTTCATGTGGATGCGCCGGAGTATGCAAAGGAAAATGGACTGAGTCTTGAAGAGGCTGCCCGCATTCTCAGATATGAGGTATTTGAGGCTGAAAGAAAGGGACTAGAGGAGAGACTTGGCAGTGAGGTTTCCAATTGCAGGATAGCGGTGGCACATCATATGGACGATCAGGCGGAAACGGTTCTTCACAATCTCGTAAGGGGGTCCGGGATAAAGGGCCTTTCAGGTATGGAAGCAAAACGAGGTTTTATCATTCGCCCGCTGCTTTCCGTAAAAAGGGAATCCATAATTAGAAAGCTTCAGGATGATGGTATTCCATATGTGATTGATTCCACAAATCTTGAAACGCAGTATACCAGAAACCGTATAAGGACTTCGGTTCTTCCGGAGCTGAAGGAAATAAATCCGGAAGCGGCTTCTCACATTGCGAAAACTGCCGATATACTGAGGGAGGCTGATGATTTCTTCAGGAAGATGGCTTCGGATTATGTGGACAGATTTTTAAAAACCACACCAGATTCCGGCGATGGCGTTTCGGAGATATCCATCCCTGTGGAGGAGCTTAAAACCTATCCTGAGCTTGTGAGACAGTATGTCATGATGGAGCTTGTAAGGCGTATCGGCACGCCTCTCAAGGACTGGAGCACGGTTCATTTCAGGGATATGGATAAACTGATCCACGGAAAGGGTGGGGCTCACCTGGATCTGCCATACAGGATGAGCGCAGATTATAGAAAAAAACATTTGATCCTAAGGATCAATCAGGAGATTTTGAGTATTAAAAGGAGAAAGAATAATGGCTGAACACGTAAGAGTTCTGATCCCGGAGGATGAGATCCAGAATAAGATCATTGAGGTAGCAGATAAGATCTCAGAGGCTTATAAGGGACAATCACTGCACCTTATCTGCATACTTAAGGGTGGTGCAATGTTTATGTGTGAGCTTGCCAAGAGGATACATGATGTAAACATTTCCTTTGACTTTATGTCAGTATCAAGCTATGGAGGGAACCA
>Ga0256404_1006104_pt1 | contig 20373 bp, 16 predicted proteins | sample RumenRJG_01DNA_FD_185990 | JGI IMG/M metagenome (GOLD analysis project Ga0256404, IMG submission 185990) | Bovine rumen microbial communities from Lethbridge, Alberta, Canada - RJG_01 | ecosystem: Host-associated > Mammals > Digestive system > Stomach > Rumen | place: Canada: Alberta | collected...
AGAATTGCAACCTTGTTTGCACCTCGAATTAACTTTGCAAATAATAACAAATTCTGGCGAAGCGGCTAAAGTAGGCTCTCCGCTTAAACCAGAAACTTAAAATAATCAATTATTAGAGCCTACCTTATATTATTGGCAGGCATCGCGGCAATATGTATTTTCTTCGCAAAGAAAAAGAAAAGTTACAGTGGCGGAATAAGGGAAACGTCGAAGTCTCCAATGGAGCGCGTGATTCGGGTCTATGACATGGACGTGGCACGGCTAAACGACGCGATTGATGAATTCATAAACAATTATGCCGAGGACGAAGAGGATGAACGCCCCTCTGCCATCACCCAGGATGGCGGTGCCATACAGTTGACATTCAGTCCGAATCTTGACTATATCTCAATGTGCTACTGGGTAAACTGCCTCGTCTGTGCCAACGAAGAGAAGAAGGTGCGTTTCAAGGTGTACGGCTGGTATCCTTTTGGAGAGGTACAGATGAACGAAGAGCGGATGCCTTTCAGTAACCAAAAAGTGATGATGTATGTGGACCAGGACGACAAGGAATGCGACAATATATCGTTCGTTACACCCGACGGCAGCCATTACTTACAGCCATTCGCTATCGGCAACAATCTGAAAAGTGTAAGTTCAGGAGAACGCTATCAGGAGGTGCACTAACAATCAAGATCAGGCAACAATGATTCTTATTCTTTCGATAGTAATGCTTTTTGCAGTCTATGTGGGGTGGCACCTGTGGATGCTGCCGCCTGTGCTGTGGTTGCGGTGGGCGTTGGTCGGCATGGAGGTCGTCTGCATGGCGATGGCTGTCTTCTCGTTGACGCGCTACCTCGACAGGTTGCCCTATTGGATGGCCGTGGCGGTCTACAACATCGGAAACAGGGGGATGATTATCATCTGCTATCTCTTCCTGGCGTTTCTGCTGGCTGACCTGTTGCGGCTGATGCATGTGCTGCCTACGTCGTGGGTACGCGACAATTGGTGGAGCTGCGGTGTGCTGGCGGCAACCATGGCGGGTATTTTCGTCTACGCCCGCTGCAACTACGAGAGCAAGCGGCGCGTGGAACTGACCATCGACACCCATGGCAAGGTGGACAAACAGGTCAGGCTGTTGGCAGTGAGCGACCTGCATCTGGGCTACCACAACCGCCGCGCCGACCTCGACCGCTGGGTGGCGATGCTCAACCGCGAGGGTGGCGACATGCTGCTGATGGCCGGCGATCTCATCGACCGCTCGACACGGCCGTTGTGGAAGGAGGATATGTCTGAAAGCATCCGCCAACTGCAGATGCCTGTCTATGCATGCCTTGGCAACCATGAACACTACGCTGACTATTACACACCCGGCGAGGTGGAGCGTTTCTATCGCGAGGCTGGCATCATGCTGTTGTGCGACTCGGCGGTTACCGTCGGTAGTCTTGCCGTCATTGGTCGCGACGACCGCATGAACCGCCGCCGCCGTTCCCTTGATTATTTCTCAATCTCCGACACTCAATACTCCATCCTGCTGGATCATCAGCCCACCCATCTCGAGGAGGCCGAGCAGGCGGGTGTCGACTTGCAAATCAGCGGACACACCCACCGCGGTCAGATGTGGCCTTTGACGTGGGTTACCGATAAGATTTACGAATGTTCATGGGGTACATTAAGCAAGGGTAAAACAACCTATTGTGTTACTTCCGGCCTCGGCATTTGGGGTGGCAAATATCGTCTCGGCAGTCAATCGGAGTATGTCGTAATCAATCTGATTCCGTAACCTTTCGGTTTGGTTTGCTTTCTCGACATTGCTGACACCGGCGGGTTTGCCTCGTCAAGATGTTTGCCGCAACAAAAGCCCAAACTGCACTCCAGCCGTATAATCCACGGGTTCTAAAAAAAAACAGCACTGACAAATCAGTGCCATTGTGTACCCCGGGAGGGACTTGAACCCTCACGCCCTTGCGAGCAACAGATTTTGAGTCTATCGTGTCTACCATTCCACCACCAGGGCAGGTGTCGAAATCGGGTGCAAAAGTACTAACATTTTTCGACATGGCAAAAAAAAGTTTTGCCAGTCGCGTAAAAAGGTGTATCTTTGCAGCCATAAACAGAGGTGAGGAGATACCTCTGTATGTTGTTAAAAATATTGAATATCAATAAGATGATGAGCAGTATGCGTTCTGACAAAGTGTTCATATTCGCTGGTCGCGCCACCGAGAACCTGGCACGCCGCGTGGCTGAAATTTATGGCATCCCGCTGGGCAATTCGACCGTTTTCCAGTATGCCGACGGCGAGTTTCAACCCTCCTACGAGGAGACTATCCGCGGTGGCATCGTGTTCATCATCCAGAGCACCATCCCGCCGACCGACAACCTCTTCGAGTTGCTGATGATGATTGACGCCGCCAAGCGCGCCTCGGCACAGAAAATCGTGGCCGTCATCCCTTATTATGGATTCGCGCGTCAGGACCGCAAGGACAAGCCGCATGTGCCCATCGCCTCGAAGCTTATCGCCGACATGATCACCGTGGCCGGCGTGGATCGCATCATCGCCATGGATCTCCATGCCGACCAGATTCAGGCCTTCTTCAACGTGCCCGTAGACCACCTCTTCGGCTCGAGTGTCTTCATGCCCTACATTCGTGAGAAATTCGACATCGAGGACGTCATGTTTGCCAGCCCCGACATGGGTGGCAGCAAGCGTGCCGGTATCTACGCCAAGACGCTGAACAACAGTTTCGTCATCTGCTACAAACACCGTTCCAAGCCCAACGAGATTGGCGAGATGCGTCTTATCGGCGACGTGGAAGGCAAGCATGTCATCCTGCTGGACGACATCATCGACACGGGCAGCACTATCTGCAAGGCCGCCGGAATCATCAAGGCCAGTGGTGCCAAGAGTGTGCGCGCTATGATCACCCACCCCGTGCTCAGCGGCGAGGCCATCGAGAAGGTGGAGGCCTCCGAGCTTGAGGAGCTGGTGGTAACCGACACCATCCCGCTGCGCCGCGAGAGCAGCAAGATTCACGTATTGAGCTGCGACTGGCTGCTGGCCGAGGCCATCCGTCGCGTGGTGAACTACGAGAGCCTCGACAACCTCTACGAGACCACGCTCCACCGCAAGGGTGTCATCAAGAGAATGAACGATTAACAAACCTATTTTTATAAACCAATTCAAATTCACAAAAAAATGAGAATAGTATCAATGAGCGGTTCTCTTCGCGAGAACGTAGGGAAAAAGGATGCTAAGGCTCTGCGCCGCGAGGACCGCGTGCCTTGCGTCATGTACGGCAAGGGCGAGCAAGTTATGTTCAGCGTTGAGCAGAAGGCTTTCCAGCGCATTCTGTTCAACCCCGAACCCTGCTTCGTGAGCATCGACATGAACGGCACCGTCCGCAAGGCCATGCTGAAGGACATCGATTTCCACCCCGTAACCGACATCGTCTACCACGCTGACTTCTATGAGCTGAGCGACGACAAGCCCATCGTGATGTCCATCCCCGTCCACACCACTGGCACCTCGAAGGGTGTCATGAAGGGCGGCAAGCTGGTCTACAAGCAGAAGCGCCTCAAGGTGAAGGCCCTGCCCGCCGACATGCCCAGTGAGATTATGCTCGACATCACCAACCTCGACGTGGCCCAGCGCATCCGCGTGCAGGAGATTGCCACCGACAAGTACGAGATCCTCAACCCCAAGAGCAGCGAGGTCGTCAACATCGTCAGCACCCGTGCCAGCGCTACCGCCGCCAGCACCGAAGAGGCTGCCGAGTAAGCCTTGTGCTTGGTTCAATAAACGGGAGGCATTCTGGCGACAGGATGCCTCTTCTATATGATAAGTGTATGAAGACAAAGGTAATACTGGCGGCCTTTGCGTTGCTGCCGCTGCTGGCGGTGGCCCAGCCCCGCATTGACGGCGGCATGATGGTTCATACGGGCTATCTGTCGGCCACGCTGCCCGTCCGTTCCTTCGAGGCCAGCGGAGTACCTTTCGGAATCGGCGGCATGATGCGTTTCCATGTGGGCAGCCATGTGCGCCTTGGTGGCGAAGGCTTTATTTCCACGCTCAACCTGCTGGACAACGGCAGTTACGTCCGCATAGGGTGGGGTGGGGCGGTAGCCGAAATACGCTGGCGTCTAGGGCGTTGGCATCCTTTCTTCGGATGCACCCTGGGCGGAGGCTCGGCCACCACGCTGCTGATGTTCGACGGGGCGACCGATGACTGGGCTTCAGAACCCGACGTGGTGTTGCACAGCGAGAGTTTCATGCTGGCTGACCCGCATATTGGCCTTGAATACGCGCTGACAGAGCGCATATTGCTCTCTTCGCGGCTCTCCTGGTTGACACCGCTCAAGAGCGTAGATGTGCCCGCTGGGCCGAGACTTTTTCTTGGATTTGTGTTTGCGCACTAGAGGCGCAGGTCGTCATTGCTGCATGGAGATGACGCGGCAGGGATTGCCGGCGGCGTTGGCATAGGCAGGTATGTCCTTGACCACCACCGATCCGGCACCTATCACGGCGTGGTCGCCGATGTGCACGTTGCCGATGATGCTTACGCCGCACCCGAGGAAAACGTGGTCGCCCAGCACGGGCTGCTCCTCGTGGCGGTTGTCGCCTTTGTTGCCGATGGTGGTGAACTGGCGGATATCCAGGTAGTTGCCCACTTTGCAGTTGCTGAATACGATGCCGCCGCAGCTCAGGTGGCTGATGCGCAGGCCGTAGCCGGTGGTGAAGGGCGGTATCTCGAGGCGGTAGCGCTTGGTGAGGCGTGTGTAGCGCAGGCGCCAGTAGCCGCACAGCAGCTTGTGCAGCGGCGACCGGCGGCTGTTGTTGATGTAGTACTCCAGGTGGCGCAGCGCCTTGAGGAAGCGCCATGCCGAGTAGCCACCGATGTCTTTCATCCGGGCTTTGAGCATCTGGCTGCGTGAGAGGTTGCCGAGATTCACTCGGCGGTCTTCGGCCAGGTAGTGGCGCAGGTCTTCGCGGGTCTGTATCATGGCTGTGGGGTTAGTCTTCAATGGCGTAGCCGAAACTCTTCAGGGCGCGCTCGCTGTTGCGCCAGTCCTTCAGCACCTTGATGTGCAGGCTGAGGAAGCACTTCTTGCCGGTGAACTCCTCGATGTCCTTGCGCGCCTCGGTGCCCAGCTTCTTGATGGCCTTGCCTTGGTGCCCGATGAGGATGGCTTTCTGGCTCTCGCGTTCGACGTAGATGAGGCACGAGATGTTGTCGATGCCGTCTTTCTCCTCGTAGGCTTCCACCGCCACCTCGCAGCTGTAGGGTATCTCCTTCTGGTAGTATAGGAGTATCTTTTCGCGCACTATCTCGCTGACAAAGAAACGCATCGAGCGGTCGGTCAGCTCGTCGGTGGGGAAATAGGCCGGATGCTCGGGCAGCAGCCGGAGGATGTGGTCGAAGATGGTATCGATGTTGAACCGTTCGGTGGCGGAGCAGGGGATGACCACGGCGCGCGGTATCTCCCGCTGCCAGTGAGCGATGCGCTCCTCGACGGTGGCCTGGTCCGAGAGGTCTATCTTGTTGATGATAAGCAGCACCGGCGTATTCGAGCGTCGCACGCGCTCCATGACGGCTTCGTTCTTCACCGGCGCCCCTTTCTCGGTAACCAGCAGGAATAGGTCGGCATCCTGCAACGCGGTGCCGATGAAGCCGAGCATCTGCTCGTGCAGCTTGTTGGCGGGATTGACGATGCCGGGGGTGTCGGTGTAGACTATCTGGAAGTCGTCGCCGTTTACTATGCCCATCACGCGCTTGCGGGTGGTCTGCGCCTTCGAGGTGATGATGCTCAACTTCTCGCCCACCAGGGCGTTCATAAGGGTCGACTTACCCACGTTGGGGTTGCCGATAATGTTGACAAAGCCGGCTTTCATCTAAAAATACTCTATCTTTCGCTCGGTGGTGTAGGTGGGGAACTTGCGGTCGCCTTGCACCTCGTACTCCGTGCAGCGCACCCAGTTGCCGTGCGAGTCGTACTCGCGCACGTAGAGCGTTACGAACATCTCGGGCTCCGCCTCGGTGTAGTCGTACAGCGTGTAGCTCACGGGTTCGCCCTGTGCGTCGTACTCCCAGCGCTTCTCCTGTATCTTCTGCTTCGAGCGGTCGTAGATGACGGCCTTGTTGATGGTGCCGTTGGCGTTGAAGACATACTTCTCGCGGCGGAAGATTTCGTTCACGTGGTCGTTGTACGAGCGCTGGTCGATGCGGCCCTGCGCGTCGTGGTGCAGGCGCAGGCGGCTCTCCACTTGGCGCTCGGCATCCTCCACATACACCTCCACCAGCGTGTGGTCAGCGTCGTACACATAGTACGTGCGCCCGATGACGCGGTCCTGGTTGTCCACCACATGCTCCAGCGTCGTCAGTCCGAAGCCGTCGTGCTTGTAGCGCGTGCGGAATATAACGTCCTCGGCCACCGAGAGGTAGGTCTGGCTGCGCCGGAAGCCTTTCTGGTTGTATTCGGTGATGAGGTGCTCCAGCTGGTCGCCACGGGCCACGTTGTCGTTCTGGTCGTACATGGCCTCGTAGAGCTTGGAGTCCACGCGTTTCACGGTGCCGCGCAGGCCGTCGTCCTGCAGGTCGTGTCCGCTCTGGGCGCTGGCAGTCAGCGTGATGGCGGCAATGGCCAAGGTGGCCAGGAGGTTTTTTATCTTCATCTTGGAGGTGTTGTTCGGTTTTTAATTTTGTACGCGTAACGCGCGCTTTATTATATTATTGTGTGGCGGGTGCGAAAAAAGTGCAAAATCGCCCAGCGGAAGGATGTTTTTTTTTGCTCAAAAAGTGCGAAAAGGGTCGATTTTGGCCCGATTGCAAGTGGCTGATAATAAGTGGATAGTAGGCACCCTCTTCTTCCTCTCTTCTTCCTCTCTAGGGGACGCGAAGGGAGGGGGGCTGAAAGGCATATAACAATTATTAATTTATAAATTTGTAAAGTAACAAAAAAAGCGGCTTTGCCGCATTTTTTATCTGCCGTTAATTTTGTAACCGCAATTTATCAATTTATACTGTCTTCAGCGGATGCAACACCCGGTGTAAAATCAAATTATTTTTTGCGCGTGTGGGTTATTTTCTTATCTTTGCAGACGAAATAAATAAAGCAAGCTAGATGGAACTGACTATATTGCTGTGTTTTGTGGCCTATACGGCATTGCTCTTCGGCGTGATGTGGCTGACGGGGCGGCGCGGGGCGACGGGCAACGAAGCCTTTTTCCGTGCCGGACGGCGGTCGCCCTGGCCCGTGGTGGCTTACGGCATGGTGGGAGCCTCGCTCTCGGGCGTTACCTTCATGTCGGTCCCTGGCGGCGTATACAGCGGCGCGTGGACCTATATGCCGCTGGTGTTCGGCTATGTACTTGGCTATGCGGTGATTGCGCTGGTATTGCTGCCGCTCTACTACCGCCTGAACCTCACCTCCATCTACACCTACCTCGAGCAGCGCTTCGGTGCGGCGAGCGAAAAGACGGGCGCCCTCTTCTTCATTGTCTCGCGCCTGCTGGGTTCTGCATTGCGCATGTACCTGGTTGTCTTTGTGTTGTACGAGTTTGTCTTCCGCGCCTGGGGTGTGCCCTTCTGGGTGCCGGCGGTGGTCTTCATCGCCATTATATTAATGTATACCTTTCACGGCGGCATCAAGACGGTGGTGTGGACCGACATGCTGCAGACCACTTTCCTCCTGGTGGCTGCCCTGGCCACGGTGGTGGCCATCCTCCACCGGCTGGACATGAGCTTCATGGACCTGATGCGTATCTCCCACGAACAGGGCCACACCCGCATGTTCGACACCGACCCCACGGCTCCCAAATTCTGGCTTAAACAGGTGGTGGCCGGCATGTTTATCACCATCACCATGACCGGCCTCGACCAGGATATGATGCAGAAGAACCTCACCTGCAAGACTTTGCGCGATGCGCAAAAGAATGTCATGACCTCCAGCCTGCTTTTCATCGTGGTCAATATCCTTTTCCTCTCGCTCGGCGCCGCCCTGCTGGCCTACGCCGCGCAGACGGGCTTTGCCCTGCCGGTAGGCGAGGGTGGAGGAGTGGTGCCCGACAAGATTTTCCCCTCCATTGCCTTCAGCCTCAGCGGTTTCACGGCCGTATGCTTCGTGCTCGGCATGGTCGCCGCCGGCTATTCCTCTGCCGACGGCACCCTGACGGCCCTGACCACTACCTTCTGCTACGACTTCCTGGGATTTGCAAAGAATGAGGAAACTGGAATGAAGAATGAGGAATTGGCTGGCGAGAAAAAGCGCTCCTCACTTCTCACTTCTCACTCCTCACTGAGGATTCGCCGCTTGGTCCATGTCTCGTTTGCCCTGCTCTACTTGCTGGTTATCATTGCGTTCCGTCCGTTCCACACGCAAAGTCTCATCGACACCCTCTTCGATGTGGCCGGCTTCACCTACGGTCCCCTGCTGGGTCTCTATGCCTTCGGCCTCTTTACGCGGCGCGGCGTGCGCGACAGGGCCGTACCGTGGATTGCCGTGGCCTCGCCCGTCATCTGCTATGTACTGAAACTCAACGCCCCGCAGTGGCTCGGCTACCACTTCGGCTTCGAGATTCTGCTCCTCAACGGCCTCATCACCTTCCTCCTGCTCCTCTGCTTTCCCAAAAAGAAACTCGCAACTCATAACTCATAACTGATATGATACTCACCATACTAGGCTCGGGCGCCGCCCTGCCCACCGGACCCCGCCGTTGCAGCGCCCAGGTGCTCAATGTCAACGGCTTCAAGCTGCTGATTGACTGCGCTGAAGGCACCCAGAACGGCATCCGCCGCCAGCATTTCCGCCTCCAGTCCTTCAGCACCATCCTCATCTCGCACCTCCATGGCGACCACTTCTTCGGCCTCCCCGGCCTGCTCTCCACCATGCACCTCTGCGGCCGCACCGAGCCCGCCTGCATCGTGGCCCCCAAAGGAGCCAGGGAGGTGATAGAGACCACCTTCGCATTGACAGGCAACAACATAGGGTTTGAACTGGAGTGGCATGAGATGGATTTTTCAGAAGGCATGCAGCGTATGTTCGAGAACCATAAGTGCACCGTCGATGCCTTCCCGCTGGTGCACTCGGTGCCCACCTACGGCTTCCGCATCACCGAGCGCCCGTGGAGCGCGCGCGCCGTGCGCAGCTACTGCTACTGTTGCGACACAGCCTACACCGAGGCGTTTCTTCCCTATGTGGCCGACGCTGACCTGCTCTGCCTCGAGAGCACCTTCACCGACGAGTACGCCCCGCTGGCCGAGAAGCGGCTGCACCTCACCGCCGGCCAGGCCGCCCAGCTGGCCGCCAAAGCCGGCGTGCGCCGCCTTCTGCTCACCCACATCTCGGCCCGCTACAAGGAGCCCGAGGTGCTGCTGACGCAGGCCCAAGTGCATTTCCCCAACTCCACCATCGCCGCCGACGGCATGGTGATAGAGTTCCCCCACCGCCAAAAAGAAACACCGCAAGTCGGCTGACTTGCGGCGTCTTGCTCTGCGGAAAGACAGGGATTCGAACCCTGGGACCAGGCAAGCTGGTCAACGGTTTTCGAGACCGCCCCGATCGACCACTCCGGCATCTTTCCGTGGGCATTTCCTTTTTTGGAAATCGGGTGCAAAAGTACGAACATTTTCCGACATGGCAAAAATGTTTTTTCAACAAACCACCCTCACCGCTGTATTTTAGGGCGTTAGGAGGGAAATAAACACCCTTTGTTGACAATTTTTTCGCCGTCGGTTGCAAAAAAGTTTGTACATTTGCACCGTGAAATCACAAGGGAGAATGCCGAAAATCCCCACCAAGAGTAGGCGCACAAACAATCAACACATTATGGCATACAAGCTTGAACAAATCGAAGGCATCGGCGACGTGTACGCCGCCAAGTTGAAAACCGCCGGCCTGAAGACCACGGACGACCTGCTGGCCAAGTGCGCCACCAAGAGCGGCCGCAAGAAAGTGGCCGAGGCCACCGAAATCAGCGAGAAACTCATCCTGAAGTGGACCAACCATGCCGACCTGTTCCGCATCAAGGGCGTGGCCGGCCAGTTCTCCGAGCTGCTCGAGGCCGCCGGCGTCGACACCATCAAGGAGTTCCGCCACCGCGTGCCCGCCAACCTCCACGCCAAGATGGAGGCCGTCAACGCCGAGAAGAACCTCACCAACCGCATCCCCGCCGTCAAGGAAATCGAGAAGATGATTGCCCAGGCCAAGGAGATGGAGCCCATCGTGAAGTACTAAGGTTCTGTAAACCAACTTGAAACGGAGTCTTCAGAAGGCTCCGTTTTTGTTTAGTGGATTTATAATTAGATACTTGCAGTGTTTTTTGCATATTTGGGGTTGACACACGGGGTGAAAAATGTTTTTTTGGGTGGTGGAAAAAGTTTTTTTCATCCGATTTTGGGGTTGTTGGCAAAAATATTTTTCTCGTTTATAACGCTGGAAACCACGTTCTTGTATGCGGTTTATGAGTTTGTTTTGAAATTTTAATTGGTTTATATCATAAACTTATTTATCTTTGCATCAAATTTCAAACACAAACCGATATGATACAAGAAAAGGAACAAAACAAGGAAATGACGGCTCAAGAGAGCCTGAACCTGATCGGCGAGATGCTGAACAACAGCCGCCGCAGCATTCTGCGCAACAGCGCGAAGTATTTCATCCTGTGGGGCGCGCTGCTGGTGGTGTGGGCCACAGCCATCTACGCCCTGTGGAGCGGCACGGGCAACCCGGCGTGGAACTGGCTGTGGTTCGCGATGCCCGCCGTGGGCTACCCGCTGGCGGCCTACCTTTCCAAACGCGATGTGACGTTGCCGGAAAACATGATTTCCAAGCATGTAGGCGGCATCTGGATCGCCTACGGCATCTACACGATTGCCCTCGTCCTGGTGGGGATGGCGACGATGGCCATGCCCATCCCCTTCCTCATCGTGGTGGTGTTGGGCTTTGCCGAGTGCATTTCCGGGGTGCTGCTGAAGAACTGGCCCATCATGGTGGCGGGCTTTGTCCTCGGTGTGGGCGGCGCACTGGCCATCGCCCTGCTGGACTCCCCCATGCACATGCTGGTCTTCACCTTCGGCGGCGTGGTGCTGGTGCTTACTGGCCTGATTGTCAAATATCAATACAAATGATATGTTCCCCAAGCTAGACCCACTCCTGCACTCCGAACTGCGGCTGGCGGTGATCTCCATCCTGGCTGAGGCCGACCAAGCGGACTTCACCTACCTCAAGAAGCAGACCGGCGCCACCTCGGGCAACCTCAGTGTGCAGATTGACAAGCTCCACGCGGCGGGCTACATCACCGTCGAGAAAGGCTTCAAGGGCAAGATGCCCTGCACCACCTGCAAGATTACCGCCGCCGGGGCGGAAGCCTTTGGGAACTACGTGGTTGCGCTCAAGGATTACATCGGGAAATAATAAAAAGTATCCAAATTTTCCCATCGATGGGAAATAATGGGAAAGGGCCTATGTATTCCCCTAGAGAACCCCTACCATTCCCCTGCTGTTTGGCACACTTTTTGCACTCCGATTTCCGTCGGGGTGCAATTTTCTTTTGCCCGTGTGGCGGAAAAGTTGTATCTTTGTACACCCGTTTTCCGTGCGGAAACGGCCTAGTTAATTGAATAATAATATAATAAGAGATACCATACATGGCAAATTTCCTGACCAAACTGTTCGGCAACAAGAGCCAGCGCGACCTGAAGGCCGTCAAGCCCTTCCTCGACGCCTGCCTCGCCGTATACCCCGCCATCCAGGCACTGACCAACGACCAGCTGCGCGCCAAGACGCTGGAGTTCCGTGAAAAGATACGCCTCGCCGTCCAGGCCGAGGAGACCGAGCTGCAGCAACTGCGCGACCGCATCGAGGCCGAGTATGACATGCCCGTCGACGAAAAGGAGGGGCTCTACAAGCGCATCGACGAGTTGGAGAAGACCTCCTACGACAAGACCCAGAAGGTGCTCGACGATATCCTGCCCGAAGCCTTCTCCGTGGTCAAGGAAACGGCTCGCCGCTTCACGCAGAACGAGACCGTCGAGGTAACCGCCACCGACCGCGACCGCGACCTCGCCGCCACCCACGCCTCCATCTCCATCGAGGGCGACAAGGCATACTACAAGAACCACTGGATGGCCGGTGGCAACGAAATCACGTGGGGCATGATCCACTACGACGTGCAGCTCATCGGCGGCGTGGTGCTCCACAGCGGCAAAATCGCCGAGATGGCCACCGGTGAGGGCAAGACCCTCGTGGCCACCCTGCCCGTCTACCTCAACGCCCTGCCCGGCAAGGGTGTGCACGTGGTTACCGTCAACGACTACCTCGCCAAGCGCGACTCCGAGTGGATGGGCATGCTGTTCGAGTTCCACGGCCTCGTGGTCGACTGCATCGACAAGCACGAGCCCCACAGCCCCGAGCGCCGCGCCGCCTACGCCGCCGACATCACCTACGGCACCAACAACGAGTTCGGCTTCGACTACCTGCGCGACAACATGAGCCGCAACCCCGAGGAGCTGGTGCAGCGCGGCCACAACTACGCCATTGTCGACGAGGTCGACTCCGTACTCATCGACGATGCCCGCACGCCCCTCATCATCTCCGGCCCCACCGGCAAGGGCGACGACGAGCAGGAGTTCTACCGCTTCAAGCCCACCATCGAGAAACTCTACAACGCCCAGCGCCAGCTGGCCGGCCAGTGCCTGGCCGACGCCAAGAAGGGCATCGCCGAAAAGCCAGACCCCAAGCCCGAGGAGGAGTGCGCCAAGCAGCTGCTCCGCGCCTACCGCGGCCTGCCCAAGAACAAGGCACTCATCAAATACCTCTCCGAACCCGGCATCAAGACCATCCTCCTGCGTACCGAAAACTTCTACATGCAGGAGCAGAACAAGCACATGCACATCATCGACGAGGAGCTCTACTTCGTCATCGACGAGAAGAACAAGCAGGTGGAACTCACCGACAAGGGCATGGAATTCCTCACCGCCCTGGGCGAGGACCCCAACTTCTACCAGCTGCCCGACATCGGCTCCGCCCTGGCCGATGTGGAGAACAACGCCGCCCTCACCCCCGAGCAGAAGGTAGAGGCCAAGGACAAGATATACGCCGACTTCGCTGTGCAGAGCGACCGCGTGCACACCGTCGACCAGCTCCTCAAGGCTTACACCCTCTTCGAGCGCGACGTCGACTACATCCTCACCGAGGACAACCAGGTGAAGATTGTCGACGAGCAGACCGGCCGCATCATGGAGGGCCGCCGTTGGAGCGACGGCCTGCACCAGGCTGTCGAGGCCAAGGAGAACGCCAAGGTGGAGGCCGCCACCCAGACCTACGCCACCATCACCCTCCAGAACTACTTCCGCATGTACAAGAAGCTGGCCGGTATGACCGGTACCGCCGAGACCGAGGCCGGCGAGCTCTGGAACATCTACAAGCTCGACGTGGTGGTCATCCCCACCAACAAGCCCATCGCCCGCAACGACATGGACGACATGGTCTACAAAACCAAGCGCGAGAAGTTCAAGGCCGTCATCGACGAGGTCGAGAAGCTCATCGGCCAGGGACGCCCCGTGCTGGTGGGTACCACCAGTGTGGAGACCTCCGAACTGCTCTCCAAGATGCTCAAGATGAAGCATATCCCCCACAACGTCCTCAATGCCAAGCTGCACCAGAAGGAGGCCGACATCGTGGCCCAGGCCGGCGAGCCCGGCCGCGTTACCATCGCCACCAACATGGCCGGCCGCGGTACCGACATCAAGCTCAAGGGCGACGTGAAGGAGCATGGCGGCCTGGCCATCATCGGCACCGAGCGCCACGAGAGCCGCCGTGTGGACCGCCAGCTGCGTGGCCGTGCCGGCCGCCAGGGCGACCCGGGCTCTTCGCTCTTCTTCATCTCGCTCGAGGACGACCTTATGCGCCTCTTCGGCTCCGAGCGCATCGCCTCCGTCATGGACCGCATGGGCCTCGAGGAGGGCGAGGTCATCCAGCACTCGATGATTACCAAGCAGATCGAGCGCGCACAGAAGAAGGTCGAGGAGAACAACTTCGGCATGCGCAAGCGTCTGCTCGAGTACGACGACGTGATGAACAACCAGCGCACCGTCATCTACAACAAGCGCCGCAACGCCCTCTATGGCGACCGCCTCTCGATTGACATCAGCAATATGTTCTACGACACCTGCGAGCTCCTCTACACCGAGGGCCGCGTGTGGGAGGACTTCAAGATGGAGGTGATCCGCGTCTTCGCCCACGAGGTGCCCATGTCCGAGAAGGAGTTCCTCTCCCTCCGCCGCCAGGACGCCATCCAGCTCCTCTACGAGCAGTGCTACAACGCCTACAAGGAGAAGATGCAGAAGATATGCGACTCGGCATGGCCGTTCATCAAGAACATCGCCGAGAACACGCGCTACATCAACGTCGCCTTCCCCATCACCGACGGCAAGAAGACCCTCAACACCGTGGTGCCCGTCAAGAAGGCTTACGAGACCAAGGGCCGCGAGGTGCAGCTCTCCATCGAGAAGGGCATCACGCTGGCCATTATCGACGACCTCTGGAAGGAGCACCTGCGCGAGCTCGACGACCTGCGCCAGAGTGTGCAGAACGCCGCCTACGAGCAGAAAGACCCCCTCTTGATTTACAAGTTCGAGTCGTTCAACCTCTTCGAGAAGATGCTGCTCAACATCAACCGCGAAATCACCTCCTTCCTCAGCCGTGCCCAGCTGCCGCTGCGCGAGGAGAGCGATGTGCAGGAAGCCCGCCAGCCGCAGGCTCCGCAGCGCGGACTGAAGGCCGGCCGCCAGAACGAGTTCGACCGTGCCGCCGCCCAGCAGCGCCAGGCCATGGAGCAGAGCGGCCAGCAGCCCCAGCGCCAGATGCCGGTGCACGTCGAGAAGAAGGTGGGCCGCAACGACCCCTGCCCCTGCGGCAGCGGCAAAAAGTACAAAAACTGCCACGGCAAAGACGCCGAATAGCAAGCATTGCCACCTAAATAAAGACACCGCCCCTGCTGGCGGTGTCTTCCTTTTTTCGCTTTCCGCAGAATGTTTTTTTTGTCATATTCAAAAAAGTTCGTATCTTTGCATTTTGAAAAATGCTCTGCGTATAAAGCAGATTTGTGCTAGAAATGCTCTGTGTGCATAGCAGAATATGAAAAATAATGCTTTGGATAAATAGCAAAAAGTAGCAATGGAAGAGCTGTTTCGCAAACAAGAAGCCTTGTTAAGGGCAACAAATCTCGAGTTTATTCGTGGCTATATGTCTCATGTCAACTGGGAAGCTCCGATGCTGTGCCTTCGTGGCGGACGAGGTGTGGGCAAGTCCACTTTACTTCGGCAATTTGTCAAGCAGAAGTATCCTGCAGGCAGTGAGAAGGTACTCTACTGCACTCTTGACAGCGTATACTTCTCAAGCCACAGCATCATGGAGGTGTCAGAACGGTTTCATCAGCACGGAGGCCAGTTGCTGATATTGGACGAAGTGCATAAATACAGCGGATGGAGCCGGGAGGTGAAGGAGATTGCCGACCTCTACCCAGACATGCAGGTGTATCTTAGTGGCTCGTCCATGCTCAACCTGTTGGATGGCGATGCCGACCTCTCGCGCCGTTGCGTGGGATACAACATGCCGGGCCTCTCTCTACGCGAATATCTCCAGTTCTATAAAGGCATTGATCTGCCAGCCTATCCACTCGAGGAAATACTGCGCAGCCCGAAGCCGATTGCCGCCTCTATAAACGAATCTTGCCGCCCACTGCAGCATTTTCACGACTACCTGCGCCACGGCTACTATCCCTATTACCATCGGAACCCCGTGGACTATTATACCCTGTTGGAGCAAACCCTCAACTATGTGATTGAGGCCGAACTGCCTATGCTGCGCGGTGTTGAGATAACCAACACCAGGAAACTGAAAGCCCTGATGTCGGTGCTGTCCCACGTTGTGCCCTTTGAGGTTGATATTTCCAAGTTGGCCTCGCTTATCGGCGCCGGACGCAACACCGTGATAGAATACTTGCGCAACCTGTCTGATGCCGGCATGTTGAATCTCCTTTACAGCGACTTGCTCTCCGTCAAAAAGATGCAGAAACCCGACAAGATATATCTCAACAACCCCAATATGCTATACGCGCTTGCCGGAGAAGGGGTAAATATAGGGACTGTCAGGGAATGCTTTGCTGTCAACCAGCTGACGCAGCGCCACACTGTGGAATATGGGAAGAAAAGAGGGGATTTCAAGGTGGATGGCCGCATCACATTTGAGATTGGCGGCGACGGCAAGGGGTTCGCCCAGGTGGCCGACCTTCCCGATGCATACATCCTGGCCGATGATATTGAGATGCCGCGGGGGAACAAGCTGCCGCTGTGGCTGCTCGGTTTTTTGTACTAGCGGATATGGTCATCTTGTTACCACCACCTTGCGGGCAGGATAGTTGCCTATCTTGAGCAGATAGGAGCCGTTGGCGTGCACATCGAAGCGCAAGGGCTGGTAATTGTCCTGTTTGGTGGCCATTAGGCGGCCGACAGCATCGTACAGTTCCACCACGTTACCCTCGGCACCCTCGACCACCACCTGACCTTGGCTCACATATACCTTGGCGTTCAAGGTCGCCACGTCGTCAACACCCACATAGACAGTGTCATGGATATACACCGTGTCATGAATGTACTGAGGCACATAGACCGTGTCGTGCAATGCCAGCCAGATGGTGTCGGTCTGTACTATGGTTACCGTGTCGTAGACTGTGTTTATCACGGTGTCTGTTACCACCGTGGTGTCATGTACAGCCACATAGGTGGTGTCGTGGATTATAATGGTGTCGTGAACAAGCCGGCCGAAGTAAGCCGAGAGTGTAGTGTCCGATGTTACCGTCAGCGTGCGGGGGTTGTCAGTGTTGCCGTCGCTCCAGTGGTCGAAGAAATACCCTTCGTCGGGGATGGCTGTAAGGGTGGCTTCGGAATTGTTACAGGTGGGCTGTATAATATCCACACTTCCGTGGTAACTCTCACCAATGCTGACAGAGTCTGTTACTATTGGATAATTGGTGAAGCGACTCCATAAGGTGGAGTTCATATAAGCGTTTCTGGCGGCACAGGGGACATAGACCGGGATGCTGGTATTTACTGTATAAAAAGGAGAAAATAGCTCCTCCGACCTCCCCGATGGCGGCACGGTGGCCAATGAATGTATTTCGGTCAGGCCGCTGCAGCCTTGGAAGGCATGGAAGCCGATGGAGGTAACCGAGTTGCCGATGGAGACGGAGGTCAGGCCGCTGCAGCCACTGAAGGCACAGTCGCCGATGCTGGTCACCGAGTTGGGGATGGTAATGGAGGTCAGGCCGGTGCAGCCGTAGAAGGCTGTAACGCCGATGGTGGTGACGGAGTTGGGGATGGAGACGGAGGTCAGGCCAGTGCAGCCGTAGAAGACATTGATGCCGATGGTGGTAACCGAGTTGGGGATGGAGATGGAGGTCAGGCTGCTGCAGCCTAGGAAGGCATAGCCGCCGATGGAGGTAACCGAGTTGGGGATGGAGACTGTGGTCAGGCCGGTGCAGCCTTCGAAGGCATTGTAGCCGATGGAGGTAACCGAGTTGGGGATGGAGACTGTGGTCAGGCCGGTGCAGCCTTGGAAGGCATAGCTGTTGATGGAGGTAACCGAGTTGCCGATGGAGACTGAAGTCAGACCGCTGCAGTATCGGAAGGCTTCATTGTCGATGGTGGTGACGGAGTCGGGGATGGAGACTGTGGTCAGGCCTCTGCAGCCGTAGAAGGCACTGTAGCCGATGGTGGTGACGGAGTTGCCGATGGAGACGGAGATCAGTCCGGTGCAGCCTTGGAAGGCATAGCCGCCGATGGTGGTGACGGAGTCGCCGATGGAGACGGAGGTCAGGCCGGTGCAGCCTTGGAAGGCATAGTTGCCGATGGTGGTGACGGAGTCGGGGATGGAGACGGAGGTAAGGCCGGTGCAGCCTTGGAAGGCTGCACCACCGATGGAGGTGACGGAGTTGGGGATGGAGACGGAGGTCAGGCTGCTGCAGCCTTGGAAGGCGGAGCTGCCGATGGTGGTGACGGAGTTGGGAATGGAGACGGAGGTCAGACTGCTGCAGCCTTCGAAGGCGTGGTCGCCGATGGTGGTGACGGAGTTGGGGATGGAGACTGTGGTCAGGCCGCTGCAGCCTTGGAAGGCATAGCTGCCGATGGAGGTAACCGAGTTGGGAATGGAGACGGAGGTCAGACTGCTGCAGCCTTGGAAGGCGGATCTGCCGATGGTGTCCACCGTAGAAGGTATTGTTACATTTCCGCCTGCTCCTAAATATGCAAGTAGATAGTGTTTTGTGCTATCGGAAAATACGAAGTCGTTTTCTGTCACACCATTCATAAATTTTGCACCCCATGGGCTTCCTGTAGCGCTACCATAATACTCTATATGAGGTACAAGATAAAATGCATACGAACCTATTGAGGTGACGGAGTTGGGGATGGAGACGGAGGTCAGGCCGATGCAGCCTTGGAAGGCATAGCCGCCGATGGAGGTAACCGAGTTGCCGATGGAGACGGAGGTCAGGCCGGTGCAGCCTAGGAAGGCATAGCTGCCGATGGAGGTAACCGAGTTGCCGATGGAGACGGAGGTCAGGCCGGTGCAGCGTCGGAAGGCTGCACCACCGAGAGAGGTAACCGAGTTGGGGATGGAGACTGTGGTCAGGCCGGTGCAGCCTTCGAAGGCACTGTAGCCGATGGAGGTAACCGAGTCGGGGATGGAGACGGAGGTCAGGCCGGTGCAGTATCGGAATGCACTGAGGCCGATGGAGGTAACCGAGTCGGGGATGGAGACGGAGGTCAGGCCGTTGCAGCCTTGGAAGGCTCCCCTACCTAGACCATAAGCAAGCACTTTGACTACATAGGTCGTATCGTTGTAAACTACCGTGTTGGGAATAATCAAGTCGCCCGTTACATAATTATTTGTTCCAGGGGACACTACCTCGGCGTATCCGTTGGCGATGTTGTAGTACAGCGTCTGACCGCTTGGGGCTACGGCGGAAAAAGTGTAGGCGTGGGCCATCCGCGGCATAGCCAGCATAGCCAGCAGGAGTGAGAAAAGGGTCAGTTTTTGTTTCATGATACAAATTGCTTGTTTTTTTATAGTGTCCTGTCTCCTAGTTGTTTACCATTGAATGGTTCGGGAGTGGACACTGCAAAGATACGAATAAAAATCAAACCGGCAAATTTTTATATGAGAGCTCGTCTGAAATCCAGTGTCCGGCGGTGTTCAGCCAACAAAAAACGGGCGGTTTGCGCCCGTTTTTCGGTTTTATGTCAAAAAAATCAGATGGTTTCCCGGGAGGGTTACTTCCAGATCTCCTCGTCGGTGGGAACCTGCATGCGGGTCTGCAGCGGTGCGACGCGGGTGATGTTGAGCAGGTGCTTGAAGGTGAAGTTCTCCGAGATGGAGTTGTTGCCCCAGGAGCCGCAGCCGAGGGTGTTGGTTACGGGCAGGCCGTTCTGTATGCTGCCGCCGGCGGTGGTGGCGCAGGGGGCGTTCACTATCAGGCGCGACACGCTGAGCTCCGAGCCGGCCTTGATGATGTTGGCCTGGGAGTTGGAGTGCAGGCCGGCGGTGTGGCCGTTGCCCTCGCAGTTGAGGTTGGTCTGGGCGATGTCGATGGCCTGGTCGAAGTACTGGTAGGGGAACATGGCCAGCACGGGGCACATCTTCTCCTTGCTGATGGGGTCGTCGATGCCGAAGCCGCCGTTGCTCTCGAGCACCAGCACCTTGGTGCCGTCGGCGACGCTGATGCCGGCCTTCTGCGCGATGAACAGGGCCGACTGGCCTACCACCTGGCGCGCCGTGTGGCCCTCCTCGAAGAGCACGGCGAGCACCTTCTCGCGCTCCTCGGCCGAGCAGACGTGGGCGTGGTGCTGGCGGAAGGCGGCGATGACCTCCTCGCGGGCCTCCTGCGGGTAGATGCAGCTCTGCTCGCCGGAGCAGATGATGCCGTTGTCGAACGAGCGGCCGGTTACTATCTTGCCCACGGCCAGGGCGTAGTCGATGTTGCGGTCGAGGATGACCTGCACGTTGCCGGCGCCGACGCCGTAGGAGGGCTTGCCGCTGCTGTAGGCGCTCTTGACCATGGGCATGCCGCCGGTGGCCACCGTTACGTCGCAGTAGGCCATCAGCGCTTGGGTCTTCTCGAGCGTGGGCTCCTCGACAATCTGCACCATGCCGTCAGGCAGGTCGACCGCCTTGAGCGCCTCGACGATGTAGTGCACCGCCTTGGCCGAGCAGCGCTTGGCCTTGGGGTGGGGGGCGATGATGATGGCGTTGCGGCTCTTCAGCGCGAAGGCGATTTTCGACATCGGGGTTACGATGGGGTTGGTCATCGGCGTTACGCCGGCCACCACGCCGATGGGCTTG
>Ga0256404_1006105_pt1 | contig 20373 bp, 22 predicted proteins | sample RumenRJG_01DNA_FD_185990 | JGI IMG/M metagenome (GOLD analysis project Ga0256404, IMG submission 185990) | Bovine rumen microbial communities from Lethbridge, Alberta, Canada - RJG_01 | ecosystem: Host-associated > Mammals > Digestive system > Stomach > Rumen | place: Canada: Alberta | collected...
GTGAGAAAATGCCGCTTCACATCACGTCCTCCGTCGTTACCGAAATCGCCCCGCTCCTCCTTCTATTGAAGTCTGGCATCAGTTTTAATACGGTGATCATCGAAGAGCCGGAAGCACATCTCCACCCCGCGCTACAACGCCGTATGGCACGATTCATCCTCCGTCTCGTACATCGGGGGAAATTTGTCATCATCACGACGCATAGCGATACGATCCTGCAGCATATCAACAATATGTTGAAACTCGCGAGCCTGTCCGATGCTCCCACGCGCATGGAACACTTGGGCTATGACGGGCAGGACATCCTTCGTCCTGAGGAACTCCGTGTCTATCAGTTGGACGGACATACGCAGGAGGGTACGATCGTCACCCCGCTAGACGTCACGTCCGACGGGGTTGTCGTCCCGACGTTCAATGATGCACTCAGCGCGTTTAACGACGAAATTTACGCCGTAGAGGGAGACGGGGAAGCATGATCCCATCGGAACGCACGATGTATGCACTCGATCATTTCATCCGTCCTTCCTATTTTCGTCGTGGCGAACGCGGATATCGCTTGATGGAAAAAGAACAAAACGGCGCAGGCGAACTCGTTGTCACCGTTCCCCAAACGAATATTTGTATCCAGAATTTCGACAAAGTAGAGAAGGAGACCTCCTTCTTCTGGGAAACGGAAGAAAACAAGCTCGCGCAAAAAGTCGATCACTGTTTGTTCTATTATGATGATCGCACTTGGACACTCGTCTTGATTGAGATGAAAACCAGCGTTGGTGCACGCACATGGTTGCAGAGCATCAAGCCAAAAATCCGGAGCAGTATCCTCCGAATGCGTGCTTTTGCAGCTGTTTGTGGCATCCATGTGGATCGTATCGAAGCATATACAACGTATGCAATCGATAAGTTCCAGCCGGCGCAAACGACGACATCACCGATCGCCTACCGCATGCCCATCCGAAAGCGGATTCCGCAAGAAAGATGTCGAGATCCCTACCAGGATGAATGGCTCAGAGACCGCGCATACATCAATCTCGGTGAGGAAATCGTCATTACGCATCATCGCGTGCAGATGGTGAAGCAGGATGACGTGCTGACAGGGCGGATTGATTCAACATGAGATGTCTCTTTCACCTCCACACATCCGCATCGAAAGACAGTATCCTCGACCGCTGCACGCTGCTCGTCTTGTGCCGTCTCCATCATATCGATGGCATTGCCATCACGGATCATGATGAAATCCGTCATGCCCTCGCGTGGCGGGTGTTTTTCCAGCGGCATGGCATCCAGGTCATCCCAGGGGAAGAAATCTTTACGAGTGAGGGAGAGATCATCGGGCTGTTCCTCACGGAACGCGTCGCGCCGGGGCAGACGCCGGAGACGACGGTCGCGGCGATCCGTGCGCAGGGCGGGCTCGTCTATATCCCGCATCCCTTTGATGAAAAACGGCATCGCTCGGTCTTGCGGCCGGAGGCGCTGGAAAGGATTCAGGCGCAGGTTGACGTCGTGGAGATCCATAATGGACGGAACAAGGAAGCATGGTACGACGATCGCCAGCGCGCGATCTGCGAGCGCGTCGGCGCCGTGCCGATCATCGGCGCGGACGCGCACACGTGGTTCGAAGTCGGGCGCAACGTCATCGATCTCCCTGCCTTTCATGACCGCGCAACGCTCCTCACAGCGCTTCGCTCGCCCGCCTGTCATTTTCACCCGCAGCCCGGCCTCCCGCTTGCGCACGTCGTGACGAAATGCGTCCGTTTCGGGAAACTGCTGGGAAAAGGAGAATTCCGTGAATTAAAGAATTTTCGCTCGCAAGCTTGGCGGAAGAAAGCCGGCGTCTCGCGGCGCTCGTCCCTGAGACGCACCGCCCCGATGCCATCGTATTCATCGCGCGCGGCGGGCTCGTCATCGGGCAGGCCATGGCCGAGGTTTTCCAATGTCCACTGTGCGCCGTGAAGGCTGTGCGCGAGGGGAGTCGCTGGAAAGAAGCCGTGACGCCCGTCTTGCGCCTCGTCCCACGCTCGATGCGCATCTGGATGCGCGAACGCGAAGTCCGCTCCGGCATCCACGCTGCGCATACCGCGCGCGACGTCCGCTTCCTCACGCCCGTCCCCGATGTCAACCGCATCCTCCTCGTCGACGATTCGGTCGATACGGGCACGTCCATGCAGCAAGTGTGCGCTGCGCTCCAGGCGCATTGCCCCGCAGCAATCGTCGAGATTGCCGCGATCAACGTCTTTGCGAAAAGCGAAGCGCTGATTCACACGGACTATGCGATTTACCGGGACACCCTTGTCAGCACCCCGGCTTCAGCAGACAACTGCGAGCATGAGGCATTTCTGCGGCGGTGGGAAGCATACGAGATGACAATTGCGCCCGCTCGGGGGGGGGCAGGCGTACCGCTATAATAGACAACTTGAGCTCGTTGCGCGGTTGTGGGAGCAAAGTTATGACGTTGTCACAGAAAGCTGTGCAGCGGCATGAATATCAAAATCCTCGTCGCCGCGCACAAGCCCTATTGGATGCCGGACGATCCGGTGTACCTGCCGATCCACGTCGGCAAGGCGTTGCATCCGGAGCGCGTCCTTGGCTTCCCAGGCGACGACACGGGCGACAACATCAGCGCGAAGAATGCGAACTACTGCGAGCTCACGGCGCTCTACTGGGCGTGGAAGAACCTCGATGCCGATGCCGTCGGGCTCGTGCACTACCGCCGCTACTTCACGCGCCGCGAGGCGCGCGGCACGGAGGCGAAGCGCCGCCAGATCCTCACGGAGGGCGACTGGCAACGCCTCCTTGCAAAGTCCCCCGTCATCGTCCCGGGCAAGCGGCGCTACTACATCGAATCGAACGAAAGCCACTACCGCCATGCGCATCATGCGGAAGGGCTGGATGCCATGCGCGCCGTCATCGCAGAGCAATATCCGGCATACGCCGCCGCCTGCGAGACGGTCATGCATCGCACGTGGGCGCATATGTTCAATATGTTCGTCATGCGCCGCGACTGCTATGACGCCTACTGCGCATGGATGTTCGCCGTCCTCGCGGAAGTCGAGCGCCGCATCGATATCACAACGTATTCCCCATACGAAGCCCGCGTCTTCGGCTTCCTTAGCGAGCTGCTGCTCGATGTCTGGCTGGAACAGAACCATGTGCCGTACCGCGAACAGAACGTGTCGTTTCTGGAGAAGCAGAATTGGGTGAAGAAGGGGACGGCGTTCCTGTGGAGGAAACTTCGTCCGAAGGGAGCAGGCGAAAGGAGCGGCGTATAAATTCACTGGAAAGAAGGTACGAAATGCAAGAACTTTCACTCGATCAGATGAAGAAACTGGAATATGATGCGCTCGTCACGTTTGCGGACTATTGCGAGGCACATCATTTGCAGTATTTTCTTTGCGGCGGGACGTTGCTCGGCGCTATCCGTCACAAGGGGTTCATTCCCTGGGATGACGACATCGACCTCATGATGCCGCGCGAAGATTACGAGACGTTCTTGCGGGAGTTCCATTCGGATCGCTATGCCTTGGGCGGGGCGTGCAGGGACAGCGTTCCCCTGCCGCAGGCCGTCATTCTTGACAAGCGCACGCGTTTGACGCATCTGGACGGGAAGCCGTATCTCACGCCGCATCTTTTCGTGGACATCTTTCCCGTGGACGGATGGGGCGATTCCGTTTTCTGGGCGCGCGCCAAATGCCTGTGGAAAGAGCTTTTGCTCTATGCCTACGAAGGTTCCGTGATGCAATATGTGCCGACGAAACGGTACAATGATCGTGCGGGCGGCCCGTTCCAATTCTTGAAACGCTGGGGGCGCACGGCCGTCAAATATGCCGCTATCACCGTTTTCCGTTGCACGCCGTCTTCTTTCTGGAGCGGCCTGCTCGATCGTTTTGCCAGTCATCGTTCCATGGCATCGTCACGATACTCTGGTGTTTACCTTACGATGGCTCACCATGATTTCGGTTTTGCGGAAATGATGCCGACGAGCGCCTTTGAGGGGCGCGTGCCCGTGACGTTCGGTGATCGCGAGTTTTGGACATTCCCCGGCTATCAGCAGTACCTCACGAACCTCTATGGCGACTACATGACGCCGCCTCCCCCGGAGAAACGCGTGTCCCATCATGATTTCCGCGCCTGCTGGATCAGCGACGAGCCGATGCCGGAGGCGTGAAAAAGATCCTGCTCCGTTGCCATGTGCGGCAGACGGGCGGGAGCTTTTTTCGCGTGCCGTGGACGTCAGTACGCGAGGCCGTTTTCCTTTGCGATGCGGATGACCTCCGCCACGGGCGTGTCCGTGTCTGAGGCGATCTCGGCGTAGTCCGCCTTGCGCAAGGAAGATTTTTTCTTTTCATTGACACTCCCCGCCCGCATGGCGTAAAATGAAGCGAATGCATCACCATGACTTCCGCGCCTGCGAGATCGGCGGCGCGCCGAGGCGGGCGGCGATGGGAAAAGGAGTTTCACACATGAACATTGCCATCATCATTGCCGGAGGCTCCGGCAAGCGGACAGGGCAGGACATCCCGAAACAATTCGTCAACATCAATGACAAACCGGTCATCATCTATACATTGGAGGGATTTCAGAAGCATCCGGAAGTGGATGAGATCGAAGTCGTTTGCCTCGCGGGATGGGAGAACATCTTACGCGCTTATGCGAAGCAATACGGCATCACGAAGCTCCGGTGGATTGTTCCCGGCGGCGCGTCGGGGCAGGAATCTATCCGAAATGGCGTATTTCACCTCAAGGATATCTGCAAAGAGGATGATATCGTCATCATCCACGATGGCATCCGCCCGATGATTGATGAAGAAGTTCTTTCAGATGTCATTGTCACGTGTCAGCGGTACGGCAACGCTGTCACGTCGCTCCCTTACAACGAACAGATTTTCCGCGTAGATACTGACGATGATGCAACGACAACAGAATATATTCCGCGCGAAACATTGCGCCGCGTCATGACGCCGCAAGCTTATCGATATGGAAAACTTGCGTGGGCTTACGAAAAAGCGTTCCGTGAGAATATTGGCATTCATGGGTCATCGTATACGAACACGATGATGGTTGACCTCGGCGAACGTCTGCATTTCGCGAAGGGCTCCAACAGGAACCTCAAAATCACGACGGTTGAGGATTTTGAACTTTTTCGTGCGCTCTTGACGATCAAAAAGAGCGCTGGTTGAAATAAATAACGAGGTATCCTTAAGATGTTTGATGAAGAAAAGATGCGTGATTATGCCGCATCCTATGTCCCCTATGCCCCATTCGAGGCTTTGCGCGGGCAGCGCATCGTCGTCACAGGCGTGACGGGGATGATTGGCACGGCGGTCGCGGAGCTTTTGCTTGCGGCTGACCGTGCGCTCGATCTCGGCCTGTCCATCGTCGGCGTCGGCCGTGATGCGGCGCGAGCAGAAGAACGTTTTGGTGTGTCCACTCGGGGGGGGCAGACATTCACATTTCTTTCGCATGATCTTTGCACTCCGCTCGAGCTTGAGGGCCGCGTGGATGCGATCATCCATGCGGCGAGCCCGGCCTATCCGGCGGCATTTGCGAAGACGCCCGTCGAAACGATGCTGGCGAACCTCGACGGCACGCACCATCTCCTCGACCTTGCGCGGGAAAAGGGTGCGTCGTTCCTCTTTGTCTCGTCCGGGGAAATCTACGGAACCACGGACAAGGACACGAAAGCCGAAGACGACTATGGCTACGTCGATGCCATGCAGCCGCGCTCCTGCTATCCGAACAGCAAGCGCGCGGCGGAGACGCTCTGCGCGTGCTACGCGGCGGAGTATGGCATCCGCGCCGTCGTCGCCCGGCTTTCGCACACGTACGGGCCGACGATGACGGAGCGGGACAACCGCGCCGCCACCGACTTCCTCCGTGCCGCGCACCGGGGCGAGGACATCGTCCTGCGCAGCACGGGCGCGATGGTGCGCTCGTACACGTACGTCTACGACGTCGCGACGGCGCTCGTCACGCTCCTCGTCAAAGGGGACAGCGCGACGGCGTACAACGTCGCTGACCCCGCGTCCGTGGTCTCCATCCGGGAACTGGCAGAACAGATTGCCACGCTCGGAGGGAGACAGGTCACGCTCGACCTGCCGCAGGACGCAGGCGCGCTCGGGTACACGACGATCCCGCGCCAAGTCATGGAAAGCACGCGCCTCTGCGCGCTCGGCTGGCAGCCGCGGCAACCGCTCGCGGCGAACCTCGCCGATACGCTCACGCTGCTCGCCTGATGCGTCTCTCCCTCCTGTTGCGTGGCGGGAGGGAGAGACACGATGTTTTCCAATCATCCAGAATATCTTCGCGAGGTGCGCGTGGCGGCAGAGACAGCACTGCCATGGGAAAAGCTCCAGGACACATCGCTGCTCCTGACAGGAGCGACGGGGCTCGTCGGGACGTTTCTCGTCGATACGCTCTTGTGGAAAAACGAGCACGACGGGCTCGGCTGCCATATCTACGCGGTCGGGCGCAGCGAGGAACATGCGAGGGAACGCTTCGGCGCGGCGCTCGGGCAGGACGTCACGTTCGTCGCGTGGGATGTGAATGACGGCGCGCTGCCGGATGTCCCCGCAGACTACGTCATCCACGCAGCGAGCAACACGCACCCACGCGCCTACGCAAGTGATCCCGTCGGCTCGATCCTCACGAATATCATCGGCCTACGGAATGTGCTCGACTTTTCGCGCAAAGCGCAGGCACGGCGCACGCTGTTCCTCTCGTCCGTGGAAGTCTACGGCAAAGCGTGGAAGTCAGATGATGTCTTTGACGAAAGCTACTGCGGCTACATCGACTGCAACACGCTTCGTGCAGGCTATCCCGAGGGAAAACGCGCGGGCGAAGCACTCTGCCAGGCGTACCGTGCAGCCTACGGCCTTGACATCGTGATCCCACGTCTCTCACGTGTCTATGGACCAACGATGCAGGACAGCGACAGCAAAGCCATGGCACAGTTCTTCCGCAGAGCTGCCGCTGGAGAGGATATCATCCTCAAAAGTGCTGGAACGCAGAGGTTTTCCTACACCTACGTCCCAGATGCTGTAACCGGCATCCTGACGTGCCTGTTGCGAGGGGAAGACGGAGAGGTATATAATGTGGCGGGTACGGGCGATATGACGCTCAGAGAAATCGCGGGGATGATCGCGGATGTTGCAGGAACAAAGGTCGTCTTTGTTTTTCCAGATGATATTGAAGAAAAAGGATATTCGAGAGTAGACGTTGCTTTGATGAAAACAATGAAGATAGAGAATCTTGGATGGAAAGCGCAATATGATTTAAAGTATGGAATTACTTTCTGTTCGGAGGCCTTATGAAAAAAATTGGAATCTTTCTTACAAATTATTCGTTGATGTTATATATACTCTGGAATCGTGATTGGAAGGAAACGTGCTATTTATTGTATAATTATTTTGGAAATATGGACGAAGATTTTTTTCAGAGACTTGATGTATGTGGAGTAAAAAATGTTTATGGTCGTGAATATAGTTGTATGGGAATATATCAGCCGTCAGTGAAAAATATCCCAAGACGCATTCTTAGAAAAATTTACTATATATACGATAAAAATTTTCGTTTGCACTCTGTTATCAAAGTAGCACGAGAGAAAAAAATAGAAGTTTATGGTCAAGATCATTTGCCAATTTCAAAGTTTTTTCACTATGGAAAATTCAATGTAATAGAAGATGGCTTGATGAATTATAGATCGCGTCAAGATCTGTATGAGTATTTTACAAAAAATCCTATTTGGTGTGCAAATTTCTCAGCAGATTATGTTCCAGGTGGATGGGATAATTCTATACAAAAGGTTTATTTGACAGGTAGGCTAGCTGTTCCTAAGGGACTTCAAAAAAAAGCGGTAATTCAACCATTGTCTGAAAGCTGGGAAAAAATCCCATCGAATGAAAAAAAAGAAATTTTATATTTATTTGATGTGCCATTGCAAGATTTGAATGAGATAGCTCATAGTGGAAGGAATGTCTTCTTTTTATCTAGCGGTTTTGTTCCTCAATTTTGCACGGAGGAAGAATGGATTCGTATTTGCAAAAAGATGCTGAGCCCATATGATCTGAAACATGTTGTGATAAAATTGCATCCTGGTGAGCCTATTGACTACAAAAAATATTTTCCAGAATGTCATATTTTACAAGCGAATTTTCCTTTTGAATTCGTGTATTTTTTACAAGTTCCAATAAAAAAAGTGGTTTCTGTCCGATCCACAGCGCTTTATGGATTCTTGGATTCAGAACAGATAGATGATTATCCACAATATGATGAGTTAATGAATAATCGTATTGAAAGAAAACGAAAAAATGAGGACAATGTCATTAAAAAGCTTCGTTACTTCTGGAATAAAATATAATGGCTCAATCCTTTTTTGGCATAAGATAATTGAGGGGATAGCGTGAGAATGGAAGGAATTGCAAGAGAAGCGCCTTTGAAAATCTCCTGTTGTGATTTTTATTGTGCGTTTTTCCTCTTATGGGTGATTCTCTATACAGAAGTTGTTATTTTTGCTCCATCTTCGCTAAAGTTTGGCTGTTTGTTTATGGCAATTTTGAGCGTTGTGTGCTATGCGAGATACGGAGAAGTCCGTGTCACATACAAAATGGCGATGTACTATTTTGTTGCTGCAGGGCTTCTGTTAGTGGATGTTTTTGCTAATGGCACAGCATCCAAAAGCACACTCTTGGATTTCTTTGTGATTCTTGGCGCGTTCGGAATAGTTTCCCAATCTCAGGTACAACTGCCTGCAGACAAATGGCGATGGATTGAGGCGTTTTTTTATTGGACTTTTTTAGTATTGTCGATTGGCAGCTTACTTGTTTTTGGTACTCTTGATCAGAATGGGGATTATTGCTTTCCGTTTAGTGGCAGCGCACATAATACATGTTATGTGCTATCTTTCCTTTTTTTGTATTCATGGAAAACACGACGTGTTTTTGGCATCGTCTTTTGTTTGTTTTATTTTTTGTGTTTGACAGAAGTGCGAGCCGCTTTTTTGATGTGCCGATGGATGAACTGAATACTCTGGTGGAGGAAAAGCGGGACATTTTTTTCTTGTCAGGAGGATTCTGCCCGCAATATTGCAACGAGGAAGAGTGGATTCATGTGTGCAAAAAGATCCTTGGAAAATATGACTTGCATCATGTCGTAATCAAGCCGCATCCAGGGGAACGGATTGATTATGGAAGGTATTTTCCCGAATGCTATGTTTTGAAATGTGAATTTCCATTTGAGTTTGTATTTTTTCTACAAATTCCGATTGAAAAAGTGGTGTCGATTTATTCTACTGCAGTTTATGGTTTTTTGGATCGCGACCGTATGGAAGAACATCCAGAGTATGCAAAGATATTGGAACAACGATTTATCGATAAACGAAAAGGCGAAAATGTTTTTCTAAGTCGGCTGCGTTATTTATGGCATAAATTATGAATAGGATAAAAAGTGCTTTTGATAATATGCATTTGAACTATGCATGGAGAACCTTCTGCTGGATTTTGATCCTCGCCCTCATGGCGCTCGCGATGTATTTCGGTGCGGGTGCTTTGCGGAGCTTCCTTTGCATCTCTATGGTCCTCTGGTTTGTTTGGCTCGTAGATACGTATCGGAACGACCGGGCATTCTTTGCCTTGATCTTTCCGATGCTTTCCCTCGGCGGCGTAGTCCTGGCGTTCCTCGTTGAGATGTTCGGCGCGTATACGCCGGAGCTCGAGGAGTGGATGTCGGCCACGGGAGCACTTGTGCGTCTGATTTTTTATCTGCTGGTGTTTTTTTTCGCCGCGTGGCTGGCGTTTTCCTATCGACGCCCGGTGGAGCCGCTGCGGGAGATGCAGCCGGATATGCAAAAAGTGCTGTTGGTTGCCTGCGTGGGGGCGATTCTTGCCATCATTTATGCTTACATCGTGATGGGCGTCCCGCTCCTGGATCATCTGAACAAGTACATGTATTGGAGAGAAAGCGTGCAGGCATATCCCATTGTGGATTTCGCGAAAGGCCACGTGCTCATGCTTATGATCGGCTTGTTCCTGATTTGGAAACGGAGACAAGAGTCCGTCCTGTGGCTGCTTTTTTTGACGTTCGTCGTCTTGCAAGTTTTGGGCGGCGAAAAGTATACTGGATTTGCTTCGTGGCTTTCCTTTTTTGTCCTTGTCTATCTCGTGCGGCATACGTTCCACTTTACAAGAAAAAATCTCCGTTACGTCTGTGGCGGGCTCGCATGGTTCACCGTTTTCATTTCCGTGATGGTCTTTTATCATTATAACGGTTTCTCGGATACGGCGACCGTCCCGTTCCAGGAACGGCTTTTTTCGCGCTTGGCCGAGCAGGGGCAGATCTGGTGGGCCATCGACCAGCAGATGTCGCTCGGGGAGATGCATCTTTCCGCTTTCGCGAAAGAAACGGCATCTTGGTTTCAATGGTCTCTGCCGGCCAAGGAACTCAAGGGCGAGCTCGGCATTTATTCGATGATGGAACTCGTCACAAGACATGAGATTGTTCTTTCGTATTGGTCGCGCAGCGTCAATTTCACGGAAGCTTACCCAGCCATCGCTTTGTATTGGTTTGGTTACATCGGCTGCGTGTTCTTCCAGATATTGATGGGCGTGCTGTTCGGCCTGTTTCTGCGGCTGTATTATCGTGCTGTCCGGCGGGCGGACATGGTGTGCGTGTTCTTGCTGACTACAGTGTATAATCGCATTAATCAAGCACTCGGAATGGGAAATTTTTATGCACTTTTTAATCTGAAAACGATTGTTGCGATTTTGTTGGCTCTGGCCTACCATCGGCTGTATCTCTACATCCAAGCGCATCCCGATAAATTGTCGAGGTTCCGCCGGCCGGCGTGGCTCGGGAAGGGTGCTGCTTGATGGGCGTTTCCGTTCGCTCGTTTGTCTCATCTATCTTGAAGTTCTCCGTCTCCTCGTGGATCAATTTCGGCATCGGCATCCTCGCCGTCGTCATCATGACGCGGTGCTTTTCGCCGGAGGTTTACGGGGCGCTGAATCTTTTCAATACGGCCTCCATGCTCCTCGTCGAGCTGTCGTGCCTCGGGGTGGACGGGGGGTTCATCCGGTTTTACTACGAGCCGCCGGAGGGCTGGGATGCGCGGCAGCTGTTCGCGCATTGCCTGCTCGTGGCGGTGGCGGCGCTCGCGGTCATTTCCTGCGTGGGCGCAGTGTTTTTCTGGCAGGACGTGTCGATGCGGCTGTTCGCGCAGCTGGACTTCACGCTGACGGCGCTCCTCGTAGTGAACGCGCTGTCGCTCCTCGTGCTGAACAATTTCTTCTCGCAGTATTATCGCATCGGCAACGATCCGTACCATTACACGATCCAGCAGGTGCTCGTGAATTTCTTTTCGAAACTCTTCGTCGTGAGCGCAGCGCTCATCTCGCCGACGCTGCCGGTCGTGCTGTTCATGAATACGATCGGGCTGTTCCTCTTGATGGTGGTGTACATCGGCATCCAGCATCGGAGCGTGTTCCCGGAGCATTTCTCCTGGGATTGGAAAGGGTTCGGCGAGGTGTTCCGCTTCGGCGTGTTCAGCTGGCCGACCGGCTTGGTGTGGAAACTGAACATGTTCCTCATCCCGTTCTTCATCACGACGCAGCTCGGCGCGCACGCGCTCGGCGTGTATGCATCGGCGGGCTTCATCGTCGCGGCGTTCAACGTCGTGCAGGGCGGCTTCCGCACGTATTGGTCGGCATTCATGTACGGGCATTACCGCGATTCGCAGGAGATGATCCCGCAGGTGCACAACTTCGTCGGCCTCGGCATCGTGCTGCTGCTCGCGTCGTTCCTCTTGTTCCAGCACGCAATCTACCTGCTCATCGGCGCGGATTTCCAGGGGAGCCGCCTCTTCTTCGCGCTCGTGCTCATCGATCCGCTGCTCAGCCTCTACGAGCAGACGACGGAGTACGGCACCTCCCTGGCGAAGAAGAACGAGCAGCTGACGATGATCTATGTCGGCACGATCGCGTTGAACTTCGTCGGGACGTGGGTGTGCCTCGGGATGTTCGGCATCCTCGGGGCGGCGGTGTCGAGCGCGGCGATGGCGACGGTGCGGTTCGCCCTCGCGACGTGGCGCGGGCAGCGGTATTACCGCAGCATCGAGGCGGCGCCAAAGACATTTTCGGCCGTCGCGCTCATCCTCGTCCTCGCGGCGTCGAATGTCTTCTTCGTCGACGCGTACGCGCTGGAGTGCCTGACGGTCGCCCTCGTCCTCGCCGCCGCAGCCGTCATCTATCGCGCCGACCTGCGCCGCGCCTGGACGTTCGCGCGGCAGAGGGGCTGACGCGGAGCCGCAGGCATTTTGCTTGCGGCTTTTTGCGTTTCACGGTAAAATAGAAGAAAACGACGGAAGGAGCGGATATTTATGGACAACCTGGCCTACGCTGACCCGCCCGTGACGGAGCTCATCGACGGGAAGGTCTACCTCATGTCGCCACGCCCGCGGGCGTCGCACAATTTCATTGCGGCGAACATCTATCGCATTTTTGCAGATCATTTGAGGGGAAAAACATGCCGGGCCATCATGGATGGCATGGATCTTTTCCTCGATGAAAAGAACCGTTACGTCCCTGACGCGATGATTGTCTGCGATCGCAAGAAAATCCAGCGCAATGGCGTCCACGGCGCGCCTGACCTCGTCGTCGAGGTGCTTTCACCTTCGACCGGATCGCATGATCGCGGCGCGAAGATGCGCCATTACGAGGCAGCGGGCGTGAAAGAATATTGGATCGTTTCGCCGCTCGGAAAATCTGTCGAGGTCTACTTCAACCGAGGCGGCCGTTTCGAGATCGATGATATGTACGCGGTGCACGAGGGCTGGGATCTTGAACGCATGACAGAGGAAGAGCGCGCAGCCGTGAAAACGGAAATTCCTGTGTCGCTCTATGATGATTTCCGCGTGCGCGTGGCGGAGATTTTCGAGGATGTCGATGTTTGATTCATCGAAAGAGAAAGAGGCTGTCGAACGCAAGCCTGCCAGCACGGCAGGCTTTTTTCATAGGAGGAACATGATGCAGTTTGTGGCAGGACAATATGACGTGATCGTGATCGGCGCCGGGCATGCGGGGGTCGAGGCGGCGCTGGCGGCGGCGCGGATGGGGGAAAAGACGCTCCTCGCGACGCTCTCGATGGACAACATCGCGCTCATGCCGTGCAATCCGTCCGTCGGCGGCCCGGCGAAAGGGCACCTCGTGCGCGAGGTGGACGCTTTGGGCGGCGAGATGGGCGTGAATGCGGACCGGACGTGCATCCAGTTCCGCATGCTGAACACGGGCAAGGGCCCCGCCGTCCATGCGCTGCGCGCGCAGGCGGACAAGAAGCTCTACCAGTTCACGATGAAAGAGACGTGCGAGAATACGGAAAACCTCGACGTCAAACAGATCCTCATCACGGACCTGCTGCTCGAAGACCTTCCTGCGGATGCGCGGAAAACGCAGGCGGGCGGGGAAGGCTCGGGCGACGCGCCGGTTTTTGCGCCGAAAAAGCGCGTGAAAGGCGTCGTCGTCGAGACGGGCGAAGTGTACCTCGCGCCGGCGATCATCATGGCGACGGGCACGTATCTCAAAGGCCGCATCATCATCGGCGAGCACACGTACAGCGGCGGGCCGAACGGCCAGCGGCCGGCGATGAAATTTTCCGAGTCGCTCGCGAAGGCCGGCATCCGCCTCATGCGCTTCAAGACGGGCACGCCGGCCCGCGTCGACGCGCGGACGCTCGACTATGACAAGATGCAGCTCCAGCCCGGTGACGAGGAAGCGCGCAACTTCTCGTTTATGAGCGACATCACGACGCGTGAGCAAGTGCCGTGTTATTTGACCTATACGAACGAAGCGACGCACAAGATCCTGCGCGACAACATGGACCGCGCGCCGATGGCGAACGGCATCATCGAGGGCGTCGGCCCGCGCTACTGCCCGTCCATCGAGACGAAGATCCTGCGCTTCCCCGACAAGGACCGCCACCAGCTGTTCCTCGAGCCCGAGGGCCTGCATACGAACGAGGTCTACGTGCAGGGCATGAGCACGTCGATGCCGATGGACGTGCAGATCGCGTTCCTCCACACGATCCCCGGCCTCGAGCACGCGCACGTCATGCGCGCGGGCTACGCCATCGAGTACGATTGCATCGACCCGACGCAGCTGAAGCCGAGCCTCGAGTTCAAAGACATCCGCGGCTTTTTCTCGGCCGGGCAAGCCAACGGCACGTCCGGCTACGAGGAAGCGGCCGCGCAAGGCCTCATCGCCGGCATCAACGCCGTAGAGTTCCTTCGCGGTGAGGCGCCCGTCATCCTGCGCCGCTCCGACGCCTACATCGGCGTGCTCATCGACGACCTCGTGACGAAAGGCACGCACGAGCCGTACCGCATGATGACGAGCCGCGCCGAGTACCGCCTGCTGCTCCGGCAGGACAATGCCGACATGCGCCTCACGCCGATCGGCCGCCGCGTCGACCTCGTGACGGACGCGCGCTGGGATCGCTTTTTGCAGAAAAAAGCGGCCATCGAGGACGCGCTCGCCGCGCTCCAGGGCGCGACGCTCACGCCGAGCACCGCGCAAAATGCCGCGCTCGAAGAAGTCGGCATCGCGCCGATCCACAGCGCGTGCACCGCTTATGATTTATTGAAACGCACGGAAGTCCACTACGAGCAGCTCCGCACAGCGCTGCCCGACCTCCCTGCCCTCACGCAAGAAGTCGAGACGCAAGTCGAGATCCAGAGCCGCTACGAAGGTTACATCAAAAAACAAATGGAACAAGTCGCACGCATGGAGCGCCTCGAATCGAAACGGATCCCAGAAAATATAAATTACGCGGACGTGCCGAGCCTGCGCGACGAAGCGCGCGAAAAGCTCGCGGCCATCCGCCCCGCCAGCCTCGGCCAAGCCAGCCGCATCAGCGGCGTCTCCCCCGCCGACGTCTCCGTGCTCGCCGTCTGGCTCGAGCAGCAGCGGCGGAGATGAGCGCAGCTTGGCAAGCTCGGTGGCATCCTGATGCTTGTCGAATCAAGTGCGGTTGTCGCGACAAAGTTTTTGACATGAAGATTTGAGATTCGGATACAAATAAGCCCGGCCACATCGTTTTCGATGCAGCCGGGCTCTTTAGTTGCAATGCGTTCGGTCGTTGTATTTGAGCAGGAGGTTTTCATACATACCCATGTAGGATGCAGAACCAATGGATGCCCCACCAAATGATATCAATCAGTAACAGCAAAAGGATGGCTGTATTGATGTCTCCAATCGGTGACGCTTGCTTAGAAAATACGTCAGCGGCTTCCGGACGGCGAATCTTCTGGATGAAATGCAAAAGCAACGCCACAAGATTGAAAATGAAAAACGCGATCATCAGCATGACGAACGTCAATCGATAAACAGAGACCTTGTCGATATTGTTCAAAACAGAACCGGAAAAGACCAACCCTGCGACAAACGTTACGACAATCGAAGAAAAGATACCGAGGATCGTGATGTAATCTTTTTGTGATTGTTCCGATTTGTCCTGCAGCTTCTGCAACCGCTCCGTCATGGTCTGGTTTTCATGTTCGATCCGTTGTGCTAATTCTTTCGTATAGTTGATGCGGCTGATATCCAGATTGGTGTGGTCGTAGAGCTTCCGGATTTTTTGGTAAAACTGCAACGTTGCCTCGTCTTCCGGAGCCCCGTTTTGTTTTTCTTTCGCATATTCATGCAAGAGATTGATGTTTTCTGCCAGCAGATCGAGATCATATCGGGAACTGTTATCGATGCGTGTGATTGCGCCGAAAATACTGGAATATGCATGACGGAAATCACCTGCATAAATTTTCTGCAAGCGCTGGAGGTATTCCTCAGGCGCTTTCGGATCTTCGCTCAAATTCTTTTTGGAAAGCTCGAAAAGAATGTCCTGCAATAACTTTTGTGCATCATTTTTCATGGAAAGCGATCATCTCTTTCGGAATAACGACTTTCCCGTTCGCATTGCCATGCGTCATGCGCTCCCAAGGCGTCCCTTGCGCATGCGTCTGCATGACAAGCTCCCAAGCTGACAGCCCGCGCTTCTCGTCAATCACGCGATCCATCAGCATGCTCTCTTCTGGAAGGAATACTGCATCAGGAGGCTCGCTTTCGTAAATCAGGCTAGAACCGTATCCGCAGTATGCACGATAAACGCTGCGCACCACAGGACCGAACTTCCATGCTTCAATTTCATCGTCGAACAATGCACGATGTTCTTTTTTCAGGAAAGCAGACTGGATATAGTACAAAATCTTCTGCAACTGCAAGTTGCTGATTGGATGCCCGTCCGTGGTACATTTTCGTACAACATACTTCGCAACATCCAACGCATGATATGTACCCGTAGGAATAAGCACAGCGTGATGACGGAAAGGAAAACGCATGGTGGAGCCTCCTTTCTTTATTTTTGAGATTGGTGAGAAAATATAATTCTTGTTTATTGTTACATTATATCACCTCATCGTTTCGATGTCCAGCAAAGAGAGAGAAATCAAGGACAGCAGGGAACTGTGCTGAGGCATCGCTTCCCCTTTGCTTTTCCTCTGCGCTATGGTATAATGAAACAAACTGTAAATTTTTGAAAATACGCTCCTTCAGGAGCTTCTAGAAAGAAGAGGCAGCATGGATCATTTGTTTGACGGGAAGACGATCCTCGTGACGGGCGGCACGGGGTCGTTCGGGAAGAAGTTTATCAAGACGGTGCTCGAGCGCTACCGGCCGAAGAAGGTCATCGTGTACTCGCGCGACGAGCTGAAGCAGTTCGAGATGTCGCAGGCGTACGACGCGCCCTGCATGCGCTATTTCATCGGCGACGTGCGCGACTACGACCGCCTCGAGATGGCGATGCACCGCGTGGACTACGTCGTGCACGCGGCGGCGCTGAAGCAGGTGCCGGCGGCGGAGTACAATCCGATGGAGTGCATCAAGACGAACGTCGGCGGCGCGCAGAACGTGATCAACGCGGCGATCGCCTGCGGCGTGCAGAAGGTCATCGCGCTCTCGACGGACAAGGCGGCGAACCCGATCAACCTCTACGGCGCGACGAAGCTCTGCTCGGACAAGCTGTTCACGGCGGCGAACGCGCTCGTCGGCGACCGTCCGACGCGGTTCGCGGTCACGCGCTATGGCAATGTCGTTGGCTCGCGCGGATCGGTCGTGCCGTTCTTCAAGAAGCTCGTGGCGGATGGCGCGAAAGAGCTCCCCATCACGGACGAACGCATGACGCGTTTCTGGCTGAAGCTCGAAGACGGCGTGGATTTCGTGCTGAAAAATTTCCAGCGCATGCACGGCGGCGAAATCTTCATCCCGAAGATCCCGTCGATGCGCGTCGTCGACCTCGCGAAAGCCATCGCGCCGGAGCTGCCCATCAAGATCATCGGCATCCGTCCCGGGGAGAAGTTGCACGAGGTCATGTGCCCGTCGGATCTTTACTACGACACGCTGGAGTTTGCTGACCATTTCGTCATCAAGCCGTCGATTGATTTCGCGGAGCACATCGATTACACGGTCGATGCGCTCGGGGACAAGGGCAAGCCGGTGCCGGATGGATTTGACTATAACTCGGGCAACAATCCGGATTTCCTGACGGTCGAGCAGCTGCGGGAGATGATGCCGTGAGGCAGACGCGCGTGCTGGTGCTTGGCGCACACGGGATGCTCGGGCAGGCGCTCGTCCGGCGGTTTTCAGCGGATCCCGGTGCCGTGCTCGTCACGGCGGCGCGGCAGGAGGCCGATTTCTGCCTGGACGTGACGGACGATGCGGCACTCGCTGCGGCCGTATCTGCAGCACGGCCGGACGTTGTCATCAACGCGGCGGCCGTCACGAATCTCGCGGCGGCGGAGCGAGATCCCGGCCTCGCGTACCGCGTGAATGCGCGGTTCGCAGGCGTGCTGGCGGAGCTCTGCCGCACGGCGGGGGCACGGTTTGTGCAGGTCTCGACGGATCACTATTACACGGGCGACGGGGCGGCGCTCCATGACGAGGCCACGCCGGTGCGCCTGCTCAACGAGTATGCACGGACGAAATACGCGGGCGAAGCGTTCGCCCTGGCGTATGGCGGCAGCCTCGTCCTGCGGACGAACATCGTCGGCTTCCGCTATCAGGCCGGCCATCCGACGTTCGTCGAGTGGGCGATCGGCGAGTTGCAGGCAGGCCGGACGATGCGGCTGTTCGATGATTTTTATACATCGTCGATGACCGTGCGCCAGCTGGCGGACGTGATCGCGGCCGCGGCGGGGCGAGGGCTCACGGGGCTCTACAACGTCGCGGCGCGCCATGCCGTGACGAAGGAGCAATTCGTCGTGGCGCTGTCGGAGACGTTTTTCGGGCGCCCGCCCGTGTACGAGCGGGCGAGCGTCCACGGGATGCCGTCCCCGGTACAGCGCGCGGATTCCCTCGGGCTCGACACGCGGCGCATCGAGGCGGCGCTCGGCATCCGGATGCCGGAGCTGCCAGACGTCATCACATCTCTGAAGGAGGAGTGGAACGAACATGCAGTATGATACCGTGATCCATGTCGGCGAGCGCGAGATTTCGCTCGCCATGCCGACGTATTTCGTCGCGGACATCGCCTCGAATCACGACGGCGACCTCGAGAAGGCGAAGCACCTCATCTACCTCGCGAAAGAAGCGGGCGCGGATGCCGTGAAGTTCCAGCATTTCCTCGCGGACAAGATCGTGAGCGACTACGGCTTCCGCGAGCTCGGCAGCCAGGTCGGCCATCAGGCGAGCTGGAAGCAGAGTGTTTACGACGTGTTCCGCGCGTGCGAATGCAAGCGCTCGTGGAGCGAGGAGCTCGCGCGGACGGCGGCGGATGCGGGCATCGACTTCCTGACGACGCCGTACGATGCAGAGGCTGTCGAGCAGCTCGACCGCTACATCCCGGCGTACAAGATCGGTTCGGGCGACATCACGTGGACGTCGTTCATCCGTCTTATCGCGGGCAAGGGAAAACCGGTGTTCCTCGCGACGGGCGCGTCGACGATGGCCGATGTCGAGCGCGCGGTCGCGACCGTGCTCGGGACGAATCGCCAGATTGTCCTCATGCAGTGCAACACGAACTACACGGGCAGCCTCGAAAATTTCCATTGCATCAACCTGAATGTGCTGAAGACGTACGCTGTCCGCTATCCCGGCATGGTGCTCGGTCTGTCCGACCACACGCCCGGCCATGCGACGGTGCTCGGGGCGATCGCGCTCGGCGCGCGCGTCATCGAAAAGCATTTCACGTCGGACAACCGCCTCGTAGGGCCCGACCATCCGTTCTCGATGAATCCAACGTCGTGGCGCGAGATGGTCGACCGCTCGCGCGAGCTCGAGCAGGCGCTTGGCACGGGGACGAAAATCATCGAGGCGAACGAGCAGGAGACGGTCGTCGTCCAGCGCCGCGCGCTCCATACGGCGCATGACATCGCGGCGGGCACGGTGCTGCAAGCAAGCGATATCGAGGCGCTGCGTCCCGCGCCAGCGGGCGCGTTTCTGCCGTACGAGGAGGACCTCGTCATCGGGCGGGAGGCCGCGCACGACATGAAACGTGGGGCAGCCATCCATCCCGCCGATCTCGCGTCCGCAGAGAGAAAGGAAGCACCGTCATGCTGAAGGGGAAGACCGTCGGCCTCCGCGCCATCGAAGAAAGCGACCTGCCGCAGCTCCTCGCATGGCGCAACCAGACGGAGTACCGCCAATATTTCCGCGAGTTTCACGAGCTCAGCAGCACGAACCAGCGCAGCTGGTACGAGTCGCGCGTCCTGCGCGACCCGAACACGATCATGTTCGCCATCGTGCGGCTCTCGGATGCCAAGCTCCTCGGCGCGTGCGGCCTCTGCTACATCGACTGGGTGAACCGCCATGCGGATTTTTCCATTTACATCGGCGAGGGCGGCGTCTACATCGACGACACCTACGCCATCGAGGCGGCAGAGCTCATGATGGCCTACGGCCGCGACGAGCTCGGCCTGCACCGCTACTGGAGCGAGATCTATGACATCGACGAAAAGAAAAAGATCATGTTCAATCGCCTCGGCTTCACCCTCGAAGGCCGGCAGAAAGACAGCCATTGGACGCACGGTGGCTGGCATGATTCGCTGTACTATGGATTTGTGAACAACAATTGATGGGGAGGACATTTGCTATGGGATACAGCACACCGCAAGAAGATTTTTGGGCGGGAGATTTCGGAGACGAATACATCAAACGCAACCGTTTCCCCGGACTGCTCGCAGAACGCACGGCACATCTTGCACGCATCCTGCAGAGTATAATAGGCTTTCAGAATCTTGTCCATAACCAGTAGACACGCGGGAGATTCCCCGCATTTCTCCCTTGAAACCGGCGAATCCGCGTCAGCGGAGAACCGTGCATGGGGTTTCCTTGAATACAATCGAAA
>Ga0256404_1006106_pt1 | contig 20373 bp, 20 predicted proteins | sample RumenRJG_01DNA_FD_185990 | JGI IMG/M metagenome (GOLD analysis project Ga0256404, IMG submission 185990) | Bovine rumen microbial communities from Lethbridge, Alberta, Canada - RJG_01 | ecosystem: Host-associated > Mammals > Digestive system > Stomach > Rumen | place: Canada: Alberta | collected...
CTTTCAGGGCTGCCTGCCTGGGTGTCTTCATGCACGGAGCCGCCGGAGATCTGGCTAAGGAAGATGTAGGCGAATACGGAATGTGCGCCAGTGACCTGGTCGATCATATTTATCCGGAAAAAATGCTGGAGAAGGCATAAGATGGGACCGAAATTAGGAAACGACTGGCAGGAGCTTCTGCAGCCTGAATTTGAAAAGCCTTACTATCATCAGCTCCATGATTTTCTAAAGGAAGAGTACAGCCATAAACGGATCTATCCGGATATGTACCATATTTTTGCAGCCCTCCAGGCAACCTCTTATAAAGACGTCAAGGTCGTGATCCTGGGCCAGGATCCCTATCACGGACCCAGACAGGCCTGCGGATTCAGTTTTTCGGTCCAGCCCGACGTGGATATTCCGCCGTCTCTTCAGAATATTTATAAGGAATTGCATGATGATCTGGGCTGCCGCATGCCGGCTACCGGGTATCTGAAAAAATGGACCGACCAGGGCGTCCTGCTTTTGAACGCGGTCCTGACAGTAAGGGCAGGCGCAGCGGGCAGTCATTCCGGTATGGGATGGGAAATTTTTACAGACAGGGTCATCGAGCTTTTGAATCAGCGCCAGAAGCCTATCGTTTTCATGCTCTGGGGCCGCTTTGCCCGCAGCAAGAAAAATCTGATCACCAATCCTAATCATCTGATCCTTGAGGCAGCTCACCCCAGCCCCTTGTCCGCTTATCATGGATTTTTCGGCTGCCGTCATTTTTCCAAGGCCAATGCTTTCCTTGAGGAGAATGGTATGACCCCCATCGACTGGCAGATCGAGCCTTCTTATCCCGATCAGCCAGACAGGTCAAATTCGTATTGATCATTGAAGTCCTGCTTCCTATCATTGGGAGCAGGGCTTCAATTTTGTCTGCCTTAAGGCTTCTTTTCTTGAAATTACAGTCCGTAAGTTGTATCATGTAACCATTTGGTAATATATACAGAGAGCAGGTAGAAGACAAGATGAAAGACTATTACCGGGTGAAGGCGGTCATCAGCAAAGATGCGCTTGTCCACAATATCCGACTTATTAAAAATAAGTTAGGGCCGGTCCGTATGATGGCGGTCGTAAAGTCCAATGCTTACGGCCATGACATTCGCAACGTGATACCGGTCTGCTCCGACCAGGGGGTCGACGCCTATGCAGTGGCGACACTGGAGGAAGGCGTTGAGGTCAGAAGCCTTTTGGACCGGCTGCCCAGTGAGCGGAGCCGGCAGCACGCTTCCATGATCCTGGTGCTGGGCTACACGGATCCTTCCGAATATGACCGGGCTATCCGCAACAAGATCGACCTGGCTGTCTATTCGCTGGAACAGGCAGAAGCCTTATCCAAAGAGGCAGTCCGTCTGGACCAGAGGGCCGGCCTTCATATCAAATTGGAAACGGGGATGCAGCGGATCGGTTTTGATCTGAACGATCAGTCGCTGCAAGATATCAAGACCATCAGTACCCTTCCCAATCTGTCCATCAACGGAGTCTTTTCCCACTTTGCCCGGGCCGATGAAAAGGACAAGTCTCACGCGGACCTGCAGTGGGAACGGTATCAGGCCTTTACGGACCGGCTGGAAAGGGCCGGCGTCCGGATCAAAGCCCACCATATTGCAAATTCAGCCGCCATCATGGAATATCCTCAGGCTTATACACAGCCTTTACCGGAGGGAGAGTACTGGATGGCGCGGGCCGGCATTATTCTTTACGGTCTGTATCCGTCGGATGAGATGGACCGTCAGGCAATGCCTCTCGAGCCGGTCATGTCTTTGTATACTCATGTCGTACATTTGAAAACTGTCCCCGCCGGTACCCCGATCGGGTACGGCGGAGCTTACGTCACGACCCGTCCCAGCCGGATCGCTACGATCACGGTCGGATACGGCGACGGGTATCCCCGCCACTTATCCGACAAAGGCTATGTTTACGTAAGGGGACAGAAAGCTCCTATACGAGGCCGCGTCTGCATGGATCAAACCATGATCGATGTGACCGATATTAAAGATGTGCAGCTGCTCGATGAAGTGGAGCTGATCGGACCTCATGTGCCCCTGGATGACCTGGCGGATCTTTCGGGGACCATCCACTACGAGATCATCTGCCAGCTGACCGATCGTATTCCTCGGATCCTTAGGTGATCCTTTCGTTACATAGCCGGTCCTGCGCTTGACCGGCAGACGAAGGGAGCAAGAGACATGATTCAAAGAGGAGACATATTTCTGGCGGATCTGGATCCGGTCACGGGATCTGAACAGGGAGGTATAAGGCCTATCGTGGTGGTCCAGAATGACACGGGAAACCGCAACAGTCCGACTGTGATCGCCGCGGCGGTCACTTCGAATGTGGACAAAACACCGGTGCCGACCCATGTGGAACTGATCGTCCCGCAGCTGCCTAAGGACTCCATGGTCCTTTTGGAACAGATCCGGACCCTGGATAAATCACGGCTGATGCACAGGATCGGCCGGGTCAGTCCGGTGCAGCTGATGGAGATCGATGAAGGCCTTTACATCAGTTTCGGCCTTCTCCGTGAAGATGCTGTCAATCCCCTTGACGGGACTTTGGCAAGGCCTGAAAGAAAGGTGCATCGTAAAAAGAAAAAAGCCTGAAAGGACGGAAGTTTAAAAAAGCTTTCAAGCGATTTTGGGCGGTCTCTGCTTTGGAATATGACATAAAGCGCAAATTTTATTAAATTATTAGGTGAGGTGCAAGGTGCAGACTCAGGAAGAAATAATCAATTTACTGGAAAAGGAAGATCAGACCCAGGTCCTTCGTTTTGCAGATCAATTGTCGGATCAGCAGAAACAAACCTTATTCGACCAGATCAGTGCCGTTGATTTTTCTATGATCCGGGAAGCCAGAAAGCCTCAGGAGGAAGAAAAGGAAGCCGTGATCGAGACTTTGTCTACTATGACGATCGATCAGATCAAGGCCAGCAGGGAGGCTTATGAAACGATCGGTAAAAAGGTACTCTCTGAGGGAAAGGTAGCCGCTGTCCTTCTGGCCGGAGGCCAGGGGACCCGCCTTGGATATGACGGCCCTAAAGGGACCCTGAACATTGGACTTACCAGGCCCCTCTATCTGTTTCAGATCCTGCTGGGCAATATGGAAAAAAACCTGGAGGGTACCGGACGCTATATGCATCTGTACATCATGACCAGTGCTTTGAACGATCAGGCTACCCGGGACTTTTTCCGGGAACATGATTATTTCGGCTATCCCAAGGAGTATATCCATTTCTTTCAGCAGGAAATGGCCCCGGCCCTGGACAGGGACGGACATATGCTGCTGGCAGATAAAGATAAACTGTGCCTTGCTCCTAACGGTAACGGCGGCTGGTTCCGGTCGCTGGAGCATAACGGAATGATCGAAGACATGAAAAAAAGCGGCGTAGAGTGGCTGAATGTCTTTTCGGTGGACAATGTACTGCAGAACATCGCTGATCCGGTTTTCATCGGAGCTACGATCGCATGCCGCCAATATGCCGCCGCCAAGGTCATTGCCAAGGCAACGCCGGAAGAAAAGGTCGGAGCGGTCTGCCTTAGGAACGGAAGGCCTTCGGTCGTCGAGTATTCCGAGCTGAGCGATCAGATGCGCTATGCCAAGGATGAAAAAGGACAGTACCTATACAATTACGGCGTTACTCTGAATTACCTCTTTCATCTTCAGAAAACACAAAAGATGGCTCAGAAGCATCTTCCCATCCACAAAGCCCTGAAAAAGATCAATTGCCTGGATGAGCAGGGACATTTGATCATACCCGACGCTCCCAACGCTTATAAGCTGGAATATTTCATTTTCGATATCCTGCAGTTTTTTGATTCGATCCTGTCCTATGAGGTGGTCCGTCAGGACGAGTTCGCTCCCATCAAAAATAAAAGCGGAGTGGATTCTCTGGATACGGCGCGCGCTCTGCTGGTCAATAAAACCGGCATTACTTTATAAATAGAGATGTAAAAGGAGCCTGCTATGAAAAAACCTTTTGTCATTGCCATTGCCGGCTGCTCCGGCAGCGGAAAATCAACTTTGTCGGCTATGCTGCTCAAGGATCTGTCGGATTATAAAGTGGAACTTCTGGCGACGGATAAATATTTCAGACGTCCTCTCCCTAAAATGATTTCTCCCTTATCCCACGAAGAATACGACGATTACAACTGCCCGGAATCTCTTGATTTTGACAGTTACTATAAGGACGCACAGGCATTATGCCAGCGGGAAGACCTGGACATTGTCATTCTGGAAGGCCTGACGGTTCTGTATTTTGAAGAGCTGCGTCTGTTGGAGGATCTGAAGATCTACATCGACCTGGATCCGGAGATCCGTATGTACCGCCGTATCAAACGCAATATGGCAGCCGGAAGAGGGACCATGGACGAGATCGCAGACTTCTATCTGAAATCGGCAAAATACAGCGAGACCAAATATTTCCTTCCTACCAAGCTGGAAGCCGATATGGTGCTGAACGGGCATAACTTCCAGGGCAAGGGCAAGGACATCGTCGAGACTTACGTGAAAACGATGCTTGCCGCGAGGGAGTAAAGTATGATATCGAAAGTGCTGGTTTATCCCAACGGTTCCCGCGACATCGGTTTCTCCTGCACCCGTCGGGTCATTGCTTTTCTGCTTTCCCACGGGATCCAGACCGCTGCCTATGACCCGGGCAAAGTGCTGACAACATCCGGCTCACAGGTCAAAAACGCGGATCTTTTACCCAAAGAGGACTTCGATCTGGCCATTGTGCTGGGCGGAGACGGGACCATGATCCAGTGCGTTCATTATCTTTTGGGAGCGGAGGTACCCATCATCGGCATCAACCTGGGAACTCTGGGCTACATGACAGAGATCGAGAGCCATGAATTGGAGTCGTCTTTATCCGAGATCCTGGCCGGCCGCTTTAAAGTGGAGCAGCGCATGATGCTGGAGGCTGTCATCAAGTCGGACAAGGAACCTGACCTGGAACAGCATTTTTACGCGGTCAATGATTTTGTCATCCATCGCGACTTAAGCGACGGACTGCTGACGGTCCAGTCTTATATCGACCGGGAGTTTTTAGCTGAGTTTCGGGCGGACGGGCTGATCGTATCTTCTCCCTGCGGGTCGACCGCCTATAACTTTTCGGCGGGAGGACCCATTTTGAACCCTGTCGCAGACAATATCATTCTCACACCTCTTGCCAGCCATGCCATGCTGGACCGGTCCGTGGTACTGAGAGGGTCCGATGAACTGAGTTTCTATATCGGGTCCTTTACCAGGGGGGACAAGGCTGCCTTCAGTGCTGACGGAAGTCAGACGGTCTATGTAGGGGCAGGTACCTGGATCTACATCAAAAAAAGCAAATATGTTTTTCAAATGGCTAAGGTAGGTAAACGAAGCTTTTATGAGATCGTTCAGAAAAAGATAAGGCCCTGACCGTGAAAAGAAACCGCTGCTTTCTAAATAAGAAGGCAGCGGTTTATATATGGTTTTGTTAGTTTTAGACATCCTGACTTTGACATCTTGTCTTTGATGATCTCAGTCATCCACGATCCGGTTCTGGGTCAGGTTAACTTTCTTATAATAGATATAGGTCAGCAGACTGCAGACGCCCCAGCCGGCCGGATATCCCATGGCTATGGGAATGATCGTATTGGAAATATAACGGCTGCAGATAAACAGGTAGATCTGGCGGAAGAGGACGAAGGAGAAAAGCATAATGATCATGGGGGCCCGGCTGTTTCCCGATCCACGAAGTGCTCCGGCATAGATCTGATTGAAAACGGCTAGTACATAGAAGGGCGACAGCCAGTGGATGATCAGGGTGCCGTAGCGGATCACCTCCGGTTTGGCATTGAAGAATTCGACCAGATAAGGGGCAAAAATAAGGATCGGTATCATCAGGACGATGGTGATCCCTTCTGCCAGAATCAGGGAAATATTGACACCTTGTTTGGTGCGTTTGATCAGATCCGCACCGAGATTCTGGCCGACGAAGGTGGTGTTGGCAAGTCCGATGGACTGCATGGGCAGCATGGCCAGCATATCGATCTTAGCGTAAGCGGTCCAGCCGGACATGACGTCAGCGCCGAAATGGTTGATATAACCCTGGACGAAAATGTTGGAAAAAGAGGTAATAGCCATTTGGATCGCTGCCGGCATACCGACTTTGACGATCTTGCCCATGATCTTCCAATCGATCTTCATTTTAAGGAAAGAAAAACGGACAGCCGTCCGGCTGCGGACAAGGACGATCATGATCAGAACGGCCGATACTGCCTGCGCGATGATCGTGGCCCAGGCAACCCCGGCAACTCCCATATGAAAAACGATAACGAAGACCAGGTCAAGGATGGTATTTAAAACCGCCGTGATGATTAGAAAATAGAATGGACGGTTGGAGTCACCGACGGCCCGCAGAATGCCGGCTCCCATATTGTAGACCATCAGGCCTAAGACACCGGCAAAGTAGATGACAAGATAGGTCCTGGCCTCCGGCATGACTTCGGCCGGTGTGTTCATTAGTCGAAGGGACAGGGGAGTGGTCACGATCCCGATGATGGTAAAGGCGATACCCATCAGAAAGGTCATAGACATGGAGGTATGAACGGTAGCGGATACTTCTTCCGGACGCTTGGCGCCGAAATACTGGGAAATGACGACCCCGGCTCCGGTAGCAAGGCCGGTAAAGAAACCGATCAGCATATTGATGATGGGACCTACCGAACCTACGGCTGAAAAAGCCTCGTTGCTGACATAGTTGCCGACGACCCAGGTGTCGACCGTATTATAAAGCTGCTGAAAGATGCTTCCGACCATCAGAGGAAGAGCGAAACTGATCAAGTGTTTCCAGATATTACCGCTGGTCATGTCCGTTTCCCGGCGTTTCAAAATTCCTTTGATACCGCCGGAGACGGCTGCCTCTTTTGCCATAAGCCCTCCTTTATGAGAAGAAAATAGGATACTGTTTTCTATCGTAAAGAAAACGTTAAATTTTCGCCAATACTAAAACATTTTTAAAAACTAGGACCATTATAAATGAAGGAAAGATAAAATGCAATCCTTGTTCAAATACCTGTTGACAGAAGAAAGAGCATCTGGTATACTCTTTCGAGTGTCAAGGTCAATGCCTTTACACCCATAAAGGAGAGAAGCTATGGATACCTTATATCGGCAGTCGATGCTTCTTGATTTCTATCAGGGATTGCTGACCGACAAGCAGCGTCAGGTGCTCAAGCTTCATATTTCCGAAGACTGGTCTTTGTCCGAGATCGCGGACGAGATGAAGATCACCCGGCAGGGCGTATCGGATACCATCCACCGGGGAATGGCGGTCCTGAAGGAAGCAGAGGACAAGCTCGGCATGGTGGACCGTTTTCTTGCTATTTCCAAATGGATCGGACGATTGGAAGAAGATCTGGACAGACAGGCCCCTGCTGATGTGCTGAAAAAAGAAGTCGAGGAATTAAAAAAAGCGGCGGGATTCGGACCGGATCAGACCGCCTGAGGATAGCGTAAGGATAGCGTAGGATACAGGAGAGTCGAATGGCATTTGAGAGTCTATCGGATAAGCTGCAAAACGTCTTTAAAAAGCTGAGAGATAAGGGCACACTGACCGAGCAGGACCTGAAAGAGGCCATGCGTCAGGTCAGGATGGCTCTTCTGGAAGCGGATGTTAACTATAAGGTCGTAAAGGATTTTTGCAAAAGGGTAACGGATAAGGCGATCGGCAGTCAGGTCCTGACCAGTCTGACGCCCGGACAGCAGGTCATCAAGATCGTTGATGAAGAGATGACCGACCTGATGGGGTCTGACAATGACAGCAGCCTGATCTACGGAAGCACGGTCCCGACTGTTTTCATGATGGTCGGCCTTCAAGGCGCCGGTAAAACGACCATGAGCGCGAAACTGGCCAACATGCTGAAGAAAAAAGGCAAAAAACCTCTTCTGGCAGCCTGCGACGTTTATCGTCCGGCCGCTGTCAAACAGCTGCAGGTCTTAGGTGATCAGATCGATGTGCCTGTTTTTGAAATGGGGACAGAAGTCAGTCCCGTTGTAATTGCTGAGAAAGCGGTCGAAAAAGCCAGAAACAGCGGATGCAACCTGGTGATCATCGATACGGCCGGCCGCAGCGAGATCAACGAAGACCTGATGCAGGAACTGGAAGACATCAAAAAGGCGGTCGAGCCGTCCGAGATCCTTCTGACCGTCGATGCCATGACCGGTCAGCGGGCTGTCGACGTGGCCCAGGGATTCGACCAGAGGCTGGATATCACCGGCGTCATCCTGACCAAGCTTGACGGCGATACGCGCGGCGGCGCGGCGTTATCTATCCGGGCCGTGACCGGGAAGCCGATCAAATTTTCCGGTGTCGGCGAGAAGATCGGCGATATCGAAGAGTTTCACCCCGACCGTATGGCTTCCCGCATCCTGGGCATGGGAGATGTCCTTACCCTGATCGATAAGGCTCAGGAGAGCATGGACACCGAGACAGCTAAAAAGCTGTCCGAGAAAAAGCCCGGGGAGTTCACCCTGGATGATTACCTTTTGTCCATGCAGCAGATGAAAAAGATGGGCGGCATGAATTCGATCCTGAAAATGTTCCCGGGTATGAATCAGCTGACCAAAGGACAGGAAGTCGACGAATCCAGTATCAAAAGGATCGAAGCCATGATCCTTTCTATGACTCCCAGAGAAAGAAGACGGCCCCAGATCCTGGATATGTCCAGAAAACGCCGCATCGTCAGAGGCTCTGGGACATCCATCCAGGAACTGAACCGCTTTTTGAAGGGCTATGAGCAGGTCAAACAGATGTCCAAACAGTTCAATGGCAAGGGCGGGAAACGCCGCATGATGAATATGCTGGGCAAGCTGGGAGGCGGCAGCCCCATGGGCTTTTGATCTAAGGCAAGAGTACTTACTATTCGGAAAACCCCGGTCTTTCGACACCGGTTTTCAATATATTTTTTAGGTTTTATTTTAGGAGGTTACTATCATGGTAAAAATCAGACTGAAGAGAATCGGTGCTAAAGGACAGCCCTTTTACAGAGTTATCGTTGCCGACATCCGTTCTCCCAGAAACGGACGTTTCATCGAGCAGGTCGGCACTTACGATCCTACCAAAGAGCCCAGTGTGATCAAATTGGATCTTGAAAAGGTCGACGAATGGATCAAAAACGGCGCACAGCCGACCGAGACCGTTAAAAAGCTGATCGAAACCGCAAGAAAAGCTGAAAACAAAGCCGAGTAATAAGAAACCGGTATGGACCGTTTTCATGCAGGAATAATTCAGGCGTGAAGACGGAACCTTTTCGTCCAGAGGGAGGAAGCAGTGAAAGAGTTAGTCGAAATCATTGTCACGTCCTTGGTCGATCACCCGGATCAGGTCGAGGTTACCGAAGAAGCCAAAGATGACGAAAAAGTCATCAATATCAAGGTCTCTCAGGAAGATATGGGAAAGGTGATCGGCAAGCAGGGCCGTATCGCAAAGGCGATCCGTACGGTCGTAAAAGCGGCTGCTATCAAGCAGGATGAGCATGTGACCGTTGAGATCGTTTCCGAAAACGAATAAACTTCAAAGAGCCAGTTTCTGCTGGCTCTTTTTTTACCTAAAATTTTGCATTGCAAAATTTTGCACTGCAAAATTACTGTCTAGGGAGGATGCATGGACCGAATGTTTCGTGTGGGCATCATCATCAGCATGCATGGCATCAAAGGAGCCGTGAATGTCTATCCGACCTGTGATGATCCCAAGCGCTTCGAAAAACTGAAACAGGTATATTTCTGCCCCAAGGGTACGGACGAGGACAGCTTTCCAAATGAAAAATTAAAAGAACTGACCATCAGCCGCGTCCAGTATTTTAAAGACAGGGTGATCCTGACCTTTGACGGTATCGGCCGTATCGAGGACGCGGAAGGCCTCAAAGACGGGTCTTTATGGATCCCCGATGAGAAGGCCATACCTTTAAAAGCCAATGAATTCTACATTCGGGATTATATGCAGGCATCGGTGGTGACCGATCAGGGACGCATCCTGGGCCGGGTGGACCAGATGCTTGAGACCAAGGCCGGCTATATATTGGACGTAAAAGATGACAAGGACCACGAGATCCTGATCCCCGTGATCCAGGACTGCATCGTATTACTGGATAAAGCCGCCAAAAGGATCGTGGTGCATCTTTTGAAAGGAATGGAGAGCTGAGTATGAAATTCGTGATCCTGACCCTGTTTCCGGATATGATCCGCCAGGCCGCCCATAACAGCGTGCTGGGACGGGCCCTTGATAAAGGCATCATCGAACTGGAAACCATCGATATCCGGGATTATTCCCATAACAATTATCATTCTGTCGACGATTATCCCTTCGGCGGCGGCGCCGGCATGGTCATGCAGGCCCAGCCTGTTTTCGAAGCCTGTCAGGAAGCCAGAAAACGTACTTCCGATAAAGCACCTCTGATCTTTATGTCGCCGGAAGGCCGTACATTCAACCAGAAGATCGCCAAAGAACTGTCACAGGAATCCGAGATCATCCTTTTATGCGGCCATTATGAAGGGATCGACCAGAGAGTGCTGGATGAAATGGTCACAGACGAGATCTCTGCCGGAGATTACGTGTTGACCGGGGGAGAACTGCCGTCGCTGATCGTAATGGATGCCGTGTCCAGGCTGGTCCCGGGTGTGCTGGGCAATCAGGATTCTCCGGTCGATGAGTCTTTCAGTACCCAGTTTCTGGAGTATCCTCAGTATTCAAGGCCCCGTGTATTTCATGACAGAGAGGTCCCGGAGGTTTTACTTTCCGGCAACCATGCATTGATCCGTAAATGGAGATGCAAAAAAGCAATCGAAAACACAATCAAAAAGCGTCCGGATCTGATCGACCCCGATAAAATGACGGATGAAGAGCGGAAGATCTGGAAAGAAGTAACCGATGAATTATACAATTCCTAAATAATTACAAGGTAAATATAGTGTATAAACGCAATTCCTGCGGGAAAAGGTGAGAATAAAATCATGCCGCCTCGTATAATTACACAATTTCCCTATATAATTATGTATAAATCTTGAAGATTTTGTTAACTTTCCATATTGAGCCGATCCGTTTTTCTATTTATACTTCTTGCATCTTGTTTTTGCTTTTTATGCAAACTAAATGTCTCGAAATAAAAGAGGAGAACGGATGAATCGTTTGACACACGAGCAGGAATTACTGGCAGAAACGTATATTGAGACGATAAAAGAAGATTCCGGTGCCTGTGGTATTGCCGTAGCAGCTGTCGACAGTCAGGGCAATACCCTTTATCAAAAGTTTTGGGGCTATCGGGATAAAGAAAGCAAAGCGCCTATTACTCCGGATACTATCTATGGCATTGCAAGCTGCACCAAATCCTTTACGGCACTGGCTATTATGCAGCTGGTCGAAAAAGGTGCCATCAGCCTGGACGACCCTATCAGCAAATATATCCCCGAATTTACCAATAAAAACAGCAAACCGGTCCTGATCCGTCATCTTTTATCTCATGCCGGAGGATTTTTTCCTCTGCCGCGTATCGTGGTCGATCAGGTAGCCGGCGATCTGGGCCTGGTCGAAACCGAAGAAAACGATCTGGCTTATAATGACCAGCTGGCCGCGGAAGGCGTAAAAAGGGTAGCAAGCCGTCTGGACGAGCAGACCAAAGAAAAGGGCCTTAACGGAGACCCCGGTGAATATTTAAGTTACTGTAATGACGGTTTCGGACTTCTTTCCGATATCATCCGTACTCAGGGCGGCGAGGGTTCCTATGCCGCTTATCTTGATAAACATATCCTGGCGCCTCTGGAAATGTTCCGGTCCGGCTGCAGTTTTGTAAAACCGGTCCTGGACTCGGATTCCGCTACCCTGTATTCCACCAAAGATGAGGACGGGCAGGAAAAGGCGCATCACGACTACCACGATAACGCTTTCGTTTTAAACGGCGGCGGCGCTATGAAATCGACCATCAATGACCTGAAGAAATACCTGGCTATGTACTTAAGAGAAGGCAAGGCTCTTAACGGCACCCGGATCCTTTCGGAATCCGGCATCCGTCAGATGGTCAAACCCAGACAGCCCTACGGTGCTTTCGGAAGTTACGGATTCGGCCTTTCCAGCAAACAAGTGGGCAGCATGACGGTCACCGGCCACGGCGGAAGCCTTCCCGGAGTTTCTTCCAATATTGCTTTTACCTATGATAATGATGTTGCGGTCGTCGTTCTGTGCAATACTTCGGGTGTTCCGGTCGCTTTGATCAGCGATGCGGTCATGAAAATGCTCAACGGTGATGATCCGCTTCCCAAACGCGATATCTGGAAAGCCTATCCTCTGGATAATAAAACGGTCAAAGACCTGGCCGGCCGGTATGTATCCGGCGAGGGTACGATCATTGAATTCTACGAAAAAGAAGACGGAACAGCCGGACTTAAGGACGAGAAAGGCAATGAGAAAAACTTTATTCCCGTCAGCCCCAGAGCCGGTATCGTCCGCGGAAAATATTCCGATCTGTATGTACGCTTTATTTTCAACGAGGAGAGGGGCCTGTACGCGGTTGCTTACGGAAGCCGCCTGATCCCTAAAGTGTAAACACTGATGAAAAAGATCCGTTTTACAGCCGTCGATTTTATCCGCTATCTGAGTATCGGGGCAGCGGCAGCGGTCCTTATGTATATGCTGAAAGGACATACAGCAAACGCTCTGCCGGATGCCTTGACGACAGGCGCCCTGGTCCTTCTGGTCGTCAGTCTTTGGAAAACGGTACGCTATCTGGGCTTTTTCGATCATACGATCTATAGCTTCAAAAAGTACTTTTCCATCCGCCGCAATAAACAGTTCCTGGATGCGAGCGGGGATGGTTATGTTCAATACCTGAAGGAAAATAAACATACCGTCAATTTTCTTGAACCGTACGCGGCATTCGCCGTCTTTCTGATCGGTTCCCTGGTCCTTCTTTAATTTTCGGTTCATTCGATCTTCTTCGTTCATCACCGACAGAAGACCGATGGCATATAGCAGGGCTGCCCGTGTCCGGGAGTCTTGCAAGTCACAACTCTGAAAGGAGAAACACATGAAAAAGATCAAGCGCATTCTGGCAGTCCTTGTGACCGGTGCTCTGGTTGCGGGAATGCTGACCGGATGTTCCTCCAAATCGTCGGGGGTCGATGAGTCCCTGACCTTTAGTGAGGAATCTTCCGAAGCTTCCAAAGCGGAAAGCTCTTCCGAAGCTTCTGAAGTATCTGCAGCATCCGAGTCGTCCGCCGCAGCTGAGTCCTCCGCTCCCGCTGCCGAAGCCGACAAACCTACTCCGGAAGGTTCCGGCACCTTGAATGAGGTATCTGCTAATACCATCGGTTCTCTGAACCCGCAGACCTACATCAACTCCTACGCGTCCACGCAGATCCGGCGTCTGTCTCCTATCCTGTACGATTATTTCGTCAATGATACCGGAGACGGGATCGTCCTTCAGGGCGAGGTTGCCGAAGAAGATCCTATCGACGTTAACGGCGACGGCAAGACCTGGCAGATCAAACTGCGTCAGGGTCTGACCTGGGAAAACGGTGATCCCATCAATGCTGATACCGTAATGTACACCTGGAAAGAGGTCCTTGACCCGACCCTGGCTAACAGCCGCGGCGGAAACTTCGCCAAAGACGTTATCGAGATCGCAGGTGCGGAGGATTATTATGAGGGCAAATCCGACTGGGACAGCGTCGGCCTGAAAAAGATCGATGATTATACCGTTGAGATCGATACCGTAGCCAAGCAGGACGCACAGGAAGTTATGACCCACCTGTCTCACCCGGCTAACTGCCTGGTAAACGAAGAGTACTACGAAAAAGGCATGAATGCAGACCGTACCGAGACCCTGTACGGTACTTCCGCAGACTACTGGATCTCCGGCGGCCCCTTCAAGATCGAAAGCTGGCAGAACGACGAAGAGATCCACATGGTCAAGAATCCCAACTACGTATTTGCCGATAAGATCTGGCTGGCAGGCATCGACATCCGTGTCGTTGAAGATACCTCTACCCAGATGCAGATGTTCGAGAACGGGGAAGTCGATTATATCGCTGTTCCCGCTGACAGCATGGCACAGTACGAAGAAGATCCCCGCCTGATGACCTCTTATTCCAACTGCGTCCGTCATATCGTTATCAACTCCGCTGATCCCGATCAGCCCATCCTTGGCAACGAGAACTTCCGCCTGGCCCTGTTCTACGGCACCGACCGCAAGACCCTTGCCGATATGAACTATGGTATCCCGGCAGATTATATCGTTCCTTCCAACCATATCATCGACCTGGCTACCAACACAGCATTCCGTGATACGGAAGAAGGAAAGGCCAACACCGATCCGGTCAACTACAGCTATGATCCCGATAAAGCCAAAGAACTGTTCAATAAAGCCCTTGAGGAAACCGGTGTCGATTCCGTCGATCTGACCATGATCTACAACGATACCGCTGCTTATAAGGCCATGTCCGAGTTCGTGCAGAACAGCTGGCAGCAGCTGTTTGGTGAAGACAAGTTCAAACTGGAACTTCAGGCTATGCCTTCTTCACAGCGCGGCGACCAGGTAAGAAGCTGGCCTACCAATCCTTCTGCCTATGAGCTGTCCTGGGCAGGATGGAGCAGCACCTCTCTGATGCCTTGGAATGCCTTTAAGTATTGGACCAGTTTCTATACTGCAAAGAACGAGCCCTATATCAATGATGAGTTCGACGCAACCTTCAACGAAGCCTGCTACGGTGACAACCGCTTCGATGACGGCGTTCGTCTGAAGGATGTCGATAAGATGGAAGATATGCTGATCCAGCATGCCATCATCATTCCTGTTTATGAAATCATGGACCACTATCTGAAGTCCGACCGTGTTGAGCTGACTCAGGACGGCTGGATGAACGAAGTAGGCTGGGGCTGGAACTTCTGCAAGATCAAAGAATGATCTGACCGTCAATTGCACAGTAATAAAAGGGACTGACATGTTCTTTGTCAGTCCCTTTTGGAAAGCTGACTGATAAACGACCGGCCGGTTTTTAAAGGGCCGTTCCAGACCGCGCCTTTTAAAAACCGGGGCCGGTGTTTATCAGAGAGCCTTTCAGACAATCATTTACTTAGGCTGCGTTTGACAGCTCTAAGCTTTACAAGGAGGAAATCAATGGTCCGTTACATACTTCAGCGAATCCTGGCCATGATCCTGACCCTTCTGATCATCCTGACGGTTGCCTTCATGGTCGTCCGTCTGATGCCGGGAAGCGTTTTTGATCTGGATCCGGAACTATCGGATACGGCAATTAAAGCGATGAACGCCAAGTATCATTTTGATCAGCCCATGATCAAACAGTACGGCTACTTTATGGCGGATGTTCTGTTTCACAATGATTGGGGAACCTCCATTGCCATGCGGCCCAACGTCGCCGTATGGGATATTCTGAAAGACCGTATCCCGGTCACCCTGAAACTGAATCTGATTTCCCTGTTTGCAGCCCTGCCATTCGGCCTGTTTTTCGGTATCGTTGCCGCTATCAATAAAAATACTCTGGTCGACCATCTGGTTTCTTTAATGGTCGTTCTTTTCATTTCTATCCCTTCCTTTATTTACGCGGCCGGACTCCAGTATTTCGTAGGATACAAATGGAAATGGCTGCCTCTGATCTATGATCCTGCCGCTCATGGCTGGGCTCAGTTCCGGTCGATGATCCTTCCCATGCTGGCGCTTTCCTTCGACCCCATTGCCCGGGTCGCCCGCTACCTGCGCGCCGAGCTGATCGAAAACATTAATTCCGATTATATGCTGCTGGCAAAAGCTAAAGGCCTGACCTTCCGTCAGAGCATTATGCGTCATGCCCTCAGAAACTCTATGGTCCCCATGATGAACATCATCATTCCTATGTTTGCAGAGGTCCTGTCCGGCTCTTTGGTCATCGAGAGCATTTTCGCGGTTGCCGGCATGGGCGGTCTGATGGTCGACTCCATCAACTCCAGCGACCATATGCTGACCGTAGCGATCTTAATGTTCTATTCACTGATTTCTCTGATCACGATCCTGATCGTCGATATTTCCTACGGCATCGTTGACCCGCGGGTAAGAATGGGGGTTAAAGGCTGATGACTTTCTACGAAGACAATAAGGAATTATACGATTCCATACCGGCTGAAAAATTTCAGCTGGTCCAGAACAACGAAGATATCCATGACGCCGCCTTCCGCACTAAGCCTATCGGCTTTTTCAAAGATGTATGGCTGCGTTTTATCCGCAATAAAGCTTCCGTTATCGGCGGCATCATCATCCTGATCATCATGGTCTTTGCGGCCATCGGGCCCTCGATGAATTCCTACACCTATACGGAGCAGCATACCGATCTGGCCAACATGCCTCCCAAAGTTCCGTGGATCGCTAAGCTCAACCTGGGTATCATGGACGGACATTACACCCTTACCAAGCGCCAGTATGACAATATCAAGGATACCTCCAAGTATCCGGAAGGCTGCATCCTGAAACTGAAAAATCCCCGCATCATCAACGGAGTAAAAATCGTTGATGTTGTCGTAGACTACTATAAATATAAAGGCCTCGATGACAGTCAGTGCTACTGGCTGGGCAGCGATTACCTGGGTCGTGATATTTGGACCAGACTGTGGAAGGGCACCCGTATTTCCCTCTTTATCGCCCTGTTCTCGGTACTGTGCAATGTTATCATCGGCGTTATTTACGGTTCCATCTGCGGCTATTACGGAGGAGCGGTGGATATGGTCCTGCAGCGCATCATGGAGATCATCAATGCCTTTCCCCGTATCGTTGTGCTGACCTTGTTCATCATGGTGGCAGGGACCGGTATGTTCTCCCTGATCATGGCCATGGTCATCAAGGGATGGATCCCTATCGCCCGCATGATCCGGTCTCAGTTCTACCGCTTCAAAGGACACGAATATGTACTGGCGTCCCGCACCATGGGCACTAATGATCAGAAACTGATCTTCCGCCATATCCTGCCCAACTCGATCGGACCGGTCATCACCCAGGCCATGATGGCGGTCCCGACGACTATTTTCTCTGAATCTTTCCTGGCCTATATCGGCCTTGGCCTGCAGGCTCCCAACTCATCGATCGGCGTTATGCTGTCGACCGGGCAGAAAGTCCTGATGCAGTATCCCACTCAGGTCTTGTATCCTGCTATTATCATTTCTCTGCTCATGATCTGCTTCAACCTGTTCGGTGACGGCCTTCGCGATGCCTTTGATCCGACCCAGCGCGGAGTTTCGTAATACAAGGAGGACACATGGATAACGATACGATCTTAAGCGTACAAGACCTGGCTGTCTCCTTCAGGACCTACAGCGGAAAAGTGCAGGCGGTCCGCGGTGTTTCCTTCGACCTGAAAAAAGGCGAGACCCTGGCGATCGTCGGCGAATCCGGTTCCGGAAAGTCCGTTACGACAAAAGCGATCATGGGACTTCTTGCCAAGAATGCTACGATCGAGAGCGGTAAGATCCTTTTTGACGATCACGACCTGGTCAAATATAAAGAAAAAGATTTCTGCAAACTGAGAGGCAAGGACATTTCTCTGGTCTTCCAGGATCCGCTGTCCGCTTTGAACCCTATAATGAAGATCGGCAAACAGATCACCGAGACGCTGGTCCTTCGGGAAGGGCTGAGCCGCAGGGAAGCTAAAAAGAAGGCCATCGAACTGATGGAAATGGTCGGCATTCCCGACCCCGAGACCCGATATAATGAATATCCTTTCCAGTTTTCGGGCGGCATGAGGCAGAGGATCGTCATTGCCATCGCGCTGGCTTCCAATGCCCGTATCCTGATCTGCGATGAGCCCACGACGGCTCTGGACGTTACCATTCAGGCCAAGATCCTGGACCAGATCAAACAGATTAAGAGAGACCGGCAGCTGTCGGTTATCTTTATCACTCATGATCTGGGCGTCGTGGCCAACATGGCCGACCGCATCTGTATCATGTATGCCGGACGCATCGTGGAGGTAGGAACAGCGGATGAGATCTTTTATCATCCGGCCCATCCCTATACATGGGCGCTTCTGTCCTCGGTTCCGGATCTGGAGACCAAAGAGAGACTGATGGCCATTCCCGGAACGCCTCCCAACATGGTAGCGCCTCCGGAGGGCGATGCTTTTGCCGAGCGCAACAAGTACGCGCTGGCCATCGACTTTGAGCAGGCTCCCCCCTATTTCCGCCTCAGCGACACCCATTACGCAGCTACCTGGCTGCTGCATCCCAAAGCGCCTAAGGTGGAAATGCCGGACGTTTTGAAAGCACGAATTGCCAGAATGAGACAAAAGGCAGGGCTTGACAATGAGTGAAGAAAGAGAAAAGATTCTTGAGATCAAAGACGTTTGCATGGATTTCAAGCAGAAACGTCATAAGGTCGTTCACGCCGTCAATCATGTCAGCCTGGATATCTATAAAGGTGAGAATTTCGGACTGGTAGGAGAGAGCGGCTGCGGAAAAACGACCCTGGGCCGTACTTGCATCCGGCTTTATGACCCGACTTCGGGACAGATCATTTTCGACGGCCATGACATTTCAGGCAAGCTGACCAAAGATACTCGTAAATTCCTGACCAGCCACATGGCAATGATCTTTCAGGATCCCATAGCTTCCCTGGATCCCCGTATGACCGTGCAGGAGATCATAGCGGAAGGCCTTCATAACCAGGGATATAAAGACAAGGCCCAGATCGACAGCATGGTCAAGGAAATGCTGAATAAGGTAGGACTGCTGCCGGAACACGCTACCCGCTACCCTCATGAATTTTCGGGAGGCCAGCGCCAGCGTATCGGTATTGCCCGGGCCCTGGTCCTGAAGCCGGAATTCATCATCGCCGACGAACCGGTTTCCGCCCTGGACGCTTCTATTCAGGCTCAGGTCATCAACCTGCTGATGGATATGAAGGAAGAGTTCGGCCTGACCATTATGTTCATTGCCCACAACCTGGCCGTGGTCAAGTATTTTTCGGACCGGATCGGCGTTATGTATTACGGAACGCTGGTAGAACTGGCGGACGCAGATGATTTGTACGTCCATCCTTTGCATCCCTATACCAAGGCCCTCCTGTCGGCGATCCCGGAGCCCGATCCTTTGAGTGAGCGGCGTAAGACCAAGCTCTACTACGATAAGAGCATGCACGATTACTCAAAAGAAAAGCCCTCTTTGCAGGAAGTTGTCCCCGGTCATTTCGTCTACTGCTCGGACAGTGAAAAAGAAGCTTATTTGAAGGAGCTGGACAGTTAAATGGGAACGAAGAAAGTGACCTCGATCGCGGTCGGGGACATGTTTATTACCCGTAAGGTAGCCGAAAAAGGATATCCGGGTTTTGGAGAGATATCCGACCTGATCGGCCGGCATGACGTTGCCTTTGCCAACCTGGAGATGACCTTTCATAACCAGGAAGGCTGGCCGGCGGCAGAGTCGGGCGGTACCTGGGCCATGACAGAACCGGATAAACTGGATGATGTCAAACGTTTCGGCTTTAATCTCTTTAATACGGCTAACAACCATTCCGGCGATTACGGACAGGAAGGTGTAATGGCTACCATCCGCCATTTACGGGAAAGAGGCATGATCTTTTCCGGATCGGGAGCTAATCTTCAGGAGGCATCCCGCCCCTGTTATCTGGAAACTCCCGATTACCGGGTAGCTCTGATCAGTGTCAGCTCTTCCTTTTCGGACGCCTCCCGGGCGGGCGGTCAGTCCGGTGAAATGGCCGGACGGCCGGGCCTGAATCCCCTTCGTTATTCGATGCGCTATCATGTGGATCCCGAGAATTTCGCCAAGGTCAAAGAGCTGGCGGCAATTACCAGGGTCAACATGGATAAAGATGAATCTATTGCTCTGGGCTACAGCGCTCCCTATGAAGAAGGGATCTATCCCTTCGGAAGTGCCGGAAATTTCGTGCTGGACACTAAAAACTTTATTGAATCCGTACCAAATGCCCAGGACATGAAGAGAATCACGGATCAGATAAGGGAAGCCAAAAGGCAGGCGGATCTGGTTTATGTCAGTCTTCATGCTCATGAACATGACGATCCGGATACCAGCATCCCGGCTCAGTTTATCGAAACTTTTGCTCATCAGGTCATCGATGCCGGCGCGGATGTCATGATCGGCCACGGTCCTCATGAACTTAGAGGCATCGAGATCTATAAAGGAAAAGTTATCTTATACAGCCTGGGCAACTTTGTTTTTCAGACCGAAACGGTAAGCCTGCAGCCTTATGACGCTGTGTACAACAAACATCTGCCGCTGGATATGCCGGTAGGCGCCTATATGAGTGAACGCAGCAAGAACGGTACCGCCGGCTACGGAGTCATGAAGAATATATGGCGTTCGGTCATGGCAGGATG
>Ga0256404_1006107_pt1 | contig 20370 bp, 16 predicted proteins | sample RumenRJG_01DNA_FD_185990 | JGI IMG/M metagenome (GOLD analysis project Ga0256404, IMG submission 185990) | Bovine rumen microbial communities from Lethbridge, Alberta, Canada - RJG_01 | ecosystem: Host-associated > Mammals > Digestive system > Stomach > Rumen | place: Canada: Alberta | collected...
GAGGGTTCTCGAAGCGTAGCGGAGAGGTTCATCGCGTTTCTCAATGCGAAAAAAAACTATACTCCGCAGGGGGGCAATGAGCCCGTCGCCCGGTTTGCGGTTGCAAACATAGTAACTATTTTCCTTACCTTTTGAGCTGAATGGGGTGACACTATTCCTTTTGGGAGTGGAAGTGTGACACTCCATCTTTTAGGGTGATTGATGGCGGCACATGGGAGCCCACCGGCTGGCACATGGAAGCCCACAGGGCAGCATATGGGAGCCCACAGGGCGGCATATGGCAGACGACATGAACTCACAGAGAAATAACCATGGTCTTCCGCTTTGGCAATCATCAGTAAACAGCCGATTTCCTACAGTAGCCGCCACCGCAAAACATGAGGTTGAATGCCGAATCATTGGAGAAGTCGGAATTTTGTTTTACCTTTGCACGATGATCGCAAGGGGCGTCTTCAAATCCATTGATGTCCCCCATTTACCTATAGCACAAAAGAAAAAAAAATGAAATACAATACAGCAACGCTTCCCAGCGGAATCCGGGTGATTCTTATTCCCTCCACCTCAGACGTGGTCTATTGCGGCTATGTCGTCAGCGCAGGCTCACGCCATGAGAGGAATGGCGAGGAAGGACTGGCCCACTTCTGTGAGCATGTTTCCTTCAAGGGAACGCCAAAGCGCAAGGCTTCCAACATCCTTAACGAACTGGAGTGTGTGGGTGGTGACCTCAATGCCTTCACCAACAAGGAGGACACGACCTACTACGCGTCGGTGAGAAAGGAACACGTGGCACGTGCCGTAGGCCTGCTCACCGATATCGTCTTCCACAGCACCTATCCGCAAAAAGAGATCAACAAAGAGGTGGACGTGATCTGTGATGAAATCGAGAGTTACAACGACTCACCTTCAGAACTGATCTTTGACGAGTTTGAGAACATTCTCTTCCGCGACCATCCCTTAGGTCACAACATTCTCGGTTCGGCCGAACGGGTGCGCGGCTACCAGACGGCCGATGCCCTGCGCTTCACCCGCGGGCACTACCTCCCACAGCGATCGGTTTTCTTTCTTCATGGTAACATGACGTTGCAGCGTCTTGTGAGGATGCTGGAGCGGGCAACAGCCGACCTGCCCACGGCGGCCCCCGACGTGGAACACGAGGAAGCCGCCACGTTGGGCCCTCAGCCGGGCGCCGGCGATGATCCCATTATTGTCCACCGCGACACCCACCAGAGCCATGTAGTCATCGGAGGGCGGAGTTTCGCGGCCTCCGACCCACGGCGTCTGCCACTCTACGTGCTCAACAATCTATTGGGCGGACCGGGCATGAACTCGCGGCTCAACGTCAGCCTGCGTGAGCGCCATGGACTGGTCTACACCGTAGAGAGCAGCATGGCCAGTTATGGCGACACGGGTGTATGGTGCACCTATTTCGGCTGCGACAACAGCGACGTGAAGCGTTGCCTGCGCCTGCTGCGCCATGAGCTCGACCGTGTTGTCGACGCGCCGCTCTCTCCAGGTCAGTTGCAGGCGGCCAAACGGCAGATCTTGGGACAGTTGGCCATCACCTACGACAACCATGAAACACTGGCTTTGGACATGGGACGCTCGTTTCTGCACGGCGGTCTGGAGCGCGACCTCGTCCACTTTGCCCAACGCCTGGAGAAGGTGACGCCCGAAGACGTGCTACAGGCAGCGCGCGACGTGCTGGGGAAGGAGAATCTCACCACGCTGGTATTTGAATAAAGGCCGGTTCCAAAAAATTACTTTTGTCTGCCTGCCCACCAAAAGATATGTCCTGTCAATCTCCAATTTGTTTGTTCTTCACCGCAAAAAGATTATGAAAAAAACATCCTTTTCTAACAGACCACGTACGAAATTATAATTTAGCACACTATTAGAAAAAAAACTTTGGGCACCAATTCATTGTTGGCATTTGGCTCCCCCTAACTAACTTAGTCAAGTTTGTCCACTCAACACGCATGAGATAAGTGAAATAAGGGCACAGCGGATGTTTTCCGTGGATGGTGGAATCTGAAATTGAGGATTTGTTTCCTCAAGAGGAAAGAGAACGGGCATAGACGTTTACAACCTTAAGATAGTAGGAAAATCATGGTCAGGCTTTTGCTCCTTGGAGCAATGTGCCAGAAGCTATGGGGTAGCCTTTGCGAGCAAGCTCGCAGGCCACCCCATAGCTTCTGTCACACACCATAGGTGTCAAGCCTGCCCATGAAGAAAATCGCTATCGCGTAAAATTGCCTTATGGCATAAAATAGAGCAGCACAAGAGTTCGTTTGTAAGAAAACATAAAACCGATTTATTCACGAAGATACAATCAAGGTTTTCTAAACTGCTTGTGGGAAGATTTAGGGGGATGTGATATATTTTATGCACCTTAGTGCAATTTTATGCCCAAGCAATTTTCGTCATGGACGGGCTTTTCCCCGGTAGGGGTGGGACTGAAGTTATGGGGGGAGCCGTCGAGCTTGCTCGTAAGGCTATCCCCATAACTTCAGTCCCAGAGCTCCATCGGTAGCTAAAGCCCGTTCGTGACCATTTTCCTTATCTTTTGGGCTGAAAGGGTGACACAACACCTTTGGTGAAAGGGTGACACTAAATCTTTTAGAGTGATTTATAGAGGCACATTACCGAATTCAGGTAAATTGCATGGTAGCAATCTTGGATCTCTTTACCGTTAACCCACGGAAAATATCCAGTGATCCGAAATAAGTTAATGTATGTTTAAATATTGTGAAAATTTTGATTGCGATATTTTTTTTCGTATATTTGCCCCGAGATTAAATAATACCTAAATTTATGAAAAGATTAGTATTTATCATTGAAAGGTACACCTTTATTAAAGGTTGTGGCCTTGCATAAATGTTTCTTTGTGTTGAAAATAGTTGTTCGTTGAATTGCATAACTTTTAAATGATGGGGAAATTTAAGATTTTATCAGGCTTTGCGCTACTTTACGTAGTCTTCTGTGCCGTTGCTGTTTTGATTCTGAGGTATATCTACAATGATACTGTTTCGATAGGTAAATTGAATTGGATTAATTTACCTTCTTTATTCTTTTTTTATATCACTATTTATAAACCTTATGCCAAAAACGGACTTTTTGATGTTCCCTTTTCCTTTGATCATAAGGCTGTGAAGAGTCTGGCAAAGAACTTCCTCGACTGGTTGGTTTATTACATAAAAAAGTGGGGAATAGTGGAAGCTGTGTATCTTGCCTATCTGTTCTACCATGCTTATCTGGAGAGTTCCATCGGCTACTCCCTGCATAAGGATCTTTATACCTTTCTTTATGCTGCCCATCTTGGCTTTTGGCTTTGGATGTGGCCGGTACTGTCTATGAGTCCTGCAAGGCTTTTCGGCTATATGCTGATGCGAAGGAAAGTGCAGAGCAAAGGCTATACCCCGCACCGCAAGGATACCGCTGCTCAATGCGTGTGAAATTCTGTTTCATTAGGTGACAACTCATTTTTTCCCAATACAAACTACGTCTACCTGCAAGCGGGTGACTGGCCTGGTCAGAGCGAATATAGAAAGGCTGCCATGGTCGACTACCCTGCCGTCTGATCAGATCAGTGAACACTTCCATACTCCATGCGGGCACGGAAACCACCGCGAAATGGAGAGCGTGGCGCGTTGAGATTTGGCCCGCTTGCGAAAAATAAATCTTTGGGAGTTTGTTATTTCGCCAATTTACTGTATCTTTGCACAAAAGAAGACCCTCGGCCTTTGCTGTCGGGCACTCAGTCGCCACCATAGCGACAACGAAGGCCTATATAATGAACGGTTTTACATCATGAGAAAAGTAATTGGAATTGGCGAGACCGTGCTCGACATCATCTTCAAGAACGGACAGCCCATCTGCGCTGTCCCGGGCGGTTCCGCTTTCAATGCCGCAATATCTTTGGGACGCTGCGGTATAGAGACCAGATTCATCAGTGAGGCCGGCAACGACCGCGTTGGCAACGAAATCATCAGCTTTCTGCGCGCCAACGGTGTCAACGCCGACGATGTCAACGTGTTTCCCGACAGCAAGTCGCCCATATCGCTTGCCTTCCTCGACGATGACAACAACGCCGACTACATCTTCTATAAGGACCATCCCCACGACCGGCTGGAATTCAGCTATCCAGAAATCCATCCCGACGACGTGGTGATCTTCGGCTCATTCTTCTCGGTCAATCCCGTGGTGCGCCCTCAGGTGGCCGGGTTCCTGGAATATGCGCGCGAACGTGGAGCCATTCTCTACTACGATGTCAACTTCCGCAAATCCCACAGCGACGAAATCATGAAAATCACACCCAACCTGCTCGACAACTTAGGCTACAGCGACTTCGTGCGCGGCAGCCGCGAGGACTTTGAGGTGCTCTACAAGAAAGATTCGGCCGACAAGGTATACAATGCAGAGGTCAGCTTCTATTGCCGCAAGTTTATCTATACGCAGGGACAAGACCCCGTAGAAGTGCGATCCGACAATGGCCTTTCCAAGAGCTATCCGGTAGAGAAGGCCAACACCGTGAGCACCATCGGCGCAGGCGACAACTTTAATGCGGGATTCGTCTACGGACTGCTGAAGCACAACATCACCCGACGCGACATCGAGAGCGGACTTACCGAGAGCCAATGGGACAATCTCATCGCCACGGCACAGCTTTTCTCCAACGAATGCTGCAAAACCGAGAGCAACTATGTCTCGAAAGAATTTGGAGAGAAAATGAAACATCAATAACGAGCAATTATGATAGAAATAACAGACAAGGTGTATTACGTGGGTGTCAACGACCGCGTGAAAGCGCTCTTCGAGGGACTATGGCCGCTGCCTTATGGCGTGAGCTACAATTCCTACCTCATCGACGACGAGAAAGTTTGCCTCATCGACACGGTGGAGGTAGGCTTCTTCATGCAGTTCCTCGAACGGCTGCGCGAGGTGTTGGGCGACCGCCCCATCGACTATGTTGTCATCAACCACATGGAGCCCGACCACAGTGGCTCGCTCTCGCTGCTTCGCAAGTATTATCCCAATGTGAAGGTCGTGGGCAACAAGAAGACTTTCGACATGCTTCACGGTTTCTACCACATCGACGACAACAGGCTTGAGGTATGCAATGGCACTACGCTCTCGCTGGGCCATCACAACTTGCAGTTCTTCCTCACGCCGATGGTGCACTGGCCCGAGACCATGATGACCTACGACGCCACCGACCACGTGATCTTCAGCGGCGATGCCTTCGGATGCTTCGGTGCCCTCAATGGCGGAATCATCGACAGCGAAATCGACACCGAATGGTGCTGGCTGGAAATGACGCGCTACTACAGCAACATTGTGGGCAAATACGGTGTGCCCGTTCAAAACGCTCTCAAAAAGTTAGGTTGCCTGCAACTGGACTATATCTGCTCTACCCACGGCCCTGTATGGCACAAGGAGATCCCCCGTGTAGTGGACATGTACAACCGCATGTCGCTCTATGAGACCGACCCGGGCCTCGTCATCTGCTACGGCACCATGTATGGCAACACAGAGCGCATGGCTGAATATATTGCCCGTGCCGCATCGCAGGCAGGAGTGAAGAATATAGTGATGTACAACGTCTCCACACAGCACCATTCCTTCATCCTTCGCGACATCTTCCGCTTCCGCGGACTCATCGTAGGCGCCCCCACTTACAATGCCGGTCTCTATCACGAAATGGACGTGTTGCTGCAAGAAGTGGCCAACCGCGACATCAAGAATCATCTCATCGGATGGTTTGGCTCATACAGCTGGGCTGGCAAGGCCGTGAAGAAGATTGGAGAATGGAACGAACAGGCCATCCACTTCGAGCCAGTGGGGCAGCCCGTCGAGATGAAACAGGGACTCAATAGTGAAGTCGTGGCCCGTTGTGAGGCCTTGGGCAAGGCTATGGCAGAAAGGCTACTGCAATGAAGATAGGCGTTTTCTGTTCGGCCAACAACAATATCGACGAGGCCTATTTCGCTGCGGCCCGCCAGTTGGGCCAGTGGATGGTCGAGCGGGGCCACACGCTCGTCTTCGGAGGCACCAACAGCGGTCTCATGGAGTGCATCGGGCAGACCGTGCACCAAGGCGGCGGCATAGCCATTGGCGTGATTCCCGACATTGTTGAACGGGGTTCAAGAAGGAGCGACTGCGTCGACGTAGACATTCCCTGCGACTCGCTCTCACAGCGCAAAGATCTCATGCTGGCCCAGAGCGACGTCATGGTGGCCCTCCCCGGTGGAGTAGGCACGCTCGACGAGATATTCTCCGTAGCTTCCTCGCGCAGTATTGGCTACCACAAGAAGCAAGTGATCATCTACAACGTCAACGGCTTTTGGGATCCCCTCGTGGCACTGCTCGACTATTTGCAGGCCAAAGGTATGATACGTGGCGACTATCACACGCTGATGCCTGTGGCCAACACTTTTGAGCAGCTCACGGAACTCATCGGAGAATAATCTCCCGCTCCAAAATCCATACGGAGAACCACATACGGCAAGAAGGGCGGTATTCACAAAAGAATGCCGCCCTTCTTGCCGTTTACATATATTGGCTTGCCAACCATCAGAATAACCGACAACGATCTTTATTTCCCGGCTCTGAGCACAAACTTCTCTACGACATGCGCCACGCCGTCTTCCTCATTCGACCATGTGACATAGTCGGCGGCATCCTGCACCTCCTTTGCAGCATTAGCCATGGCAACGCCCAGTCCTGCAAAGCGAATCATCGAGAGATCATTGTATCCGTCACCACACGCGATGACCTCTTCACAGGTGAGATGAAGACGGTCGAGCAATCTCTGAAGCGAAAGACTCTTGTCTACACCCGGCGGCACACATTCCAAAAAGAAGCCGGCAGAACGGTAAACATCCACTTTTCCTTTCAGTAGGACGCTGAGTTGTAATTCCAACTGATGGAGGGGATTGGGATCACCGACAATCAGACATTTGTTCAACGGTGGGACAACCTCCTTGGGAAAGTCGTCGAGTTGGCGCACTTTCATCTTATTGATGAAGGCCTCCGTGAGCACATACTTGTTTTCGCGCTTTGTAGTCACGATTTCCGGTCCTTGATAAGTGAGGATTTCCATGCCGCTTTCCTTTGCCTCCCGATAGAGCAAAGGTATCGCACGATCGTCAAGTTGCTGGTTGAAGATCACCTCTCCACTGCCGCAGTCGATGATTTTTCCACCGTTGAAGGCCATGATATAGCCTCCATAATGTTTCAGGTCAAGTTCTTCGGCGAGTGCCGTAATGCCGTAGACGGGCCTTCCGGAAGCCAGCACCACCTTTACGCCCAACCGCATAGCCTCCGTAAGGGCCGACCGGGTGCGGGGTGTTATTTCTTTCTTATCGTTAGTGAGTGTGCCGTCAAGGTCGAGCACGATGACTTTATATTGTTGCTGTTGCATCAAATAAAAGGGGTTTAGAATTATAATATACGGACGAGATAATGTCCGCCGATGAGGGCGGCGAAACCGAGGAGCAGGCTTGCACTGAAATATCCGCCGAAAAGGGCATAGTCGCCTCCGCGCAGCATCGTGGCATTCTCGTTCATGAAAGTGGAGAATGTGGTGAAGCCTCCGCAGAATCCGGTGACGAGGATGAGCCGTAAGGAGGGCGAGAGCCAACGGCTGTCGGCACTCCAGGCAGAGAAAAGCCCGATCAGGAAACAACCCACAATGTTCACCGTGAGGGTTCCCAATGGTGTCGTTGTCCCAAAAATCATTTTCATCATTTGCGACACGGCGTAACGGGAACTGCCACCAAGGAAGCTTCCCATACCTACAATAAAAAATTCTCTCATGCGATTATTGTTATTCCGAATACTTTCGCAGGCGCAAAGTTACTCATTTCTTATCAAACGACCAAGCAAAAGGGGGAAGAAGCCCATGCTGATGACCGGCGAAAGGCCCAAAAACAGCCCTTTGTCAGCTACGACAAGCAAAGATGATGACAAGAATTGACTTGGGTCAAGCCTCCGACTGACAAGATTTGATTCAAGTCAAAAGTAGCACAGAAAAATCAAAATTCTACTGACAATCTCTTGATTATTCACCGAAATGGCCTTAACTTTGCACCCAGAAAGATGAAACAAGGATAATGATATAAGGCGATAAGCCGAAAGGTATTCTAAGGTAATTAGATTCAGGATAACAAGAGCGAGCCTGTGAAGGTCAGCGGAAAGAGTTAGTTAAAAACATGTAACACTAAAAAGAAAGGAAAAAATTATGAAACAGTTTTTTATGAATTTGAAGCAGAAAGCACAGAAAATTTGGGAGAATTATTGGAAAGACGTAGTAGAACCCTACGGAGAGGCCCTGATGCATGGTGGGTCTTGTGGATTTGTCTAAGTCTTACCGGTAAATAGAGAGCGAAGGCCGACAAGAGGTGTGAAAACCTGTTGTCGGCCTTTTGCTTTTCTCTAAAGCGGGAAGTTTCAGACCGGCTCTCCTTGAATCGAAGATGCCTTCCGAGAGAAAAATAAATCCTATTGTCGGGTACAATGAAAAAAACTTTGTAACTTTGCAATCAGAATGAAAATAGGTAATATAGACTTCGGCGAGAAGCCCCTTTTCCTCGCTCCCATGGAGGACGTGACCGACATTGGCTTCCGAATGCTCTGCAAGCGCTACGGCGCCGCAATGGTCTACACGGAATTCGTGTCGGCCGATGCCATCGTACGCAGCATCAAATCCACACTCAGCAAGATGACCCTCAACGACGAGGAGCGCCCGGTAGGAATACAAATCTACGGTAAGGACGTGGATTCCATGGTCGAGGCAGCGAAAATCGTGGAGCAATGGCATCCCGACGTCATCGACATCAACTTTGGTTGCCCGGTGAAAAAAGTCGCCGGAAAAGGTGCCGGCGCAGGCCTGCTGAAAAATATTCCGCTGATGCTCGACATCGCCCGCAATGTGGTCAAGGCTGTCAACGTGCCCGTTACGGCCAAAACTCGCCTGGGATGGGACAAAGAGCACTACGTGATTACCGACTTGGCTGAGCAGTTGCAGGACTGTGGCATACAGGCGCTGACCATACACGGCCGCACACGATCGCAGATGTATACCGGAGAGGCAGACTGGACACTCATCGGAGAGGTGAAAAGGAATCCGCACATTCACATCCCCATCATTGGCAACGGCGACATCGCCACGCCCGAAGGGGCTGTGGAAGCCTTCGAAAAGTATGGCGTAGACGCCGTGATGATCGGCAGGGCCACCTTCGGATGCCCCTGGCTGTTCAAGGAGATACTCGACTACATGCATCCCGACAAGGCGGGCAAACCTCTCAGCTTGAACGATAAAATCGACATTTTGGAAGAACAGCTCCGCATCAACGTGGAGCGGATCGACGAATACCGCGGCATATTGCATACACGGCGGCACCTTGCGGCAAGTCCCATATTCAAGGGAATACCCAACTTCCGCCAGACACGCATCGCCATGCTTCGCGCCAACACCGTCGAGGAGCTCACAGCCATCCTGGAAGAATGCAGAAGAACGCTCTCGACAGGTCAAGAACAAGGTAACAACTAAAGCCCATGGCAGAAGATTTCGACATAAGAAACGAGCAGCAAGGCTCGGCAGAGAAGGAGTTTGAAAACGCCCTACGGCCTCTCAGATTCAGCGATTTCAACGGACAAAAAAAGGTGGTTGACAACCTGGAAGTGTTTGTTGAAGCTGCCAAATACCGTCACGAGCCTCTCGACCACACCCTACTCTACGGACCGCCGGGATTGGGAAAGACAACGCTGAGCAACATCATCGCCAACGAACTCGGAGTGAACATCAAGATCACCAGCGGGCCCGTACTTGACAAACCGGGCGATCTGGCTGGCATCCTCACCTCTTTGGAACCGAACGACGTGCTTTTTATCGACGAGATCCACCGGCTGTCGTCCGTAGTGGAGGAATATCTCTATTCGGCCATGGAAGACTACCGCATCGATATCATGATCGACAAGGGTCCGTCAGCCCGCAGCATACAGATAGACCTGAATCCCTTCACGCTCATCGGTGCCACTACCCGGTCGGGTATGTTGACCGCGCCGCTTCGGGCCCGTTTTGGCATCAACATGCATCTCGAATACTACGCCCCCGAGACGCTACAGAAGATCATCCGGCGCTCGGCCAAGCTGCTGAAGGTACCCATCAGCGACGACGCCGCAGCCGAGATAGCCCGCCGCAGTCGTGGCACGCCCCGTATTGCCAACGGACTCTTGCGCCGTGTGCGCGACTTTGCCCAGGTGAAAGGCGATGGAAGCATCAACCACGCTTTGGCGAAAATGGCCCTGCAGGCCCTCAACATCGACGAATACGGTCTCGATGAAATCGACAATAAGATTCTTCTGACGATTATCGACAAGTTTCGCGGCGGCCCCGTTGGCCTGAGCACCATAGCCACAGCCATCGGCGAAGACGCGGGGACGGTAGAGGATGTCTACGAGCCATTCCTCATCATGGAAGGCTTCATCAAGCGCACACCGCGTGGCCGCATGGTGACCAAACTCGCCTACGACCATTTAGGTCGCAACCCCTATAGTGGCAACATCATGGAACCTACATTCTTTTAAATCTGGAAAATATGAAAACAGGCCTTTTCACCGGCACTTTTGACCCCTTCACCATTGGTCATCAAAACATCGTAGACCGTGCGTTGCCACTCTTCGACAGGCTGATCATAGCCGTGGCCGAGAGCGAACTGAAACATACCAGCCGCACGATAGACGAGCGGGTGACGGCTATTCGCCAACTCTATGCCGGCGAAAAACGGGTGGATGTGATGGCATACAGCGACCTGACCATAGACCTCACCAAGCGGGAGGGCGTGGCCTTCATTGTCAGAGGCGTAAGATCGGTTAAAGACTACGAATATGAGATCATGCAGGCCGACTTCAACCGGCACTTTGGCCAAGTAGAGACGATCTTTCTGCCGGCAGATCCCAAACTGGCTCTGATCAGCAGTTCGTTAGTCAGAGAGTTGGAACACTTCGGAAAGGATGTCACAGCCTTTCTCCCGAAACCTAAAAAAACCGATGAAAAGGATGTTTTTAGCAAAGAGAACAAATAAAACATACATTATATTATATGATTAGTTATCAGTCAGACGGTGTCCCTATGCCCGACATTAAGCACCGGGAGACAACAGCTTGGATCCGCAAGGTGGCAGCCCTGCATGACCGCCGGGTGGGGTCTATAGGTTATATGTTTGTCAACGATGAGAAAATATTGGAGGTAAACCGCCAATATCTCGGTCATGACTACTACACCGACATTATCACCTTCGACTACGACGAGGGCGACGTCATCAATGGCGACATTGTGATCTCACTCGACACAGTGCGCAGCAATGCGGAACAATTTGGCAAATCCTACGACGACGAGCTTCACCGTGTCATCATCCATGGCATTCTACACCTTTGCGGCATCAACGACAAAGGCCCAGGAGAGCGCGAAATTATGGAGAAAAACGAAGACGAGGCACTGGCCTTGCTTTAAACGGCAATAGAAAACCGGAATCCTATTTTAGAAGTAATCTCCTGCGAAGATGAGATTCCGCAATAGATATACTGACAGTTTCTATAAGAAGATGCTGAATTCCGAGTTTTTGGAGGTCAGCATTTTTTTGTATCTGCCGGTTTCTTCACGACGAAACCGGCAGAAATCAACGCCGCGAAAAACGATTTTCAGCAAACTGTGGCGGTCGCCACACGATCGTGTGGCGATTGCCTCGCTATCGTGTGGCGAACGCCATGCCATTGCGTGGCATTCGCCACGCAAGATGAGCTGCCCACCGGCGCCACGCGCCAAGAAGTTCTATCATAGCAAAACAAAAAGGAAAACAGCGACTACTATTGGGAAAAAACATTTTTTTTGTTATATTTGTAGCTGGTTTCTAACAAAATCTACATAAACGAGTAAGAAATGGGTGACAAAAATATAAGCAGTCGTCGGGCATACTCATTTTTAATGAGACTGATGCTTGCAGTCCTTCTCTTATCAGCCTTTGCCTATGTTCAAGCCAAAGAAAAGGTTTCTCCCGAAACTCGGGCAAAGATCGACAAGATTTACTCCTACAACTTCACCGACCTGCAAAAATCGCTCTCCCTTCTCCGCCAATTAGAGTCGGCAGGGCAGATAGAGCCGTATAGCTCCAACGAGATCAGGGGCGACCTCTACTACAACCGCGGCAATTTCTTCGAGAGCCTCAAGTATTACAAGCGCGGACTCTACGACGAACGGGCAAGCGGCGACATCGCCTTTCAGCAGAAAGTGATCGGTAAACTGCTCATGTGCTTCGACAACAACCACAATCTTGCCGAGATGAACCGTTATGCGATGATGCTCAAGAAGCTGACAGCCGACAGCAACACCCCCTACATGCAGTCGGTAGTGGTCTTTAATGAGGGAAAAATCGCCCATTCAGGCGGTTTCACCGACAAAAGCTATCAGATGCTCCGGCAAGCCATCAACCTGGCCAAGAAGGCCACGCCCCCAAAGAAATATGAAGACATCTACTACTATTACATCACCCTCATCAAGATGATGCAGGAGGATCACCGAGACGGACTGGCCACCATCGGCGAGCTGGAGCAGTTTGTCAAGTCCTCACAATCCGCGAAGGGCAGCCCTTTCTCCGCTTCCGACCCACGGTGGCAGGCCGACATCGATATTCACAAGACCATTTTTCTGCTGCGCGCCGGACGAGAACAAGAGGCTGAAGCCTGCTACGGCAACTTTCTCAAGACCAAGGATCCTTTCAGTTACGACTATCTTCATGCCGTGGAGTATCTGACCGAGGCCTGCCGATGGGACGACATCATCAGCCTTTGGGACCGCATTCGTCCCAACATCATCGACCTGGGGCAGGAACCTTATTATGATCTCTGCCAACTCTACCGCCAAGTGGCAGAGGCCTACGACAAGACGGGGCGCCGCGACGAGGCCATCGCCACCTTCAGGCAGCTCGACTCGCTGCAGAATGCCTTCCGCCACAACGAGGAACAAAGTGCCATCACCGAGATCACCAACAACTACGAGAACAAGGCCCAGGCCATTGAGCAGGAGCGCACATTGGCCAAGATGCGCCAAAAAGAGATGATAGTCATCGTGATCGTCATCCTGGCCGCGGGAACGTTGTTGGTGCTGCGCGAGAAGCGCAACGCCGCCCTCATCCTGAAGAAAAACCAGCGCATGGCCAAATACATCGAACAACTCCAAAAGAAAGAGCCCATCCAAGGCTTCATGGCTGAGGAAAAGCAGCCAAACAACGATGAAATGGGAGAAAACGACACCGACACCATTCTCTACCGCCGACTCTACGACCGACTGGTTAGGCAGCAGCTCTTTCTCGACCCGAACCTCTCGCGTGACAAGCTGCTTGAGGAACTCAACATTCCTAAAAACAAGTTTGCACAACTCTTCAAAAAATTCGCGCAGACCAGTTATGCCCACTTCGTCAACGACCTGCGGCTCGAACATGCCTGCTCGCTGCTGCGCCAGCATTCCAACCACACCATCGAGGCCGTGGCCCATGACTGCGGATTCTCTTCGACGAGCACCCTTTACACTTTGTTCTATCAGAAATACGGTATGACCCCGAATGAATACCGCAAAGCCGTACAAACTGACAGGTGATGACAGATTTAAACAGACAACGTGACGAATTCAAACAAGAAAAATGGCATAAAACTTGGGGTGAGGGCCCCATTCCGCTATTTTTGCAAATAGAATCCTTTTATCAAACTAACCCTCAGACAATATGAGAAAAAAGAGTTTACCTTTACTGACATTGGCTTTGCTGAGCATGAGTACGACATCATGGGCTCAAAGCCCTGGCCCACAGAAAGCCAGCGCGGCAATTCCTTATCATGAGAGTTTTGACGCTCAGAAAAACTTCAACACCTTCATGGTGATCGACAGCAACAACGACGGCGCTACCTGGGTGTGGCGCAACGACGACAATCCCTACGCCCGTTGCAACTCGGGCGACAACGGGAAAGACGACTGGCTGCTCACTCCGCTTCTCCATCTTGAGGGCAACCGCAGCTACGTGCTCTCCTTTAAATATTACAATGGCTATTATCCCGAGCAGATGAGCGTGGCCTTCGGACTGGGCGACGATCCTTCGGCCTATCAGACTATTGTGGCCGACATGGCAGTCAACGTGGACGAATTCACCTCCTATACCACGGAGTTCACTCCTACCACAACCGGCGACTACCGCATCGGTTTCCATGCCACGACCCAAGACAACAATTTCTATCTTGGAATTGACGACATCGACGTGACAGCCGGCGCACAGACCGCAGCCCCCGACTCCGTGACGAACCTAAAGCTGACGCGAGCCCCCAAGGGAGCCAGCGACGTGAGTCTCAGCTTCGTCGCTCCCACCAACGACGCCACCGGCAACGCCCTCAGCGCGCTGACCAAGATCGAGGTGACGCGCAACGACACGCTCGTGCAATCCTTCAGTGAGCCACAGCCCGGACAGGCACTGCAATGCCGGCTGAAGGGCGGTATGCCGGGAATAAACAAATTCTCGGTAACAGCCTTTTCTTCCACGGGTGAGGGGCGGAAAGCCACACGCAATGTGTACTTCGGCATCGACGTGCCTCAGCCACCTACATCATTCAAGCTCACCGACAACGGCAAGACCTATACGGCCACATGGGAGGCCGTGGACACCATTGGAGCCAACGGCGGCTACGTGGATCCCGACAAGGTGACCTATACCCTCTACGACTTTGCCGAAGATGAAATCAACAGCGGCATAGAGGACACCGAATATGTCGACGACGACGCCCATCCGGAGAGCGTCACCGGTGTGATGCAGTATTATTTGGCAGCCAAGAGCACAGCCGGACTGAGCGCAAAGGCCGCCTCCAACTACGTCTGCACCGGCAAGCCCGCACGGTTGCCCTTCGCAGAATCGTTTGTCAAGGGCAGCACGGCCGACGGCAATCTCTGGTGGTGGCAGTTTGACACACAGAAGAACTGGCGTGCCACAAGCGATCTCAGCTACGACAACGACGGCGGATGCCTGCGCTTTGCCGGTGAGAGCAAAGGCGACGAGGGCTGGCTCTCGTCGGGCAAAATCAGTCTGAAGAACGAGAAAGACCCCTATTTGTCGCTGGCCTATTATGCCTATCCCGGTGCCGACAACCGCATTGAGCTGATTATCTCCAAGATGCAAAACGAGGATGCCGTGATTCAGACCATCGACTTCTCCACGCTGCAGGGTGAGGAAGGATGGCGCAAGGTGCTGGTTCCCGTGACGGGAATGGACAAGGCCGATTTTGTGGTGCTACGCCTCCATGCCATCATCAACGACATCAACAAGCCTGCCGTCGTAGACAACATCCAGCTCAAGAGCCTCAAGCAAAACGACCTCTCGGTTAGCTTCGACAACACTCCCGACGCACTGGTCGTAGGCAAGGAGAGCTCGTTCGGCGTGAAAGTGAGCAACGAGGGCAGCGAGACATCCGGCGAATACACCGTGAACCTCTATTGCAACGGTAAGCTTGCGGCCACACAGAATGGCGGGAATCTGCTTCCGCAACAAGATGCCGTGACCCAGCTCAGTTTCGTACCCGACGTATTCACTCCCGAACAGTCGGCCGTTTATGCCGAAGTGGTCTACGATGCAGACGAGGTGCCGGGCAACAACACCACACGCAAGGACACGCTGCTCACTGCCCACTACGACTATCTGCCCAATACCCAGTTGACAGGAACCGTCGACGGCACCAAGGTTGTGCTCTCATGGAATCCTGTGGTTCAGCCCACAGAGGTGACCGAAGACTTCGAGAACTATCCCGACTGGCGCATCAGCTATCTCGGTCCGTGGACCCTCGTCGACGGCGACCAAGCCTACACCTATGGCATCAACGGCGTGAGCTTCCCCCACTGGGGCGATGCCATGGCCTACATGGTGTTCAATCCCACGGCCGCAGGCCTCGACCTCACGCAAGATCCGGAGATAGCCCCGCACAGCGGCGACAAGTTCCTCTGCTGCATGGCTGCCGACCCTGAGTTTGTGGCGAGCGGCCGCAACGACGACTGGCTCATCTCGCCCGTCCTCAACGGCAAGAGTCAGACGGTCACCCTTTGGGCCAAATCTCTCTTTGCCGGAGACAACAACGGCTTGCTGGAGCACTTCGAAGTATTGGGCTCCGCCACAGGCCAGGCCACTTCCGACTTCACCCAGAAGCTGCTCGATGCCGACAAGGTGCCCGACAGCTGGACGCAATATTCGGTCGACATCCCTGAAGGTGTCCGCTATTTTGCCATCCACACCATTTCGGCCGACAAGTTCATGCTGATGCTCGACGACATCTATTATCAGCCCGACACCATCAAGGTGGCCGGCTACCGGATCTATCGCGACAGCACACTCTTGGCTACCGTGGCACCCACGCAATTCAGCTATACCGACAACGAGGCTGACGGTGAGAGCCACAACTACCAGATCACCACAGTCTATGAATCTGGCGAGTCGAATGCCTCCCATCCTTATACTGTGTCGACGGGCCTCAATGGCATCCTTGCCCAGGCTCCGCTGGTCGGCAGTGGCAAGGGATTCGTGGTGGTGGACAACGCAGCCGGACAGCACGTTGAGCTGTACGCCCTTGGTGGAACTCGTGTCTACGCAGGCATCGGCAACAGCCGCATCCATGTTCCCGCAGGCATCTATATCATAAAAGTAGGCAACCGTTCAAGCAAAATCATCGTTAAATAATCCGACACGACAATGAGAACCCATTCTATATTACGATTCTTGCAGACAGCCTTATTGGCAGCCCTGCCTCTGTTGGCCGCGGCCGTCCCCGCCAAACGTGGATTATGGCGCACGAAGACGCTTGCCGACGGCACCCAGGTGAAAGTGCAGCTCATCGGCGATGAGCGTTTCCACTACTTTGCCGATGCGGAAGGTCAGCGCTATCTGCCCATCGACAATCAACGCTTGAAGCGGGTCTCCGCCTCCGAATTGAGCACGACGGGCGTGCGCCGCATGGCAGCCCGCTCAGCAGTACGCCGCAGTCCGCGGCGCATCGGCGATGTGGACAAGAGTGTTTTCCAGGGTACACAGCGTGGCCTCATCATCCTCGTGCAATATACAGATACCACCTTCAAGTCCGCCCACAATCAGGCACTCTACGACGACATTGCCAACGCCAAAGATTATCGTGAAGGCAAGTTTATGGGCAGCGTGCAGGACTATTTCTACGCGCAGAGCTATGGCAAGTTTACGCTCCAGTTTGATGTCGTCGGACCTGTGACGCTTGGGCATCCCCAGGCCTATTATGGCGGCAACGATGCCAACGGCAACGACCTTCGTCCCGGCACAATGGTGGCCGAGGCCTGTATGGCTGTTGACGATCAGGTGGACTTCAGTCAGTACGACTGGAATGGCGACGGCAAGGTAGACCAGGTCTACGTGATCTATGCAGGTATGGGCGAGGCCGACGGCGTGAATGCCGAGAGCACCGTGTGGCCGCAGTCATGGCAGTTATCTGAGTCGGACTACGGGAAGACACTCAGCCTCGACGGCGTCACCATCGACCAGTTTGCATGCAGCAATGAAGTGGATGGATTTGGCGATCTGGAAGGCATCGGCACCATCTGCCATGAGTTTTCCCATTGCATGGGTTTCCCCGACATGTACGACATCCTCTACCAAGGCAACTTCGGTATGGGCGACTGGGACCTGATGGATTCGGGCAACTACAATGGCGGCTCGTTCCTCCCCGCCGGCTATTCGGCCTACGAGCGGATGCTTTGCGGTTGGAATGATCCCGTAGAGCTCTTGGGCGATACCGTGGTGACGGACATCCAGCCCAGCATTTCCGGTGGACAGACGTTCATCATCTACAACAAAGGGCACCGCGATGAATACTATCTCATAGAGAACCGGCAACGGCAAGGATGGGATGCCGGCCTTCCGGGCAGCGGTATGCTCGTCACTCACGTGGACTACGACTCAACACTGTGGGCACTGAACATCGTCAACGCCACGGGAGACTTTACGCAATATGGGCTGAAAGGAATAAAAAACGATCACCAGCGTCTCACCCTGGTACATGCCGACGACGATGACGACTCGCAATATTTCAATCCCAACACCATGTTGAAATGGAAGACCACCGAGGACACAGACCCCTATCCCTATTTGGCCAATGACAGTCTGACCAACTACTCCACTCCGGCGGCCATCACCTACAACCGCAACCTCAACAACCGCCGTATGCTGAATGTGGCCATCAACAGCATCTATGTGGACGATAACGGTGTGGGCTCATTCTCCTTTGCCGACTTCTCCAATCAGGCCGATACGACTCAGCACAAGCCCGGCACACTGTTCTACGAGAGCTTCAACGGCTGTGAGGGCAGTGGCGGCAACGACGGCGTGTTCAGCGGCGGACAGGCTGGCACAGCAGCCTTCGTGGCCGACAACGACGGTTGGGACGGCGATGCCATCTCGGGTGCCGACCAATGTGTGAAGACCGGAACCAGCAAGAAGTCGGGCGACGTGACGACTCCCGATATCCAGGTGAACGGCACCGCCACTCTCACGTTCTTAGCTGCGCCATTCGGCAAGGACGGCACGACACTCACGCTGAGACCGAGCGGAGGCTTCACCATCACGCCATCAAGCTTTGAGCTGGCTAAGGACAAATGGACTGAATGCACGGCCACAATCTCGGGCGAAGGCCTGCTGGCTCTGACGTTCTCGCCGGTGAAGCGCATGTTCCTCGACGAGGTGCTGCTGATGGATGCCACCTACAACAGCATTGGTGAGATGAAACCTGCCATGCATGTCGACAACGCGGTCTATAATCTCCAAGGCGTAAGAATGAACTCCGACAGCCTGCCACGTGGCATATACATAAAGAATGGCAAGAAAATCGTAATCAGATAACTCATCTTGCGGGAGGAGATCCTGCAAGAGTTGAGCAACCATACACAGCCGCTTTGTCTTCATCCCCCGACGGGATAAGGCAAGGCGGCTTTTGTATGGATCATCACTCCATATCCATTTTTGTTTTTTCTTTACCCAACCTCAAGTGGCTATAATCAAATATATTTTCATAACGGATAAAGTGCAAACGAATGCAATAGTTTACGCAAAATATTTGTAATTTTGCAGTCATGAGGAGAAAGGGAATACAAATTGTACCAATTATTTTTATGATCACATTAATGCTATTGTGGTCAAAAACAGGATATGCCGGAAGTCAGTCGCATACTTTCAGTGTTTGGAAAACCTTCGACTCAGAAAAGCTATTGAACACATCCCGTCACTATGCCAACACACCAAGCATGAGCGACAGTGCATTGCTTTGCGCATCAATGCTAACGGAAAGATACAGTAAGCAGTTGTCTGAGGATGAAAAGAAAATCATCGTGAGAGGCTATACTGTAAAGGCTTACGTATACCTATTTCGATACTACGATCTTTCCAGAGCTTATGAGAGCTTATTACGCGCAAGTGCCATATGCCAGGAAATACACTATGAGTTGTCTACACTCTACATGGACTATGGTCATCTATTCAGTAGCTTAGGTGAGCAGGGCGGTGGAAATGACGCATTAAGAAAGGCACTGTACTACATGAAAAAGGCATTTCATACAGCTCTTGCCGAAAAGAACTACAACACCCTCAACACAGCCTTCGGCAATGCCATATCCATGGCTTGGGAGTTAAATCAGCCGCACTCATTAGACAAGGAATGGAATATATTCAGGAAATTAAAGAACAATGACAAACCAGAGTTCACAAAATTCAACTTATTATACTATGAAGCCTACCAACAAATACAAAGAGGTAATCTGACAGCCGCTATTGCTTTGTTTGACAAGCAATCCAAGATGATGCCCGACGATGACTCGCACGTACGCTATACGGCAGTAGGTCTTTTCAACATGGCCAGGATTCAACAACAAATGAAAGAATACGACGCGGCATTAATAAACTTACACAAGGCAGAAGCGTTAGCCACACGCTACGGCATGAAAGACGTAAGTATTCAAATATACTACGAAATATGGCAGGTGGTGCGGCTAATGGGCGACGGTCAAGCTGCAGAGAAATATCATAGCAAATATCTGAGTGCCAAGGAAGAGATGCTGAATTACCAACAAGTGGCAGGATTAAAGGAACTATCGTTCATGGACAATCTACGCAAGCAGAACGACAGAATTGCTGAAGAACGCACAGAGAAAATGAGGCCCATCGGAAAAGTTCCGTGGCTGGGGCAAGCCCATCCAATCAGCCAAATATCGTAACTACACGATAGAAAGTTGAGATATTTTGTGTATCTTTGCTGCCATGAAGAGGAATGAAGAGAAAATAG
>Ga0256404_1006108_pt1 | contig 20370 bp, 22 predicted proteins | sample RumenRJG_01DNA_FD_185990 | JGI IMG/M metagenome (GOLD analysis project Ga0256404, IMG submission 185990) | Bovine rumen microbial communities from Lethbridge, Alberta, Canada - RJG_01 | ecosystem: Host-associated > Mammals > Digestive system > Stomach > Rumen | place: Canada: Alberta | collected...
AGGCCGTTTTCCTGCAGTTTCTCGGCGACGACCGTCTTCGAGAGCGACGGCAGAGAGCAGCCGAGGTAGCGCAGGCGCTCGCGCAGCTTCGTCACGCTGTTCGGGTTTTCGAGCCCCGTGAGCTCTGTGAGCCGCGCCATGCCGCGCGCCGTGAGCTCGTCTGACATGCGGATGGCGTTTTCCGCGAGCGCCGTGTCGATGCCGATGCCGCGCTCATTGATGGTTCTGTCCAAGAGCCACAATTCGTGCTCGGCCTTGGGCGGCTGGTTGCCCTTCAGCGCGTCATAGATCGCGCGCTCCGTCACGACGTCCTGCCGGTTGTACTCGATGAATTCCGCCCACTTGTCGGGCGCGTGCTCGGGGAGGTTGCGCGTCCGCCCGCCGTTCGTCTTCGTCGCCTTGCACGGCTGGCAGAAATAGCGGATGAGCGCTTTGCCGCGCAAGTCCTTGCGCTTGTCCTGCGGCAGCTTGAGCGCCACGCCGACGCCCGCGAGCGATGGCGGCAGGCTGTTGTACGTCGCGAGCGCCTGGTCGCACGTCCATTGCGCTTCGTCAATGAGCTCCGGCCAGACGTGCCCGATGCACGTCATTTCAAAATTCGCGTTGAACGCGCGCTTGCAGTACGACGGGTCGACGAGCATGTCCTGCACGTGCACAGGCAGGAGCTCCATGCCGGGCTTTGTGAGGTCGAGCGTCTGCACGTCGCCGCCGTCAATGGCATACGAGAGAAGCAAAATCCGAAAAGAATCGGTGTCCACGTATTTGCGGACACCGTTCTTGATCGAATTGCCGCTATATGTCTCGATGTCGATGAAGAGATTTTTCATACAGCGTCATTCCTTTATGCGTGTCAGAAGAAGTCTTCCATGCCCGTGCCGACAAGGCTGTCGTCGAAGTCGCTGTCCGTGACGACCGTGCCGGAGAGCGGCTTGCCGTCCTTCAGCTTGCGGATGGCCGCGAGCGACACGCCGATACCGCGGTTGCCGCCCTTGTTGTACGGGTAGAACGAGAGCACGGCCTGCACGTAGCAGCCGGAGTAGACTTCGTTCGGGTCGACGATCTCCTGGCGGTCGCGGCCGACGACGAGCGGCTTGTGGTCGGGGTTGGATTTCGCGTTGATGTACCACGATTTTTCATAGGCTGCATCATTCGAGCGTTCGAGGTCGCCGTCACGCAGCGGCAGGCGGTAGTTCTCGCCCTTGCCGAGCACGCGGCGCACGTCGGGGTCTTTGAGCATCTTGTCGAGCGCGGCCTTGATGCGGTCGACTTGCGCCTCGTCGGACTTCGGGATGATGAGCGAGGCGCTGTACTTCAGCTCGCCGTTGAGGTCTTCGTGCGGCTGGAAGATGTGAGCGTAGGAAAGGCGGCATGCGCCAGTTGTGAATTTTGCCATGGTGTTTATCTCCTTTACATTTGTTCGTTAATTAGCTCGTTAATTTCGTTAATTCCGTTAATTCCTTTGCTTTTGTCAAAGCAAGCTGTCGTCGAGCGCTTTCTTGAGCTCCTCGCTCGGCTCAATGGCCGCCCGCTTGTCCGTCTCCGCGACGAGCGTCGGTTTGCCGGGCGGCTTTTCGATGAGCCCGCCGAGCAAGTCGTTGAATTTCTTCTTGCCCGTGAGCCTTTCAAGCGCCGTGAGCGTTTGGAGCTGGAGCGGTTTGTAAATGTCCTCCGCGTCGAATCCGTTCGCGAAGAGCGTAGCCGCGGCTTCGTCTTCGTCTTTGATATGGCGCGTGCTGCGCCCTTCGACAAGTTTCATGCGCGGGAACGTCTTGCCGTTCATAGCTTCGCCGAGCGCGTACTCTTCGAGGCCGTCGAGCCAGCGCTTGATGTCCTTCGCCTTGAGCAGGACGTCCGAGATTTCTGCGGGAGAGAGGTCGGCCGCGTCCATGTCGGCCTTGACGCCAGCGAGCATCTTGTCATGCAGTGCGCGGCAGGTGTTCTTCACCTTGCAGAAGCGGCACCACTCGCCGGCAGCTTTCGCGCCCTCCCCGCGAAAGGCGAGGAGCGCGAGCGGCTTGATGTGCTGTCCCCAAGCTAAGAGGTCGTCTGTCGTCATTTCGTCGGTCGAAACGCTATCAAGGCGCGGCTGGACGATGGTCATGCGCACCTTGCGGGCGGCGTAGTAGTCGCCATACTCCGCGAGCGCGCCGAGCGCGTAGAGCCGCATTTGCGTGTTCCCGACCGCCGACACCGGCACGCCCTTGCCATACTTGAGGTCAATGACTTCGATGTACTCGTCGGAGACGAGCACGCAGTCGCCCGTGCCGAATCCCTTCGGCACCCACTTGTCGAACTTCAGCCGGACCTCGACGCCCGTCCTCGCATCGGGCGAAGCCGCCCGCGCTTCGTTGATCTTCTCGATGCACGTATCGACGTAGCGCCCTGTCGCTTCCCACATTTCTTCGTCGACGCCGTCCGGGCGCTCACCCTCCGTATTCCCTGCAAAGAGGAAATGCTTCAGGCGCTTCTCGGCGACGGCATGCGCCCGCGTGCCTTCTTCGGCGTACGGGCTCGACTTCTCCGGCACGTCCGCTTCGAGCCGTGCGGACGGCGTGCAATGCAGCCACCGCGACGAGCTCGAAGCGGACAGCACCGCGTGTTCGTCAGGCATGGGCGGCCGCCTCCTTTCCCTCGTCGCCCTTCGCGAGCTCTTGCTCGATGTAGGCGATCAGCTCCGGCGCTTTGCCGTTCGTCACGTCCGTCACCTTCTCGAAGCCGCGCGCGTCGAGCCATGCGCGCAGCTTCTTGCGGTTCTCACCCGTGCTGTCGTTCGTCCCGAACTTCAGCACCGCCGCCCGCAGCTGCATGAGCCCGTCGCCCGAGACCACCTTGTCCGGCTCGCCGAATACGCTCGGCGCTTCCGTCTTCGGCGCTGGCGCTTCCGTCTTCGCTTCTGCCTTTGCCGTGGGCGCGGGATTTGCCGCAGGAGCGTCCGTTTTCGCCTTGGGGGTAGAAGTACCCGCGTCCACCTTCGGGACGCCCTCAGACGCGGCCACAGGCGATTTCTCGGCAGGTTCTTCGACCGCGCTCGCATTCGCCGCGAGCGATTCCGTGACCGCCTCCTGCGTGTACGGCGCTTTCGCGTTCGGATGCAGGACGCTGTACACGTCCGCCGCCCAAGCGCAGCCGTAGGCCATGAGGTTGACGAGCGACGCGTCCGCTTTCAGCGTGACATTGATGTTGATGTCAATCGGCATTGTCATGCCTCCGTTTCTTTGGTAGAATGGGATTGATGATTTTCGTGTTTGCCGCCTCTTCACGGGCGGCTTTTTCTTTTGTCTGTTTTCCGGCGCGGGCGTTCATGCCCTCACCACCCAAGTTTCGACAGCTGCGCGACGCACAGGAGCACGAGCAGCACGAGCGCCGTCTTGAAAACCCACTCGCCGGCGATGCCCTCCCACTCGTCATACTGCCGGAGGATCGCCGCGTCTTTGCGTTCCCGCATGCGTTCAAAATCCGTCATCAGAAAAGCCTCCCTTCGTCCTCGTCGTCGTCAATGTCGAGCCCGCGGATGAAATGCGTGAGCTCGGTCGGTTTCCTCCGCGCGGGCTCGTCCCCTGTCGCGTCGTCATGTGCGAGCGTTTTGATAGCGACGATGGCCTGCGCCATTTCCTTCTCGTCGAGCGACGCGCCGCGCCCCGTTTCCCGGTACACGTCCATGATGCAGCGCTCGGCATGCTCTGCGAGCCCGCGCGCGAACTCGCGCATTTCCTTGCTGTGCTGGAGCTTCTTCTTGTCGCCCGACGCCTTCGCCGCCGCGAGCCCGCGCTCATGGTAGGCGAGGTAGTACGCCGCGCCGTAGAGCCCGCGCAGCAGGGATTCCTTCTCTTTCTGGTTCATGCTGTTGCCTTCTTCCTCATCTTCTCCAACTCGATGCGATCCACCTCGGCGACGATATCGCGCCCGGCGTATTCGCGGACGAACTCGTTGAGCACCGACGTCGGCACCTTCTTGCGCGGGCCGAAGCGCATAGCGAGCAAGAGCCCGCAGTTGATGATGCGGTTCACGAAACCCACGTCCGTGCCGCCGAGCACCTCCGCGACTTCTGCCGTGGAGAGCAGCTTGTCAGCGGGCAGCTCCGTGATCTGCGGCTTTTCCTTCATCGTGTCCACCTTCCTCTTCATGGTCGAGGAGCCACAGGAACGCGGCGAGCGCGATCTCGTCGTCGTCCTGCAGGTGCTTCTCGAAAAGATAATCCCGTGCGTCCATGACGCGCGCCTCCCTTCATGCCGTCACTTTCTTATCGGCGTGTGCCGACGAAATCGCCGCCGTCATCGCTTCTTCGATGTGCTTCTTGGCCTCGGCCATGCACACGACCGCCGCGCCGTAGTGCTGCATCGCCTCGTCGCCGAGATACGACACCGACGAGAGGAACTTGTCCGTCGTCGCCAGCGCTTTCTCTTCCTTGTCGAGATACATCGTGCTCACCTCCCTTCACTCCGCCGCCGCTTCTTCGACCTCTTCCTGCTCGCGCTCGATGGTCGGAAGGATGCCGTCCTTCTTCAAGAGGTCGTAGATGAACATGCGGCCTTTCTGCGTCCAGTACATATGCACGCGGGCGAACATTTCGCCGTTCTTGTCGGGGAAATTCTGCGTCTTCGTCGACGTGTAGCCCATGCCCGCGTACTTCTGATACAAGAGCCACGGCCCGTTCTTGCCCTGCTTGAACTGCACGCCGCGCTCGTTCAGGAGCTCGTTCATTTTGCGGGCGCTATAGCCGTAGTCCTTCGCGATGATGCTGACCGGGATAGCGTTCTTGCATTGGAGCACCAGGTCGTAGTACGTCGCCTTCGGCTGGAGCTCGGCGATCTGTTGCTGCTGCACCTGCACCGTCGTGCGGATGGTCGCCAGTTCCTTCTCGGCGAGCGCGAGCGCACGCGCCATGATTTTCTGCGGGCTGTTCCAATCCTTCTCGACTTGCAGGAAATACTGCCGCGCTTGCTTCCCGCGCTCCGTGCGCTGGATCATGCAGAGCTCCTTCGCCATGTCAATCGTCAGCGCGTGGTCGATAGCCGGACGTCCGCCAGTGCTTTTCGTCAATTCTGACGAAAAGTCTGTACCTTCCTCAAACCCGAACGGGATGAAATAGCGTTCAGTCCATTTCATGTACTCCGTCCCAACTTCGAGGAACGCATGTAGTTCGCGACCGCTGACGCAAGGAGCGCCGCTTTCGCTCGTTTCAATCTTGATTAGCTCATTCATTTGTGTTACCTCCTTCTTGAATGGCCTTCAATTTGTGTTTACAAACACAGTATAATTCTTGTTTTTGTGCTTGTCAACACATTATCGAAATATTTTTGTGTTGTCAAACACGAAACGAACGGCTATAATATGTTGAAAAAGGAGATGATAATGTTGGAAAACACAAAAATGAAAGACCGGATCAAGGAGGTAAGAAAAGAACACAAAAAATCCCAGGCCGCTTTTGGTGCTGACCTGGGATGCAGTCGTGACGCTATTGCCAACTATGAAGGTGGACGCGCCGAGCCGCCCGAAACCTTTCTCCAGCTTCTCTGCTCTAAGTTTGGTATCAACGAGCGCTGGCTGCGCACAGGCGAGGGCGAGAAAGACGCCGGCAGCGATGACGAGCTCTGGAAGAAGATTCGCGAGAAATTCTTCCTCCATGGATTCAGCGAAGAAATCGCCCGCGCATGGTTCGAGCTCGACGACGAAAAGCGCGAAGACGTCGCCCGCAAGGTCGAAGCCGTCGCCAGCACACTCAAGGCGCACATGAAGGAAGGAAAGAGCGCCGAAGACGCCCGCAAGGAATACGAAGCGCAGAAGCACGCCGAGCTCGACGTGGCGCTCGAACTCCAAAAGAAGGTCGCTGCTTCTTCCTCTCCGACTATCGCCACGGAAAAAAGAGCATGAAAAAAGCCCCCTCGCGTTGACGCCGCGAGGGGGCTAAGAAAGGAGGTAGTGTTTCAGAGAGTCCCTATGGAAAGAGGTGTTGCCTATGTCCACTTGATATTTTACCACGCCACACAGCTTCTGTCATGAAGGGAGGAAACTTCCATGTCATTTTTCCGCAAGCGCGGCAAGAAATGGTACTACACCATCGAGCTCGAAACCGGAGGCACGCGCAAGCGCATCGAGCGAGTAGGCGGCCGCACGAAAGCCGAAGCCGAAAAAGCCCGCGCCGCCGCCCTCGCCGAGTACACCGTCACCGGCAGCGTCGACAAGGGCGCGAAGATCACCTACCGCGAGCTGGCCGACGAGTGGACGAAAGACAGCTTGAGCCAGAGACGCGCGAAAACGCAGGAGGCATACAGCAGCATTTTGAAAAATCACCTTGTCCCCATCATCGGAGACAAGCGCATCCTGGACATCCGCCCGCGCGACCTGCAAGCGCTCCTGAACAACGAAGCGAAACACGTCTCCGTCTCGCTCATGCGCAGCCTCCACGCCGTGCTTTCGCTCACGTTCGACTTCGCCGTCTTCTGCGAGTATCTGAAAGACACGCCCATGCGTGGAGTAGTGACGCCAGAGGCGCGTCCACTCGCCGAGCGCCGCGCGTTCACGCAAGAGGAATTCAAGGAACTGACAGCCTACCTCGAGCGCCGCCCGGAGATTCTCCTGCCCGTTCTGATTTCCTACCACACAGGCGCGCGCAAGGGCGAAGTCCTCGCGCTCACGTGGGAAGACATCGACTTCGAGGAAAAGAAACTCCGCATCAACAAAACCGTACTGCACAACGGCACAGTACAAGACACGACCAAGAGCAAATCCGGCATGCGCACTATCACCATTGGCGAAAGGCTCGTCAAGATTCTCAAGGCGGCGCATGCGCAGCAGGCAAAGGATCGTCTGCGCTACGGCAAATTCTACCGCGACAGCGGGCGTGTCTGCCGGCATGAAGACGGTACAGCGGTAAGGCCACCGCAAATGCAAGTCGTCGGAGAATATGCGAGAAAGCATTTCCCGCCCGGCCTCTGCTTCCACAGCTTGCGCCACACGCATGCGACCATGCTGCTCGAAGCCGGCGAAGACCTTGAGCTCGTCTCCAAGCGCCTCGGCCATGCGAGCATCAGCACCACGGCGAAAGTATACTCCCATGTCCTCGCCCACCGCGAGCAAGCGGAGCGCGAAATCCTCGACCGCGTTTTTGTCTAAACCTTGCCGCCATTTTGCCGCCGAAATTGCAACAAGAGCTAGTTTATTCACAGCAAGCGAAAATTATGCTATAGTCAAAAGAAGCTAGATTTATCAATGGTTCAGAGCACTTCAGAACCATCGAAAATCTATCCCTGAAAGAGACAGGGATTTAAGATAAAATAGTTCTCTGATAGCGTCAACCCCTTGCGAATTAAAGATTCTTGGAAGTTCTAAAAGGCATTTGCCGCCATTTTGCCGCCGCAAAAACTTTTGCCGCCGAGAAACACGAAAAGCCCGACCGCTTTGGCCGGGCTTTTCGCGTACAGAAGAACGAACGACATCTTTGAAAAACACTTATCGAATAAAGCTATCTTTGGGGTAGCGTTATTCCAAGAGGGGAAAATAAAGGTATTTGATGTTTCGCGAAAACGAAACCTCAAAAATCGACGCTTTTGATATTACGCCGTCTGCGTGACGGTTTTCGTGAGCACCGTCTTCACGACGAACACCGCGCCCTGCATGACAAGCGGGAGCACGATGCCGTCGCGAATCTTGCACCAGCCCGTTTCGGTCTTTGCCTGCTCGCGCGTCGTAGCTGTGAAGCCGTCGACGGCGTTCTCGATCGTCGGCAAGACTTCGGCGAGGAGTGCCGACGTGACTTTCTGTTTCACGTCCTCCGTGACGTCCTTGACGTCAATCGCGTCAACGATGCCGTCTCTAATCTCTGTCCATTTGCTCATGATAAAATCTCCCTTCTCAACTGTTAAGAACCAAAAACGATTCATTCGTATCCTTATCAAAAATAAGAACACGGATTGCGGGTTTTGTGTTCTTAGCGCAAGTTACTGCGCGTTCTCGTAGTCCGTGATGGCCCTCGCGATAGCGCGGGCGAAGTCGTCCTGCCTTGTGCGCAGGAGCTCTTCGTCGTGCTCCTCGTCAATGAACGCCGTCTCGACGAGCACGGCCGGCATGGTCGTGTGGCTGAGCACGATGAGACGCGGGCGTTCTTTGACGCCGCGGTCCGTCGTGCCGAGCGCTTCCACGATCTGCGCCTGGATGAAGCCCGCGAGGAGCGACGACGCGCCGCCCGCCTGGTAGACTTCGACCTCCGTGCCGTGCGCGCGCTCGTCGAACGCATTGCAATGGACGGAGACGAAGACGTCCGCGCCGGAGTCGTTCGCCTCGTCCACGACGCACGGCTGGTTATAGTCGCTGTCGTGGAAAAGGTTGTCACTCTGCAAATTGCCGACGACTTCCACGCCTGCCGCTGTGAGATACTGCTCGACGAGGTCGCAGATGCTTTTCGCCACGTCGCACTCTCTCAAATGCGTGTAGCTGTTCACCGCGCCCGGGTCGGGCTCGCCGTTCGGCGAATGCCCCGGATTCAAAAAGACTTTCATTTCGTTTTCTCTCCCTTCTTTTCGTTAGACAGCTGTTCGAGCGTGTCGCGCAGCTTGCTTGGAATCGGCACGCCGGCCTTCGCCGCGTTCTCAATGATGGACAGCCCTTCGTTGCCGATGAAGAACCACACGACCACTGATTGCACGGCATGCACTCCGGACGCGCGTTCGAGCTCATGCGCGAGCACGACGAGCAGGAGCATCATGATTTTCTTGCAAATGCCCTTGAGCCCGCGGGCGCTGTTGAGTTTCAGCGCGGGCGAGATATAGGCCGCAAACATTCCTGTCACATAGTCGAGCACCATGAGCACGCACAGCGCTTCGAGCGCGTCATCCCATCCAAGGAAATGCGATACCGCAGCGCCGGCCGCGCCCGTGATCGTGCCGACCGTCCACTCTGTACCCGTGGGAATCCAACTCCTTAATACGTCGAAAACATTCATTGCGCCCTCCTTTCCTTCGTCTTCGGTTGAAAACTTCTCGTGCCCCGTGTCCTGGTCTCGAATGCGGTTCATAGGAAAGCGCCTCCTTCACTTCACTTGGGCGAGCGCCGACTTCGCGAGAGACAGCTGCTGGCGGTTGATGCGGTCGACGGCCGCGTCGTCGCCTTTGGCGATGGCCTCGCGTTCCTTCTTGTTGAGGTCGCTCATGACCTTGTTCGCCTTCTGGAGCATCTTGTAGTTCGCGGTCGCCGTGCCGGACGGCTTGCCGCCGTTCTTCTCGCCGTTGTAGGTCTTCTCTGCTTCTTCTAGTTTATCGTAAAAATCCTGGACGGATTGCGGCGAACGATACGGATCAACCGTGAGCGTAGATAGCGGGTTGTTGTTCCGTTCCTTGCCGCGCATGGTGTCGATGACGTTGTTCGCCGCCGACCAAGAGCCCGCGAAAAGATTCTGTCCGAGATTGTCGATCTTGCGCGGCGAGAGGTCGAGCGCCTTGCCGATGGCTTTCGCCGCTTCGCTCGTGTTCGTGCCGTACTGCTGTGCGTTCGGAAGTTTCTGCTCTTTCTGCGGCACGATAGAGCGCTCGCGGAAAAGGCTGTAGTTGGCATTCCACTCTACCCATGCTTGCGCCAGCGTGCCCAGAGAATACGGGTTGAACGATTCGAGGAAGCCTTTCGCCCATTCCTTCATGCCCTTGCCGCTCTTGTCCTTGCCCGCCGCGAAGTCGGCGATGCGCTCGGGGAACGACGCGAACAAGAAGCCGGGGCCGAATGGTTTCGGGTAGCGCACCCATCCCGTTTTCGATACGGCTTTTGGCACGGGGATATTCCAGAACATATTCTTTTCGTAGGGGAGCATTTCGTTATACTCCGCCGCCGTTTCCTCGTTCGACTGGATGATGGCATACAGCGCGAGCGAGCCGAGCACCATCGGCGCGCAGCGCTTCATCATGCGGGCAGGATTCGCCTTGAATTTCTCCATGAAAAGCAACGGGTCTTGAATGACGGCATTGAAGAATGGCACAATGCGGTTTGCCTTGCGCCCCTCGATACCTGCGCGGCCGAAGTCGAGCGTACCCTCGCGCGCTTCCATCGTGGCCTCGTTGAGGCTTGCGCCCTTGCGACGCGCTCGCGCATAAAGCCCGATGCGCGTCGATTGCTCGATGAACTCCGAGAGCGCGGGCAGGCTCGTCTTCGGATTGATGGCCGTGAAAATCTTTTGTCGCAGCCCTTTCTTCTCCCATGCTTTCATGAGGTCGGGCACAATCGTCTGGCTGTCATAGAGGATAGACGACATGGTCACGCCGGCCGACTTGAATTCTTGATACATGTCGTCCTGCTTGAGCAAATGGAAAACGCCTTTCGCCATGTCAAGAAACGGCTTGTAACCGTAGTTCGAGTAGAGATAGGCCGTCAGCTGGTCGCGGAAAAGGTTCTTCGCGAGGAAAGCAGGGTTGTACGTGACCGCGCCCGCACGCATGACCTTCGCAGGAAGTTGGAGCATAAGCTGGATAAGCTTTTCCGAGCCCTGCGGCGTCATGGATTTTAGAGACTGGTATATCTCCGGCGTCGTTTGATACGTTTCTTTCTTGCCGTCACGCCACACATAAAACGTCGAGTCAAGTGTCTTCGGTGTGCCAATGACCTTTTCGACGATACCGCCCGCACCATAGAACTGCGTCATATCCGTGAACTTCTGCCCGACGCGGTTGCGTTCGACCGCGAGCAGGGACTTCAGAATATTTTGCGGGATCGTCTGCATGGGGTCTTTGACGTCGCGCACAGAGCCCTCTTCCGTGAGCTTCTTGATCATGTTCGTCACGTTGACGAAACTGTTGGAAGGGCCGAAGCCGAGCGCCCCGCTCGCGTCGTCTGGGAAGTCGCGGGCAAGAGAGACGTAGTGCCTGTGTTCCTTCGTCAGCTTGTCAAAGAGCGCGTCCGAGAGCATCCCCTCGTGGTGCATGATGGCCAGGACGTTCTCGTGGAGGTCGTACAGCTTTTCTGCTGCGTCTTTGAGCTCCTGCGGCGCATTGTCGCAAAAGCGCTTGTACGTCTCATACGACTCCGGCATGCGGTACGTGCCGCCGTTCTTCGTCTTGAGGTCGTACACCTCCATGAAACGACGTGCGACGAGATACGTCGAAAGCGCCTGCTGCACGTCCTTGAGCCCGTTGTCTGCGAGCCAATCTTTGCCCGTGCGCTTGAGCTCCTGCAACTTCTCGATGACCTGCGGGAGCGTCGCCTCGTGTTTGAGCACGCCGCCGTAAAACTTGTTGAGCGCTTTCGTGACGGCCGCCGCGTCCTCGCCACGGAGAAGCTGCTCAGCCGCCGAGATACCCCTATCACGCGCCATGCGGGCGGCGATATACGGGGACTCCTCCATCGTGAGTTTCCGCCCGATCAGCTTTTCGACCTCGGACACGGCGCGATGAATGCCCCACTTGTCGTCTATCCAGTTTTGCATGAACTTGTCGAGCGCGTCTTTGACTTTCTCACGGAACGTCTTCGGAGGGTCCGGCACGATTTCGCCGGCGATGCGAGCGCCCTCCGGCTGCGTGCGCCACGTCTCCATCATTTCCCTCGCTTCCTGCATGCGGGCGGCGAGGTCTTTGTCCTCGTCGAGGATTTTCTGAAACTCTTTGTAGAACGTCGGAAAATCCTTTTCGACGTGGCTTGGGTCGTTCATGTATTCCTTGACGAATTCCGCGATACCCTCCGGCACGAGCTCGTCGGCGCGGTAGTGGTCGAGGAAATGGCCGTTGTACTTGCGGTTCATGACGGCATCAAACTCGCCGTCGAACCGATGGCCGATGCGGTCAGCAAGTTTGAGATAGCTGTCGATGCGGTGGCCGACTTCGTGCCAAAGGTTATTAAAGTCGCCATACGAACCATTTCGCACGGTATCCTGTGCGCGGTCGTAATGGCCGAGCGCGCCCTTGATTTGCCGCCCGATGCGCGTCGTACCGAAGAGCTCGCGCACGCGGTCGAAAATCTGCTTGCGCGTGACCGTCTCGCCGTCATAGTGGCCTTTGGGTTTTCCGCTTCCCAAGTGGCCTTCTGGCAAGCGGCCTTCCGTATCTGGCGGGGTTTGCGTTTTCTGCCCCGCTGGCGTCGTGATGCGCTCGCCTTGCGACTCTGCTTGGACGTTCGGATTGTCGCTTGCGGATGTATTCTTTTCGGACGTGTTCCCTTTCGATTCGGCTTGTGGTATACTCGAATCAGAAAGGGAGTCCTGGGCGCTTGCGGTGCCGGATCGCAAGTCCCTATTGACAGGATTCCCAGAGCCCGCAGAGGAAGTCTTTCCGGGAGATTTCTTCAACTCTGCGGGCTTTTCTAGTGCCTGCAATTCAATCGTGTAAATGCGCTGCCCGACTTTCTTATCCGTGTATTCTTTCACGAGGATATCGGCAACACTTCCGTCTCCCCTGTCGATACGAAAATGCTTGACGTTTTTGATGTCTTTGCTCCCGTACTTGTCAGGGAGAATGCTGCTTAAATCTGAGTTCTCAAATAGCTTACGGATTTCCGTAACGGCTTTAAGATGATCTTCTGCCGTGAAACCATTGCGAATCGAAGTTGCAATGGCGCGGTCGGAGATCATTTTTTTCGCGCCTTTCGCGCTGATACGAGCAACAATGCCCGCTTTCTTATTGGTGATGTCCCGCCCGACAACATATTTTTTTAAAACGTCAAGGATTTGCGCGCCCATTCCCCGCGTGCTCCCAATGGGAACGCCGCGACGAGATTCGTCGGCTTTAATGACGTTTACGTCGTCATCATGCATAGCCCGTTCTTCTTCAGGCGTGCGGCCTTTTTTCGTCTGCGATTTGACGCCGCGCCCTGACTTCTCTCCTTGAATCATCCTGCCGCGCTCGGCGACGATATGATTCTCCACGGGTTCGCCGTGAATGTCGCGCTCGGCCATTTCCCACGCCTCGTTTTCCGAATAGCCCTTGCGGACGTAGTCGGCCGTCTTGCGGACAATCTCAAGCTGTTCCTCTTTGCGCCCGAATTCCTCGTAGTCGCGCAGCGTGTCGATAGCGATATCGCGCATTTCATCCTTGCGGGGCGGGCGTCCGTTCTTCTTGTAAAACTTCTGGTACCATTCGGGGTTGCGGCTGACTGCACCGCGCTTGACGATTTGCCCGCGGTCGTCCGTGAGGTACGAGACTTCGACGCCCTGCCCGCCAGGGTTCGCCTTCATGCGTTCGAGCTCGTCCGCAATATCTTTTTCGATATCGGCCTCGATGTCCTTTGCCGCCGAGTCGAATAGCTCGGCAGACTCCTGGCGCTCTTTGAGCTCGGGATAATTCGCGAGGCGCTTCGGGGAAACATGGTCGCCGTTCGCGATCCTCTGCTCCAGCTTCGCGCCCTCGGCATCGTCGCCCCAATCGATTTTGCGCGGGCCCTGCGATTCTTCGAACGATGGCATGCCGACGTCATCGGCCGCGCTGTCAACGGCGCGCGTCACGTCGTCCTCGAAGCCGCCGAAGCCGCCAGCGTCCTCTGCTCCTTCGTCGCCGCCGAGCGGCTTGAGCTCGCCCGTGTCGCTTGCGCCCTCGCTCTCGTCGGTCGGGATGCGGATGTCTGCGCCTGCGCCGCGCTCGCCGCCCGCACGACCGACCTTGATAATGCCGGTCGGCGTGAGACCGTCCATCGCCGTGTAGTCGCCGCCGTGGACGGTGTGGCCGTTGCCGTTCTTGTACGACTTCGTGCTGTTGCCGTAGTAGCCGCCCTCGCCGTCATACATGACGACGTGTGAATTGCCGTCATAGACGATGACGTCGCCGCGTTCGAGCGCGTTCGGGTCGAAGTCCATATAGCGCCCTTCGGCCTTTGCGTCCTCGATGAGACGCGGCACGCCGACAACGTTATTCGCGAGCTCGCGCCCGAGGAAGTCGTTCTCCGCGCCGAATTTCGTGACCGCTTCCACGCAGCCGATAGGGCCGTTGTCCATGGGCTTGCCGACGACGCTCTCGTCGACGTCCCAGCCGCCCGCGCCGTCGCCTGCCTCTGCGGCCTCGCCGTCATAGGCGCGTGCGTCGTCGCTATACCAAGGCTGTTCCTTGACGTGCTCGACGTAGTTCGGATCACCGCCGCCATTGTAGGCACGGAGCGCGGCGTCCACGTCGCCGTTGTTTTCGCGGAGCTTTTCGCCGAGGTACTTCATGCCTGCATCAATCGACTGCTGTGGGTCGCTCATGTTGTCATAGCCCATTTCGCGCCCGGTATCATCAAGCACCTGCATGATGTTCGAATCGAGCTCGCCGTGGTGGCTCTCGCGTCCTGCGACGGCATGCGCGAGGTCAAGCGGCACGCCTTCGCGGGCGGCCGCCTCTGCAATCATCGTGTCGATTTCGCCGTGGCCGGTATCGAGGAAAGGAATCGCTTCCGCAGATTCCGCCGCGCCCATGTCCTCGTTGAGCGCCGTGCCGAGCGCTTCGTCAAATCCCTTGTCGATATAGTCGTTGACAAATTCGCGAGGATTCTGCGCGAAGTTCTTGATGTTCTCGCGGTTCTTGTAAATCGGCTTGGCAACTTTCTTGTAACCGACCTCGCCCATGGTGGCCGGCATCAGCACGCGATCCCAGAGATTCGCAGGGTGTTCCTGAATATCCTTCAAAAGCTGTCCGGGGTTTGTGACGTCCTGATACGCCTGCATGAACGGCTGAGCGACGAGAGAGCCGAAAGCATTCTGCACGCCGCCAGCAGCGCCGCCAGTTTCCACGCCCTGTTGAACCGTGTTGATGACGTCGCTCGCAAACTTCGGCGCGTAAATCAAACCCGCCGCTGCACGCACACGCGAGGGGAGTCCTGGCGTGACAGCAATCATGCCCGCAGGACGCGAAATATCCTCGTAGACTTTCCATGCGGCATCTTTCGTGTCGCTGTCGAAAACGCCGTTGTCGATGGACGCGATGGCATTGTTGACATCATCATAGAACTCGTTGCCCCACGCCGCGACATCATTCGCGCCGTTGTTGATGGCATCGAGCACGCCGTTGATGTCGTCTTTGATATCGTCAACGAAAGAGCGCGACTGCCTGCTCGAACCGCCGTTATCGCTTTCGACATAGTCCACCCCGCCCCAAGTGCTTTTCAATTCATCTAACGAAGACATTTCGCAGAACCTCCTTAATCCGGCTGTTCGCCATAGGACGGCGCCATGTGCTCTGCCCACCAATCGGGGTCAATCTCGCTTGCGTACGTCGCTGCAGCGTCCTCATGCTCCGAGCCCTCTTCATTCACGGCCTGCTTCTTCTCAAACTCGAACTGCTTGGCAAGATACATATTGGACGCCTCGTCTGCAAACGCGCCCTTGATTTTCCCTTTCTGTTTCGCGTCTTGGATAAGAGCGCCGAGGTCAGCAAGCCCCGTATAGCTTTCATCATTGATGGCCTTGTCGATATCGAGGTCTTTGAAGCCGTTGATGATCGCCGTTTCCGACTGCTTCGAACCGCCGCCGTTCGCCGCTTTCTCAAGCGCGACCGCCGTACGAGCCGCCGCGTTTGCTTCCGACACGCGGTTATGCCGCGCCGCCTCTGCCACACGCGCAGAGGAAATGGCCTCGCTTGCGCGGTTATGCCGCCCTGTCTCCGCGATACGCGCCTTGCCGAGCACGAAGTTCGCCTGCTCGCCCGGCGACATGGTCTTGTTCTGCTTCATGACGGAACGCATATAAATCGGGTTGCCGTTCTGGTCGTAGCCGACGGGGCCGCCGTTCGGGTTGAACGCGACATAGTCGACATAGCCGCCCATGTTCTGCGGAGCAATCTTGACTTGGCTCGTCTTCTGTACCGCGCCGATGAGTTTCGTGTCAAACTCCGGCTGGCCGAGCTTCCGCGCCATGATGTTATATTTCTCAAGATGCGGCATGAGCTGTCCGAGCACGCGCCCGTCGTTGAGGTTTCCGGCTTGGCCGGAAAGGAACGTGTCGATAGGCGCGCGCAACTGTCCGAGCACGGTCTCCCCGTACTGACCGAGCCGCTTGTTGATCGCGTCGTCAATCATGCCCTCCGCGACTTGCGCCCCGCGTGCGCCCCACTTCTTGTATACCTCGTTCATCGCTTTCGACTTCAGCTGTGTCGCGCGGTCGCGCACTTCGTCGAACGAGAGCGGGCGCGAGCGCCCCGTGAAACCGTACTGCTCCATGCCGCTGTCGAATTTTCCCGTGCGGGCGCTCTTGGCTTGGTCGGCCACCTGCCGCCCCTGCGCGTAGTCGAGATTCGCTTTCACGCGCGCATTCTCGTCGCCGCCCGTGTAGGTGTTCCCCGCGAACCATTCGGGGTGTTCCTGCTTCTGCTGGGCAAAAGCTGCGTCCTGTGCTTGCTGCTGTGCCGTGCGCTGGTTCGCGGGATTCGCCGCCGCAAAGTCCTGCATCGCTTTCAGCATGCTCTGGCCTTCGGGCGTGCTGTTCACCGCCGCCTGGAAGCCGTACGCGGGCGCGGTCGGCGCGTTTCTGTGCAAGAAGTCCGTGGAAGCGAGCTGGCCGTTCTGCGTGAGCGCGTTCACGGCATCGCGGCGCGTCTGCTCCGCTTGCGCCGTCTGCACGGCCTTCTGCTCATACTCCGGCGCGGTCATCGCGTCGAGCTCTTTCGTGAAGTCCTTGCTCGACGCATAGCCGAGCCCGCCCTCCGTGCTCCGCTTCATCCAGTACGCGCCGAGCATATCGGCGAGCGCCTGCAGGGGGCCGTACGTGCCGCCGCTCATCTTGACGGCCTGCGTGCCGGGGAGGTCGGCCATGGACGGCATCGCGTTCGCCCAGCCGCCGTGCCAATAATCCTGCTGCTGTGCCATGTCAGTCACCCGCTTTCTGGCTCATCATCCAAGCGCCGAGCATATCCTGCAGGGCATTCGTGAATCCGTACCCTCCGCCGTTCTGCGCGGCCGCCGCTTGACCCGGAAGCATGTTGCCGTTCCCTCCAATCGCCTGCATTTTCTGAAACAGGGAAAGCTGGTCGCCGCCCGAGCTATTCGCGCTTGCTGGCGCGGATGCAGGAGCAGGAGACGCCGCGAGTGGTTGCACGCCAAACGTCGGCGCGGCCGCTGTCGGGTTGAAATTCGTGGACGGCATGAGCGCGTTCGCCGCCGCCTGCGCGCCGTAGTTCGGGATACCCTGCGCGCCCGCAACGAGCCCAGACGTCTGCGGCAAGAGATTTGCTCCGATAAGTGCCTGATAGTCCATGTCAATCACCATACCCTTCTGCTGCTACATCATTCGCGAAGAAAATATTTTTCCCACGATCGCCTTCGACCGTGATGTCATATACGTCTGCGACTTCGTCCAAATGACGGACGCTGACGATATCCGTAGACTTCCCATGGAACACGGTAATGTTTCGCGCAAAGGAACCGTCCGCGTTCTCGAAATACGTGAAGTGCGGCGCTGCATAAGCCCTCTGCGTTTTCGTTGTGTGCCATACCGTGCCATTCTGGAAGACAACTTCCGTAATCTTCGATTTGTTCGGGCCGCGCACGCTGACCACGTGCTTTGCGACAACATCATCCCTCTCCCCAGAAAGGGAAAGCACGATATCGCCCGGATGGACGTCCTTGATTTCCTTGTACCCTGTCGGCGTCGTAACGAGCGTATCCCCCGCAAAGCAAATGATGAATGCCGAGCCGAGCGTGCCGACTGTCGACCACAAGCCGCTGTTTCCGCTGTTCTGGCTTGTCGAGCTCGTCGTCGAGCCCGTTCCCATGCGCCCCGAATACATTGTGTTGTAGAGATTCTGCGCGGGGGACGCGAGATTGTTCGCGTAGTTGAACAGCCCCGACGTGTAATTCTGCGAAGCGCCCTGCGCGAGCTGGTTTCCCGTGAGGCCGGAGAGCGCCGCCGACGTTGAGCCGTTCAAAAGGCTCGCGTACGTGCCGAGGTCGCTCGCGTAACTCTTGGCAAGCGTGTTCGCCGCGTCCTCCGTAACCTCGTCCATTGCCTTGTTCGTGACCGAGCTGTCGAGCACGCCGCGAGAAGCGAGATTCGAAATCGTACTGCCGACCGTGCCCTTGAGGTCGTCGTTGAGCGCTTGCTGGCGCGCGGCCGCGAACGTGGACGGCAGATTGCCCGCGAGCAGGTTCTTGTACCCGTTCGCTACGTCGGCCATTGTGCCGTTGTAGCCGGACGCGAGCGTGTTCCAATTCGGCGTGTACTGCTCATCAATCGAGTTGACGGCCTTTTGCAAGACGTTGCTTGCATTGTTGAGCCCCGTCATGTCGTACTTCATGAGCCCTTTTTCGAGCTGCGCTTCGTTGTACGTCTGCGCGGGGATATTCCTCTGCTGCACCGTCGTGCTGCTTCCGCCGCCCTTGTACCGGCAGCGGCCGAGGCGCACGGCCTCGCGCCCGTAGGCATCGAGCTCTTTCCAGTCTTGCATGATTCAAACCTCCTCCACGAAAACCCAATAAAACCGACCATTTGCCCGCATGCCGGAACGCGCCAAGTCAAGGTGCGCATGCGTCTTGCGGGCGTACGCTTTCGGACAGCGCGTCGTCTGCGTTGCGATATAGTGACAGCCGTTCTCCCGCGCATGTTTCTTCGCGCGCTCCTGCCAATAGCCGATATCATGCGTAGACGTGTGGTCAATCAAGACCTCGTCCTTCTCCACACGGAAGAACATGAAACCCTTCTCCGGCTCGAACTCGCGCACGAAGCCGGGCGGAATCTCCAGCGGCTCAGCACGCCGTTCGTAGTAGTCTGCCCATTCCTCGAAAGTCATCGCTATCGTCCTCCAATCGTTTCCAGAGCGCTTCCTCGATGCTCCGGCAGTTCGCCCACTTCGCCATGCCGAGGAAACTCATGAACCACGCCCGCCAATGCGCAGGAGCGCCGCGCCGAACATCGTGCCAATAGTGGGCGATCTTCCGCTTGACGCGCTTCACCGTCGCGTGACGGATGCGGACATGGTCGAACGTGACGAGATAGCCGAGGAAATTCACGCCTTGTGCCTCGGGGAAAATCTGCGTCTTGCGGTTGAGCGACAAGTGCAGGAAGCCGCCGAGGAATCCTCGGACGTCCGCGAGCACCTTTTCCGCTTCCTCGCGGGAAGACAGCACCATCACGAAGTCGTCCATATAGCGCACATAGCACTTCACGCCGAGCACGTCCTTGACGTAGTGGTCGAGCGCGTCGAGCGTAACGTTCGCATAGAGCTGGCTCATGAGGTTGCCAATAGGGATACCGACGCCGCCCGCAGGCAGGAACAGACGGAACAGCGCGAGCACGCGCCTATCCTTCACCTTGCGCGAGAGAAGCCGCAACAGCGCTTCATGGTTCACGCTCGCAAAGAAATGATGCACGTCGCCCTTGAGCACGAAACAGCCCTTGCCTTTGTGGCGGAGGAACGACTGCAAGCGGAGCATGCCGCGCTGTGCGCCCTTCCCGATGCGGCACGCATACGAGTCCGCTATCATCGACCGCTCGAACCGCTCGCGCACGACGTCATAAATCGCGTGCTGCACGACGCGGTCACGGAACGGGAGCGAACGTATCACGCGCTTCTTTGGCTCGTACACCACCATCTCGTGATAGCACCCGGGGCGGTACGCCCCCGTTTTGAGCTCGTCGCGGATCGCGATGAGATTTTCCTGCAGACGGCTCGCGAAAACGAGCACGTTCCGATGCGTTCCCTTGTTCCTGCTCGCCGCGTGCCATGCGTGCACGAGATTCTTATAACTGCATATCTCGTCAAAAAGATTCATGCAGACTCCTTTCAAATTCAAGCCGCCCCGCAGATGGCATCCACCCGTCGGACGGCTCACGTCTTGCTGTTTACCTTACGGAAGGAGTGCGGCTCCAAATGTGTATGCGCACAGGCAGGACGGGCACTTGCGCGTCATGCTCGGGCGAAACATACTTGCCCAGGCGGAAGCCGATGTTCGTGTTCGAATTCGAGGCGGCATTGTTGACATTGAACGTAAAGAGCCCATCAAGAGCGCCATTGTTCCAATTGCCGCCGCGGGAAAAAGCCTATAGCCGCAACCCCTTGTATCACAGGGAGCTTTCGTCATCCGGCGCAAAGCGCCGTTTCCAGCCCCCGATCAACCGGCCTAATTCGACCGTGCGCTCGGCGATCTGCTCATGCTGATGCATGGAGAGAATCTTGAGGTCGAGCGCCGTGTCCGTGAGAAACCGAAAGACCTCCAGCTCCACTTCGAGCTCGTGAATGAGCTCCCTCTTGTCCCTTGCGATATTCGCCCGTACGGTGAGCTCGGCCATTTTGAGCACGCTGTTCTGCGTGCGGTCGCCGAGCGTGAACCGTTCGGACTTCGGATAATGCGCGAGGACTGTCACCACATACGCATGAAGGTCTTTCAGCTTCTTCCAGATTACTAAGTCCTTGAGCATTCTTATCCTCCTAAACGATACGAGATTCCAGATAGCGCCTCTGGATTTCAGATTAACGATTTGCCCAGGCGGAAGCCGACGCCCGGGCT